>Ga0302325_10000724_pt1 | contig 88246 bp, 69 predicted proteins | sample Palsa_T0_2_FD_201948 | JGI IMG/M metagenome (GOLD analysis project Ga0302325, IMG submission 201948) | Peat permafrost microbial communities from Stordalen Mire near Abisko, Sweden - Palsa_T0_2 | ecosystem: Environmental > Terrestrial > Soil > Palsa > Peat permafrost | place: Sweden: Abisko...
CGACGCTGCCCAGTCAATGAGCGTAGGGTCGCCAAGGTTTCGTGCTACGGGAAAGCCGGGTATTCGAGTGGTTCTCGTCGCATTAATCGGACAGGCTCCTAGACCAGGACAAAGCCAAGGATTTCGCCATCGTATTCATTGCACCCATGGACTCGCCGGGAGCCAAGCTCATTTGCCGCCCGTCGTATGAAATGAATGCGCACAGCCCGTTCGATCATCCGCTCTCCAGCCGCTTCGACGAAAACGACGCCGTGATCGTCTTCGACCACGTCTTCGTCCCGTGGGAAAATCTGCTGGTGTACCGGGACCCGGAACGAGCCAATAGCTTTTACGCCGAATCGCGATTCGTAAATCGGTTCACGCTGCAAGCCGGCGCCAGGTTGACGGTGAAGCTGGAAATGATGGCCGGCCTGTTTGCCAAAGCGATCGCCACCAACGGCACCGATTCGTTCCGCGGCGTGCAAGCCGCCCTGGGCGAAATTCTGGCGTGGCGGCATCTGATGATTGCCATGACCACCGCAATGTGTCTCGATCCGGAGCCCGCTCCCGGCGGCACCGTGGTCCCCAAGTCCGAGTACGCCAGCACCATCAAGATGTTTGCATCGGAATGCTGGCCCACTGTGCGCCGCATCTTCGAAAAGCAGCTCGCGGGCAGCCTCCTGGTGGCGCCGTCAAGCGTCAGGGATCTCAAGAACGCCGAACTGCGTCCGCTGATCGACAAGTATTATCGCGGTTCCTCCGGCACGGCCGAAGAACGCGTGAAATTGTTCAAGCTGATTTGGGACGCCAACGGCACCGAGTTTGGGGCGCGCCATGAGCTTTATGAGATCAACTATTCCGGCAACCACGAGCAGGTCCGAATGGACGTGGTGAACTTCTCGAAACGCAACCACCTGGTGGATCAGTTTACGGCAATAGCTGAATCGTGCATGGCGGAGTATGATCTGGACGGTTGGAAAGATTCCACCTGGTCCTTCGATGCATAGCTATTTGTTGTGCTTCTCCATTTCCGCCAGCGCGGCCATTTCCTCGTCGAATGTCGCGATGCGGCCGTGAACCGGGATGTCCTTTGCGAAGTGGATCTTTCGCAGGGCTAAATTCAGGCGATAATTTTCCGCCCAGGGATGCTGGATCCAGCCCATGTCAATCAGATCGCCTTGCACAAGTAGATTGTCGCGCGGGACGTACGCGGCGATCAGGTAGGGCGAGTGCGTATTGTCGCGCAGGCGAAAGAGGTCCACCTCCATCGAATTATCTTTCAGGACCAGCGCGTCGTCCATGCCCCGAAACTTCAGTGTTTTGCCGGACTTCGTCAGCAAATCGGGCTTGAGCGTCGCCTTACGGGAAGTCATTTCCTTGAAGATGCCCTCATTGCCCCGGTGCGAGATCACCGTCAGGCCCTCGGCCACGGCGGTGCGCAGGCCGCCGGTGTGATCGAAATGATGATGAGTCACGATCACCTCCGTCAGCGGTTTATTCGGCACCGTGGCTCGGGCTTTGTCGATGACGGCCTTGGTGCGCGCCTCACTGGTGGGCGCCTCAAACAACGTCAGATGATCGTCAAACTCAAACAGGATGCTGAACGCGGTGCCGGTGCCGGCCAGCCACCACACGCCTTTAGCCACTTGCTGAGCGTCCACGGAAATTAGCGGTGGCCCCGGCGCGGCGGCGCTCTTCACCGTAGCCGGCGCGTCCAGATCGCCCACGCCGCCATTCACGATATTTTTCGCGACGCTGAAATCGCCGATCGTCCAATCCCTGAAATCGATCTTCGTGACATAACGTTTGGGGAGCCGGATGCCGCTGACGGTCTCGTAATCCTCAAACGACGTGGTATTGACAACGTCGCCCAGGTTTTCGCTCGACGTCATCCAACTCACCGAGGCGGGCAGGTGCGTGCTCCCATCCAGCGCCAGCGTGAGCTTGTCGCCTTGCGCGGTGATAATGTCGATTTTGCCTCGAAGAGAGCTTACCTTCGCCTTGGGATCTAGAGCAGCACGCACGATGGTGACCGGCGTGGCCAGCATCTCGATACGGCGATCCGCGACAGCGGCATCTGAAGCGCGCTGGGCGCGCCCTTCGGCGTCGAGGTTGAACGCGACATCCAGGTCCAGGCGTTGATCTTGCCGGACGTCGGTTGGAAGAGCGAAGGGGAACATCGCGACGCGATGCTGCTCGGTGCGCGCGCGATGCTGCGCCAGATCGATGCTGCGATTGAATTCCGGAACCCACCAGGTAGGCAAGGGGCCTTCCGGAAAGGGGTTCTGCCCGACGTTGGGGGCTATGCCTGAGCCCTCCATGGAAAGCGTCCGGATGGCGATGATCCGGTCCTTCCCACCCAGCGCTTCCGCCGCGCTGTCGATCGCTTTCATGCCTGAGGACTGGCCGAATGCGATGGCCGACATCCCAAGAAAGATCGCACTAGCTTTTGTCGTGACGTAGCCGAACATGGTTCGCTCCTTGTTCCGAGTTATCATTATTCCTGTCGCGATGAGCATCCGCAAGGTCTCCACCACCGTTGCCCTACTCGGTTCCTTCATGGTTTATCATGCCCGCGCCTTTGGGGAAACTCCTGCTGTGAAACAGTCGCCGAATATAATGCACGTCGCGGGACTTCAACAACCCGCCGAGATTCTGGTCGATCGCTGGGGCGTGCCGCATATCTACGCCGCGAGCGCCGCCGACGCTTACCTGGTGCAAGGCTTCAATGCCGGGCGCGACCGGCTTTTTCAGATCGACCTCTGGCGCAGGCGTGGATTGGGCCGTCTGGCGGAGGTCTTAGGACCGGCCTACGTGGAACACGACAAAGCGGCCCGGCTGTTTCTTTATCGCGGGGACATGGACCAGGAGTGGGCCGCCTATGGACCCGATTCAAAGTCAATCGCCACGGCGTTTGTTTCCGGCGTCAACGCTTATATCGACTGGCTGGCTGCGCACGCCGATCGCCTGCCGCTCGAATTCAAGCTGCTCGGCTACCAGCCCACGAAATGGGAGGCGAGCGATGTGGTGCGCATTCGCAGCCATGGGCTGACCCGCAATCTCACCAGCGAGGTGGCGCGCGCGAATACGGTGTGCCGCACCGATCCGCAAAACGGGCCGAAATACGACCAGGTCCGCTTCGGTCTGCAGCCGCCCTGGGAGACCAAGGTTCCCGAAGGCCTGGACCCTTGCTTGCCCAATGACGTGCTGCGGGTATTTACTCTGGCGACGGAGGAAGTGCATGTCACCAGGGGAGGCCTGAGCGGAGCCGTGACGAACCGGCCCGCTACCGTCAGGGAGCCGGGACCGAGTAACGCGGAGGGCAGCAACAACTGGGTGATCGCGCCGGCCAAGTCCGCCACCGGCCGGCCTATCCTGGCAAACGACCCGCATCGCGCTTACAGCACGCCGAGTCTGCGCTACATCGTACACCTCAACGCTCCGGGCATGAGTTTGATCGGCGCGGGCGAACCCGCGCTGCCGGGCATTTCCATCGGCCACAACGGCGCCATCGCGTTCGGCCTCACGATATTCAACGTCGATCAGGAAGATTTGTACGTTTATGACGTGAACCCGGCCCATGCGCGCGAGTACCGTTACAAGGATGCATGGGAGCCTATGCGGGTGGTTCACGAGAGCATCGATGTGAAGGGCGCGGCGCCGGTCTTCGCGGACCTGGTATTTACGCGCCACGGACCGGTAATTTATGACGACGCAACCAAACATCGCGCATACGCCGTTCGCACCTGCTGGCTCGAACCCGGCATGGCGCCGTACTTCGGCAGCGTGTCCTACATGCGCGTCACCAATTTCGCCGATTTCCAGCGCGCCATGCTGCACTGGGGAGCGCCCACAGAGAATCAGGTTTATGCCGACGTGCAGGGCAACATCGGCTGGGTTCCAGGCGGGCTGGCGCCTATTCGCCCGAATTGGGACGGCCTGCTGCCGGTGCCCGGCGACGGCCGCTACGAATGGGCGGGATTCTGGCCCGGCGACAAGCTACCTTCCACCTACAACCCTGCCAGCGGTTACGTCACCACTTCGAATGAAATGAATCTTCCGGCCGATTATCCGTACCGGGAACGAAAGCTCGGCTTCGAGTGGACCAACGGCTCCCGGCACGCTCGCATCGACGAGGTGTTGAAGTCGCTGCCCAAGGTATCGATCGAAGATTCGATGAAGTTGCAGAACGACTTGACTTCGATTCCGGCGCGGAGGCTGGTGGCATTGCTCGCTCCGCTTCACGCGGACGATCCAAGGGCGGCAGCGGCGCTGGATCTGCTGCGTGGCTGGGACGCCCGCGAGCATCCGGAGTCGCCTCAGGCGGCGCTGCTGGAAGTTTGGATTGCACGGCACCTCGGCCGGGCATTCGTGGACGCTGTGCTGCCTCCGAGCGCGGCGCAAGCGATGGAGGCGCCCGATATCGGCGTGATGCTGGATACGCTCGAGAAGCCCGCGGCGATGCGTCTGACCAGGGAGCGGCGCGACCATTTACTGCTTTCGACGCTCGCGTCTGCTTACGCCGAAATGGAAAAGCTCCAAGGCGCCGATCCTAAGGCCTGGCAATGGGGCAAACTGCATCATTCGTTGCCGGAGCATCCATTGTTCGAAGCTGTCGATCGAGAAACGCGGGCCCGCCTTCAGCCCGGACCGTTCCCGACGCCGGGCGGTCCCTACACGCCGAATGCATCGGGGTATCGAGCGCATGATTTCCAGTTGGTGCTGGGACCGTCGTTTCGCATGGTGCTGGACGTCGGGAACTGGGACAACTCACGAGCCGTGAATTATCCCGGCCAGTCCGGCAATCCAGACGATATTCACTACAGCGATTTAACGGAGATGTGGCTTACGGGCGGATATTTTCCGTTGCTCTACTCACGTGACGCAGTAGAGAAGGCTACCGTAGCGCGCATCTTCTTGCAGCCGGTGGCCCGGAGCAGGTTGCAGCCGGCGGCAAAGCGATAAACCGCTACGACCCGGCCGGCGTGATGTTGTGCGCGGCGTCGTAAATCTCGACGCTCAACTGGTTCTGGGCCTGGTTAGTGGCCGACGCGGAAGCGCCGCTCTGCGATTGCTGGTAAATCTGCGAAATCTGCGACAAGAACTGCGAGCCTTGGGTGCTGGTCAGGTTACCGGCGTTCTCCTGATCGGCCACACGCCCAGCCTGCAGGAAGTCCCGCAGCTCAGAGGTGCTGACGGTAAGATCCGCTGGGATGGCTGCACCGTTGTTCGCATCGCTATAGATCTGTTCGCTGAGTTGGTTCTGCAACTGGCTAATGCCCGAGCCCCCGCTCTGGATGGCTTGATTGATGGTCTGGAGCTGAGAATCGAGCTGCTGGGCCTGATCGGTCGTCAACTTACCATCGTTCACACCGAGCGCGATCCGGCCGGCGAGGCTCAATTCCACCATGTCCTGCAGAGGTGGTTGTTCGATGGCGGGCTGGGCAGAGGGGGCTGTTGAGGAACTTGCAACGGGCGGAGAATACGACGCGGAATTAACTGAATTGACGGCATTCATGGTAACTCCTTTCATCGGCCTTATCGGCACTTTTAGCTCCAGTTTTGGCGAAATCTTAAGTTGTTGAAAGGGCGCGCCGGGACCGTCCCGCCACCGTCGAACTTCTGACGCTTCGGCAAGTTCTTGACTCCAGCCCGCTTCTAATTTGGGCGCAAGGAAAATTTTAACTAAAGACCGGCCGAAGCCAGGGAAGCGCTGAACCTGTCCGGCTTGCTGGTTTGCACCAGCCGATGTGCCAGCGCATCAGCCTGATCCCGGATTTCCGGCACGGCGGTTGTTTCGAACAGCTCTCCGCGGCGGGGCGGACCGATTGTGAAGAAAACCGAGGAAGGCAGCATGTTCGCATCCAGCAAAGCCCCCTGCCCGTCGGTCCGGAATCCCATTCCCAGATCGTTGGCCCGCGCCAGCCCATTCGACATGAGCGATCGGATCAAAGGCCGCGGACTGTCTGTATAGCTCTCTTGGATACCCGTGCAACTGATGATGCGGTCCACGTTCAATACCTGCTCCCCGCCACTCTTGAGCGCAACCTGAAGGTGGGTGAAGTGCCCGTTCGAGGTACCTTGCAGCCGTCCCGCGATAATCTGCAACTTGCCGCTGGCCTTATATCCGTCCAAGCGCTGGCCAATTTCGGCGGCCATCCGGTGCCGATGCGGCTCCCAATATTTCTTCAAGTGGCGCACAAAGCGCTGGCGGTCCGCAACCGAAAGCTCGTCCCAGATGTCGTTGGAGATGGGACGCAAGCCATCGACGATCGCTCGCCAGCACGAATCGGCCTGACGCGCCGCTTCGATGTGCCCGCGCACTTCTCGGACCAGCAGGCGAAGATTGCCGCGATGCCGCAAAACGGGCGGCACCTCAACCGGCACGCCGAGATTGTGGATTTTAGGCAGCAGCCCTCTGCGCGAAAGCATATATACCTGACAGGCGTTTTCCTGATTGTGCAGAGCCAGTACGGCGTCCACCGCCGTCAGGCCCGTTCCCAAAAGCAGGATCCGTTCGCCGGAGAAACGTACCCGCAGCGCGTCCCCCAGCCAGGGAGAGAGATGCCAGCGGTCTTCCAGCCCGCGCCGTAACAGGCTAGGGGTGGGGCAGGAGGCCGGATTGCCCAGGGCCAGCACCACTCTTTCGGCGCGAACCGTCATTCCGTCGCTGAGCGCCAGCAGGGCCCCGCTTCCATCGGCGCTCGCGTCGACGGCTTCGGCGCGGATATGACTGAAGTGACATCCACCGTCGCGGCGGACCGTTTGCTTGAGCAGCTCTTCCAAATACTCGGCATACAATCTTCGGGGAGCCAATGATTCGGGCTTGGCGTCAGGCCAATGATTGGCGCGCAGCCACTCCAGAAAATGCGCGGGCCGATCCGGGAACGCGCTCATTTTTTCCGCCGGAACGTTCAGCAGGTGCTGAATGAATGCGGTGGAGTAAGCCAGACCGGCGCCCAATCGAGCACGCGGCTCAATTACGGTAACGCGGCCCTGAAATCCGTTTCTAACAAGATGCACTACTGCCAATAATCCGCTACAACCTCCGCCGACTATGGCGACATTAGACCGGTAAACATCCGATGGTGACATAAAATCTCCTCTTATAAGTACGTAAATTAAATCAAAAATACATTCCGCTTATCGCTATCATTTGCTGATCTTCTCCCAGCCCTGCGGCTGTTGCCCGCCGGCCGCGCTCATTGCCAATCCGGTGATCAAAAAGGGAACCGGATCGCTGTACATGCGGTCAATCCAGTGGCGATACCGGGCCTCGAAAGCGTTGCGGCGCAGTTTCTGAGTCGGAGTCGCCACCTCAGGATCCAGAAGCGCCTCCGCGGGCAGTAAACAAAACCGCTTGATCCGTTCGTGTTCCGCCAGTCCGGCGCTACATTGAGCGATTTCGGCCGCGATCCAGGCCGCTATTTCCGGGTGAATTTCGGGCGAATCGGCGTCCGGCGCCGGCACGTTGCGCGCCGCGGCGTATTGCCGGAGCTTGTCCGGGCGCGGAACGATCACCGCCCCCAGAAACTTGCGCTGGTTGCCAATCACCACGGCGGATTCAATCGCCGCACTGCGGATTAGCGCCTGTTCCACCTGACTGGAAGAAACCTTCTTGCCGGTGGAAAGGACCACCGTATCTTTCGCCCGTCCCGTCACGCGGAGCCGTCCAGTGGCGTCCAGCGAACCCAGGTCGCCCGTCCCGAGCCAACCGTCGCGCATGCTTTGCGCCGTAGCGTCCGGGTCCTTGTAATAGCCTTTCATCACGTGGGGTCCGCGTGTCAGGATCTGGCCGTCCTCATCGATGCGGACATCCACGCCGTCGAGTGGAGGGCCAACGGTGCCCAAGCCCTCGGGTCCGAAACCGTTCAGAGCGATCACCGGCGAAGTTTCCGTCAAACCGTAGCCTTGCAGAACGGAAAAGCCGGCCGCGCGAAAGAACGCCTCCACCGCGGGATCCAAATATGCGCCGCCGCAAATCAGGAACTCAAGACCGGCCAGCTTTCTTCTTACGCGGCGATACAGCAGCCCTTTGGCTAAAATCGATCCGGGCCACGAGGAGACGCCGCCGGCCCCATTTTTCAATACGCGCTGAACGCTCGAGTTCAGCATCCAGAGCGCAATCCCGCGCCTGCGCGCCGACAGCGCGTCGATCTCGGCATGGACGGACTCCAGTATCTTTTCCAAAATGCGCGGGACGCTGCCCATCGCCGCCGGACGATGGACGCGCAGCAGCTCCTTCAGGTCGTGCGGGTCGCCGTAAGCGATGGAAATGCCGGAGGCAAAATATCCGTAGCAGAGGATTCTCTCGAAAACATGGGCCAGCGGAAGAACCGACAGCGCGCGGCCCACGCTCCGAAATTCCAGACGACGGAGACACTGTCTCAGGTCGAAGCAGATATTGGCATGCGTGAGCATCGCACCCTTCGGTGTGCCGGTGGTGCCGGACGTGTAGACGATGCTGGCCAGCGATTCCTCGCTGAGCGATGGGGCCAGACGGCGCACCGATTCCAGGCCGTCCAAATCCGGATCGGCGGCGATTCGATCGGACAGGCGAACGTGCCATGGCGCCGATCGGTTGTCGAGAGCCATCCAGCCGCGCACGGCGGGCAATTGCTTTCGCAGTTCCTCGAGCACGCCGGTCTGCGTGTCTCCTGCAAAAAGCACGGCCCGCGCTTCTGAGTGACCGAGGATAAAATCCACCTGGGCCGCGGGCGCCGTGGCATACAGAGGGGTGACTACCAGGCCGGCGGTGAGGCAGCCGAAATCTGCGATATGCCACTCCGGGCAGTTGGCGGTCCAAATCGCAACGCGGTCCCCCGCTTGGAGCCCGAGTTCCTGCAGATAGCGGCGAACCGCAAGCACGCCCGCCACGAATTCGGCGGTGGAGCGGGAGACAGGCGTCCCGTCTTTGCGCCGGAAAACCTGCAGATCGTCCCGGGGCGGAGCATCGGTTATCTGCAGGAACAGGTCAACTAGGGTGCGCATGCACCGTATACCTTTCCTTCCGTGTAACAGGCGCCGGCCGCGGAATAAGCGCGGGCCACGATGGCGGCCATCTGACCGGTCCAGGATCGCGAAAAAAAGATGCCGGTCGGATCCAGCGTCTCAATAACGGCGCTCGGTTCATCGTAGATCGCCAGGCCCCCGTTCGATTCCTCCATCGCCATGACGGACGGCGCCAATCCCTGGCGCGCCGACAGCAAACCCAGAGCCAATTCCACCGCCGCTGTAGCTGCGCCCAGATAACCGGTGGCGCGGGTCATCGAACTAACCAACGGCGAACTAACCAGCGGCATTTCGCCGAGAACATTTTCGACGATTCCGCGCGGTGTATTGCCCGGCGAGACGGCGAATTGAAATGACTGGCACATCGCGGGAAGCCGGCGGACAAGTCTGCGGATGCCACGCCCGGAGAACTGTTCCCGGTTACGCGCGGGAGCTTCCAGCGAGCATTCAATCCCGAGGATTTCGCCCACCATATCAGCACCCCGTTGGAGAGCGTCGGCACGCCTTTCGAGGATGAAAAAGGCCGCGCCCTCGGCGGGCGCCATCTGAGGGAAATGCGCGGTGTCACCGGTTAGAACGCCCGCCTCAGTCAGCGCAAAAAGCGAGGTGGGGTGCAGCAGGGAATCGAAGCCGCCGACAATAGCAGCGTCGCACCGTCCTTCGGCGATGTCGGCGCACGCGGCCTGAAGCGCCAGCGCCGGCGCGGTTTCGCTGTGAACGAAGTTTCCGCTTGGCCCTTTCGCTCCAAATTCGGTGGACAGCAGCGCCATGCCGCCGTTTCCCAGGGTTCGCAGCGAGAAATAAGGGTCGATCAACTTGGTGGGCAGGCCGCCCAGAACCCCAAAGTCGGGTTCCTTGTCGGCGCCCCAGGCAAAGTCGATGGCCCGGGAAAAATCAGTATAATCGAGGCCCGTCTGGCCGGAGGCGGTATAGATGGCCAGCCGATAAGGGTCAATCCGGCTGCGCTCGAGGCCGCTGGATTCAAACGCCTCGATGGCCGCGCGCATGGCCAGTTGCACCGGCCGCGACATATATTTGATCGACTTGGGAAAGCGCAACAGGCCGCCCAGGTCGAAGTCCGGACAGCGCGCCGAAGCGATGGCGCCGCAGGATTCCACGCCGCGCGGGATCTCGTGCGTGATGGCCGAATCGCCGGCCAGCAGACGGTCCACATTCACGGAACAGCCCACGCCCAGCGGAGTCACTATTCCTATCCCGGTTATGGCGATGTCGAACACGTCGGATCGGCCTGCCGCGCCATTTTCGGGGGATTGCGTGCTAACTTGCCCGCTCATTCGGATTCTCCTTGCTCGGGTCCGGGCGAGACGCGCTCCAGGAACGTGGTTGAGCAAACCAACTCGCGGTCTCGCACCGTCTGCACCCGGATGCGTTTTCCCTTGAGCTCGGGGAAACGATCCAGGGCGCCATTGGTAAGTTCCATGTCGATGGTTCCCGTTTCCAGCCGGAGTCCGGTCACCAGGGGCGAGTGCGACGGATCATGCAGGAATCCATTTCCAAGCGCATTCTTGAGGCTTTGTTTGGCGCACCAGGCACGCACATACCACTCGTCCGCCGCCGAACCCGCGCTGTCGTGCAGGACGCGGCGCTCGGAACTGGTAAGAGCGTCGGTGACCCGCTCCTGCGCCAATTCGGCCAGATGTTTGACATCCACGCCGAGCAAGCGATCCTCGGTGAGCGTGGCGACGGCGACGGCCGTACCCGTGGTACACGAGAGAGAAACGGAAGGGGCGGCGCCCAGGCGCTGTACCCAGCGGCCACCGGCGAACAGCCGCTCATCGGCGTTGGCGCTTATCTCGACGTCGGCGGCGCAAACATCCAGCCCCGCCGTTTCCTTCAGCAGCAGCCGTACCGCATCTTTCGCCGCCGATCGGCCGGCCAGCCATTGCTGCGCGGCTGCGCCCGCCATGCCGCCCCACTGTTGCCTCTCCGCTCGCGACAAAATCAAATGCGCCAGCACCTGCGTCCAGATCCCATGGGAGGCTTCGAGCAGCTCCGGCGCAAGGTCCACCCGCGCGCAAAATACCGGTTTGCCTGTAAGATGTCGAATCGGATCCAGCCAGGCTGCTCCGGTTCGCGTGGTCCGGGGAAAGAGGCGGAGATCCCACAGGCTGCGCGGCAGCAGAAATCGCCGGTCTTCCCAACTCTCCAATTTGTAGAGAACCGCGCCCTGGGCGTCACGAATCTCGATGTCGGAGTGAATGTCTTTGTCGCCGACGTGCGTCACTGCGACATCGCAACGCAGCCGCGTGCCCGGCGCTCGCAACGGTCCGTAGCAGTGGAGCGCACCCAGGCGATAAGGGAAAATGTCGCCGGCTTTTTGCAGGCACTCCTGCGACCAGAAGGCCACCACCTGACCGGCGGCATCGAGGACCACCGGGTCCGTCAAGAAACCTGGTTCCGGATGATCCTTGACCAGCGTATTGCGCGGCAGCACTTCCATGGTTGCCGACGTTCCGTTGGAACCCGTTTCGTCCATGGAGCGTACCGCCCGCAGCGAAGGACCGTGAAACATTCCTTCGGCATAAAGACGCTCCGGCGTCCACTCGGAAGGCTTCCGGTTCGCAAGAGAATGCGCCATCGGAGCGGGCGGTGGCGGATAGTTCTCCGCGAAAATCATGAGTCCTTCGGCACAGACCGGACGCAGAGCGCCTGCGCTGAATTCACGCACCCTCACCATGACGGCGCCGGCTTCGGCGGTCTGTTCGGCGGTGACGTCGAGAACCATTTCGCCGCGCTCCAGCGCGATCCAGCGGCTGGCGCGGACGTCGCGCATGCCAACCAGTTTCCGGCCCGGAGCGAGCACTGCGCCGGCCTCGGCCAGGACCTCCATAGTAAAGGTGAGCGGGAAAACCGGCAGCGCAAGCAGCGAAGGATCGTCCACGGACACATTGCGTCCCAGCGTATGATCCAACAGCAGCGGCTGATCCGCCGGGGACAAACGCAGATGCATCCGCGCCTTGACACCGGCCACCAGTTCCTTGACATCCGAAATAAACGGAAGAGCCGCAGGCTGCGCAGGAGCCGGATTCGGCGGCGGGACATTCCTTGCCGCGAAATACGAATTGAGCACGCGTTGCTGCGTCTCCAAAAACTGCGACATGGTTTTCATGTGCGCCGCCAGAGCGGCGGCGGCCGGTGGAGGTTCAGCAGCTTGGGTTGGCGCCGGTACATTCGCTATCTGCGCCAGAGGTTCCGCGTGAGCTTTCAGCAGTGGCTTGAAATCGGCCGGCAGGCGCACCGGCTGTAATCCCATCTTGATGCGCATCAAGGGACGCGCCGGCGCATGTGTGATGGAAACCGAATCTGGGTTTCTTCGCTCGTACAACCGCTCCAGGTTCACGGGCACATGGTGCGCTACCAGTTCGGCCACCAGATGCTGAAGCTGATGAATGCCGGTTCTGTGCTGGACGTTCGCAGGGATGCATACGTGCAATTTGCGCCGCAGAATATCGCCGACAAAACCAGTGAGACCGGAGCGCGGGCCGGCTTCGACAAACAGCCGGATGCCGTCGCGATGCATGTTCTCGATAGTCTCGCGGAAGCGCACGGCGGACGACCATTGAACCGAGGCGAGTTCGCGGATCTGGTCTGGATCGGACGGGAAGAGCTCGGAAGTCACGCAAGAATAAGTGGCAATGCGCGGCGCTCCGATGGTCACCGTTTCGAAATGTTCCCGCAGCCGCTTCGCAAAGGGCGCAAATAGCGGAGTGTGATACGCGCGGCCGAAGGGAAGCTCCTGACAGATTGCGGCCGTGTTGGCCAGCGCTTCGCGCGCCCGGCGCACGGACTCCTCGCTGCCAAAGAGCACCACCTGATTAGGGCAATTGTCGAGAGCCACGAACAGCTTCCCGCCGCTGTTGCGCACCAGCAATTCCACAGCCGCGGGAGCGACTCCGGCCACGGCCAGCAATACGCCCGTCTCGATAGCGGCAGAATGCTGGAGTTCCAGGAAGACTTGATTGACACCGCGTACATGATGCAGCAGCGACGGCTTCGTTTCCGTTCGCACGATGCCGCTGGCCAGCAGAGCCGAATGTTCGCCGGTGCTGTGGCCGACCACGGCGTGGGGCGAGATGCCGAGATGCGTGAGCAGCGCGTGGACGGCCTGATTCCCGCAAAAAACGGCTTCCGCGCCGACATCCATGGAGAACAGTCTCGCTTCCGCCGCGACGCCGGGGGGAGGGAAGACGCTGTCGCTGAGGCGGTATCCGCGATTGGCGAACGCCTCGTCCATGAAATCGAACCATTGCCGAACCTCGGGGAAGTGAATGCAGAGGTCGGAAAGCATTCCGGCGTATTGCGCCCCTTCGCCGGGAAACATCAAAGCCAGGCGGCCGGCGCTTCCGAGCGGTTCGCGGGAGAAATAGATGCCCTCGATATCCCGGATGCGGCGCGTGCGGACGTCCTCAATTCTGGCGGCCGCGCGGGTCAGCTTCTCCATCAGCTCCTGCCGGTTGCGCGCCACCACCGCCAGGCGCGAAGGGCCGGGCGTGCGTTCGCAGTTCAGCGTGAACGCGATATTGCGCAGCGGGGTATCGGCCGGCGGGCGCTCCACCGTGCCGAGCACCGCTGCTATGGCCGCCGGAAGTTGCGCGTCCGATTCGGCGGAAACGATGAAGCATTCCGCATCCCACTCATGCTGCATCCACGGCGCGCGGCTGGGTCCTGAGTATTCTTCCACCACCGCGTGCGCGTTGATTCCACCGAATCCGAATGCGTTTACGCCCGCGCGGCGCGGACCCGCGGAAGCATCGTGAATCCAGGGCCGGGTCTCGCTGTTCAAATAGAAATTCGACTTCTCGAGGTGCAGTTTGGGGTTCGGCGTTTCGCAATGCAGCGTGGGCGGAAGCACTTTGTGATGCAGCGCCAGAGCCACTTTGATCAGGCCCGCGATGCCCGAGGCCGGCATGGTGTGGCTGATCATGCTTTTCACCGAACCAAGAGCGCAGCGCGCAATGCCCGGCGCGTCTCCGCCAAAAACCTGAGAAAGCGCTTCCATTTCGGTGGCATCGCCCACCAGAGTGGCAGTGCCATGCGCCTCAATCAGTCCGACGGTGGAAGGCTCCACGCCCGAGGTTTCGTACGCGCGCCGCAGCGCGAGCAGCTCGCCTTCTAGCCTGGGCGCCAGCAGTCCTTTGGCGCGGCCATCGCTCGCCACGCCCACGCCTTTCAGCACCGCGTAGATTTTGTCGCCGTCGCGCTCCGCGTCGGCCAGGCGCTTGAGCACCACCATACCGCCGCCTTCGCCCAGCAGAGTTCCACTGGCCTCTGCATCGAAAGGCCGGATCTGCCCGCTGCGCGAGAGCGCGTTGAGCTGCGAAAAAATGATCATGATCACCGGTGGAACGGAGGCATTCACGCCTCCCGCCAGCGCCATGTCGCAGCGTTTGGATTGAAGATCGCGGATGGCCAGGTCCACCGCAACCAGAGACGATGCGCAGGCTGCGTCGACAATATAGTTCGCGCCCATCAGGTCCAGGCGATTGGCAATGCGGCCGCTGATAATGTTCGGAACTAAGCCGGGAGCGGTGTCGGCGTGGAACGGCGGCAGAGTGGCTTTGAGCGATTTGCGGATGGTGGCGAGTTCGTCGTCGGTGTACTCGGGGTGCAACTGGCGCAAGACGCCCAGCACGCTGTCGAGCACCATGGAATGCTGCATGGCGGTAGCATTGCCCCGATTGACGTAGGTGCCGCGCCCGATGATCACTTCGGTACGCTCCCGAAATTTGCCGATGTCGCTGTATCCGGCATCGCGCAGCGCGTCCGACGCATTGCGAAGGGCGAGGAAATGATCGGGCTCGGCGCCGTCCACCGCATTCGGCATCACGCCGTACAGCGAAGGATCGAACGCCGACAGCTCTCCCAGGAATCCGCCGCGTTTGCAGTACGTGCGGTCGTCGGATTGCGACCCGGCGTCGAAGAAACGTTCCGCTTCCCAGTCCGCGGGTGCATCCGAAACAGCGTCTACCTTATCCAGAATGTTCTGCCAGTAGCGGCGCGCATCGCCCGCTCCCGGAAAGACACACGACAACCCGATGATGGCGATGTCGTTGCCGGCGGGAAGACTCAAGAAGCGCTCCCCACGGCCGAAGCGCGATCGGGCTGAAGAGCGGTTGCCGACCACGGGCCGTCGCCCACTATCACCAGCGGACAGGTCTCGCCGGTTTCGATCGCATCCAGAACCACGCGAACACCTGCCTCGCAATCGATCATCTGCACGCCGCTCACCAGGAATTGATCCCGAACGCTTTCCGATACCATGCCCGCGCGGTCCCAGGGCCCCCAATTCAGAGCGACGGCTCGTCCTGGATTTTCTGCCGACAGAATAGACGCGATCCCGTTCATGATCCCGTTGGCGGCAGCGTAGTCGGCCTGGCCGCGATTGCCCAACGCCGCCGATATGGACGACATGAGCACCAGGCATTTCAGATCCGCGAACCGCAGCTTCTGGAGCAGTATGAAGGAGCTGTCCGCTTTGGTGTGAACCACGCGATCGAACGACCCGGGGGTTTTGTCGCGAATGAGTTTATCTTCGATGATGCCCGCGCCATGGATGACCACGTCGATTCTGCCGTGCCGCGCATAGATCCGGTCGATGAGCGCGGAGAACGCGGACTCGTCGCGAACATCCACGGAGTGGTATTCCACTGGAGCGCCGGATTGAGAAATCTCCGCCAGATTCCGGCGAATCTCGCGATCCCTGGTAAGCCGCTGGTACGCCGCTTCCACCTGGGCCGGCTTCACTGGCTGGCCGCCGCTGCGAAGACGCTCCAGCAGGACGCCACGGACGGCCGAGGGGTCCATAAGGCCGGCGGTGTCGGCCGATTCTTCCTGCGGCATCTCACTCGCTCCGGCCAGAATCATTCGCGATTTGTAGCGCCGCGCGATGGTTCGGGCGATCTCGGCAGTGATTCCGCGCGCGCCGCCGGTCAAAAGAAAAACCCATGACGAATCCGGAGTGTTCACTCGCGCGCGCCCCTCGCTGGTGAGAAACCGGGAAGCAACCGTCAGACGGCGGTCGCCGGGAAGGCCGATCTGCAGCGTGTCTTCATCGGCCGCCAGCTCATCCATGATTTTGCGGCGAAGAATCGCGCGACCGTCCGATTGATCTACATCCACCACCCGGCAGCGCACGCCGTCCAGCTCCAGGGAGAGCGTCTTCACGAAGTCGGCGACGGCGAAGTGCCCGGGATCTAAAACCGCGGACGTTTCGATTCCGAAGTGCCCGCCTCGGCCGGTAATTGCCGCAACCAGCGCGCCGTTGGCCTTTCCGCGCTTTCGCAAATCGCCTTCGGCCGCTTGCACCAGGGCATACAGGCTCTTGACATCCAGTTGAACGTGCTTGCGCCAGGCGTCGAGCGGCACGCCTCTCCAATCGCGTTTCTCACGCAGCGGAAAAAGGTGAACCACCGCGCCCACCGTTCCGTAAGCAGTGCTGATCTGACGGACGGCGTCGGCAACCAAAGCCGCATCGGACAGATCGGTGCAGTAGACTCCCTCAGCCGCTAGCGCGGCTCCCACGCCGTGCCGCAACAATACCGGACGTTCGTTGCGCTGCTGTAACTCGGCGGCGAGATCGGCCGCGAGTCCTGTTTCATCGTCGGTGATGATGGTTACCCGGCCGGCGTGCGGCGTTACGTTGGAATGCGGCGGCGGGCATTCGATGGTGCTGAGCCGAAACTGGGGGACGCTGGCCGGAGCTGGAGCAGGCGGTCCGCTGGAATGCACGGCCGCGGGCCGGAGCGCTGCGCTAACTTTATCCAGAATCTGTTGCAGCGTTCGCGAGGTGGTGAGTTGATCGATCACCGCGCGGACTAGTTGCTGATCCGCCTCCGGCAACGAACGCCGGAGTTCGCCGATGATCTCAACCCGCTTGATGGAATCGATCCCCAGGTCCGCTTCGAGGTCGGCATCCATGGACAGCATGTCGGCGGGGTAACCGGTGCGAGCGCTCGCGATGCGCAGCAATGCTCCCGCGATGTCCCGAGCCGGCGCCGCGGCAACCGGTTGCGACAGAGGTGCGGCCGGCGGCACAGCGGCTGGCGCGTGCGTTCCAAACGCAAGCCTCACTTGCTCCAACATCTGCTGGAAGGTTTGCGCGCTGGTGAGCTTGTCCATGACGGCGCGCAGGGAGTCTTGCTCGGATGCGGAAAATTGACGGCGAAACTCGGCGAGAATCTCAACCTTCTTAATGGAGTCGATGCCAAGATCGGCCTCAATAGCGGCGTCAAGAGCCAGCATTTCGATGGGATAGCCGGTGCGGGCCGCGACGATACGCAACAGATCTGCGGCGAAATCACGAGTGGATGAACTAGCCGTGGAAGTAGCCGCGACGGGAGCCGGACTTGCGTCAGGTATTCGCTCGCCGATGGCTGCCGTTACGCGATCGATAATCTGTCCCAGTGTGCCCGCGGTGGTCAGGGTCTCCATGACGGCGCGAATGCGATCCTGCTCGGATGCGGAAAACTGGCGGCGGAACTCGGCCAGGATTTCCACCTTCTTGATGGAGTCGATGCCGAGATCGGCTTCCATGGCCGCATCGAGAGCCAGCATTTCGGCCGGATAACCGGTGCGCGCCGCGACGATACGCAGCAGGTCTCCGCGCAGATCGCGCTGCTCCACTTTGATCGCAACGGGGATCGCGACGGGAGCGGGAGGCGGCGGAGGTGCGATGGCCGCTGGCGGCGGGACGGGTGCTGAGTACGTTGCCGGCGCTAGCGCAGCGACAGGCACCGCGATTACCGAGGAAACCGGCGCACTGGAGAGCGTGTGCAGATACGATGTCATCACCGCGGTCTGCGTTTCGAGGAACTTGCCCATCAAATTCTGAAACTGAAGAATGGCCGAATCGGCGCTTGCGACATCGGTCACCATGGGAGCCACCACCGGTGGAGTCACCGAGAGCGCCTGTGCAGGAGGCGCAGGAGCTTCCACACGAACAACCGGCTGGCTGACCTGGCTGACCACGGTTCCTTCGAGCACCAGCTTCAACGGAGGCCGATGAACCGGCGGATGGGCGGAACTGTACACGCGCGATGGATTCAGCATCCACGCCGGACGCGCCTGTTCGATATGCAAGCGCTGCAGGTCCAAACGTTCGCGAACGCGTCCGGAAAAGACTTCGCCCAGATCCAGATCCATCCCGAGCGCCGCCATCTGCGCCAGCGTATGAACGAAGTGCGAAAAGCCGCTCTTGGCGCCGCCATCTATCGGCAGCACCTGCACTGGCCTGCCTTTCAAAACTTGCCGCACCAATCCGGAGAGGACCGTTTTGGGGCCAGCCTCGATGAAGACGCGCGCTCCGTCCCCATACATGGCTTCGATCTCGGCCGAGAAGCGGACGGGATTTACCATGTGCTGTGCCAGGAGCTCGCGAATCTGGTCGCCTTCCGTTGGATAAGCCCGCGCAAGCGAATTGGAAAACACGGGAAGTTTCGCCGGCCGGAATTCCGTGGCGGCCAGAGACTCATTGAACTGACGCGCTGCGTTTTCCATCAGCGGCGTATGAAAGGCGCAGGCCACTGGAACGCGGCGGGCATCCAGGCCGACACTTTCGAAATGTTTCACCGCTTCCAGCACGGCAGCAGTAGGTCCGGCGATGATGGTTTGAAGCGGACCGTTATAATTTGCGATGGTCACGTCAGGGAACTTCGCAAGCGCCTCAGCCACCTTTTCGGGCACCGCGGCAATAGCCGCCATGGCTCCGGCGTCTCCCGAGATTGACTCTTTGATCGCCTGGCCACGCGCCCGCGATACCAGCAGCATCGCTTCTTCAGTCAGCACACCGGCCGCGTGCAGCGCGACATATTCGCCGTAGCTGTGTCCCGCCACCATGTCGGGGTGAATGCCCAGCCGGTCCAGCAATTTGTAAGTCGCGGTATCCACGACGCCCAGCGCGGGCTGCGCCACGTTCGTTTCCGTCAGCGCGCTCATCAGCCGATTTTTCTCTTGGTCTGAGAACGTGCTGCCCGGGTAGATGGTTCGGCTGAATGGAAATCCATTGACCTGCGGAAGCACCTTGTCGGCCGTGGCGAACATGTCGCGGAACTCGGGCATCCGAACAGCCAGCTCGCGCAACATGCCCGGAAATTGCGAACCTTGCCCTGGGAAGAGAAAGGCGACTTTGCCTTTGAGTGATCCAGCGCCGAAATAAATGCCGCGTTTGGGATCGTGCAGCGAATCCGGATTATCGAGCAGCGCTCTCTTCGCCGCGCCGATGCGCTCCAGAAGCTCCGGGTGCGACGACGCAACCATCGCAAGCCGCACGCCGGAGCCGCGAGACGCGCTCGAAGCCGCGGCGCAAATCGCGCTCGCCAGACTGGTAAAGTCGCAACGCGCGCCGGATACTTGTCGCGCGGTTGTGTCCAATGCCGCAGCCAGCGCAGTTTTGTCGGGAGCGGTCCAGAAAAATAATTCCATCGGCCATTGCCGCGCCACTTCCACTTTTGGCGACTGGCGAACGTCGTCGCCGTATTCTTCCAGCACCGCATGGAAGTTGCTTCCGCCGAATCCAAAGGCGCTCACCCCCGCGCGGCGCGGCAAGCCGTTTCCAGCCCAGGGCTGCGCTTCCGTGTTGAGGTAAAACGGAGAGTCGGTTTCCAAAAGTTTGGCGTTTGGATCGGTAACGTTCAACGTGGGCGGCAGAACACGTTGATGCAGGGCGAGAGCCGCTTTGATCAAGCCAGTGACGCCGGCCGCGGCCTTGGTGTGCCCGATCATCGATTTCACGGAGCCGACCGCGCATGTCTTGGCCGCCGCGCCCGCCCCTTTGAGAAGCTCGGTCAGTGAAGCCAGTTCGGAAGCGTCGCCGGCCACGGTGCCGGTGCCGTGAGCTTCGATCAGTCCAACGCTCGAAGGCGAAAAGCCGGCCTGTTCATAGGCGCGGCGAAGCGCCACGATCTGCCCCTCCGGACGAGGCGCGGTCATGCTGCGGCCGCGGCCGTCACTCGAACCCGCCACGCCGCGAATCACGGCGTAGATGCGGTCGCCATCCCGCTCCGCGTCTTCCAGGCGTTTCAAAACCACCACGCTCACGCCTTCGCTGATGGCGATGCCGTCGGCTTCTTTGTCGAAGGTGCTGCAATGGCCTCGGCCGGAGAGCGCCGTCACGCGCGAGAAGCACAAATAACCAAATGGGTTCTGCCCGCTGTCGATGCCTCCGGTGATCACCATGTCGCTGTCGCCATAGGCCAGCTCTCTGACGGCTACATAGATCGCAGCCAGCGAAGATGCACAGGCGGCGTCGACGTTGAAATTGACGCCCGACAAATTGAATCGATTCGCAACGCGGCCCGCGGCAACATTGGGCAAGATGCCGGGAAAGGAATCCTCGGTCCATTCCGGCAGCCGCTCCATCAATTCCGGCGGGACATTCGCAAACTGCGCCAGGCTGGATCGCACTGCGTAGTTAACGCCCAGTTCGCCCAGGCCTCCGCTGAAACCGAGCATCACCGAGGTTCGTTCGCGGGCGAATTTCCGGCGATGATAGCCCGCGTCGCGCAGCGCCTCATCCACCGTCACCAGCATGAGCAGCTGCAATGGATCGATAGACGCCAGCGAGTTCGGTGGAATGCCGTAGCGCATGGGATCGAACGGGACGTCGGCGACAAATCCGCCCTTGCGCGAATAAACCGAATCGCGCGCCTTGGTGTCCGGACTATAGTACGTATCCAGATCGAAGCGATCCCCGGGCACGTCCGTAATGGCGTCTACGCCGGATAAAATGTTCGACCAGAACGTCTCGATATCGGGCGCGCCGGGCAACAAACAGCTCATGCCGACAATAGCCACATCGCAGGGGCGGGGAACGCTGCGGCTGGACCGGTCTCGCGTGTCTTCGGTAATCGGGAGATCCTCCAACACCTGGACGCTTCCGGCGGACACATCCTCATGTACAGCGCGGATTTTGGATACTCCGCTGCGCAGAGCGGCCACTTGGCCGATCATGTACATGCCCTGTTCCAACTGCTCCTGGCGCGCAACTTCCACCAGCGCGTCGCCCTGACGTACCTGGCCTTTGCTTGCGACACGCAACCTTCCCAGGTTCAGATCCTCGAGCGCGCTTTTCACCTCTTCAATTGACTTCCCGGCCGCCAGCAGTTCGCGCCTGCTCGAGCGGAACGCCTCAAAGAACGGCGTCTCGGCGCAACGCGTGGAATGCCCGGGTCCGGAATGGAGAAGCACGGTCTGCCGGCATTCCACAGCCTGCTTTTGAAACTCGTCGACAATCGCGCCCGACTGAACGGCTTCCTCGGTGAACAGGTAAGCCGTGCCCATCAGCACGCCGATTCGTGCGCCCTTGGCCGCCAGTGGCGCAGCCAGCGCCGCAACCATCGCAGCCGATCGCGCATCGTGGATTCCGCCGGCGAAAACAATGTGCAATTCTTGAGCAGGCACGCCCCGCTCCGTCAGCGCCAGCAACTCGTCCAGCATGGAGTCCCACAGAACAAAGCTGGTCTTGGGACCAACATGGCCGCCGCACTCGCGCCCTTCGAAAATGAACATGCGGGACCCGTCTTCCACGAAGCCGCGCAACAGAGTGGGCGTGGGGACATGCAGATAACTTCGAATGCCGAGCTGTTCCAGGCTGTGCGCCTGATCCGGCCGGCCGCCGGCAATGATGGCGAACGGGGGCCGATACTCGCGGACTACCGTAAGCTGCTCCTCGCGAAGATCGGCCGGAACAAAGCCGAGAATACCGACTCCCCACGGCAAAGAGCCCAGCAGCTTGGATGTCTCCTCCAGAAGAGTTCGAACCTGTGGACCGCGCATCAACGCCAGTGCCAGGAAAGGCAGACCGCCTTCTTTAGCAACAGCGTGTGCGAACGCAGCTTTGTCGCTCACTCGCGTCATGGGCCCTTGCAGGATGGGATATTGCGTGCCGTGCGAAACGGCGAGCGGGGAACCGGGAGCGAGCGGCTGCTTCTGGGCCGCCAGGCTCGCATGCTCCCGAACCGATTCGTGCAGGGCGTCCACTATGCCCGACACGTTGTCATAGCGCTCCGCGAAAGATCGGGCGAACGCCGCATCCTGTCCGAGCGGCCATACGTTAGTTTCGTGAGATCCCCAGCCCACCGCGGATCCAACCGCATTGCGCCATTGTTCACGCGCCTCGGGTCCATTCAACCGTTGCTCCAGCGCTTCCAGCTCGCGGATGGCTTTACCTCCCGGCTGTTTATAGACGCGGAACAGCGGACCTACTTCCTGGCCCAGGCAAACCGTCTCGCCGCCGTCGGGTCTCGAAAGCGCGGCACGTACCGGCGCTGGGATACTCGATTCCGGCGTCAGCAGAACCTGTGAATCCAAGATTACGCCCGCCGCACCTCCCGCGAAACAAGCCGCGGCGGAGTGCATTCCAATTCCACCCATGGCCCATACCGGCAGATCGTGTTCTCCGAGCAAGCGCTGCAGGAGAACAAAGGTGCTCTCTTCGCCGACGTAACCGCCGGCTTCATGACCTTTCGCGATCAGAGCCGAGAACCCAGCCTCGCGAGCGCCCGCCGCTTGAGTGCTCGACGTCACTTCGAGCAGGCAACGCCTGGCTCCAGCTGCCGTCCGAAGCTTGGTATCGCTCGCGCCGCCGGTGTCTCCAGCGATAACTACGAACGCGATCTCCCCGGGGAGCGATCGCAAAAAGTCTTCAGCCCAGCTGACGCCCGCGGGAATGCGAACGCCCAGTTCTCCCTTGGCGCGCCGCGTGAGGGAAACCGCGCGAGCCACTATACCGGCCGCAACTTCAGCCCCGATATTTTCGAGATTCAGGATACCGGCCGCGCCCGCACGCGCGGCAGCCACCGCCGGGCCGCGATCGGGCCATCCGGTCACATTGGAAACAGCAATCGTGAATGGTTGTGCGACAGTCATTGCAAAGCCTCATTGGCGCCAGCGTCACACCGACGCAGCGCCCATCGGCTCTCCTTGTGCGGCTGCGGTCTTGGAAGGAAGGTACTGCTGGTCGTAATACTGCTTCACCCATTGGCGATTGAGTTCTTCGCCGGATTGCAGCGACACTTGCTTGTGGCAATTGACGCACTGCAAGCGAAAGGCCGTCTCGGGTTTGAGCGCCCCTCCACACGCATCGCAACTGACCGGCGTATGCTCCATCAGCCGCTCAATCAGCGCCACCCAGCTCCGCACCGTGAGGAAGTAAGATTGCAGCGCCTTGATGGTTACCTCCCCGTCAAAGAGCTGAGCGCTCTCCGGCGGCATGCGGTGGCGCAGCAGCTCCTTTCCGGTCTCGGTCAGCAATCCGTCCTTCACGAGAATGTCGGGCCCAAAAACTTCGGCCGCCGTGTCGAGAATGCTCTTTTCGGGAAGCCAAACGTCGAAGGCCGATTCAGTTTCCATGGTGATCTCGATCAGATCCAAGGACTCCGCGCCGAGGTCGTCCATAATATGAGCGTCCGTAGTAACTTTCGCCCGCTCGATACGCAGGCTTTGAGCGACGATGTCCGCGAATTTGTCGTAGATCTGGGCTTCCGTCAGTTTAGGATTCATCCGGATTCCTCCGCTTCGGTCCTGCTATTCTCACGCGGCGCTCCAGGCCCGGATTGCCAGCGCCGTGTTTTGGCCGCCGAATGCGAACGCATTGGCTATCGCGCCGCGGACAGGCATCCGGCGGCTTTGGTTCGGAACATAGTCGAGGTCGCACTCCGCGTCCGGATTTCGCAGATTCATGGTCGGTGGCACTACTCCTTCATTGATCGCCTTAATGGCGCATATCACGTTCGAAACGCCGGCCGCGGAGATGGTATGGCCGATCTGGCCTTTGTTGGACGAAACCAACAGCCGCTGGGCATGAGCCCCGAAGACCCGCTTGATGGCCAGCGTCTCGGTAGCATCGTTCTTCAGCGTCGAGGTGCCATGCGCCGCGATGTAGTCCACCTCTTCAGGAGCCATTCCACCTTCGGCAAGGGCGGATGCCATGGCGCGCGCCTCCGGACAGCCGTCGGCGGAGGGATCGGTCAGGCTGCCGGCGTTCGAAGTGGATCCGTAACCCACCAGCTCCCCGTAGATTCTGGCGCCGCGCCGTAACGCGCTCGACAGGCTTTCCAGAACGATTGCTCCCGCTCCCTCGCCCATAACGAAGCCATCTCTCAGCCGGTCGAAGGGGCGCGATGCTTCCGCAGGATCCGTGGAGCGGCTCAATGCGCCGAGCAACGAAAACGCAATAATTCCAAGAGGCGAAACCAGCGCCGCGCTTCCTCCTGCGATCATCGCCGGAACCCGGCCCCGGCGAACCAGGCGATAGGCCTCGCCGATGGCGTGCGAACTTGCCGCACAAGCAGTATCCACGGCGAACGTCGGGCCGCCCAGATGCAGTAAGCGCGCCGGAACGCTGGCCATCATGTCACCCGCGCGACGAGCGAAAACTTCCGGCCGCGCCGATCCCAGGCCCAGGCCGTCGAAGGCCAGTTTGCGTTTAGCGGCGTCCCAGCGGGAGAAGTACTCGCGGATCAGCCGGTGATCGATATAGTTCACGCTGGATCCGGCGGCAATCCCGATGTCGTCCGATGGAATCGGGGTGACATCCAAGCCTGCATCGCCAAAAGCCTCGCGCACCACGGGCAGAAAAAGCCGCGCGCTGCGCCGGCACCAATTCGAGGGAACGGAAGCAAGCCCTGTGTCGCGAGGAATATCGCGTACTTCGGCTGCCAGTTTAGCCGAGTAAGAGGTGGGATCCCAGAAGCTGATCGGACGTATGCCCGATTCCCCCGCTAGCAGCTTCCGCCAGCACGTTTCCACGTCGGGACCGAGAGAGGTAGTCCAGCCAAGCCCCGTAATCATAACCCGTTGCAGCATAGTTGTCCCGAGTCCTCAGCTGGATCGAACCCTTTCGCGGGACATTTGAATGAATTTGGGCTGCGCCTGAATGAATTTGGGCTGCGCCTGAATGAATTTGGGCTGCGCCTGAATGAATTTGGGCTGCGCCGCAGTTGACGGGAGTTCAGGACGCCATTCCACTGCGGACGAATCCAACTGCGTTCCTCCGAATGGCGTAATCACGTATTTCCTCCCGAATTTATTCAGCTACCCAAAACCAACAGGACGATCACGGTCCTCCTCAGGCGAGTTTGTGTCATACTGCCAAACGAGGCTTAACCCACGCCGAAAACTCCGGCTGGGCGCGTTCTCGCCAAGATTCTCGAAGGATTGTGCAAACCAAGACTGTCGCAGTCCACCGCAATGCCATGCGAAAGACGTCTAAGCCTGCTGCGCGCGGGGTGATTGCGATCGCCGGACCGACATTGCTGCCCACGAGCATCTGTAATCTCGTCATAAGCGTGGCTCGCCTTAGCTCGTTAGCCCCGCCACGCCGTCTGCTACCCACCCTGCCAGACCGCATCACGGCGACCGTGATATTCACCTTGTCTCCCCACCGTATGGCAGGAACTGACTGATTCTAAGGACCAAGGTCAGTATTGTCAATAGTCGTAAGTAACAGTACTACCGCTTTCTCAGAGTGCGAGCTGAGACTGTCCGTATGTCAAACCAAAGGCATACACTTACGCTCGCAAACACACTCTAGTACTCAGATCGGATATCGATAAGTCAATCTCCGCGATCCGCTGGACATTCCCGGCCTTAGCACTCCGCTGGGATCTTAAATTCCTGCCCAATTCTTCGCGCTAGTACCCCCAGCACTAACCAGCCGGCTTTCCTATGTTTTTGTAATGTGTCGTTCGCAAGGTCTTGTGGCATAATCACAGACTACAAGAAGACCAACGCACGAGAAGCAATCGGGAAGGACCCGCACTTTGGGTTAGGTTGGAAGGGTCATTGTAAGGACATCAAGTGAAGATTCTCGTCATAGGATTGGATTGCGCGGCGCCGGAGATTCTGTTTCAGCACCCGGAGTTGCCCAACATTAAAGCGCTGATGCGCCGGGGTTGCTATGGCCGGCTGGAGAGCGTTATCCCGCCCATCACCGTACCGGCGTGGATGTGCATGTCAACCAGCCAGGATCCCGGTTCCCTGGGCGTATACGGATTCCGCAACCGGACGGACTATTCATACAGCGGGCTGGGGGTGGTAAATTCCGCCAACATCACCCAAACCGCCATCTGGGATGTCCTGAACAGCCAGGGGCTGAGCGCGGTGGTGGTGGGCGTGCCGCCTTCCTTCCCGCCGCGTCCGCTGCAGGGGGTGAGAGTGGGCTGTTTTCTGACTCCCGACACCACTCAGAACGACTACACTTACCCGGCATCCGTGAAAGTGGATATCGAGCGGCTGGTGGGCAACTATCCGGTGGACGTGAAGGGCTTTCGCACAGAAAATAAAGCCTGGCTTCGCGACCAGATTTACGACATGTCGCGCAAGCATTTCGAAGTAATCCGATACCTTATGGCCACAGTGGATTGGGATTATTTCCAATTCGTTGAAATCGGGCTCGACCGGATTCATCACGGCTTCTGGAAGCACCACGATCCGAAGCATCGTTACCACGACCCCGGCAGTGAATTCAAGTCCGTGGTCTGGGACTATTATAAGTACCTGGATGAAGAGATCGGCAGCTTGCTGGAGTTGATCGAGGACGATACCGCCGTGCTGGTGGTCTCCGATCACGGCGCCCAGCGGCTGGACGGCGGATTTTGCGTGAATGAATGGCTGTATCGCGAAGGTCTCCTGGCGCTGAAAGAGCATCCTTCGACAGTCACGCCGTTTTCGCCCAGCCTGGTGGACTGGAGCCGCACCAAAGTCTGGAGCGAGGGCGGATATTACGCCCGGGTCTTTTTTAACGTACAAGGGCGTGAGCCGCAAGGAATTATCGCGCCGTCGGAATATGAATCGTTCCTGTGCGAAATGAAGGAACGCTTCCTGGCTCTTCCCGACGATCTAGGCAATCCGATGGGGAATCTTGTCTTCCGCCCACGGGAAATTTATCAAAATCTTCGCAATGTGCCGCCGGATCTCCTGGTGCATTTTGGAGCCCTTTATTGGCGTTCCATCGGCGGGCTCGGATATGACACCCTGTACGTCGCCGAAAACGATACCGGGCCGGACGATTGCAATCATGCGCAGTTCGGGGCATTCCTTTTGGCGGCGCCTGGAAACGATATTCAAGGTGAGGTGCAGGGGATGCATCTGCTGGATATCGCGCCCACCCTGCTGGATCTGATGGACGTCCCGCCCGGTCCGGACATGCAGGGAAAGAGCCTGCTGGCCCGCGCCCGACGTTAACAGCAACGGTACCGCCCAGCCTTAGCCGAGTTGTAGGTGCTACACTCAAAGCGCTGGGGAGGAAACATGCCTATCATCGCCAGTGCTCCTACCAAACATCTTGCCGCCCTGTTGCTGATTGGCGCGGTTGCGCTCATATCGCCGTCCATGGCGTTGGCCCACTCCGGTGGTGGAAGTTCGGGAGGCGGACTTTCCGGTGGTGGAAGCTCGGGTGGCGGAAGCGCGTCGTCTGGATCGCACAGCAGTGGACACTCAACTGTTTCATCTTCCAGCCACCGCACTACTGCTGTTTCTCAGGGACGAACGCACACTACTTCTTCCAGGAACAAGAAGCGGTGGTTATTTTTCGGCCACGTAATGCATACTGGTTGCCTGAGCCACCCGGCCGGCACCGCGCGAACACACGCCGCTGCCGATGACTGTGATGTCCACAAAAAAGTGCCGTAGAGGGCATCGCCACCCGTATCGTTCGAAGACCTACGGGTACAACCAAAGATTTTTCAGGTCGGTATCCGCGCGTTTCTTGAAGTCGAGCGTATCCTGAATCAGAGCTCTTAGATCGTCGCCTTGCTTCGCTAGCCGTTCCTCGAGAGCCGGTGTATCTGGAAATTCTTTGAGCCCCTCGCTCCAGGTGGTGCGCGCCTTCTCCAACTGATCCATCTTCCAATAGCCATCGCCCAACGCGACCCAGGCATGAACATAGTACGGCTTCTTGGCGCCTGCCTTTTGCATCTTGACGGCGGTTTCCAGATCCTGGACGCCCAGCTTCGCGCGGTCGAAGAATCTGGGCCAGAAAAGATAGTTGAAACCACGCGAGTAATAGCCGACATAGCTCGGGCGCAGTTCCAACGATTTGCTGAGCTGGGCCAGCGCGCCGTTGGCGACACCGATCCGTGTGATCGCATCCACTACCGGGACCTTGTCCACGTAAGCCAGGCCGTAATTCAAATAGGCGTTGGCGGCGGCCGGGTTCGCCGCTACCAGCCGCTCGAAGAACTTGATGGGACGGTCGAAATCCTCCGCCTTGCCTTCCTTGCCGTGCGTAGCCTGAGCCCGGAGGATAGCCGCGCGCCGGTATTCGCTGCCGTATCGTATGTTATCCGGGTCGGCCGTCAGCGCCGTTTCCAGCGAATCGAGCGCCTTGTCCCAATCCTTCGCTGCAAGCTGTTTGGCGGCTTCGTCGAAAGCTTCTTCGCCCGGCGGCCCTGCGGCGCTCGCCGCGAGAATGACGAAGAGGCACGCCAAAGTTGGAATTTTCATTGCTGGGTTCGAAAACCGCGAACGGTCCGCAGCTTTCTGCGGTATTCTAGCAAAACCCGGCGCCTTACTTCACGAACACCGTAACATCCGATTGGCTGGAACTGCCGCCTACCGTCAGCACGATATTCTGCGAGCCCGACGGGGTATCGGCCGGCAGCGTTACGTTGAACTGGTAGACGCCGAACACCAGGTAGGGCGCATCGCCGGCATAGTCCACCTTAGCGGTCTCGCCATTGACGGTAGCCGAATAGGGCAGCGCGACCCACGAAAGGGTGCTTCCCCCCACGCCGCCCGCGGTCACCGCCGGACCGAGCGTGCCTGAGCCGCCCAGCACGCCGCCGCCAGTGCCGTAAATCTGGATCACCGTCCCCGCAGGCGCCGGGTTCGATGCAGTATTGACCGTGAAGTCCTGGTTTAAGATGGCTCCCGGACCGCTGCCAGTCTGGCTGACCGTAAAGATCTGAACGTCGGCCGGAGCAAGCGGGATGTTGTATTGCACCGACGTAAGGTTGTTGTACAGCACTTGAACGGCGGCTTGGCCGCTGGTCGACAAGCTGAACGGCAAAATGAGATTGATCTGGCCGTTGGAAACGTAGAGGGGAACCGCCGGAGCGCCTTCCACGGTCACGGTAACTCCGCCCAGCGTGCTGTTGAGAGTTCCCGCGGAATTCACGCTGAAAACCTCTCCGGTTTTAGGTCCCAGCAAATTGCCGAAGATGGTAACGATGGTCCCCGGTCCAAATCCGGTGGTGGAATAGCTAGCGCCGCTGACCACGGTGCTGATGGTGGGGCCGGCGGCCACCACATTCAGCGTGACCGGAATAACGGCGGGGCTGCCTGCGGCGCCGGACGAGGTTACTGTCACCGCGCCGCTGTACATCCCAATCGCCAGTCCTGTGGTATTTACCGCAATGCTCAGCGCCGATGTGGACGACACTGTTCCGCTGGTGGGCGTGACTGCGAGCCACGAGCCTCCCGAGGTGGTGGCCGCGCTGGCCGCGAAGCTGATCCCGGAGGTGCCTGAAATGTTCACCGCCTGGGCCGGAGGAGCGGTTCCGGCAACGGTGTAGTTGAACGTCAAAGCTGTGGTTGGCACCGTCAATGTAGACGACGAGACGGTCAACGACACCGGAACATTCAGCGGGCTATTGGTGGCCCCTCCGGTTGCCGTGATTTGAATGTTGCCGTTCAGTACCCCTGTCGTCAGGCCAGTGGTGTTGATCGAAACCGCGAAGTTCACCGGCGTAGTGCCGCTGGCAGGCGAGACGCTGAGCCAGGAGTTACCGGAGGTAACGGCCGCCTTCACAGCCGTCGGGCTGCCCGCCCCAACGGCCAACTGCTGGGATGCGGGCGGCGTGCCGCCGGGCGTGTAATTGAACGTCATGGAGGACGGAGCGGTAAGCGTCACAGCCGACGCCGTAAGGTTAAGCGTGACCGTAATCTCAGTGGACAGCGCCGCCGGTCCGTAGCTCAAGGTCACGGTTCCGCTGTAGAAGCTCTGGGTCAGGCCGGTAGGATTTACGGTAAGCGTGATTGGGGCCGACGTGTTCGCCACAGCCGGTGTAACCGTCAGCCAACTGGCCGAACTGCTGGTTGCGAACGAGACAGCGTCGTAGGTATTGGACGGCGAAGTTGTAAATGTAACCTGCTGCGATTCCGGAGTTGTCGAACCCATGGCAACCGACGGCGCCGTCCAGAATGTCAGGCTCGGGGTCACGGTGGGCGGCGGGGTTCCGGTGGCTTGCATAGTTCCGTTCTCGAGGTTGAAGCTGCCCGGGGTGGTGCTCCCCGTTAACGTGAAGCTGATCGTTCCAGAGGTGAGGCTCACGGTGGTAGGAATGGACGCCGGCACGGCGGTGATCAAGTTCCCGCTCGGGACTGTGGCCATTGCGTTCACCACGGCAAGTCCCGCGACATTGCAGTTAGCGATGGCGAGAGTTCCCGCCCCGCCAAACGTATCCGTCAGCGTGACCGTCACCGGAGGGGAAGACGAAGCCGAGCAATTAAAGCCTGCCAATGCTACCGTCACTCCGGTGTAGGTATTGGTCGAAGAAGTTGCCGTCTGCGTGAAACTGGAAGGCGTCATCGTTTGGCTGATGGTCGCGGTGGCATGCACCGTCTTCCCATTCAGGCCCAGAGGATCGGAGCCGCTCACCAGGCTCAAGGTCCCCGTGATGGTGTAACTGACCTGACCGAATACCGCTGAGGAACCAACCAGTAGCAGTAGGATTGCGCTGAACGCAAGTCTTGACAGAAGTAGATGCAGACGATTCATACAGTTATAGCCTCTTGATCAACCAAGCAGGAATTTTGTAGCAGGACCCGCTCAGTATACAACGGAACTCGGCACTGAAAGCAGATTGTGAGGTTAAGGCGGTACCGGTACTACGAACGGCAAGGCTTGCAAGGCTAGCAGGTCTGCCGGCGCGACCGCCGGAACAGGAGGCCGGCCAAACCGCAACCCAGCAGCCAGGAGAGCGTCGCCGGTTCCGGAGCCACCGCAGCCCCCGAGTTAGAGTCGAATTCAGTCACCATGCCGAATCCGTCGCCGTTGCCGCCACCAAAATTCTGATACCGGGCCACCTGAGTGCCAACCCCGTTGTTGTCCTCATATGCTACGCCAGTGCTGCCCACTCCGCTTCCGCCCGCAACTGAGATATCCAACAGCAGGTTTCCCAGCGAGGGATCGTACAAAAATGGAGTGCCCGTGAAGGTCAGCGTGCCGGGTGCAGCCCCGGATAAGGCCACCGTCTCGAATACCGTATCATCCGAGCCAAGATTGCCGGAAAGGTTGGTACTGCTGAGGCTGCCTATACCAGAACTGATGATGGAAAGGCTCAGCGTATAGGTCCCGGAGTACAGGTTTCCAGTGAAACCGTCGCCCAGGAAAAAGTCGATACCGGTAATCTCAATCGGCCCTGAAAAATCGCTGCTGGCGTACGCCTCCTGATAGTCGGTGCCGGCATAGCCGTAGAAGGGTCCCGAAAAAGGAAAATCGTTCGCGGCGTTATCGGTACCAACGGTGAGTGAAGAACCGAGAAGAGTACCTAGGGAAACGCAGCACAGTGAGAATATCGCGATCGCGGCTTTTTTCATGTTAAATCCTCCAATAATCCCTTGAAACGCATCATAGCATTGCCAGCCTGGAGCGCGGCTAAATTTTTCGTCCTAGGCCGCCAGTAAGTGTACCGGTACCATCGAGACGATCCCGGTTTGTAATCCTTTTGGCTTAAGGTGCATCATGAACTATCACAGATAACTTAATCACAAGACAGAGGCCCAGCACGTTCTACAGAATGCGTAAGCCGCTGAACCACGCCCTGGCCCTGGCGCTCCTGACGGGAAGCTGCGCCTGGGCTCAAAGTTCCACGGTGCCAGCCGCCTTTCAGTCGACTTACGGGGAGCTCCAGGCCAGTATCGGCAGCTTTCAGGCCACCGTAAGCGCTTCCTGGAACGGCAAAAGCAGCAACGTTCTGTGGAGCAGCGAGGTGTTGGCCGCCAATGCCAACAACGGTCTTCCGGTCCTGAATAACTCCGCCAACGCATTGGCGCAGATCAACATGTACAAGGCCATGGGCGCCAGGGCGGTTACGGTGAATATGGCTTTCCCGATCGTCACCCAGGACTACTACACGTTTAACGGAGACCCCCAGGACTATGCGTCCATGGTAGCGTTCTATGCCAATCTGGCCACCCAGATTCACCAGCTGGGGCTGAAGATGATTGTCGAAGCGGCTCTGGTGTACCCAGGCCTCTCCGGCATGAATGTCGCCGCGTATTACGCCAGTCTGACAGACGCTCAGTTCATTGCAGAGCGAGCCAACAATGCCCTTACCATCGCCCAGCAGGTGGGGCCGGACTACATCAATCTCAACTCGGAGCCGGACACGGACCTTATTAATTCCGGGGGCAAGACTAACGAGTACGGATCGGCCTCCGGATACGTCGCCATGAATCGGGCGAACATTTCAACGCTCCGCAGCGCGGGCGTCAAGACCCCGCTGGGAGTGGGTATCGGGTCCTGGCTGCATGGGAACAGCGGAGGCGCGGGCGCCTGGGTGGCGGCCCTGGTAAGCATCCCGGGCCTTAGTTTCTTCGACATCCATGTTTACCCGGTGATCGACAACTTCTTGCAGTATCTCATCACGTACACCAGCCAGGCCCAAGCGGCCGGCCTGCCGGTAGGCATCGCTCAAACCTGGGTTAACAAGGAAAGCGCCGCGGAATGGGCCGCGCAGTCGCCGTCACAGACCGACGTGTACGCTCGCAATGCTTATAGTTTCTGGACCCCCATCGACCAGGCCTATCTCACGTCTCTGGTCGATTTCGCCAACTGGAAAGGCTTGCTGTATATTTCTCCGTTCTGGACCCAGTGCTTTTACGCTTATCTGGATTATGAACAGGTAAGCAGCCTCACCCCCGCGCAAGTGCAGACCATGCAGTACGCGGCGGCTGCGACGGCGCTCGGGGCCCATCAAACCAGCATTACCGCGTTAACGTATAGCAACCTCATTCAGGGAACACCGCCGGCGACTACCGTTTCCGCGGCCAGCTTCGCGACGGGCGATCTGGCGCCGGATTCGATGGTTACCATCTTCGGCTCGAACCTGTCCACCGGCACGGCGTCGGCGCAATCCCTGCCTCTTCCGATCACGCTTGAAAACACGACGGCCACGATTGAAGACAGCAGCGGAAATCAGCAGCCGATATCTTTTATCTTTGTTTCGGCCGGACAGGTCAACGCCGCGATTCCACCCGGATTAGCCGCCGGCGGGGCCGTGATCACAATCTCCAGCAAGGGGACGGTGGTGGCGGAGAGCGACGTAACACTGGCTACCGTGGCGCCGGCTATCTTCACCGCCAACCAGAACGGTAAGGGCGTACCGATCGCCGTGGTAACGACCGCGCAACCCGACGGCTCACAAAGCACCGTGGACACTTTCCAGGGAAACGCCGTTGGCAGTTACACTCCCGCGCCCATCAACCTGGGCGGACCGGGCGACAGCTCGGCGCTGGTTTTGTATGGCACCGGGATCCGAGGGCGAAGTTCGCTCGCGAACGTGACGGTGACTTTCGGGACGGTCACTTTGCCTGTGCAATATGCCGGCCCATGCGATCCGGCCCAGTTCGTCGCGTTTGACCAGGTGAATGTGGCGCTGCCTCAATCATTGGCCGGCGCGGGGCAAGTGACCGTCACACTCACGGTGGATGGCGTGGCCGCTCCGGCCGCGACTCTCGACTTCGAATAAATCAAACATCGCGCACCACGCGAAATCCGATGTTACCGGTGGCGCTGTCGGGCGTGTTGGCGGTCCTCACCTGTAGCAGCCGCGCCCGCGCGGGAACGCAACTAGGTGGTGGAGGCAGGGACAGTCGCCCGGCGCTCCGTGCGAGATGCTTTGAGGTGTCGCGCACCTGGCTCAGGTTAGCAGATGCATCGGCAACTGCCGCCCCTATTGAATCAGGATCGGCTGATACATCGCGTAGGTCTGTCCGCCCGCAGTCACCCCTCCGCTTAAGATCGCGGGGCCGGAAGGCGTGTCCGAAGGAATGGTCAAGTTCCAGATCGGAATCCTGGCGGTGTGCTCCGAACACGTGGCGCTATGCGCCCCATCCGCTATGATGGCGGTTCCCTGCTTGATCTGATAGACAAATGTGCAGGCGCCCGCGTAGGTGTTGTCCCATATCTCCAAGGTCGCCATGAGGGCTTGGTCGCGTGGCACAACGTACATTGGCGTAGGGATAGAAAGCGTTGGCGCGTCCCCCCAGGACGGTGCGCAGTCATAGCAGGGCACGCCAGCCACCGGGACGCCGATAGTGATCGTGGTAGGCCCAATGATGCCGGACGGGGGTGGCCAACCGCTGACTTGAAGGGGCTGCTCAACGGCGCTTGCCACGGGCCCGGCGGCAATCGCCACTCCGCCCTTCAGCAGTGCGGACGTGCCGCCCGCTGGAACGAATGATGTGCTCCAGTAAACAATATAATCGGTGCCAGCCGCGCATCCGCCGGATATTTCTTGTTGGCCGGAGAGCACGGTTACGTTGTCCTCCGATAGCACATACACGCCGGTGCACGGGCCCGTGTAGTCGGCGTCCTCTATCAGAAGCGTGACGTAGACCGGGGTCCCCCCTGCCCAAAGTCCAACAGGTAGCGTGGATCGCCGAAAGTTACGCTACCGGTTACGCCGGGGACACAGTTGGAGCATGGTGTCACGTAGTTGGGCCCGCCCAGGCCGATGGTCGCGCTTGCCGCTGCGATTCCCTTGAGCCTCCGCTTGGCGCTGCGACCGGCCCCTGGTGAGGGAAAGAGACAACGATCGGGGCGACTTGCGCCGACAGACCGAGCGCGCCGAGTGCCAGCGCCATGGCGTATTTTAGAATGTTTTGCATTTGGTTTCCTCCAAGCATTGCGGGACCGGCCCCGTAGGGGCGTCAGCGCTGGAGGCGAAGGTAAGGGCTACGGCTGGCAGCCGTACGAGTCCCCCCCCGCCGATGTGGAGTGCCGGATTCGCATGGCCGATGATAGTTCAAAACCGAAGGCTTATCAATGGAAAACGGCGGAAAACAGCGTGAACCGTGGTTAGTTGGGTTCTGGGCTGTCCGGTACTCCCGCTTCGCGGGTTGAAATCCGCCGGATCTGGGCCTGGCCGACGCAATCATTCGGCCACCGAGACGACCAATCCGCGCTGGTCTTGTATGGCACCGGCATCCGCGGGCAAAGTTCGCTCGCGAACGTGACGGTGACCATCGGGACGGTCACTTTGCCGGTGCAGTATGCCGGCCCGTGCGATCCGGCCCAGTTCGTCGCGTTTGACCAGGTGAATGTGGCGCTGCCTCAATCATTGGCCGGCGCGGGGCAAGTGACCGTCACGCTCACCGTGGATGGCGTGGCCGCTCCGCCGGTGACTCTCGACTTTGAATAGATCAAACATCGCGGACCACGCGAAATCCGATGTTGCCGGTAGCGCTGTCGGGCGTGTTGGCGGACCGCGCGGCGTTGCGATAGCGGAAGCAAAAGGACGCGTGGCAAAGGTACGATCCGCCCTTCATCACCCGCGTTGTCCCCGACGTTGGGCCCACCGGATTCACGGGCGTGGCGGTCTGGCGCCAGTGCGTATCGAAATAGTCGCTGCACCATTCCCAAACGTTGCCGGCCAGCGTGTAGAGGCCGTAGCCGTTGGGTTCGAAGCTCGCCACTGGCGCCGGAGCGGAAAAGCCGTCCTCGGCCAGATCGACATCGGGAAACGTGCCTTGCCAGATATTGCACATGTGGCGTCCAGCGGGCATGAACTCATCGCCCCAGGGATAAGTCTTCTGCTCCAAGCCACCGCGGGCGGCAAAGTCCCATTCGGCTTCAGTGGGAAGGCGCACGCCGGCCCATTCGCAGTAAGCCTGCGCATCGTTCCAGGAGACCTGGACCACGGGATGATGCGGCCGTTCCTGCGTCGTTCGCTCAAGACCTTCGGGACGCGACCAGTCTGCGCCATCCACGCGAACCCACCAGGGCGTGGCGTTGAGCGCGGGTCCCCGCTGGGCTTGGGGCACGTGGTTGCGGAAAACGAACGACCAGCCCCAGCGCTGCGCCTCCGTGATATAGCCGGTGCGCGAAATAAATTCCCCGAATTGAGCGTTCGTTACTGGAAATTTCGAAATATAAAACGGGTCCAGCAGCACCTGGCGGACCGGGCCTTCTCCATCGCTCGCGAGGGCTTCCGGCGATTCGCTGCCCATGCGAAACCGGCCGCCGTCCAGGAGAACCATGTCGGCCGTAGATCCGGCGGTAACCCTTCGGCGCTCGGCGGAGGTTTTCCGGGATTCGTTCAGTTGCAGCAGCCGCGCCCGCGCGGGAACGCAACAGGGTGGCGGAGGCAGAGACATCAGCCGGCCTCCGGAACCCGCACGATCTCCGCACCGGCGCGCAACGCCTCGAGCCCGCGCTCCATAGCTTCTTGGCGGCGCTTGGAAGTGAGATACGCCTCGATCTCGCTTTCCGCGATGCCGGCATCTCGCGGGTCGCCCGCTCCCTTGGCGCGCAATTCCGCGATGTGATAGCCGAAGGGCGTGCGGAAAATTCCGGTGCGCTGGCCGGGATCTAGCGCGAAGACCACCTCATCGAACTCGTCCACCATCGCTCCGCGCTCAAACCATCCTAGATCGCCTCCGTTGCCCTTGCAATCGGAGAAGCGCTCGGCTACCTCGGCGAAAGAAGCGCCTCCCGCCAACGCCGCCTGGGCCGCTTCGATCCGGCCACGAGCCTCAGCTTCGCTGCGCTCCTCGCTGACGTGCACGATAATGTGCGCGGCTTGAGCCTTTTCTGCTGGGGTGAAGCCGCGCTTTACGTTTCGATGGAAATCGCGGACCTCCTCAGGCGTGGGCTTGGGAAAGTCGCCGGCGAGTTGGTCCATGGTGCGCTTGAGGCGAAGCTCCTGCTCGGCGATGCGCCGGATTGCAGACTCGTTGACACCGGCGCGGCAGCCGGCCGATTGCATTTCGCGGCGCATCAGAGCTTCGACTTCGCAAGGATCAACGGGGCGCGGGTCGCGCTCGGCAGCCTGGCGAATGAGGACGCGGTCGACCACCGCGCAGGCTGCCATGAGGCGAAGCTGCTCGGGGCTCGCTTTGCCGGCCTTTTGTGTTTTGAGGAGTCGCTCGAACTCGTCAGCAACGAGGGCGTCCGGGATATGCTCGCCGTTAACCGAAATGGCCACGGCGGTTAGTTGCCGCTTGGCGTGGCGAGGACCATGCCGCCGGACGGGCTGTACTGGAGAGCGATAACGCCGGTGTTGCTGATGCCGACGGGCACCATGTCGTTATAGGGATACGGGAAATTCAGGTCAGTCCATGCTGCGGTTGTAATGTTGTAGAGGAATATCCCGAGCTGATTAGTGGTGGAGACGTAGCTGCCCACCACTACGCTGTTGTCATTTAGCCCCTGAAAATAGGTATACTTTGCCCCCGGGTGGCTCAGTAAGCTCATTTTATCCTTCTGGTAGACAAAACCAAGCGTGTAGACTCCCTCGTAGGTCCCAACCGCAGCGCCTGTGTTATTTAATGCGGTGATCTGATACCAATATGAAGGAGATCCGCTAGCGTCACTCCAGGGCAGCGAGGTGAATGTGCCGTTCCGATAGAAGAACCCAGACGTAGGAATGGCCGACTTGGGCGGGGTATAGTTGCCAGCCAGCGTACCGGTCGATGTGTCCATGCAGCAGTAGGCGAAATTCCCCGGCTGCAGCCCCGTATAGTTGGGAAGGGGGATGACCTTCGAGCCGGGCACGATCAGTTCGTAGGTCTTGCTGTCGTTGACTCCGCCGATGAGCCAGCCAGTGTCGGTGACGCCATAAAAGGCGTCTGAGGCGTAGGTCTGGCATTTCCCATCGAAGTAGGTCATTCCAGCGCTCGGGCCGGAGGCGACCTCGGCAATTCCGACCACAAGGCCGGAGCCGTTCATGGCATACGGAAAGGCCGCGAGTCCGTTGCAATACAAGATGGTGTCGAACGTGTAGCTCTGTGCCGCAAGCGGGGCCGAGCATGCGGCCACCAGGATTGCTATTAAGATCGCGGTTCGTTGTTTCAAGTTGAACTCATCAGTTGCTGCTGGGCGTGGCAATCACCATGCCGCCGGACGGGCCGATTCGGGGCGAAGGTTGTTCAGGAACACGCCGCTACCGGCTGCAATTCCGGCGGCCAAGGCGACCTTCTCGACGAAGCCTCCACGCGTGAGCGAAGGGTCCGGCTCGGGCATGGTAGGAAAATAATGCCACGCAGACCCGTACTAAGTCAAGAGGTTTTTCCTAATTTACCGATGAATTTCCAAAGACACGGCTGGCCGCAGGTACCAAGAATAACAGGACCGTTTCGGCTATCGGATGCTGTTCTTCTCAACTCCTGGAAATTGCTGGTAAGAAGGGTGAAATACTCGTGAATTCTAGGTGCTCGCCCGCTGGCCCGCCACATCAGCCGGCGCTCCGTTGCGCGGCGAGATCCTGCGCTTCGCGCGTCGAAATCCGCCGGATCTGTGCCTGGGCGCGCAATCGCTCGGCCACCGCGCGGATAGCTTCTTGTTCGCGCAGGGCATCGAGGAAAAGTTTTATGGTGCCCCGCACCTCGCTCAGTTCCGCGATGCCACCGCCCGACAGCCTGGAGCGGACTTCCGCTATATGAAATCCGAACGGCGTGCGAAAGATGGGACTGCGCTCTCCCGGTTGCATTTGAAAACACCACGTTCTCGAACTCCTCCACCATAACGCCGCGCTCGAAGGAACCTAAATCGCCGCCATTGCCTGGGCAATCGGAATAATGATCGGCTACCGCCGCGAATTGCTCACCACGCTCGAGTGCGGCGAGCGCGGCCTCTATGCCGGCGTGCGCGTCTTCTTCCCGATGAGTCTCGTCCACGTGCTTCACAATGTGTGCCGCGTTTACGATCTCCGGGCGTTGGAACGCGTCGCGCCGGGCCTGGTAAAGGCTCGCGATTTCGGTTTCGGTGGGTTCAGGCAATGGACCCATCAGGTGGCGCAGGGTACGTTCCAGACGCAGTTGCCCTTCGATCTGACGCGCCAGCGGAGCAGTGTCGAACAGAACGCGGTAGCCCTGCGCGGCAGTGACGCGTTCCACCTGCTTAGAGACCAAAGCCGGATCAATGGGCCGCGGATCTTGGTCCGCCGCCTGGCGCAACAGGATGCGATCGATCACATACGCCTCCGCCGCCTGCCGCAGATGCGTTTGCTTTTCGAGCGCGTCGGGGATCGCCCGCCATTCCGGGCTCGCGTCCAGACGCCGCTCTTCTTCGAGAATTAATTCCCGCGGAATGATCTCGCCATTTACCAGAATGGGCATGAACCAGAATAGGCATAAATGACGGGCGCGTTAAGGTCACCCCAGCCTAAGAAACGAGTGGGCCGTGTCGGGCGTTTGCCAAGCAAAAGAACGGCGTCCTCATTAAACCGAAGCGCACGATTGATCCCGATGATGTTCTCAGCGCTGAAAAAAGCGCTCCGGTGAACAAGGCCGAACGCGAGATGCGCCAGGGTAGATATGTTACGCTCGACCACCCGCCATGACCTGGACCGTCCCAGTCCACAAGGACGCCGCAAAACAGCTTAAGGCAATCCCGACCGACCGCCGCATTCCAACCCAAGCGACGCGAATCGTGGAAGTGCTGGCGCTCCTGCTCTCCTCAACGAGAAGACTTATCAATGACGTCGCCTGATCTGCCGCGGGCGGCCTAAATCCTGATTGCGTTGAGGCCAGGAATGCGGCTAAAATCGCGGACGTTGTGCGTGCCAATCGAGTATCCGAAGTTCGAGCGCGCAGGCTCCAATGATGAGGTCGCCCATCGGCAGGGTTACGCCGCGCGAAGCCTGTTCGCCACCGATGCGGGCGATGATCTCCGCCGTGACATCCGTTACCGGATGGCGCGGCACTGTCGCTTTCAGCTCGTCAAGAAAACGTTGCCGCCGCTGTCGGAGCTCGGCGTTGTTAGCCCGATAGATTCCGTGGCCGATTTCGGCGACGGTGAGCACGGACAGAACAATCGGCACTTCGCCAACCGCTCGTTGAATACTTTCGATCGTCTCCGCGGCGGTAAGTCTACGGCGTTCAGCCGCAATCAGGACGCTTGAATCGAGCACTAATCCCAGGACGGCGGGTTCCATGGCTCGCGGTGCGCGTTGATTCCTTCCTCAACGTCGCGGGCGAAATCGTCGTCGATCACGGCGTCGGAGCCTCGCGCTTTCAGATCCGCGATGACCTCCGAAATTGGGCGGCCGACGGGCGTCGATGGCTTGATCACCGCAACGGGCCGGTGATCCCGTTCGATGACGACCTCAATGCCAGGCTGCACCTTGTCCAGCACTTCGCGCAGGTCGCGGGCGACGTCAGCCTCCGTCATATGTACTACCATGTCAACACCGATGATAGCTCTTGTTCACGTCCCTCGCACTGCTGCTGTAAGGACGATGTCATGTATTTCAGCGTTATTTTCATCGCGTCACGATTACGATGATTACATCCGTGACGCTTATTCCCCAATTGCCAAAACGTCGCGGAAGCTGATGCCCTGTTCGATCAGCGGGTCTACGGTGCGGCCCGCTTCCTTGACGCGCGCGGAGATCCAATCTTCGAGGTCGGCCTCCATTTGGGCGGCCAGTTCGGGGCGCTCCGTTGCGATGTTGCGATTTTCGCCCGGGTCGGCTTTCAGGTCGTAGAGTTCGCGCATTGGATTGCCGTAAAAATCCTGCTCGCGCGAGAGGATGAACTTGTGATCGCGCGTGCGCAGGCTCCACTTGGCCTGGATGGTTCCCTCCACGCTGTAGATTTTGTCGCGGCCGGCGCTTTGCTCTTCGCCGGTGAGCGTTTTCCAAAAGCTCTTGCCGTCCATGGTGGAAGGAATCGGAATTCCGGCTGCATCCAGAACCGTCGGCGCGATGTCGTGAGTGGCGAACATCTGCGGCAGGCGCGCGCCGGAGAGCACCGTTCCAGGCTGGCGCAGGATGAAGGGGATGCGCAGCGTGCAGTCATACAGGCCGTGGTGCTCGAAGAAAATGCCGTGCTCGCTCAGGCTCTCGCCGTGGTCGCCCATCACCAGGATGAAGGTGTCCTCCGCCAAGCCCAGCTCGTCGATGCAGCCGATCACCTCGCCCAGTCCGTCGTCGGCGTGGCGCACTTCCTGATCGTAGAGCGAGATCACGAATTCGGCGTCGGTAACCATGCCTTCGGTGCGGCGCAGCAGCACATCGCGGATGAGGCGCGAAATGGGATGGTGCCAGGCATTATCCAGTGAATGATTGTCCGGATCGAATGGATTGCCCTCGTAGAACAGCTTCTGATAAGCCTTGGGCGGCGTGTAAGGGGCGTGGGTATCCCAGTAATGCATGAACAGGAAAAACGGCTCGTCGGCATGCTCGCGAATCCAGGGGACGGCGCGCGCAGTGAGGTCTTCCGCGGGCACCGCCATGCTCAGGATGCGCTTGGCGCCGGGATCGATGTAGTGTTCGTAGCCGCGGCCGAACCAGTCCTTCTGCATCCACAACGTGTCCACCGCGCAGGTTCGGTAGCCGGCCTGGAGGAAGAGCTCGGGCAGCACGGCGGCGGCAGGCGAAAGCTGAGCCTCACTGCGGTGACCGACAATTCCGTGACGCACGGCGTGTTGGCCGGTGTAAAGCGTGGTGTAGGACGGCTGCGTGGGAAGGGCGGAGCAGAACATGCCTTCGCATAGCACGCCTTCCTGCGCAAACGCGTCGATGTACGGGCTGGTTTCGCGATGGTAGCCGTAGCAGCCGAGATGATCGGCCCGCAGGGTATCCACGGTGAGTAAGACGACGTTGGGCTTGCGTCTCATTTACAATCCAAACCGTTTGCAATAGGCTTCGTTGCGTTTGTTCAGCCATTCGCGGCGGCTTCTCAACTCCGGCAGCACCGCCGGCTCGCGGGTGCGGATAATCCGCGAATAATCCTGGGGCGTATTTTCCTTCAAATCCAGGAAATTCAAAATGCGGGCGATCTGGCGGTTGGTGTCGCCGCACAGCTCCGGGTAGTTCAGGCCGATGGCCGCGTCACCCAGCTGGTCTACGTGCTCCAGTATGTAGTCGCAATTTCGCGACACGTAACGCGAGGTCTGCATCACCATCAGCGGTAGGTTTTTGGAGTACACGATGCGCGCCAGCGCCAGCTTCACCGGGTTGTCGTAAAGCGCACGCAGGCGGTGAAACATCAGCGCGTGATATTCGCTCTTTTCGTGGATCATCTGGCGCAGCAGACGGATCTGCGAATTCACCACGTCCACCGGATGGCGGTAAATAAAAATGAAGCGCGCGTTCGGAACGTGATCGCGCAGGAAGAGAAAATTCAGGGTGTCGTAAGGGTTCTTCAGAAGCAGCGGCCGGCTGGGATCCTGCACCAGCTGCACCTTCCGGCAAAACTGGTTGAAGCTCGGCAGATTGCGCTGGTCCACGACGATGCGCTTGTCCTGGTGCTCCAGCGCGAAGCAGTACTCCTCGGGAAGATCGGGCGTGATGGGGGCGGAGTTGTGTTCCTTGCCGCGCAGCCCTTTGTCGGCGAACCAGCGATCCAGCTCATCGCGCGCGGCCTGTTCCTGCCCCGTGGCGCGCAGCGCCAGCAGCCGATGGCGGTTCACAATGTGGTACGTGCTGGTGGTATTGAAGCTACCGGTTTCGGTCAGCACGCGATATAGCAGCGTGGTCCCGGAGCGATGCGGGCCAATGATGAAGACGGGCCGGAAATCAAGCCCGCGAATCTGGCCGAGGTAGTTCTGGTCGCTCAACGTGTCAATCGGCGAAAGCGGAGCAGCGGTCATATGAGTCGCATCCCAAATTTCAAGTCTTTGATCTTGGAACCTTCGAACAGCGTCGTTACGGTTCCGCGGACGGTATTGAGTTTCCAGGCCTTGAGCCGTTTGGACGTGACCACGGCGGCCAATATCACGGTGCTTCCCTCCACGGTCAGCTTTTCCAGCCGCACGATGCGGAGGTCGGCGGCGAAACGCGCCTTGTGCCATTCTTCTATTTGCGTTTTGCCCTTGTAGTCGCTTTGCACGAAGCTGAGGCAGGAATCGTCGTCGTAATAAGTCATGCACTCGTTGATGTCTCTGGCCTCGAAAGCTTTCAGGTAAGCTCTCGCTCGTGTTTCCAGCTCGGTTGCGGTTTCTGGCGTTTCCATCCGGGTTCCTTTCAAACTAGCGTGCGGCGGTCTGCGCCACGATGCCGTCGGTGAACGGGCTTTCATAGCGGTATAGTTCGTCGATCCGGCGAGCTACCCAGCTCTGTAATTCATTCTCAAGCTCGGCGGCCAGGTCGGGACGGTCGGGGGCGATATCGCGCTCTTCGCCAGGGTCGGCGGTCAGATCGTACAACTCGCGCCGGGGATTGTCTGAGACGATGAGCTTGAATCGGCCGGTGCGGATGCTCCAGGCCCGGCCGGAAGTGCAATCCAGGCTGATAACGCGATCACGCCCGGCGGCCGGCTCGGCGCCCGTCATCTCTTTCCAGAAGCGCGGACCTTCCATGCTGGAGGGCACTTCCATTTCGACGGCTTCAAACAGGGTGGGCGCGATGTCCTCGGCCTGCCACATCCCCTTCAAGCGCGTGCCGGGGACAATGCGGCCGGGCCAGCGCGCGATAAACGGGATGCGCAGCGTGCAGTCATACAGACCCTTCGATTCGCCCGCGATGCCGTGTTCGCCGAGACTGGCGCCCCGGTCGGCGGTGACGGCGATCAGCGTGCGAGGGGCCAGCCGCAGGTTGTCGATGGCGGTGACCAGTTCGCGGATGCCGGAGTCCACGGCGCGAACGGCGGCATCATAATCGGCGCCTTTGGCCAGGGCCGCGCGCGGCTCGCGATAGTGGATGAAGAAGAAGAATGGCTCGTTGACGTGCCCCTGGATCCAGGCGATGGCGTGCGCGTTCAGTTGCTGCGCGGTGACTTGCTCGGGCCGGGCACACTGCAGCGCCGGATTCAGCGAATATTCCAGTCCGCGTCCGAACCAGGCGCGCGCCTGGCGCAGGCTGCTGACGCCACAGGTGGTGTAGCCGGATTTGATGAAGATCTCCTGGGCGAACGGAAATTCGCCTGGAAATTCGGCTGTAGTTTCATTGGAAAGGATCTCGTGGCCCACCGGATGCACCCCGCTCAACAGCGTGCCGAACGAAGAATATTCCGGAATAGTGGACGCGAAAAACGATTGGCCCAGCGCACCGGCCGCAGCGAGGGAATCGAGAAACGGACTGGTGGCGCCCGGGTAGCCGTAGCAGCCTAATCGATCCGCACGCAGACTGTCGACAACGATGAGTACGATGTTGGGTTTAGCAGCCATTTTTGATCGCGATCCGAGCTTTTTTGAAGTCTAAATTACTGTCCTGTTCCTGTCAACGATTGGGAGTACCGGGTCACATGAAATAGAGCTCGTGCCGGCCATTCCCATCCTTTTCGGCGGGATGAACGGCCGCTTCCACCGGAGGCAGCGCGAAAATCAGCCATCCGTGGCCGGCGTCGACAGACGGGAACCCGAGTGCGTCGCGGAAGAAGTCGCGATCAGCGTCAGCATCCTGGCTGTATAAGATTACATGCGCGCCCATGAGCATCCAATTTGTCCTCCTTGTTCCTCGAATGTCACTCCAGATAGCCGAGACCGCGTAACCGGCGCAAGATCTCCTCCTCGTCCTTGGGGTCGATGAGCGGCTTGTCGGCCTCCCGATCGCCGCTGGCCGCGCTGGAGAGCACGGGATGGCTCTCCATCCAGGCCGGATCCAGAATCTCGGCCGGGATGGAACCCTCCATGTCGTCGGGCGCCTCGAGACCAAGCGTATATAAAAGGATAGGAGTAATCCCGGAAAGCGGCAGCCGGGATACAGTACCGTGCTTGAAGGCCGGTCCGCCGCCCAGCACTATACCCTGGGCGTTGCCGCTCCATTCAATGGTCAGGTCGGGCGCCAATTCCTGAAACGGACCCGCGTAAAGCTCTTCTTGCTTCCAGACCCGCGAGATGGTGGGGATGGACGACAATTCTCCCGCCAGCCGATCCCGAAAACCTTCGTAATCCTCGTCGGACACGCCGGCCGGAGTCTTGGCATCCTGCCGCACAAGGAAGACGCCGTTTCCGCCGGAGGGCGGCGACCAGGCCCGGGTCTTCGTCCAGTCAATCAGAGCGGCCTGACGGTTCAGGTCGGCCGTTTCGAGAACCTTACCGTCGGCGGCGCCGGAGTTTGCGGATGGCGTCCAGCACAGGTATCCGTGTTCGGACAGCCAGGCATTAGCGGAGAAGCCTTTGTTATCAGCGGAAGGCTCAGAGATTAGAAGGAGGGTGGCGTCCGGTCCCGCGGCTCGAGCCACGCGCGCCAGGTGCCGGTCGATGGCTGCGAAATCGAGCGGGCCTTTATCCCGCACCAGCATGACGCTGAGGTCCGCGGGATCCTTTTCCATGAGATGAACCAGCACGCGGAACAGGGCTTCGGCGGTGAGTTCGTTCAGGTCCACGCCTTCGAGCGCGCCTAACTGGCGGCAGAGGTCGCTCGGGTAACAGCCCAGCGCCAGTCTTTTAGCGGACACCCAACTGCCGGGCAGCACATGGCCCTCGATTTTCGGCGCCGGAAAGGTCATCGGGTAGTTCAAGATGGTGGCCTTCAGACCCTGGCGGTCCAGAGCCGCCCAGATGGTTTCACCACCGATATCGCGCGACGCAAGGACGCGCAATTGCGGGCCGCGGGCGGATTGGCGGCGATAGAAATCGAAGATGCTGTGCCCGGCGGGACTGCGCCCCGTGATGATCGAAGTCCAAGCCCCGACGCTCGATATGGCGGGTGGAAATGTAAGCTCGGCGCGCAATCCAGACGCCGTCATTTCTCGCACAAACGGCATGTCCGCCAGGGGCAACGAGGCTGCGGAAAAACCAATCAGGACCGTACGGGAGCTCATTTGCGCTGCTTCTCCCAGTCGTAGTTAATCATGGGGTTGTTGTAAACGATTCTGCCTTCGTCCTGAGGATCATAGAAGCGATCTGTCAAGTAAACCATCATGGCGCATTCCGGGCCGATCACTTTGTACCCGTGGGCTACGCCGGGCGGGATGAGGATCTGCCAGGGGCGAAGCGCTCCGACGAACATTGTGTTGCGGCGGCCAAACGTGCTGGAACCGCCGCGCAAGTCCACCAGGACCACTTGCAGCAAGCCTGCGGAAGGCGTCCAGCAGTCGGTATGCTCCAGATGATAATGGAAAGCTTTAATAGTTTCCGGATAATCGAAGACGGCCGAGACCTGGGTGCTCGCGTCGGGAAATCCAGCCGCCAGACCGCCGTTGCCGCGTTGAATTTCGAGCAAGTAACCGCTATCGTCTGGGCACAGGATTTGCGGTTGCAGGCGAACGCCGGAGATCAGGTCGGGCGAAGACGGAGAATCGATGATGGAACCTAAGCCCTTCTCACACTCCGGGACGTACAGTTCGAGCGTTCCGTTGGAGGCGAGGGGGGATTGGTTGGTTACGGTATCCGACATTCGGCCTCCACTGAATTGTGGGGCGGACCCCCAGGTCCGCGGCCGACGCCCGCGTCGGCCTCCCTTTTCGTGTAGGGTTGTGCGTGAAACGCAGCGTCGTAGCCGGACCAGGGGGTCCGGCGCGGACGCGGGCGTCCGCCCCACTGTGAGTTGTAAACTACGTGCCTCAGCGTCATGCTAGTCCAGCCTCTTCCGGAAACGCGACGTGCTGAGCAGCAGCATGGATACTCCGAAAGCGAGCATCGCCAGCATCTGCGGCCAGAGCACACTCGCCCCGGTGCCTTTAAGGAAAATGCTGCGCACGATTTCCATGAAATAGCGCAACGGATTCAAATAAGTTAAATATTGGACGGCGACGGGCATGTTCCGGATCGGAAAAGCGAAGCCGCTCAGCATGAAGGCCGGCGTAGCAAACATGAACGACGTCATCATGGCCTGCTGCTGGGTGTTGGAAATAGTGGACATGAGCAGTCCCGCGCCCAGCGTGGTGAACAGGAACAGGATCACGCACAACAGCAGAAGCAGAGGGTTGCCTCGGAACGGGATATGGAAAACCAGAAGCGCCCCCGAAATGACCAGCCCCATGTCGACCAGCCCGATGAACGCCGCGGGCAGCGTCTTGCCCAGAATAAATTCCACCGGGCGGATGGGCGTCACCATCAACTGTTCCATGGTGCCCAGTTCCCGCTCGCGCACCACCGCCATGGCCGTCAGCATCACGGTAACCAGCATGATGATATTGACGATCACGCCGGGGACGAAATAGTTGCGGCTGAGCAGATCGGCGTTAAACCACACCCGCGTCTGGACGTCCAGGCGGGGTGTTTTCATACTTGTGCGCCCCGAATTACCGGAGGCCGCCAGCGTTAGAAACATGTTCTGCTGTTGCTTACGCACCACTGGAATAGCATAAGCCGCCACGATTTGTTGAGAATAACCGGAGATCAGGGAGGCGGTATTAGAATTGGTCCCATCCACCAGCAATTGCACAGCGGCCGGATGGCCTCGCTCCAAGGATGCGGCGAAGCCATGCAGCACGCGCAGCACGGCATGCGCGTCGCCTTGTTCGAGCAGCCTTTGCGCCTGCTCGTCGTTGGCCGGCTCGGCAACGATGTGGAACCGGGTGGACCCTTGAAATCCAGCCAGCAGGTTGCGGCTGGCCGGCGTGCGGTCTTCATCCATCCAGCCTATCCGGATGTTGTCCACGTCCAGGTTGACGGCGTATCCGAACACAAACAACTGCAACAGCGGTGGGATGAACACGGCTAAGCGCCTGCGCCGGCTGCGCAGCAACTGGACGAATTCTTTGCGAACGATTTGTGCGATTCGTTCCCACATAGTTTTATGTCAGCTTTTGACTGAGTCTCCAGGTGGCGAGAAAAAACACGCCCACCATAAAACACGCCAGCAACAGCATATTCCCCCACAACACCGACGCTCCCACGCCCTTCAGGAAAATCCCGCGCAGGATGGTCACGAAATAGCGCGCCGGCACGATATGCGTGATAGCTTGCACCGCCGGGGGCATGCTATCGATGGAGTAAATAAATCCCGACAGCAGGAAGGACGGCAGAAATGTAGTGGCGACGCCCACCTGATACGCCACCAGTTGCGTCTTGGCCAGGGCCGAAACCAGGATCCCCCAGAAAAACACGCCACACAGGAACAGACAGCTGGTGAGCGCCAGCAGCCAAACGCTGCCGCGGAAGGGCACATCGAACACGAAGACCCCCACCAGCACGGCGATCGCGGTATCCACGGCGCCCACGGTAAAGAAGCCGAGCATCTTCGCCAGCACCAGTTCGGCGGGACGCACGGGAGTAGAAAGAAGCTGTTCCATGGTGCCCATCTCCCACTCCCGCGCGATGGTCAGAGAGGCTAGCATGCCCGCGATTACCACCAGGATCACCGCCACCAGTCCCGGAACCACGAAGTTCTTGGATTCGAGCGAGCTGTTATACCAGATCCGAACCTGAAAGTTGATGGGCACCGCCAGAGCCCGGCCCGCGTGCCGGCTCAGCGCGCTGGCCCGCATGTGATTGCCGTAGTTTTCCACCAGCGCATTCACATAAGAGAGCGCAATGGACGCAGTGTTGGAATCGCTGCCGTCCAAAAGGATTTGAAAATCCGCGATCTGTCCCGCGACCACATGTTTGGCGAAGTCCCGCGGCACGATCAGGCCCACCAAAATCCGATTCCGGTCGATACCGCGCTCCACGGCCCGGTTACTGTCCACGAAGCCTTGCACCTGGAAATAGCGGGAACCCTGAAACTGCCGGATGAGTTCGCGGCTGGCGGAGGTCTGGTCCGCGTCGTAGACCAGGGTGGCGATCCGATCCACGTCCAGGCTGAGCGCGGAACCGAACAGCAATAGCATTACCAGCGGCTGCACCAGCGCGAGGCCGAGGCTGCGCGGATCGCGCGCGATGTGGCGCAGTTCCTTTTTGAATATGGCGCGAATCCGCCGCCAGCTCATTGGACGCTCCCTACCTGTTGCTCGATTAGTGCGACGAAAACGTCTTCCATGGTGGGCGGAATGCGCTCCAGACGGCGGACGTCGATATGGTTCGCAGCCAGGATTTCGCGGATGCGCTGGGTGGCGCGCTCCGGGTGTTGTACGGCGATGTGCAGGCCGCCGCCGAAGACGGCCACGTCGTCAATCTCAGGGTCGCTCTCCAGGGCGCGCATGCTTTCGAGCGGATCGGAGCTGTCCAGTTGCAGCAGCGTCCGCGAGCTCAGCTCCTCCTTCAGCGCCGCGGGAGTTCCGGCGGCGATGATGCGTCCGCCGTTGATGAGCGCCAGGCGGTGGCAATACTCGGCCTCGTCCATGTAATGCGTGGTTACGAAGATGGTCTGGCCCGCTTCGGAGAGATCGTAAATCAGGTCCCAAAACGACCGGCGCGCAATGGGATCCACACCAGAAGTGGGTTCGTCCAGAAACAGGATGGGCGGCTCATGCAAAATGGCGCATCCCAGAGCCAGGCGCTGCTTCCAGCCCCCGGGCAGTTGGCCGGTGATGGTATCGCTGCGTTGCTCCAGGTCCGCCATCCGCAGCACGTATTGCTTGCGCTCCAGCCGCCGCGCCTTGGGCACGCCGTAAATTCCGCTGAAAAAGTCGATGTTCTGAGCGACTGTAAGATCGTCGTACAGGGAAAACTTCTGCGACATGTATCCGATATGCCGGCGGATTTCTTCCGGATGCGTGCTCACGTCGAAGCCGCCCACCGTGGCCCGGCCGGAAGTGGGACGCAACAGCCCGCACAGGATGCGGATCACAGTGGACTTGCCGGCGCCATTGGGACCGAGGAAACCGAAGACCTCGCCCACCCGGATCCGGATGGAGACGCGGTCCACGGCCGTGAAATCCCCGAACATCTTCACCAGTTCGTCGATCTCCACGGCCCAGGGACGGCTGTCCGGCGGCGGGGTCATGCTGCGTCCTGCCTTTCTTCCTTGCGGATCATGGCAATGAAGACATCTTCGAGCGACGGCGTGATCTGCCGGAACGCAACCGGCCCGATAGTCTCCTGCAGCCGCTGCGGCGAAGTTTTGGCGGGCGAGAGCAGCACGTGCAGCGAGTCGCCGGAGGATTCCACACTCAAGACGCCCTCGCAATTCCGCAGACTATCGCGCATGGCACGCAGGTTGGGGGTTTCAATGGCGTAGCAAACTTCGTTCAAACGGGTCCGCATGACGTCCGGCGATTCACATCGGATCAGGCGTCCCTTGTACATCAAGCCTACGCGGTTGCAGCGCTCCGCCTCATCCAGATAGGCCGTGGTGACGAGAATGGTGATGCCGTCTTTCACCAGTTGATACAGGATGGCCCAAAAATCGCGCCGCGACACCGGATCCACGCCGTTGGTCGGCTCGTCGAGGAACAGGATCTGGGGACGGTGCAGCAGCGTACACATCAGTCCCAGCTTCTGCTTCATGCCGCCGGAAAGCTTGCCTGCCTGGCGCTTGCGGAAAGGCGCCATGCGGGTCATGCGCAGCAGCTCCGGCAACAGGCGCTCTCGTTCGGAGCGGGGAATGCCGAACAGGTCGCTATAGAACTCCATGTTCTCGTCCACGGTCAGGTCGGTATAGAGCCCGAAGCGCTGAGCCATATAGCCGATGCGATCCTTCACGCCGCGCGGGTTCTTGGCCACGTTCTCGCCGGCCACCCAAGCCTCGCCCGCGCTCGGGTCCATAAGTCCGCATAACATTCGCAGCGTGGTGGTCTTGCCGGCGCCGTCGGGACCCACCAGCCCGAAAATCTCGCCCCGGCCGATCTCTAGATTCAGGTGATCCACGGCCGTCAGCGCGCCGAAGCGCTTGGTCAGGTCGTGGATCCGGATCATGGCGTCCATCAGTTGGCCTGTATTTCCGCGTCCGCCGGCATGTTCGATTTCAGCTCGTGCAGCGGGTTATCGATGTCGATCTTGATCCGGTAGACCAATTTGACGCGCTCCTCGGTGCTTTGAATCTGCTTGGGCGTGAACTCCGCTTCCGACGAAATAAATGAGACGCGGCCGTCATAGATTTTCCCGGGATAAGAGTCGGTGGTCACTTTAACCTTGGAGCCCAGCTTTACCTTTCCCAAGTTCGTCTCGGCGATGTAGGCTCTGAGCCAGGGATGATCGATGTCGCCCACCGTAAGCACGGACGTTCCGGGCGCCAGAACTTCACCCACGTCGGCGGCCTTCACCAGCACGACGCCGGACACGGGCGAACTCGCGATGGTGTCGGAAAGCTGCGAATCGATGAGCACGATCTGCGCCTTGGCCCGGGCGATATCGCCCTGCCGCGCTACAATATCCTGCTCGCGGCGCCGCAACTCGAGCGAGTTTGCTTCGCCCATTTTGAGCGAGGCGCGCGCCTTGGCTTCCTGAGCGGTGGCGCCTTCAATTTCTTCGCTGCGGGTTCCAGCTTTCACCAGCGAGGAGTGTTCCTTGGATTGTTTGAGGTTCGCGGTGGCGGCATCCAGCGCTTTCCGATATTGATCGTATTGAGCGGTTGAAATGTCATCGCTTTTGTATAAGGTCTGGGCGCGGTCCCAGTCCTTCTTGGCGTTGTCGTACCCGGCCTGGGCCACATCCACCGCTGCCACGGCTTCCTGAATTTCCTCCGGCCTGGATCCGTTTCTCATCTCGAGCAAGTGCGATTGGGCTGAGCTGAGGTCGCTTCGCCGTGCATCCAGGTCGGCTGCCATGGTGCTGCGTTGCCACTCGGCCGCGCTTCGGGCCTCGTCCAATTGAGCCTGCGCGGTAGCGAGCGTGGCTACTTGCTCGGCGCGCTGCTGCACCAGCTGATCGCGATCCAGGCGCGCCACAACCATGCCCTTTTTTACTTCGTCGCCCTCGTCCACGGTCCGCTCGATCAGCCGTCCCGCAGTCTTGAAAGCGATGTCCACCTCCGTCAGCTCAATGTTGCCCGAGACCAGAATGCGATTTGTGACCGCCGGGTGCAGGTTCATGTAGACCAGCACGCCGGCCGTTGCTACGCCCCCGATGAGGATGATCGCTAAAATGGCTTTTTTCATAAAAAGAGGGATCTCCGTAAATTATTGGATCAGCCGCCGAATGGTGCCCATGGCTTCGCCCAGTTCCACTCGCGCGACGTTGTAATTAAACATGGCGGCAATCTGGTTGTCGCGGGCGTGCTCCAGTTGCGTCTGCGAATCGGTGACTTCCAGGCCGTTGGTGACTCCTGCGTCATAGCGCCGGCGTGCCTGCGTCAGTTCGTTACCCGCCAGGTCCAGGCCTTCCTCGGCTACGCGCACTTGCTCTTCGGCCGAACGCAGGCTATCCAGCGCCGTTCGCACGTCCAGCTCGATCTGCTGCTTCAGATCGTTGCTCCTTATTTTTTCCTCGCGGTAGCGCGAGCTATCCTCGGCGCGCGTGGCGTCAATACGGCCTCCATCAAAGATCGGAAACTTCAGGGTGACGCCATAGTCGCGAGTGGGCGCGATATGGATGTCGGTTTGGCCGATGGTTCCGTAGTCGCCCCACACCTGGATGGTGGGCAGCCGCTGCCAGGTTGCCGCGCTGAACGCCAACCGGGCGCTGTTCTGGTGCTCCTGCTGCGCCAGGAAATCCTGGCGATTCTTGAAAGCCTGCTCTTTGGCCTGCTCCAGCGTCAGGGGCTCTTCCTGGGCGTAGGCCAGTTTGTCGGTCAGTTCGACTTCGGTATCCAGACGCAGGCCGATAACCCGCAGCAGTTGCAGGTGCGATCTGGTGCGCTCATTCTGCGCCTGCAGCAGGTGTTGCGTTTGGTCGGCCAGCTTTACCTTTTGGCGCGTGACTTCGATACCGAGACCGGTCCCTGCGTCCTTCTGCCGCTGCGATTGCGTCAACAGCGCCTGAGCCAACGCGACGTCGGCATTGGAAGCCTCCACGTCGGAGTCGGCGCGCTCCGCCGCGACATAGGCTTTGGCTACCAGGGCGGAAACTTCGTTGGTAGCGTGATTTTGCTCGAATTTTGTGGCGCCAACCACGTTCCGTGCGGCCTGCCAGCGCCGCAGAGAGCTGAAATCGAAGACGCTTTGCGATGCCGTGGCACGAACATCCGTCACATCGTACGGCCCGGCTGCGCTGGGCAGGTGAATATTAAACGGCAGCTTCACGGCTTCCGCCCCAAGCGAGGCCAGACTGCGAATGAGGCTGGATTGCTGCGCGTAGGACTCTACGTTCGGCAGCAGCGACGCCCGCGACTCCGCCGCCCGCGCTCTTGCTACCCGCACCTCCTCCTGCTCCAGCTGGATGTTGGTATTGCCTTCCGGCGAAGTGGCCAGTTCCACCGCGCGTTTCAGGCTGAGCGACAGCGGTTGGCGAGGCGCCAAATCCGGGTCCGCGCTTCGTAAGAGCGGGGCCGTTATTAACAAAATCGGCAACATCGTTCGGTGCATCATCTCTCCTCTCCAACTGCGGCGGACGCCTGGGCACGGACAACCGGGGCGCGGAACGCAGCCTCCAGGAAATTCACCAGGCGGCGCAGCATCAATTCGGTATCCCCTGTTTCCTGCAACGCTCCATGAAAGGCTTCCCAGTCACCTGTTCCTCGCAAGGCGAGGGCGACGGACCCCATGGCAAAGTGTACGCGCCAATACAGTTCTTCCTGGGGCAACTCCGGCAAGGCCCGCGCCAACGCGGCGGCAAAGCGGGCCAACAGCGGGACGAAATGCTTCGATATCATGTGGGGCATCACGTCGCCTTCGGCATACAAGCGTCCCATCAGTCGCCGGAACAGCGGACCGCCCCGCGTGGGGTCTTTGGCCGCCAGGAATGCCGGCATGACAAATGCTTCTATGACTTTCGATAGTTCCGGCGGGCCGTCGCCAGCCTCGCGTTCGCAGTACTCCAACAATCGCAGCCTTTCCTGGTTGGCCGGCAGAGCGCGCCGGAGAAACACCGCTTCGAGCAAAGCCTCTTTAGAATGAAAGTGATAGTGAACCGAAGCCAGGTTTACGTCGGCCGCCGCGATGATGGATCGCAGCGAGGTTGCGGAGTAGCCGCGTTCGGCAAACAGCCGTTCGGCAGTATCTAAGATACGCTCTTTGGTGGGCGGTGCTATTGCGTGGTGTGCCAAGGGATCTAAACGAATGTTCCGATTATACGCTTGATTGAATCGCCGTCAATACACCGAAGTACGGGCTGTTCTAGTACCTTAACTGGATCGCGTGACCATTCGCCGCACCATCGCCCAGTAAATACGCTCAAAGTATTCGCCGGGCAGATAACGGCGTAGGTTCACGACGAGTTTCGCTTTGGCTCCAACCAGATAACGGAGACGAGGCCGGCGGGATGTGAGGATCTGAAAGACCGTATTCGCTACGTCCGGCGCGCCGAAGGTGTTGCGCGCCAGCAGACCGTCCACAATGTGCTCGTGGCGGCAGAACCAGGAATAATACGGACTTGCGGGATCCACTGCGTTCCGGGCCAGATTCCGGTTAACGGTGAAATGCGGTGTGAGGATCAAACCGGGTTCGAGCAGGGAAACGTGTACGTTGAAGGGCGCCATCTCCTGGCGCAGGCATTCGCCGAAGCCCTCCACCGCGAATTTGCTGGCAGCGTAACCGCCGATACTCATGGAGGCCATCCGTCCACCGACGGAACTGGTCAGGATGATGCGCCCGTGGCGCGCTTCGCGCATGATAGGCAGCACCGCCCTGGTGACAGCCATCATTCCGAAAAGGTTCACGTCAAAAACCTGCCGAATCTCATCGTCAGTCAGATCCTCGAAGAAGCCTCGCAACCCCATGCCCGCGAACTGAACCAGACCATCGATGGTTCCGGCTTCAGCCAATATTCGCCCGACGGCGCACTCGATTTCATCCTGGCGCGTCACGTCGGCATGAAGGACATCCACGGATACCTGGCGTTCCTCGGCCGCGGTGTTCAGGTCGTCTGCTTCAGCTTCGGTGAGAACCGAACCGAAAACGCGAAAACCGCACGAGGCGAGGTAGAGGGCGGATTCCATGCCGAGACCGGACCCCGCGCCGGTAATCCACAAATTGCCAAGGCTGGTTTTGCGGCCTCCCGTTCTGGACGTCCGGATACTGGGCGCGGGCCGCAACCGGAACTGTGGAAGTTGGAGTTTGGTGGCCGGAGGCGCCGCCGCGGGAGAGGGCAGGGAAGCGATGGCAGAGCGAACCAACGGTTCGGAAAAATCCATGACGGCTCGATTGTAAGGGGCCGCCTGACGGCACGGAATAGGCTGGGAGCATCAAACTCAGACGGTACGGGGCCGGGTTACCGGATAGACCGGGCGTACTATCAGCCGGCGACGGCCTCAAAGGCGTCGCCCTGTTTGCCCAAGTTCGACACGGTTTTTGCTCCGAGGAACTCCAACATGTTCTCGGTGAGCAGCTCGGGCTGTTCCAAGGGACCAAAATGTTCGCCGCCCGGGAGCAGGACTGGTTTACAGTTCGGAAGCTCCGTATGCAGATAGTCGTATGACGACATGAAATGGGACTGATCGCCATACATGAGCAGCGTACGCGTGCGAATGCGGCGGACAGCGTCGAGCGTCAAATCGCCGACAAATTCGTAATCCTGGATTAACGTCGTGTTGCGGATCAGATTGATGAGCGGTTCCCGGTTGCGGGGAAGGCCGCGCGCCGGGCCGTAAAATTTCGGAGTCTCCAGGCTGAGCTGGAGCAAAAACTCGAGATCGGTTCGTTTGTCCGGCGGCACCACCAGCCCAACTTCTTCGAGCTTGGCCGCCCAGGTGTCCCAGCCCGGCCAGGCATGATCCTTGCGCTGATGCACCAGCGCGGCCAGGCCCGGCTCCAACGCAATCAACTGGGAGAGCCGCTCCGGATAAAGCAGGGCGAAATACATGCAGATGTCGGCGCCGTAGCTATGCCCAACCAGGATCGGCTTCTGGATGCCAAGCTGGTCCAGCATGCCGCGCAGATCTTCCGCCAGATCCTTGCAGGTGTAACCGGTGGGAGTGACGTCGCTATAACCATGCCCGCGCAGATCGGGTGTGGTGACGCGGTAATATTTCCTGAGCTGCGGAATGATATTGAGGTGCCAGACGGCGAGATTCCCGAGGAAGCCGTGCAGCATCACGAGGTCCGGACCCGAACCCACCGTGATGTAGTGGAGATTCACTCCGTTGACGTTGATTTTTGGCATGCGATTTTCTTATTCGATATAGCCGAGTTCACGCAGACGTTCCAGGACAGCTTGTTCATCCTCGCGGCTCATTACCTGCGGCAGAGCGTCGCCGGCGGGCGTGGCCGCCGTCACTTTGGAACTTCCCACTCTGGTTACCGGACGCGATTTCCAGACCGCCGCTTCATACAAATCGGAGGGCACGCGGCCCTGCATCTCTTCGAGCACGGGCAGGCCGAGACTGTGCAGCACCACGGGCGCCACATCCAGAATCGACATCTCTTTGGCCACGGCGCCCGCCGTGATGCCGGGACCCTTGGCTCCGAATATTCCTACCGGCCGGTGCGCTCCGCCGGTGATGGGGCGGCTGGATAGGGTATGGGCGGAAGGCAGTATTCCAACCAATCCACCATCTCCGAATACCAGCGTCAGATCCGGCGCCACGCCTCCCTGCGGACCTTCAAAGCATTGCTCGCGGGTCCAGATCTCCTTCACTACCGGCTGGCCCGTTTCGGGATCGCGAAATGCGCGAAGGTCGGCGATGAGGCGCTCGCGGAACGAGGGATACTCAGCGGGAGACACGCCGGCCGAATGACCGTCCCGATTTATGGGAATGAAGATTCCGTTGGCGGTGGGCGTGGCGGCATAAGCCCGCGTCTTGGTCCAATCGAGCATCCAGGTGTGGCGCGCTACCTGACCCACGCCCAACAACGCCCCGTTCGGCGATTGCGATCGCGCGGCGTCTGACCAGGCCAGATACCCGTTCTGCTCCAGCCAGGCGTTTACGTGGAAAACCTTGTACGTGGGGCCGAAGCCATGATCGGAGGCCAGCAATACGGTTGTTTCCGGACCCACGGTGGCGCACATGCGCTCCATGATTCGATCCAGGCTGCGGAAATACTCGATGCACAGCTCCCGGATTTGCACTTCCCATTCCTCTTTCAGCGGAGTTGCATCTTCTGGCCGGATGAAGCGCCAGCACAAGTGCTGCAGCTTGTCGACGCCGTCAAAGAGGACGGCGGTCAATTCGGAAGGATCGTCGGCAGTGAGATGGCGGAAGATTTCGAACCAGTTCTGCTCGCGCCGGATGTGCATCTGGATCCACGGCAGATATTCTTCGTAATTGGAAGAACCTTCGGTGGCCTTTTCCTCGAGCTTGATATCCATGGCCAGCTCGCGCGGATTGAAGCCGGAGATGGCCTTCAGCCGGTCGAAGAGATCCTGCGGCCAGCACGCCAGACGCAGCTGCTTCCAGGGCACCCATCCAGGCACTACGTTGCCGCAAATGCGGGGCGGCGGGAACATGGCTGGAAAATTCAGCGATGTAACGCGCAGGCCATGGGCGGAGCCGAGGGACCAGATGGTGTCGCATTGCACATCATGCGAGGTGAAGAATCTGATGTGACGGCTTTCCTCCGATTCCATGCGAAAAAAATCGAAGACGCCATGCTGTCCCGGCGTTCTTCCGGTGACCAGCGAAGTCCAGGCAGGCGGAGTGAGCGCCGGCACGATGGTTCGCAGATTGGCGCGCACGCCCTGGGTGAAAAACGACTTCAGGAACGGCATCGCGCCCGACTGCATCATCGGGTCCAGCACGTCGAAGGTGGCTCCGTCCAGGCCGATGAGGAGTGTCCGGACTTTCCGCGTTGCACTCGTCATTGGATTCTTCCGGTTGGCTCAGTTTCCAACGAAACCTGCTTCAAATTTTTGTCCACGAAATCGACCAGTTCCTGGATGGACAGGTCGCGTTGCTCGCGCCCGATCTCGGCCAGAAGTTCCGAGAAGGGCAACGGTTTTTGGAAGTGCTCCTGAATGATGGTTCCCAGCACCACCGCATCCAGGGACTCCAGGCCCAACTCGGTGAAAAGCAGAGAGCCGGGACCCACGGGCCGCGAGTAATCCCAGTCGTGACAAAGTTCCTGGAGTGTAGCGAGTATGTATTCCTGGATTTCCTCGCGAGTCGGCTTCACGCTGCTTTCTCCATTCCCGGTGTAACTTCCTCAACGAGATTGTGCATACTATTTGTTCGCTCGAACCACCCTAACCTGTCAAGTACTTGAAGTACCACAAGATAGCTCGAAACATGAGCCGGACGTGCCTGTAACCGATCGCTAACAAAGCGCTTGGGCCAAACGGCCCTACGATTGAGCTGGTGAACGGACCCTTCGAGCGCCTGGCCTACGGGGTCGATCAGCTTTGGCAACTACGAGGTCACACGTCGTTCTTTTTGCCCAGTGCCAGATAGTAACCCATTTCGAGGGTTTTTTCCAGCTTTCAGTAGCCTTACTTAGTCGGAACAGTACTAGTGGGACTTTGTTTGCAATCAGCTTGCGGCGGAAGTGCTGAACCAAGACCGTTAGGGACGATATCCGGATCTACTGCAATTGAAAAATGGCCGTTCGGGCCACGCCGAGGTAACGCTCCTCAATGGAGGTAAATCCGGCCGCGTGGAACACTTTCATCCACTGCTCCCGGCCGGCTGTTTTCTGATGCGACAGATCGTGGAACAGGAAATAATAGATCCCGACGCCGGGGCGCGAGCGGGCTTCTTCGGGGGTGGGGCGGATGGGCTCGAACACAATCAATGGGACGCGCGGAAAAATCCGGCGAAAGTCCTTGAGAAAATCGATCACCCGGTCCTCGCCGTCGTACATGAGTTCGTGCAGGACGAAGAACACTGTAGCCGCGTCAACGCGCTGCAAGGGCCCTGAAAGCTCGTCGATCTCCGAAATATCGGCGGCGAACAGGTTGACGCGGTCCGCGCAGCCTTCCTGAGCGGCCAGGCGCTTACCGTCGTCGATGGCCTGGTGCGACAGATCGATCCCGAAGCACGTTACCTGGTGGTTCAGCCGGCACAGCTTGCGCAGGAATGTGCCGTCGCCGCACCCCAGATCCAGCACGTTGCGGAATCCCTTTTCGACGATGATCTGGTTGGCAAGCGGAAAGTAGAAATGATTCTCCATTTCGCCGCTGCCTTTGGCGACGAAATCCGGCCGGCGATAAATGTCCTTGCCGTAGACCATCTGCTTTCGGAGCAGGGGTTCCAGACAATGGAAGACCTCTTCGTAGCCGTAGCTGAGTTCCAGCCAACCTCGAAACTTATCCATCAGCAGCTTGCCTTTGGGCTCCAGGAAAAAACTGTCGCCATTTCTGCCAAACATCCCCACGGCAAATAGAGCTTCGCACAAGCCGCGCAAAATGGTTTCGTCCAGGTTGTGGAGCTGCGCGAACTGGGCGGATTCTACTCTGCCGCTGGCGACCACCTCGTCGAGAAAGCCGACGTTCAGCAGGGTTTGCATGGCGCGGGTTTCGAGCGCGCCGCGCAGCAAATGGTTCCAGCCCTGGCGATAGGCGCGAGCCAGCCGGAGCATGTGCATCGGGCCAAACAAGCGCAGGAGTTTTATGGTTTCAAGCATTGTCCGCAGAGCTCATGACCAGTTCTGCTGGGGATTGATGGATTTTGCCGCGAACTTCGTGATGTGGATTTTTCCGTTTTGGAAGCTCACCGTCACAACTCCCGCGAGCGTCGGCATGCGCCAGGCCGCCAGCCGCTTCGATGTCACGGTGACGCGAAGCGTTGCCACGTCGCCATGGATGCTCATTCCATCCACGCGCAGGATTTTGAGGCCGGCGGCGAAGCGGTCCTTGTGCCATTCCTCAATAGACGGTTTGCCGCGGTACTCCGCCATCAGCCATTCGAGCGTGGCATCCAGATGGAAGCAATCCATGCATTGCTCCAGCTCTCCGCGCTCGAAAGCCTTCAGATAAATATCAATTAACTGGCGAGTGGTGGCTTCTTCGATGACCATAATGAAGTCCTTTATTTATGCTTCCACATGGGATTTATGCATCCGGATTCTGCAGCAACGTCATTCTCATGCTGGGTCCCTGCACCGAAAGCGGGTCGGCCGTTTTTCCCAGCGCCTGCAGACGCTCGCCGATCCAGGATTCGAGTTCGGCTTGCATCGTACACGCCATCTGTGGATGCTGGTCCGCAATATTGTGCTCTTCGCCCGGGTCCAGCGATAAATCGTATAATTCCCTGGCCGGGCGATCCGAATAATCCCCATCGCGCGAAAGAATCAATTTATGCGACGCGGTTCGCAAGCTCCAGCTGGACTGCCAGGTGTTTTCGGCGCTGATCACTCGCGAATGTCCGCCCGAATTCCGATCTTCGCCGGTCAGCGACTTCCAGAAGCTTCGCCCCTCCATGGTTTCAGGCGCTTCTAGTCCGGCAGCTTCCAGGACGGTGGGCGCAATATCGCTCACCTGCACCATCTGGGGCACCCTCGCGCCTCCGGGCAACCGCTCGGGCCAGCGCGCGATGAAGGGCACATGCAGCGTGCAATCGTACAGCCCATGATGGTCGAAGAAAATGCCGTGTTCGGTCATGCTTTCGCCGTGGTCGGCGGTAAAAAGCACCAGCGTGTTTTCCGCCAGTCCCAAATCATCCAGAGCCTGGATCAAGCGCGCGATGCCATCGTCCAGATAACGAAGCTCTCGATCGTACAGCGCCGCCACATATCCGGCGTCGGTGATGGGACCTTTGGGAGTGCGTAGCCAAGTCTCTTTCGCCATTGCGCCGAGCGGGTGTTTCCAGAAGCTATGGAGCGAATTGTTTTTTGGATCGGTGGGATTTTCACCGTCGTAGAACAAATTGCTGTACGCGGGCGGCGGCATGAAAGGCCAATGCACGTCCCAGTAATGAATGAACAGGAAAAAAGGCTCGTCCTTATGTTCCCGCAACCATGGGATGGCCCGTTTGTTCAGTTGATCGCAGGTCACGTTCATGGTTAACAGAGCGAGCCGAACGCTGGGATCGATGTAATATTCGTAGCCGCGTCCGAACCAGATCCGGCCGTGCATCAGGTTATCGATGGCGCAAGTGGTATATCCGGCCTCCACCAAAGTTTGCGGCAGAAAGGGCGCATCGCGATCCAATTTAGCGTCGCCGCCATGCGCGAGAATACCGTGGGTGAGCGGGTGCTGGCCCGTGTACAGCGTGGTGTAGGAAGGATAGGTCGGAAGACCTGGGCAGAGCAGGTTTTCGGCCACAACCCCCTGAGCAGCCAGCTCGTCTATAAAAGGACTGGTGGGCTTGGGGTATCCGTAACAGCCCAGGCGGTCGGCGCGCAGGGAATCGATGCTAATAAGAAGGATATTGGGGCGCTGGTTCATGTCACTTTTATTCAATTCCCTGATCCGCCCGGACGGCGACAGCCGCCATGTGGTCGCTCATGACGAATTGGGCCATGATCCAGCTCACCGGAAATGCCAGGCTCATTGCCACGGGATTTAGCCTGAGAGTCTCGCCATTATTAAAATCGATCGGGGATGCTCGCCTGGCCGCCGCCGCGCTCCATACCATTGCCTCTGGAGAAGGCACGCCTTTGACGCGTATGCGCTCGAAACCCGCTTTGGCCAGCATTGTTTTCAGGGTAGTGGGAGTGAACTGATATAAGTGGCGCGGAATATCCATCGGGAACCAGTACCTGTTAAACAGCGATGCCAGAGGAGAAGCGTAGTTTGGCACTTCCAGCATCAGAACTCCTCCGGGCTTCAGAACTCTGTGAATCTGTTTCAGCGCCGCGGCCGGATGGAACGCATGTTCCAGAACGTGCCACATGGTGACGACGTCAAAGCTATTTGCCGCGCGTTCGCGCAACGCGTCTTCGGCAGCGCCTTCGGTGACTTTCAAGTGGCGCGAATTGCGCGCATACTCGGCCGCATCGCGATCGAACTCCACCCCTTCGACATCCCAGCCCTCTTCCCTCATGGCCGCGAGATACGCCCCGTTGGAGCAGCCGATGTCAAGGAGCCGGCCGCCTTTCGCTCGCGGTGTACGGCGGCGGCGGACCATGCCGAAACCCAACCGCGCTATCAGATTCGTTTCACCCTTTGCGAGAAGGCTCAACATGTTGGCTTGATAATTGGGCGGATAATAGAAGCCGATTCGATCTGGGGACGGCCGTGGATTCAGGTAAACAAGACTGCAGCCAAGACATCGCACCACCCAGGAATCCTCACCCTCCGGTTCGAGCCTGAATTTATGCAAAGGCGATGTATCCGGGCAACCGCAGTTGTTGCAAATCACCGCTTCCATCAATGCCAAAGCATGGCATGGAGCGGGTCACGAATGCATGAGCCAGTGGTCCTACGCGAGATGAATCTGAAGAAGCGGCTATCTTTAGTACGGACGTACCGGGTGTGGGAATGCGGCCTCAATCAACTCCGCGCCTGTTCGCGGCCCGCTGAGACCTTTTAGTATCCCGGCCAGCCGCCTCGCATTGTCGCGGTAGGAATGGTCCGACAACAGCCGTTCCACCGCCTGGCGCAGCCGCTTCGGAGAGCAGCGCCCCGGGGAGATCCGGATGGCCGCCCCCGCTTCCACCACTCTCTGAGCGTTGTCGGGCTTATCCCACTCGGTAGGTACGATCAGCAGAGGAATGCCGGCCTCGAGCGCGGTGAGGACGGTGCCTGCGCCACCAGTCGTGATCACGACGTCGGTGCGCGGAAACAATTCGGTATGCGGAATCCATGGCTCCAGGCGAACGTTTGGCGCGAGCGTGCCCAGGTCCAATCCCTCGGGGTCCCGAGACCCTCCTGTCGTCATGATGACTTCCATCGGCAGATTGGCAAGTCCACGCGCAGCGGCCTGCAGCAGGAAAGGCTGGTAGACGTGCATGGTTCCTTCGGTGACGTGGACCCACGGCCGGTCATGTGAAAGCGCCGTGAGCCATTCCAGGGAACCGGCGCGTTTCGTATCGTTCCAGATCAGCGGACCGATGTAGTGTACAGACGGCGGAAGGCCGGAGCGGTTATAGTCCAGCTCAGGCGCGCTGGGCACCAGGTACAGCGGCATGGTCGCGAGATATTCGTGAATCGGAATTGTTAGCGGCGCAAGGCCATAGCGGGCCCGCATTTCGTTGCCTGTGCGGCGGAAACCAGCGAGATAGTTTTCCGTGACGAAGCTGGCCGTCCGGCACAACAGGCGTGTCCACCAGCTGTGCGGCGATGGCAATCCCAAACCCCACGGGGGCAGGTTAGGACTGGGGATCATACAGCCCGGAGCGAATGAACAAATCACGCAAGGCACGCCCGTGAGCTCATGCAGCACCAGCGGCGTGCCCCACATGGTGACGTCGGAAACGACGACGTCGGGCTTCCAGCCGGCAAGAACGAATTGTTGGTCCTTGACCTGGTCCGGCAGCGTCTTCAGCATCCAGTCATTTAGTACCGCTGCCCGGGATAGCTTCGATCGGCTGATTGGCGAGAAGACCGTCGCGTATACTTTTTCTTCGTCCAGATGCTCGAAGGCGTAAAGACGGAAGCCCTGCCGTTCGATAGCCGCTCTGGCTCGCTCGCCAGTGGAAAATGCAACGTCGTGGCCACGTTCGGCTAAAGCACGGGCCAACGCGATGGTGGGATTGACGTGGCCTGGAAACGACCAGGTGGTGAAGAGAATCCTCAACCCTTGGCGCCCGTAACGCGCCGGGTCATCTCGCGGATCCAGAAGCGATCGAATATTTCACCCGGCAGATAACGCCGCAGGTTAATCAGGAAACGGCCACGCCGCCCCACCAGATAGCGGAGACGCGGACGCTTCGCTTCCAGAATTTCGAAGACAACTTCGGCCACATCCGTAGGAGTAACCACAGCGGATTTCACTTCATCGTCTGTCAGCTGTTCCAGCTTCTGAAACCATGCATGGTACGGGCTATCGGCAGCCAACGCGCGGCCGGCAATGTGACGATTTCTTCCGAAAAGCTCCGTGCTGACAAACCCCGGCTCAACCAAACTTACCTGAACATTGAACAGCACCATCTCCTGCAGCAGGCACTCCGCGAAACCTTCCAACGCGAATTTGCTCGCACAGTAGGCGCTATTGCCGGGCGAGCCCAGCCTGCCGCCCGTTGAACTCATAATAACGATGCGTCCCCGGCGGGCTTCCCGCAGCATCGGCAGGACGGCGCGCGTGAGAGCCATGGTCCCGAACACATTGGATTCAAAAACACCGCGCACTTCCCGATCGGAGACATCTTCGAAATAACCCCTGAGAATGGCGCCGGCGTTATTAATCAGGCCATAAAGTTCGCCCGAACGGCCGGCTATGGCGCTAACCGCTGCATGGATACTGGCAGGGTCTGTGATGTCGAGCTGAAGGACGTCGAGTTGGACGTTGTGCCGTGCAGCCGCGGCGTCCAATTCACCGCGCCGGTCCAAATTTCGCATCGTGGCATAGACACGGTAGCCATGCCGCGCGAGAAAAACTGCGATCTCGAGCCCGATGCCCGAAGACGCGCCGGTAACCAGCACCGCACCTTTACTCATGAGTGGCGACGACCTGGCGGGATTCCGCATTGCGCTGCACCGCAAGCCGGCTCTGAATGGCGCGTAGCGCACTGCGGTTTAATTTGTAAGGCAAGATCATTAGCGTGGCCGCTATCAGCAGGATGCCGGGAACCAACCCGTAGGACCATCCGATATAGGCAGACGCCGCGGGCGCCTGAGGCGACGCTGCCGGCGCGAGACGTCCGAAAAAGCTGAGCAGGAGTCCGGCCAGAATAAGCGCTCCGCCGGACGCCACCTTTTCTCCCAGATTGAGAATCCCGAAATACATGCCTTCGCGCCGCAGACCGGTGTGAAACTCGTCTTCGTCGGCCACGTCCGCCACCATCGAAGCCGGAATCACCCATACCGAACTGGCGATGACGCCCGCGACAAAATGCCCCAAGATCAGCGGAAGCGCGTTTCCAGTGCCGAACAGATGGCCGTCTCCGATCAGCAACGTGGCTGCACAGAGCAATATTGCCGTACCGATGGTCGCTGCTATCGAAAGCGTACGTTTCTCAGTCCGTTTCGCGAGAGCCATCCAGAAGAAGACGCCGGCCAACGCTCCTACGTAAAAGCCGGTCTGGATCGCGCTCAGGGACGTTCCGGTATGGATGCGCGCGTACCAGGTGAAGTACTGAATCGCAAGGCTCGCGTTCAAGACCACCGCGAGGAAAAATACGACGAAGTAGAACCACACCGCGCGGAAGTCGGCATTGCGCATGGCGAGCGCGAATCCCGTGAAAAAATGCGCTGCCGGACGTGATTTACGATCAGGCTCTCCAGCGCTTCGATGGCTGAGGGTCCCGAGAGTGCTGAGCACTGCGCTCCCAGACATCAGCAAGCCGAACAGAAGCCCCATGCGCGGGTAGCTGGCGTAGTTCAGCTTGGGATCGGCGCCGCTGGCCTTGGTGAAAACCAGGAAAGAAAACCCGGCGGCAGAGAGTGCGCCCACCAGCCCAAACAGGGCGCGAATGGCGAAGATGGTGGTGCGCTCATCATAATCTGAGCTGAGTTCCGCTCCCAGACTCAGGTAAGGTATCCGGTAAATGGCGCCGGTGACGCGGACGGCTACCCAGAAAACCAAAAGCCACAGGAAGATGCAGGCGTGGCTGAGGCCGCGGGGCGGGCTGAACAACAGGAAGAAGCACGGACCAAGCGCAATGGCACCGGGGAGCATGTATGAATGCCTGCGCCCCAACCGATGATGGCTGCAATCGGATCGGTACCCGATATAGGGGTCCAGGAAGGCGTCCAGGACGAGACCGCCGGCGATGGCGAATCCCACCAGCGATGCGGGCAAGCCCATCACCGTGTTGTAAAAAAAAAGGGTGAAAAGCCCAAAAATCACCATGCTGATGGTGACGGGCATCTCGCCGATTCCGTAGAGCAATTTCACCGGCAACCCGCTCACTCGTTTGGTCTGGATGGGAGATGTGGCGGCGGAACTCATCTGGCTTTCGGTTTGCCTGACCTATCGTAACAGGCCCGATACCAGTGATATTGCGGCAAAGCGAGCCCGCGCTGGCCATCCATTGGAACTAGCCGGTCCTGTGTTTGGTACTGGACTGGTTGCCTGCGGAGGGATCGAGTATTATTGGCATTCGCTTGTCCAGATTTCTCTTGACCGTATGGCCGCTGGGAACCCACCTGAATCCCTTCCTGTCGGTGGCCCACGCTTTGCGCCAACGAGGTCATCAAGTGGCTTTCTACAGCGGCGCACCGGTTCTCGATTCCGTGCGGAAGCAAGGTTTTCACTGTTTTCCTTTTCAGGCTGTCGATGACGCCCGGGTGGAACGAGCCGTTCGGGGACTAACGGCGGGTAGTTGGAGGCCGGGCCCTTGGAGGGAACTTATGCTCGGCACGGTACCCGAGCAGCTCCGCGATCTGGAGGAGGTTTTGAAATCCTGGACGCCGGATGCGGTGGTCTGCGATATCGCGATGTGGGGACCAATCCTGCTGCTTCACGAATTGAAGGGCATACCGGTAGCGCTTTTATCGCATGTGGCCACTTGTCTTTTGCCGGGTGTCCAGAACCCGCTGCCGGGAATGAACTGGCTGCTTCAGGGCACGCCTTTGCGGCCACTCACCCCAGCCATCGCCTGGATTATGCGCACCGCATCGGCGAGCATTCCGCGCGCCGCCAGCAAGTTGCGCCAAGCCCGGGGCCTCGCGCCGTTGTCCGGCACGGTAACCGAATTTACGGGTAAGCTGCCCCTCTACTTGATCCCCGCCACGCCGGAGTTCGACGGCAACCGGGGGGATCTTCCACCATCCGCGCATTATGTGGGTCCCTGTCTGTGGGATAAGGATCCCAATCAGGCTTCGCCGGAATGGATCGGCAGGGTGCCGCGAGACCGGCCCTGCGTAATCGTTTCGGAAGGGACCATCTATCCTGAAAAGCCGCTGTTGCTGCGGATGGCAGCTCGGGGTTTGGCGAACCTGCCGCTTAACGCGGTTCTCATCGCGGGCCAAGGCCGAAGCCTGGAGAGCCTGAATCTTGGACCGCTCGCGACCAACGTTCGTCTGGAGAAATTTGCTCCGCTGAGCGATGTTTTACCCCTGGCGGATGTTCTGGTAGCTAGTGGAGACTCAGAGACCGCCATGGCCTCGCTCGAGCGAAAGATCCCGATGGTCTTAGTACCCATGATTCTGGATCAGTTGCAAATTTCCTGGCTGGTCTCGGCCGCCGGGGCGGGAATCCGCATTCCACGCTGGAAATGTTCGCCCGAACGGCTGGGCGCTGCTGTCGCCCGGGTTTTGGCGGAGCAGCAGTTTCGCGACAACACCGCGCGCATCCGAGCTGACTTTCGAGAGTATTCGGGAGGCGATCTGGCCGCCCATTGGCTTGAAAAGCTGGCCGGCGCGGAATCGGGCTAGCGGTACTGGATGTAGTAGCAGTACCCCACGGTACTTTGACTCTACAGACCAAAAAATAGCCGTCCGTTAGGCTGAGTTCACGGTTAATGGCCGGGAGGATTCGTGAACTACGTGAGTAAGAGATGTCATTTGTCCGCCCTCAGTGTGTCGTTATTGGCATGTGGATTGTTTTTGGCTCGGCCCGTGTTTGGAGCCGCTACGCCCCCGCCGGCCCCTCCGACGCCCACTCCCGACCCGGTTTACGTCAATGTATTCTATGGCGCCGTTAATCCCGCCTTTGCGAACTTCAACACTCCGGTTCTGGTATTTGTGCCGGGATTGGGCGGTGTGGCGTCTGACTGGTATACAAACAACGCGATGTACGCTTACGCCTACCAGTGGGGCTACCGCACCGCGTTCATCACGCCCAACGCCACCAACACTTCCGCCTCGGAAACGATGCAGTCCGACGGCTCAGTTCTCGCCAGTGTGATCCCGAGAGTGGCCAGTTATTACAAGGTGTCCCAGATGTATTTCATCGGGCATTCCAAAGGTGGGCTGGACCTGCAGCAAGCGATCCTGGATGGGAATATTCTCCCTTACGTCAAAGCGGTCTTCACGGTTGCCACTCCCAACCAAGGGACGGAACTAGCGGATTGGGCCTTCGAGTCCGCCAATCAGGCGATTGTGAAGGAGATCTCGCAGAAGTACAATCTGGATCTGGACTCCTCCGCCGTGACGGACATGGAGGTTGCGAATATGACGACGTTCCGCGCCGCTGCGGACCCGGTGTTCACGCAATTGCTCAACAAGCCGTTCTATTATTTCTCCGGCGATGGATACGCCGATAGCGCCGTCACTTTCGTCACGGGATCTCTGCTGCATAAACTTGTGCCGGGGACCGATCAGAATTCGCAAAACGACGGACTTGTTACGGTGGGCGAATCGCTGCTTTCTCCTGAATATTCGAATCAGCTCGGAGTGATCGCCACGGACCACTTCGAGATGAATCAGGGCGACAAATCCTTCTTCAAAATTCGCGGCCGCGTGGAAGCGCTGGAAACGGATACCGACGTATTTCAGAGAGTCGCGATAAATGGATTAACCAGATTCGGCGGAAGCCCCCACAATAGCTGGATATGGTCCGCGAAATGGTTTAACAACAAGCTCTATATTGGAACGGGCCGTGAAGAGTTGTGCCTGACCCTGCTGACTTCCGATGTCCGCGCGGGAACCAAATCATACCCCGCCGCCGTGAAGGGAGACCAGTGTCCCGACGAAGTGACCATGGCGCAGTCGTTGGCTGCCGAGATCTGGGAGTACACGCCCTCTACTAGTACCTGGAGGCTGGCTTATCAATCGCCTTCCACAATTCCCATCACTGTAGATGGCACGCCGGTTATGACAGCTCTCGATGTGGGGTACCGCGGCATGGAAGTCTATACCGAGAGCGACGGCACCCAAGCGCTGTATGTCGGGTCCGTGACCTCGGGCGGCGCGTACGAACCTGCACCGTTCCAGCCCAACGGCTGGCCTGGGCCGCGCATCCTTCGCACCACGGATGGGAAAACCTGGACGCCAATCCCTCAGGAAACAGGAACCTTCTTCGGCAACATCGGCAACTATTATCTGAATCCGTCGAGCAAAGTTAGATCCTTCCGCTCGCTCACACAATATAACGGTCAATTGTTTGTGACAGCCGCCACCTACGAAGGATCGGGGATCATTATTGCGTCGCCGAATCCATCCGCTGGAAATAACACCTTTCAGCAGGTGAGCCCCGACTGGTCTGTGATGCCCACCTGGGACGTCGAGGTTTTCAATAACTATCTGTACGCCACCACCGGCTTTACCCGGCAGGAAAATCCCAATGAGGCCGGGTACGCAGTATATAAGACCGCGGCCAGCGGGAAGCCACCGTACGACTATGCGCCGATCGTGATCAACGGAGGCTATCAGACGAATGCGAGCTTGATGGCGCCCAATGGACTCTACATGCACATCTACAGAAACGAACTGTACGTGTCGACCAACCGGCCGACGGAGTTGATCAAGGTCCGCGCCGACGACAGTTGGGACCTGGTGGTTGGCGAGCCCCGTCCACTTCCACCCGGCGTCAACATCGGAACCAGCGGAGATAGCGGCCAAATCACGCCCCTCTCGGGAATGGGAAGCGGGTTCGGCAACTGGATGAACGGACACTTCTGGCGGATGGGTTCCATAACCGGAATGGCGGAGCCGGACCAGACTTCGGCCGGCCAGAACCTTTTTCTCGGTACCTGGGACTGGGGCGTCGGCCTGCAACAATTCCAAACCCTGAGCGGCCTCGATAACATGTTTACGCACCAATATGGAACCGATGTTTACCGCACCGAGGATGGAAGCCACTGGTCGGTGATCACGCAGGCCGGTTTCGGCGATCCCAATAATTCCGGCACCCGGAGTCTAGAAGCAACGCCGGTGGGTCTGTTTCTGGGTACGGCGCGCCAGCGGTTCGGCGCTGAGGTTTTGCTGCGCACGTCCGGCTCCACGAATCCGCTGCTGGCGCCACGAAGATTGAGGGCGCAAAGTTTCATGACATCGGGTCAAACCGTCAATCTGGCATGGGACCCGCCGCCCAACGCGGTTTCATTCAACGTCTATCGCGCCACCGTCACGCCAATCGCTACCATGGCTTTGGCCCTGGGAACGATTACCGTTCCCTTGCCGGACAACAAATCCATCAAAGTGACCCTGCAGGAAATCGAAGGCGGTCAATTCAATTCTCTTTGTAAGTCGGTGCTTACCGGTTCGGCGGCGAGCCTTTGCAATTTGGCGGACGCGCTTTCGAGCAGCGCTTTTCTCGACAGCCCGGCGTCGTTCCCGTCGCCCTACGCGCTGGTAGGCCAGACCACCACGCCAAGCTACAGCGAGCAGGCGCCCACCACACTCCCGTCGCTCTATTACGTGCGCGCCGTGGATGTGAACGGTAACCTGTCCGATCCCTCGAACATTGTGGCGGGCCCCTCACAGTCGGCGCCCATCGCGCCGCTGGCCTGTGACATCAACGGGGACGGCTATGTGGACTCCAACGATATCGACTTGATCACCGAATCCTTCGGCACGCCCGTTTTTGGCGCCAATGATCCCCGGGACGCCAATGGCGACGGAACGATCGATAAACTGGACGCCAACTTTTGCACCAGCAAGTGCAACCAGTCCGGCTGCCAGCTGCAGTAGGCGCAGCCCAGGAATACGCCGCGGCACAGAGTCGCCCGTAACTTGCTATACTGTCTCTTCATGCATTTCGCCCATCACCACCACGATCGACATGTCTGGCGATCGGCATTCTAACGAATTTCTGAAGTGAACCCGCCGCCCGCCGACAACCTGGCGGGCTTTTTTATTGGTACGGACACATGAATCTCGATTTCAGCAAACTCGATTTCGGCAAACTCAACGGTCTGATCACGGCCGTCATTCAAGATCACGCCACGGGGCGCGTTCTGATGGTCGGCTTTATGAACGAAGAGGCGTTCCAGAAGACCGTGGAATCCGGGTACGCCACGTTCTTCAGCCGCTCGCGCAACAAGCTTTGGCTCAAAGGCGAATCGTCGGGGCATAAACTTGTGGTCAAGAATATTTCGACCGACTGCGACCTGGACGCCCTGCTCATCCAGGTGGAAGCGCTTGGCCCGGGCGTCTGCCACGAAGGTTATCGGAGCTGCTTCTTTCGCCAGCTTCAGAACGGCGAATGGAAGGAAAACGAGGCGCGGGCTTACGATCCAAGCGTCGTGTACGGGAGCCAATCGTGAAGCTCAAGCTCGGCATCCCCAAGGGCAGCCTGGAGAACGCGACCATCGATCTTTTTCGCCGCGCGGGCTTCAACATCACCACCAGCTCGCGTTCTTATTTTCCGGCTATTGACGACCCGGAAATTGAGTGCATGATGATCCGCGCGCAAGAGATGGCGCGCTACGTAGAAGATGGCGTGCTGGACGCGGGACTCACCGGACGCGACTGGATTGAAGAAAGCGAGGCCAAGGTTCACGCGGTGGCCGACCTGATTTACGCCAAGCAGAGCTTCGGCAAAGTGCGCTGGGTGCTGGCGGTGCCCGAGGGGTCGCCGTTCCAAAGCGTGAAGGACCTGGAGGGCAAGATCATTGCGACCGAGCTGGTGGCCACCACGCGGCGCTATCTGGCAAAGAACGGCGTGAAGGCCAAGGTGGAGTTCAGTTGGGGCGCCACCGAAGTGAAGCCGCCGGTGCTGGCGGACGCGATCGTAGAAGTGACGGAGACGGGATCGTCGCTGCGCGCCAACAAGCTGCGCATTATGGAGACGGTGCTGGAATCGAACACGCAGCTTATCGCTAATGTTGACGCCTGGAAAGACGCCGGGAAGCGCCGGAAAATGGAGGATATCCATCTGCTGTTGGATGGCGCCATCAATGCGCTAGGCCGCGTGGGACTGATGCTGAATGTTCGCAAGGAGTGCCTGCCCGCGGTGTTGAGCATTTTGCCGGCGCTGAAGAACCCGACGATTTCCAACCTCAGCGACGATGAATGGGTGGCGGTGCATACGATTCTCGAAGAAATCACCGTGCGCAACATTATCCCGCGGTTAAAAGAAGCCGGCGGGCAGGGAATCGTCGAGTACCCGTTGAACAAGATCGTGATGTGATGCTCAGGATCATTTCACTCAGCGAAGCGCAAACATTCGTCACGCGAAAAACCATGCGTCTGGCCGAGGCCGAAGCGGTGGTCGCGCCTATACTAGAGGCGGTGCGCAAGCGTGGCGATGAGGCCGTGCTCGAATATGCGCGCAAATTCGACGGATTCGAAGGAACGAGCTTCTCAGTTTCCGCCGTGGAATCGCACGTTTCGCCGGAATTCCTGGTAGCGATGGAGACCGCGGCGAAGAATATCCGCGAGTATGCGGCGCTGCAACTGCCGAGGGATACATGGGCGGAGTTTCCCGATGGCCGCCGCCTGGGCTACGTGGTGCGGCCGCTCGAATCGATGGGGACCTATATTCCGGCGGGCCGTTACCCGCTGCCGTCGACATTGTTAATGACCGCGATTCCGGCGCAGGTGGCGGACGTTCGGAAGATTTGCGTTACCTCGCCGCATCCCAGCGCGGAGATTCTCGCGGTGGCGAAGTTTCTAGGAGTCGAAAATATTTTCAAAATTGGCGGCGCGCAGGCTATCGCGGCGCTGGCGTTCGGCACGGCCACGGTTCCGAAGGTGGACCGTATTGTTGGCCCCGGCAACATCTATGTGGCTGCTGCCAAGAAACTGCTCGCGGGCGAAGTGGGAATTGACTTTATCGCCGGGCCAACCGAAATCGTCATCATCGCCGATGACGCCGATGCGCGTTACATTGCCGCCGATATGCTGGCGCAGGCTGAACACGACGTGGAAGCGTCGTCGATTTTCCTGACTACTTCGAGATCTCTCGCGGAGCGCGTGGTCCTTGAAGTATCGCGGCAGCTGGAAACGCTGCCCACCGCCCCGGTAGCTTGCCAGGCCATTCGTCGCAACAGCGCCGTCATCCTGTGCCCGTCGCTGCACGCTGCGGTGGAAGCGTCCAATCAGCTTGCACCCGAGCACTTGGCGATCTATGACGCTGGTCTGCTGCCGAAGATCCAACACGCGGGCAGCATCTTCATCGGACCTAGCAGTCCGGAGGCTGCGGGCGATTACGCCACCGGTCCCAATCACGTGCTGCCCACCTCGGGCGCCGCGCGAATTCGAGGCGGCCTTTCGCCGGCTGATTTCGTGAAGGTGATCTCGGTGCAGGAACTGACGTCCAGCGGTCTGCGGCAGCTGGCTCCCGCCATCACCACGCTGGCACGCGCGGAGGGACTGGAAGCGCACGCCCGGTCTATCGAGGTTCGTCTCAATCACGAGGTGCGCCTTGGCAAGTAAGCGAATCGATCTGCCGCCGGGTGTTTTGCAGCCACGCGACGCCGTCTTGAACATGGCGCCGTATTCGCCGCCCACTGGCGGGCGCGCTGGAAAGGTTCGTCTGGATTTCAACGAGAATACGGTGGGCGCGTCGCCGAAGGTGATCGAATATCTTCGCGAGCATCTGAGTGAAGCGGGGCTCGCGATCTATCCCGAATATGGCGAGATCAAGCGGGAACTCGCCGGATTTTTCGGAGTGGAGCCCGACGATTTCATCCTCACCAACGGGACTGACGAAGCTATTCAGGTGCTCGTCAATACGTATATCGACGATGGCGGCGAGGTGCTGCTGCTCCGGCCGACGGTTTTACTGCGAAGTGGCGGGTGCGAATATCCGCGAGATTCCCTATCGCGCCCAGAAGCTGGCGTTTCCACTCGAAGAGCTTCTCGACGCGATTCGGCCAGACACGCGCGCCGTTTTGATCGCGAACCCGAACAACCCTACCGGCACTGGGACATCGCGCGCGGGTATCGAGCGAATCCTGGAAAAAGCGGCCAATGCGGCTGTTCTGATCGATGAAGCTTATTATGAATTCTCCGGCGTCACGGCTCTGCCGCTGCTCAACGACTGGCCGAATTTATTCGTCAGCCGGACGTTCTCAAAAGTCTACGGCATGGCGGCGATGCGGCTGGGGTGTTTGTTCTCGCAATCGGGCAACGTGGATTTCCTCCGCAAGGCGCAGTCGCCGTACAGCGTGAACACGCTGGCAACGCTGGCCGCCCACGCCGCAATCCAGGACAAGACGTACATCGAGAAGTACGTCACTGAAGTGCTTGCTGCGCGCGAGCTCTTGTATGTGGGGCTGGAGAAGCTCGGCATTCCGTATTACGAAAGCAAAGCGAACTTCGTGCTGTTGGAAGCGGGCCAACGCGCGATTCCGGTCCGCGACGAGCTGCGACGCCGGGGCGTGCTGATCCGCGACCGCAGCTATGAAATCGCCGGCTGCGTCCGGGTCACCGTGGGAACGCGCGATCAGATCCGGCGCTTTCTGGCCGAATTGGAGCAAATCTGGTGAGTAGTGCGCAGATACTGGTGTTCGACATGGATGGCGTGCTGGTGGATGTCACCGAATCGTATCGGGAGACGATCGTGAAGACGGTGGAACATTTCACGGGTAAAACAGTTTCGCGCGATTCCATCCAGGAGTACAAGAACCAGGGTGGCTGGAATAACGACTGGCTGCTATCGCAAAAGATCTGCCGTGACCTGGGACTGGAGATTCCCTACGCGACGATCGTTGAGTATTTCAACTATCTGTTTCTCGATCAGGGCATGATCCATCGCGAGCGCTGGCTGCCGCGCGACGGGCTTTTGGATCGATTGGGCGAAAGATTCGAATTCGCCATCTTCACCGGGCGAACCACCGAAGAGGCCGAGATCACGCTGAAGCGGGAAGGTGTGCGCGAGCGTTTCCTGCTGGTGTCGGCCAACGACGTGGAGTGTGAGAAGCCCGCGCCGGACGGACTGCTGAAAATTGCGGCCATGCATCCTGGAAAAAAACTGCTGTATATCGGCGATACGGTGGACGATGCCCGCTGCGCGAAGGCTGCGTACGTGCCTTTTATCGGTATCGCAGCCCGCCACAGCCCGCGCCGCGAGGAACTGGTGGATTTGTTGCGAGTGGAAGGCGCGATTCAGGTGATCGAGGATATTAATGAGATCGGCTAGCGTCCAAAGAGAGACGAAGGAGACGCAGATCAAAGGATCGTTTAAGATCGAAGGCCGGGGCCGTTACGACATTTCCACCGGTATTCGTTTTTTCGATCATATGCTGGAGCTGTTCAGTAAGCATGGCGGTTTTGATCTCAATCTGCGGGCGATTGGCGACTTGGATGTGGATCAACATCACACCGTGGAGGATGTTGGAATCGTGCTTGGGAAGCTTGTATCGAAAGCACTGGGAGACCGCAAGGGTATAAATCGCGCGGGCTATTTCGTGATGACCATGGATGAGACACTGGCGGTGGTGGCGCTGGATCTCGGGGGCCGGCCGGCGCTGGTCTACGAAGACAAGGTAAAAGTGCGGCTGGTGGGCGATCTGCAAACCGAACTCGTCGAGGATTTCTTCGGCGGGTTCGTTAACCACGCCGGCGTGAACCTGCACGCGAAGGTCTTGTATGGCCGGTCAAACCATCACAAAATCGAAGCGATCTTCAAGTGCTTTGCGCGAGCGTTGCGCTACGCGTGTTCCAAAGATGCGCGGTTGAAGGAGCAGCTTCCATCCACCAAAGGGTTGTTGTGAGCGAGGCGTTGTTGTGATTACGATTCTCGATTACGGCGCCGGAAATCTGCGGTCGGTGCAGAACACGCTGGCCGAGATCGGGGCTGAGTATGAGTTGGTTCGGGAGGCTGAAGGTCTGATCCGCGCGACCAAGATCATACTTCCCGGAGTGGGGCACTTCGGTCAAATGATGCGCGCGCTGGATGGCATGCTGGTACGCAGCGCGCTGCTGGAGCGCATCCGCGCGGGTGTTCCGTTTCTCGGCATTTGCCTGGGACTGCAGGCGCTGTTCGAATCGAGCGAGGAGGCGCCGGAGGTGCGCGGCCTGGGCCTGTTTCCAGGTGAGATCCGCCGCTTTCCGGCGACGGCGCGCGTGCCGCACATGGGCTGGAACGAGATAGAGCCCCGGAACGGTGCGAGGCTTTTGAAGACCCTGGCGCCGCATCCATATCTCTATTTCGCGCACAGTTACTACGCGCAATTGAACGATGCGACGGCGGCGGTTTGCCGGTACAATGTTGCCTACACGGCGGTGCTGGAAACAAAAAACGTCTTCGGCGTGCAGTTTCATCCGGAGAAGTCTGGGCCCGTTGGCTTGCAGATTGTGCGGAATTTCGTAGAACTTTAAGCGATGCTGGCCAAGCGAATTATTCCCTGTCTGGATGTCACGGGCGGCCGCGTGGTGAAGGGCGTGAATTTTGTGGGCTTGCGCGACGCGGGCGATCCCGTGGAATTGGCGGAGCGCTATAACGGCCAAGGCGCCGACGAGTTGGTGTTCCTGGATATCACCGCGTCCAGCGATGCGCGCGACATCATGGCCAATGTGGTGGCACGCACCGCGCGCAAGGTCTTCATCCCGCTCACGGTGGGCGGTGGCATTCGATCCATCGCCGATGCGCGCAAAATTCTGATGTCGGGCGCCGATAAAGTGAGCGTGAACACCGCTGCCGTGCGACGTCCGAAACTGATTACTGAGCTGAGCGAGGAATTCGGCGCGCAAGCCGTTGTGCTGGCCATCGACGCGCGCAGAAATTCCGAACGGCGAAATACACAGAATAGTTGGAATGTTTTTACGCGTGGCGGCCGTGACGACGAAGGAATGGACGCCGTGGAATGGGCGCTGGAAGGCGAGATGCTCGGCGCCGGCGAGATTCTGCTCACGTCGATGGACACCGATGGCGTGCAAACCGGCTTCGATTGCGAACTTACTCGCGCCGTTTCCAAGACTACGCACATCCCGGTGATTGCATCGGGCGGGGCGGGGAAGCCGGAAGATTTCGAGCGAGTGATGACGGAAGGCTGCGCCGACGCTGCGCTGGCGGCCTCCATTTTTCATTACGGCACGTACACGGTTAAGGACCTGAAAAATTATCTTCATCTGCACGATGTGCCTGTAAGGCCGTCACTGTGATCATTCCTTGCATCGATCTGATGGGCGGAAAGGTGGTCCAACTGATTCAAGGGCGCGAGAAAGCTCTCGAAGCTGAGGGTCCGCTTGAAATGCTGGAGAAGTTCCGCGTGTTTCCCCAGGTCCAGGTGATCGATTTAGACGCGGCGCTTGGAAAAAACCAGGACAAAGGTTCCAACGATGAGCTGGTGGAAATTGTCGCGCGGCGAGCGATCGCGCGCGTTGGCGGCGGTGTTCGTTCACCCCAGCGTGCGCGCGCGCTTATCGAACAAGGAGCGTATCGCGTGATTGTTGGAACGGCGACGTTCGATCGCGAAAAACTCACCCAGATCGCCGATGCGGTGGGACCGGACCGGCTCGTCATCGCGCTCGATTCGAAGGGCGGCAAGGTGGTCACACACGGCTGGCAGGAAACTACCAACTTCGTCGCTGAGGAAATGGTTCCACAACTGGAGCCCTATTGCTCCGGATTCCTCTGCACTTACGTCGACAAAGAAGGCATGTTGCAGGGTACCGATCTCGATTGGTTCCGGCGCCTGCGCGCGGCCACCAGGCACGAGTTGACCGCAGCCGGCGGAATCACTACCATCGACGAAATTCAGGAGCTGCACAAACTTGGAATCCACGCGGCGCTGGGGATGGCGATTTACACCGGGCGTTTGAATCTGGATGAACTGGCAGCGTTCACACGAGTGTGAACGCTGGACGCACGAGTGTGAACGCTGGACGCACGAGTGCCTGCGCCACCTATGCCGGCTGCGGGCCGCCGAGCAGTCCAGGAACGGTGGGCTTGCCGCCTTCGGGCCGGAGCACCTGCTGCTTTTCGCCGTCGCTGGGAGGCATGGTCTTGGGACGCACGGGCGTGGTCAGAACTCCGCCCTCGATCAGCAGCCGGACTTCGGCGCCATCCAGGACCTCGCGTTCGAGCAGCGCTTCCGCGATACGCGCCAAACCGTCCTGGCGTTCTTCGATGATCTTGCGCGCGCGGTCGTAGCCTTGATCCACCAGCTTACGAACCTGCTCGTCGATCAGGATCGCGGTGGCTTCGCTGTAGTCGCGATGCTGCGCGATCTCGCGGCCCAGGAAGATCTGCTCTTCCTTTTTGCCAAAGCTCATGGGGCCGAGTTCGCTCATGCCCCATTCGCAAACCATCTTGCGAGCCATGTCGGTGGCGCGTTCGATGTCGTTGCCCGCGCCGGTGGTGATGTGGTGCATGAAAATCTCTTCGGCGATGCGCCCGGCCATCAGAATGGCGAGCTGCGCTTCGAGATAGCCCTTGTTATAGGAATGCTTGTCGTCGATCGGCAACTGCATTGTGAGACCCAGCGCCATGCCGCGCGGGATAATGGTGACCTTGTGCAGCGGATCGGCCTCCGGGATCATGGCCGCCACCAGCGCGTGGCCGGCTTCGTGATACGCGGTGTTGCGCTTTTCCTCGTCGCTGATGATGAGCGACTTGCGTTCCACGCCCATCATAACTTTGTCCTTGGCCAGCTCGAAATCGAATTGCGTGACCACCTTGCGATTCTGGCGGGCCGCCACCAGCGCGGCTTCGTTCACCAGGTTGGCCAGATCGGCGCCCGCGAAACCCGGCGTGCCGCGCGCTACTACCGTCAGATCCACGTCGTCGCCCAGCGGCGTCTTCTTGGTATGGACGCGCAGAATCATTTCGCGGCCCTTAACGTCGGGACGGCCCACCACCACGCGCCGGTCGAAACGGCCCGGCCGCAGCAGCGCTGGATCCAGAACATCGGGGCGATTGGTGGCCGCCACCAGGATCACGCCCTCGTTCGATTCAAATCCGTCCATCTCAACCAGCAACTGATTGAGCGTCTGCTCGCGCTCGTCGTGCCCGCCTCCCAGCCCAGCGCCGCGATGCCGGCCAACGGCGTCAATTTCATCGATGAAGATGATGCAGGGCGCATTCTTCTTGCCTTGCTCGAATAAATCGCGCACGCGGCTGGCGCCCACGCCCACGAACATCTCTACAAAGTCCGAACCCGAGATCGAGAAGAATGGAACGTTCGCCTCGCCCGCAATGGCGCGCGCCAGCAAAGTCTTGCCGGTTCCGGGAGGGCCGATGAGCAGCACGCCTTTAGGGATGCGCCCGCCCAGCTTCTGGAACTTTTGCGGCTCACGCAGGAACTCGATGATCTCCGCCAGCTCTTCCTTGGCCTCTTCCACGCCGGCCACATCTTTGAAGGTGACTTTCTTTTGTTGCGACGAATGCAGCCGCGCGCGGCTCTTGCCGAAACTCAACGCCTTGTTGCCTCCGCTTTGCATTTGGCGCATCATGAAAATCCAGAACGCCAGCAACAGAACAAACGGAATAGCATTGATCAGAATGGAAACCCAGCCGCCGCCCGCCTCTTTGTTGTAATGGATGTCCACGCCCTTGGCGAGCATGGCGTCGTCCAGATTCTGGTGAACGTTGGGGATAACCGCGTGCAACTCCTGGTTGTCGTCTTTGTAAGTACCGTGCAGATCGTTGCCGCTGATGCGAACTGTCTTGATCTTGCCGGCGTTCACATCGTTCATCAACTGCGTGTACGAGAGTTCGGCGTCCGGGCGGGACTTGGTGTTGTGGACCACCGTCCAAAACAGCACCACAACCACGATGATGACCACCCAGAATATGGCGGTCTTAAAATTTGAATTATTCATGCCTTCTCCCTACACGTGGGGCAACACAATACCCGCTTATTTGGACGCTACAACCCAGCGGGCGGATTCGAAACTTCGTGTCCTGTCTCCGCGACCAGGAGGACTGAGTGGGTTTCGGGCCCTCTCGCGAACTCGGCGGCGGCGCCGAAGCGTCTGGCCCAAACGATCGTCCCATTATAAGTGATAATCGGCCAGTTCCCGCGTTCCCACAAGGGAATCCGGGCTTCCTGGAAGAAAAACTTGATCTTTTCCGCTCTGGGTTCCCCGATTCTTCGGTACTGGTCACCTGGTCTCCAGTTACGCAGCTCAAGGCTGGGCGCGCCTCTGCCCCCGCGGAAACGCTGCCAGTCCAGTTCATTCACCACTGTAGCACAGGGCTGGGTTGTTCGCTGTTTCGCCGCTTCTTTCTCTAGTACCTGCAATGTAATACGAGCGCCGGAGCCGGGGAGTTCCACCGATGCCGGAATCTCGACGGTAAACGAGAAATCGCTGTTGTCGTCCGGTGCGGCGCCGGCGCACGCCAGGCGGATCCAGTCGAAAGATCGACAGACGTCGAGACCGGGCGCCTGAAACCGGTCGTGCCCATTTTGCGACCGAGCCATGTCGAGCACCCGCTCCACATGGGCGAAATCGATGGAGCGGCCCAGGATCGCCGCCACCGCGCGACGTACCAGGCGGCGCGGCCGCGCCGGAGGGCCGGTCAGATCGTTCACGGACAGGATGACGGGATTGGGGGTTGGGGGTTGGGGGGTGGCGAGTTCGGAATCCCAGTAGGCTTCTTCGTCACGGGCGAGTGCGGCCAGGTTCGACAAAGCGGCGTCAAGCTGGGGATTGAAGGCGTCGCGGAGCAACGGCAGGATCTCGTGGCGCAGCCGATTGCGCGCGAAGCTTCGATCTTGATTGGTCTCGTCTTCGCGCCAGGCGATGCCGTGCTCGCGCAGCCAGGCCTCAATTTCGGGGCGATCGATTTCGAGCAGCGGCCGGACCAATCCTTCGTTCGTCACCGGCAGAATGCCTGAGAGGCCGGTTAATCCGGACCCGCGCAAGATGCGGTACAGCACCGTCTCAGCCTGATCGGACCGGGTGTGCCCGGTTGCCACTCGGTCTACTGTTCCAGACGCGATCAACTCGGCGTAGAAAGCCTGTCTGACGTTCCGCGCCGCCTCCTCGAGGTTACCTTCGATAGCCGGAACGTCGGCGTGATGAATGTAGAACGGTAGCGCGAACGTTGAAGCCAGGTGCGCGACGTAGTCGCCGTCCGCGATGGATGCCGCGCCGCGAATGCCATGCTCGATATGGATCACGCTGAGCCGCAAACTGAGCTCACGCAAGACGTGCAACAGGAACACCGAATCCGCGCCGCCCGACACCGCGACGCCTACGGATTGGCCGGGTTCGAACATGCGATGTCGCGCGATGAATTCGGCTACGCGGTCCAGCATTCTGCCCGAATCATACGATGGGCGGGGAGGGGAAGCAAGACCAACAGGAAACCAATCCCCGAAGAAGCCAAGCAATTGCTCCTTGCGCGTTTCTGATGCGGCTGCGCGAAACTAGCAGGAATAACCAACGGCGAATTGTTGTCCAGAGCCGAAGCGGCCGGCTTTGACTGTCGGTTGGGCCTGGCCAGGTATTGCGGGTTCCTTAATTTCCGCAGAGGCCATCCTACACGGAAGTTGTCGCAGTTGCCCTAGCAGCCCGGCGACGGCGGCCACTCATCAAATAGACCGCGGCGCGCAATTCAAGCAGTGGATCGTCGGACGCGTCGATTCCATCCACGCGCGGGATGGGATCGAAGATGGTCCATTGCTGCTCGTGAGCATCGTCTGCGGCCGGCTGGGTCAGCGCAATCCTGCCGAGATCGAACAGCGTCCGGTCCGCGGGCCAATGCTCGGTGGCGTCGTTCACCATATCCCCCTCGTTCGCAAGTTGAGCCACCACGCGGAACGTAACTGGGCCCTTGGCGATTCTCCCCAGGATTTCATCGAACAAATAGTTTGCGCTCTTGCCAGCGGCGGCGGCATCGGTCAAGTGTTCGACGCCCGCTTCCGGGACAATCCGGTAGCGCCCGTAACGGCTTTGCCCAGCCTGGTTGGTGAAGCGCACCGCCGTGATACCGAAGAACGCTTCGGTCGCGAAACTGGCGGGCGCGGGCTTCGGCATCTGAACAAATGCCAACGCTTTGGGATGGCTGCCGAGGAAAGCCTCCAGCGGCGTGCCCGCGAGCTTTGCTGGATCGCTCACCGCGAGCGCGCGCAAGAGCTCCAGGAATTCCTGCCCTGTTCGGACCGGAAACCCGTTCGCCGAATGGGCAATGATGTCGGTGTGAACTCGATCGGCCAAGTGGAAACGAATCCCGCATCCGCGCGGATTGGCTTTGGGATCGTTATCTGGAATCACTGGAATCCCAGTGGAATCCGAGAGCCGGACTGACACGGGCGTCGATTCCCGATTCAGGTGGGGAGCGCGCGTGAGGGAAGCCGCGCCGGGCGAAGGCGTGAATGTTCCCGTCAGCATGACACCCTTGGCATGGGCGGGCCGAAAGCCGGGATGCAGTCCGAAGATGGAGTCGAGCTGCTGGATCAGATCCTGAGCGAGCGCTACGATTTTCTCGTCAGTGGGTAATGGCATGATCCATTTTCCCACTGCGAGAGGACTAGTGAGCCAGCTCCTTCGCCACGCCGCGCAGTTGTTCCGCAGAGAGGTGAACTTCGCCCGCGATGGTGAGCTCCAGCCGTCCGGCGCCGCCGTCGGCGAACTGAACGGTTCGGATGGCGATGGCGTCTTCAAGCTTGGCGGGCAGGGTCGATTTCAGATCCGCGGACTTCCGAACGGCTGACTCGACGCTGGCCGCGATCTTCTCCCGGATGGAATCGCCTACTGAGCCGGAGCGCAGCACCTCGCCGAGCGATCCGTCCGCATCCACCTTGCGGACTTCGGCGGCCAGCGCAATGCCATTCTCTGCCATGGATGGCGTCAGGTTCACTTCGATCGCGCCATGGCCGCCTACCAGCCTCTTGACGATCTGCTTCCCGAACGCCTTCACGCAGGCGAAACGCTCGAAGTTCACATTCGCGGTCAGTACGCCGGATGGCGCCGAGGGAACGATTACCGCGCGCTCCACCGAGAGCCGCTCGCCGCAGCGGTCTGATCGATTGAGCTGCGCGGCCAGGATGGGCGTGAGATGTTCCTGGAAGTCGCCGAGATCTACCGTGAGGGCCAGGGTGAAGTTTCCCGATGGCGCGGGCGAAACGAATCCCCAGACGGCGATTTCCACCGGCTGTTGATCCAGCTTGATGGACGCCTTAGTCCGCGGAATGGCCAGCGCTGGATTACTGGTCTGCGGCTGAGCCAGGCACATGGCAGCGAGAAGCATGCCCGCAAGGCGACGCATGAATTCATTGTAGGCTTGTGCTGGAGGCGCGCTCTGGACGTTTACCTGGTGGACGGCACTTACGAGTTGTTCCGGCACTATTACGCCCTGCCGTCCGCGCGCGCTCAGGACGGCAGCGAAGTTGCCGCGGTTCGAGGTGTGCTCGGGTCCGTGCTGGGCATGATTAAGGGTGGCGTTACGCACATTGCGGTTGCAACCGATCACGTTATTGAGTCGTTCCGCAATGACTTGTGGCCCGGCTACAAGACCTCGGCGGGCATTGAACCCGACTTGCTGGCGCAGTTCCCGTTGCTCGAAGAGGCGCTGTCGGCGGCTGGCGTGGTGGTCTGGCCGATGGTCGAGTTCGAAGCCGACGATGTACTTGCCGCCGCAGCTTCAAAGGCGACCGGCGATGCGCGAGTGGAGCGCGTGGTGATCTGCACGCCGGACAAAGACCTGGCGCAATGCGTTCGGGGGACGCGCATTGTACAACTGAATCGCCGGACGCGCGTCACGCTGGACGAAGCCGGAGTTGTCCAGAAATTCGGCGTCTCACCAGCGTCCATCCCGGACTATCTTGCCTTGGTTGGCGACTCCGCCGATGGCTATCCTGGACTGAAGGGGTGGGGAGCGAAATCCACCGCCGCGGTTCTCGCCAAGTTTGGACATCTTGAATCCATACCAGCGGACTGGAAAGAGTGGCGCGTGAACGCGGCCAATGCGAGCGCCCTGGCACACACGCTGGCAGAGCAGCGCGACCAGGCACTCCTGTTCCGGGCGCTGGCCACGCTGCGCACCGACATCCAGCTTTTCGACGACGTTGATGAACTTCAATGGAGGGGACCTACCGACAGCTTCGCGGCGCTCGGGGCGCGCTTCGATGGAGCAGTCACGGAGAGCGGGAGCGCTCGGAGCCGTCGCTCCTGATCTTCTGAACCGCGCGCGTCAGCGAGCGATGTCTGATTTCAGGACGCCTCGTTCACTCGTAGCGCAAGGCTACCGTTGGATCCACCCGCACCGCACGGCGCGCGGGAATCAGCGTCGCCAGCAACGCGACAACCGCCAGCAGGACCGCGACAGTAGCGAAGGTAGCTGGGTCGGTGGGGGTCACTCCCCACAAGCGCGCGGCGATCAAGCGCGTCAAAGCCAGCGAACCGCCCAGCCCGGCCACCAGCCCCGTTCCAATCAACAGCATCGCATTCCACATCACCAGTTGCATCACGTCGCGCCAATCCGCTCCCAATGCCATGCGGATGCCGATCTCGCGCGTTCGCTGCGCAACCGCATGCGCCATGACGCCATAAATTCCAACCGTCGCGAGCAACGTCGCAACGCCCGCGAAGATGCTGAGCAGCAGCGTGTAGTAGCGCGGTTCTTGCACCTGATCGGCCAGCACGTCATCCATGCTTCGAAATTTTCCGATCGGCCGGCTGGGATCGATTTCGAGCATGGCCTTGCGCAGCTGAGGGATCACGCTCCTGGCATCGCCGGACGGGCGGACCAGATACGACATATATACCCGCGTCCATTGATAGGGTCCGCGATAGCGCGCCGGCCTCTGCGAGTGCGGCACGTACATGGCCGGTTGGGGCTTAGTCTGAAAGCGGCTCACTTTGACGTCTCCAACGATCCCGACGATCTCGCGCGGCCGTTCGTCCGGCACCAGATCCAGGGTCACGTGCTTGCCGATGGGATCCTCGTTCGGCCAGAACGTATGAGCCATGGTTTGGTTTATGATCGCAACCCAGGGCGCGGACACCGAATCCCGCCCGGTAAAATCGCGTCCGCGCAGCAGTGGCGCTTGGAGCGTGGCGAACACACCGGGTGTCACTGGATAGTAGACCGCGCTCAGAGCGTTTCTTTCGGCCTCGCTCTGCGGCAGCGGCCGGCCCTGGATAGTGAAGGTCATGCTGTCCTCGCCGGCCTGCATGGGAGGATAAACGCTGCCCGCCGATTGGACGCCCGGCAGATTGCGGATTCGTTCATACAAACGGTCGAAGTTCTGCGCCGGAATGGGGCTGATATCGAGCAGCGGATAATTGTTATAGGAACCCACCATCTTGGTGTATTGCTGACCCGGAAAATCGTAATCGAAGGTGATGATTCCGGAAGGATTGCATCCGAGATCCGATCCGGTAAGCCGGAAGAAGCTGTTGATCATCAGCCCGGCGCCCGCCAGCAGGATCAGAGCCAGCGCGATCTGACCGGCCACCAGCGCGCCCCGAAAGCGATGGCGCGAGAGGCTGGTCATGGACGCGCGCCCAGCCTCCTTGAGCGAAGGGACCAGATTGGGCCGCGAAGCGTGCAGCGCTGGAACCACGCCAAACGCCACCCCGGTGAGGATGGAAAGCGCCGCTGTGAATACCAGAACCCACGCGTTCATGCCGATGTGCGGCAGCAAGGGAAACCAGGGCGGGCTGATCGCTATCAGCAGGCGCAATCCGGCCCAGGCGAAAAACGCGCCCAACCCGCCGCCCGCCAGTGACAGCAAAACGCTCTCCACCAGGAATTGCCGGACGATCCGCCAGCGGCCCGCTCCCAGCGCCGCCCGTACCGCAACTTCGGTCTGCCGGGTGCCTCCTCGAGCCAGCTGCAACCCCGCCACATTGGCGCACGCAATCAGGAGAACAAACGCGACCACGCCTTCCAGCATCCCCAGCGGCTGTTTCATCCAGCCGAACAATGCGTCGTGCAGCGGCTCGACCCGAACTCCCCGGCCTTTGTTGCGCGTGGGGAAATTCCGCGCCATCTGATCCGCGATACTTTTCATCTCCTCTTGCGCCTGCCCCGACGTGACTCCCGGTTTGAGCTGAGCAACTACGTTGAGGTACGGACCCGATCCCTGCAATTGGAAACGATTGATCAGCAGCGGCTGCCAGAAGTCCGCGTTCTCGTCGGTGAGATGAAAATCGGGGGGCATAACGCCGATGATGGCGACGGTGTTGGTTCCCGTTCGGATGGTCTTGCCCACGATGTTCGGGTCGCTCGCGAAACGCCGTTGCCAGAGCCGCTGACTGATCAGCAGGACGGGCGCGGGAGCTCCGATGGCATCCTCGTCTACGGTGAACGTGCGGCCCAAAAGCGGCCGGACGCCCAGAATCTGAAACACCGCCGGGCTGAATCCCTCGCCTTCCAGCCGCTCCGGCGCCACGCCGTTTTCCGCCACTCCCATATCGAGACCGCCCACATCCGCCGCGCCCAGATTCTCAAAGCTGCGGCCCTGCTCCTTCCACGCGATGTAGTCGGGTACCGTCGCGGGCTCGGTGGTCTCGGGATGGCCCGGCGGCGTGGTCTCGATCATCACCAGGCGGTTGGGATCGCGATAGGCCAGCGAACTCAGCAACACGGTGTTTACCAGGCTGAAGATCGCTGTGTTGGCGCCGATGCCTAAAGCCAGCGAGAACACCGCAATCGCGGTGAACCCTGGCTTCTTTAGCAGCATTCGGAAGCCGTAGACAACGTCCTGCCAGAAAGTGCTCATTGAGTCCGCCTCACAGATCTTTTCCGCAAGTATAACCGCACTTCGCTAACGTGATGCCCCCAAATCCTACTTCGTTCCGCAAAAAATTTCGACCGATGTTTGTTTCTAACTATAACTAAGAATGCTTATGCCATTCCACCAGCCAGCACGTTCACACGCCAAACTGGCGCAAATGATGATCCACATGCCGGTAGCCCCAGGTAAGCCAATCGCGCGAGCTCATCTTCCAAAACGTAGGATGGAGGGCGAACGTCTGGTGTTCGGCGAACGTATCGATCAAGTCCAGCAGCTCCTTACGGTCGCGCTCCCAATCCGCAGGCGGCGTTCCGCCGCGGCCCTGCTCTATCTCCGGCCGCGTCGGCATCCCCCGCGGCCAGCGAAGAGGCGTGCGCAGCGCCACCCATTTCGCCAATGTTCTTTGAAGCAGACCCGTCGCCGGGCTGGCATATTTTTCCCCCGTGCCCACGCGAAACGAGTCGATCAGGTGGCACACCATCTGGCGAGCCGTCATGCGTCCCCATTTTGGGCTGGCGTTCGGATCCAGCCGCTCAATGCGTTCCCGGCACGCGTCGCGGACCCGCGGATCGGCAAGTGTGTTCATTAATTGCTATTTTGACTCAGGTAGCGAATGCGATTCTGGATCACCAAAAACAGCGAACTGCCGGTTCGCGAACAACTGGTGCGCCAGGTTTTGCTGGGGATTTTGAGCGAGGATCTGCCGTCGGGACATAAATTGCCCAGCGTCCGCGCGGTGGCGCGCCGCCATCAGATCCATTCCAACACGGTGAGCGCGGCGTATCACGATCTGCTGGAACAAGGCTGGCTGGAACTTCGCCGGGGCAGCGGGTTGTATGTCCGGCCGCTACAATCTTCCGGCGATGGCCAGCTCGATCAGCTCTTAACTGGCGTTCTGCAAGCGGCCCGCCGGCAGAATTACGAACCGGAGGAAGTGCTGCACCGGCTGGAACACATGCTTCATCCGGTTGCCTACCAGCGGATTCTCATCTCGGAGAACGAACCGGCCATGCGCGAAATTCTCCAGGCGGAGCTGATGGAATCTTTGAGCGTGCCGGTTGACGCCGCCGGTTTAAAGCTCTCAGAACTCTCGCCGGGGGGCCGCGCGCTGGTGGTAGCGCTGCCTACCCGCGCCGCGAAAATACGGAGGCAGCTGCCTCCCGGTGTTCCCTGCATTGCCCTGCGTCTCAGTTCGGTGCGGGCCTCCATCGAAGGCCAGAGCAAGCCGCCGCCCGACACGGTGATCGCGATTGTTTCGCGCTCGGCCGAGATCAGGTTGTGGGCGCGAGCGATGCTGATTGCCGTTGGCCTGGATCCCGATGCTTTGTCGGAGATCGATGCATCGGGCGCCGGGTGGCGGCACCGTCTGGCTCGCAACGCGCTGGTGGTGGCCGATGTTATTGTCGCGCGCGAGTTGCCGCCCGGCAGCCAGGCACGAGTGTTTCGAGTGGTCGCCGATTCCTCCCTCGCCGAGCTGAAGCAATTCTGCGGCGGCTGATCTTGTGACGCCCGCTGAAAGTGCCACAAGCGTGGCCTGACAGCTTCCGTTTCGGCCGTAAGCTGGGCTCACTATGAAACACATATTTGGCTCGTTTGCTTTTTGCACCTTGGCGGCCTGGGCTCCGATCCACGCCGCCGATCTTCAGGCACATTGGACTGAATTGTGCCGCGTCGCCGGCGCTCACCAACTCAATGTCACTACATCCGACGGCAAAACGCTCAGCGGCTCCTGCGCATCCACCGACGCCGATGGACTTTCCCTCAGTACCAATCAACGCGTCGTCAAAATCGCGCGTTCTACGCTTGCGCGGATTCAGATGTACCAGCCGGGCGCCGGCCACCATCTGGCGGATCTGGGCGACGGCATGCACAAGAGCTTCCGGAAGGG
>Ga0302325_10000726_pt1 | contig 88215 bp, 63 predicted proteins | sample Palsa_T0_2_FD_201948 | JGI IMG/M metagenome (GOLD analysis project Ga0302325, IMG submission 201948) | Peat permafrost microbial communities from Stordalen Mire near Abisko, Sweden - Palsa_T0_2 | ecosystem: Environmental > Terrestrial > Soil > Palsa > Peat permafrost | place: Sweden: Abisko...
GAACTTGCACTCTTTCCCTGATTCTCCGAAATGTAAACCTTCGAACAAGTTCGAAGCGCTCGCGTATGAGTGTCGTTCAATCCGTTCGTGGCCCGATCGACGTCGACAAGCTCGGCACGACGCTGATGCACGAGCACGTCTTCGTTCTCAGCACGGAGATCCTAGAAAACTACCCCGCGGATTGGGATGAGGAAGTGCGGGTCGCCGATGCAATCGACAAGCTGCGCAAGCTCAAAGCCGTCGGCGTGGATACGATCGTCGATCCGACGGTCATCGGTCTTGGACGCTACATTCCGCGTATCGCCCGGATCAACCAAGAAGTCGACATCAACATCATTGCCGCGACCGGCATCTACACCTACAACGATCTGCCGTTCTATTTTCACTTCCAGGGGCCAGGCACGATGTTCGACGGGGTCGAGCCGATGCTCCAGATGTTCAAGAAAGATATCGAAGAGGGCATCGCCGGAACGAGCGTCAAGGCGGCCTTCTTGAAGTGCGCGATCGATGCGAACGGCATGACGCCGGGCGTCGAGCGTGCCATGCGCGCGGTTGCTCAGACCCAGCGCGCAACCGGTGTCCCGGTCACCGTTCACACGAACGTCCACAACGAATCGGGCCTGCTTGCGCAAGATGTGTTTCGCCAAGAGGGTGCGGACCTTTCGAAGATCGTGATCGGCCACAGCGGCGATTCGACCGATCTTGCATATCTGACGAAGCTGGCGGAGGCGGGCTCCTTCATCGGCATGGATCGCTTCGGACTCGACGTGCTGCTGCCGTTCGAAGATCGCGTCAACACGATCGTCGAACTCTGTAAGCGCGGTTTCGCCGAGAAGATGGTGCTTTCGCAAGACGCTTCGTGCTACATCGACTGGTTGCCCCAGGAACAGTTGCCGCTAGCGGCGCCCAAATGGAATTACACGCACATCCACGACGACGTCCTTCCCGCACTGCTTGAGCGCGGTGTCACGGAGGCGCAGATTCAGACGATGCTCGTCGACAATCCGCGCCGTTACTTTACTCCCGCCGGAGGCTGACAATGCTTACGACGATCGAGCCCCTGCCCCGCGGATCGATCAATCCGCACGAAACGGCCGGCGTAACGCGGGGCCCAGACGGTATCGCGCGTTATACGGGTTTGCCGTCCTCGCTCGTTGAGATGTTACGAAAGCAAGTCGAGCGGGCGCCAAACGCCGAGGCGGTCGCCGAGATCGGCGGCGAGCGCCGCACGTACCTCGAGTTGTGGAACCGTGCCGCGCGGGTAGCCGGCGGGCTGCGGGCGCTCGGCGTGCGCAAAGGCGACCGGGTCGCGATCCGCCTGCCGAACAGCATGGCCTGGGTCGATGCGTTCTTCGGCACGATCATGGCCGGGGCGGCCGTCGTTCCGGTCAACACGCGCTTTGCCGAACCCGAGGTCGAATACGTCGTCAGCGATTCCGGCAGCACGTTCGTGTTCGTCCCGGGTGAAGCGCTGCTCGAGGGCCAGCCCTATGTCGATGAAAATCTCGGGCCCGACGACATGGCCGCGATCTTTTATACGAGCGGCACTACCGGCTTTCCCAAAGGCGCGATCACCTCGCATGCGGCCTTTGCGACCAACTGCGAAAACATGGCGCGGGCCCTGCGGCTCGAACCCGAAGACCACATCCGCACCCTGATTTCCGTTCCGCTCTTTCATGTCACCGGATGCAACAGCCAGCTTCTGACGGCTCTGCACGTCGGTGGCTCGAGCAGCATCATGCCGGCGATGGAGGTCGCAAAGTTGTTGCGGGCGGTCGTCGAGGAACGGATCAATTTCCTCGTGACCGTGCCCGCCGTCTTTGCGCTCGCGATCGCACATCCGGATTTCGCCACCACCGACGTTTCCGGTGTCACGCGCGTCGGCTACGGCGGCGCACCGATCGCGCCCGCGCTCGTCCACAAACTCAAGGCGGCTTTCCCGAATGCGCGCGTTTCAAACGGATTCGGCATGACGGAGAGCGCGTCGCTTGCAACGGTTCTGCCCGACGAATTCGCAGCCGAGCACGCGGATTCGGTCGGCTTTGCGGTTCCGGTCGTCGATCTCTCGCTCGACAAGGTCGATGAACATACGGGCGTCGGCGAATTGCTCTTGCGCGGTCCGAACGTCACACGCGCATATTGGAACAAACCGGAGGCCACGCAGCAGGCGCTCCTCGAAGGCGGCTGGTTGCGTACCGGAGACCTGGCGCGCGTTTCGCCCGAAGGCTTCGTTTACATCGTCGATCGCGCCAAAGACATGATCAATCGCGGTGGCGAAAACGTCTATTGCGTCGAAGTCGAGAACGCGTTGGCGGGTGCTCCCGGCGTGGCCGAGGCCGCCGTGATCGGCGTCCCCGACGACGTGATGGGTGAGAAGGTAGGCGTCGTCGTCGTGCCGTTCCCCGGCGAAACGCCGGATCCGCAAGCGATTGCCGCGTACGTGAAGGGCAAGATCGCCGACTTCAAGGTTCCGCAATATGTCGCCGTCCGGGATACGCCCTTACCGCGCAATCCGGGCGGCAAAGTCCTCAAGCCCCAGTTGCGGCGTGAAACGACCTGGGGTAAGCCGCTGCGCTGAGAACTCCCGGCCCCACCACGCCTCCCTGAAGGCAGTCGCAAGATGAAAGTACTCGGCGACCCGACGGACCTTCGTCTGCTCACCGCAGACCCCGTGTTCTTGCGCGCGGCACTCGAGGCAGCCGATGCTGCAACGCTGCTGCTCGTGCTCGTCCAATTCACCGGCGATCGTTCTTGGCTCGAGCGCGCCCGCCCATATATCTCGGGACCGATGAGCTACCAGGAAAAAATGCCTGCGGACCTGCGTGAATCGGTGCGCGCGTCCCTGTATGACGTGCTGATGGAAATGGCGGAGACCGGAACGGTGGTTCCGACGATACCGGATGGCGCCCTCTTGCGCGAAATGCTCGCAGTCGCAGCGGGGGAACCGGTTGGCGAAGACTACGTTGCGATGATGCTCGAGGATCTCGCGCCAACGGAGCGTGACCCGCGCGGCTTGATCTGGCGCTCGCCACCCGAACGAGCCGTACTCGCAGATTTCCACGTCGTGATCGTCGGGGCCGGCATGTCGGGACTGTGCGCGGCTATTCGCCTGCAAGAGGCGGGCATCGCGTTCACGGTGATCGAGAAGAACGAAACCGTCAGCGGCACGTGGTTCGAGAACAGCTACCCGGGCTGCGGCGTTGACACACCGAATCATTTCTATTCCTATTCGTTCGCGCCGAACCACGACTGGTCTCGCTATTTCGCAAAGCGCAACGAACTGTGGAAATATTTCGAGCGGATCGCTGACGACTATGGGGTGCGGCCGCACATCCGGTTCAATACCGAGGTGACCTCGGCGCGGTACGATGAGGCGGGTCGCGTTTGGCATGTTGCCGCTCGCGACGCCCAGGGGAACGGCATCAACCTGCGGGCTAGCGTGCTCGTCAGCAGCGTCGGGTTTCTGAATCGCCCGAAGCTCCCCGAGATTGCGGGCATCCGCGACTTTGTTGGACCTGCATTTCACACCGCGCAGTGGGATCCGGACTTCCAGTGGGTGGGTAAACGCGTAGCGCTGATCGGCACCGGTGCATCCGGCAATCAGGTCGGCCCCAACATCGCTTCCGGCGTGGAGCGGCTGATGGTCTTCCAGCGCTCGCCACACTGGGTCGTGCCGAACCCGAACTACTTTGCCGAAGTGAACGACGGCACGAAGTGGGTGCTTGCGAACTTGCCTTTTTATCTTCGCTGGTATCGTTTTCAGCTCTTTTGGGGTTTCTCAGACGGCCTCTACTCGGCGTTGCAAGTTGATGCCGGGTGGACGAACCCAAAACGTTCCGTCAATGCGATCAACGACCGTCACCGGCACTTCATGGAGCGCTACGTCCGCGCGCAGCTCGGCGACGACTCGGCGCTACTCGAAAAGACGATTCCGCAGTATCCGCCCTATGGCAAGCGCATCTTGATCGACAACGATTGGTACAAGATGCTCAAGCGCCCAAATGTGGATTTGGTGACCGAGCCGATCGAGCGCATTGTGCCGGAGGGCATACAGACGGCGGACGGCACAACGTGGCGCGCCGATGCGATCGTGTTTGCAACCGGTTTCAAAGCCAGCAAGATGCTTTGGCCGATGTCGATTCACGGTCGAGGGGGACGCGACATCCACGAAACGTGGGGACCGGATGATGCGCACGCCTATCTTGGCATGACCGTGCCGGAATTTCCGAACTTCTTCATCCTGGCCGGCCCAAACACGGGCCTAGCGCACGGCGGCAACATGATCTTCATGGTCGAATGCCAGGTGCGCCACATCATGCTCTGCTTGCGCGAGATGATCGAGTCCGGAGCATCGTCGATCGAAGTCCGTAGCGACATCAGCAACGCCTATACGGAGGCCGTCGATAAGCTGCATGAGGGATTGGTTTGGAAGCACGAAGGCGTTAGCAACTGGTACAAAAACAAGGACGGGCGAGTGTTCGCCCTGTCTCCGTGGCGGCTCGTCGACTACTGGAAGATGACGTCCTCGCTAAATACGGCTGATTACCGGCTGAGCTGATCTCCAGCGCGCGCCTAACGGCAACGATGCCATTCTCGTTCCGCCGGATCGCGCGCACGGTGTCTGGATCGCGTTCGCCAGGTCTCCCAAGACATAGCAGCACCCGGCTCCAGCTTGCCGACCGGCGGTAAAATCGCACCGGTTGGACGAAGCCCTGCCGTATGAGTACTGCCGCAGCCATCGCCCCTGCTTCAATTGAGGCGGTGATCGAGGGGCTCGCCGAGAGCGGTTATATCAGCAACCGCCAGAGTGCGACCGCGATCTATCTCGCGCATCACCTGCGCAAACCGGTGCTGGTCGAAGGGCCGGCGGGCGTCGGAAAGACGGAGCTTGCAAAGGCCACGGCAGCGTATCTGCGCTTGCCCCTCATCCGCATGCAATGTTACGACGGGCTCGACGAATCGAAGGCGCTGTACGAGTGGAAGTACGGCAAGCAACTGCTCTACACGCAGATACTCAAGGACAAACTTGGTGAGGGCTTGCGTGGCGCGGCCAACCTGAAGGAAGCGCTGCACCAACTCGACGGCATCGAGGACGTCTTCTTCTCGGAACGGTTCCTCGAGGCGCGGCCGCTCCTGCAGGCACTGCGCCAGCCGGCCGGTGCGGTGCTCCTCATCGATGAAGTCGACAAGGCAGACCAAGAGTTCGAAGCGTTCTTGCTCGAGCTGCTCTCCGATTACCAGGTGACGATTCCCGAACTCGGGCCGATCGCAGCGACCGTTGCGCCGATCGCGATCCTTACCTCGAACAATACGCGCGATCTCGGCGACGCGCTCAAACGCCGCTGCCTCCACCTGCACATCGACTATCCCGACGCCAAACTCGAAGAACGCATCATCGACGTGCGCGTCCCCGGAATTGAGGAGCGACTACGCACGCAGTTGGTCGGCTTCGTCCAGAAAGTGCGAACGCTCGAGTTACGCAAGCTGCCGTCGGTAAGCGAGACGATCGATTGGGCGCGGGCGCTCGTTCTGCTCCACGTGGACGAACTCGACGCGCAGGTCGTGCGCGAAACGCTAAACGTGCTGCTCAAGTACGAAGCCGACGTCGAGGCTGCTACTCGCCAGACGCCCGCCATGCTTTCCGACGTGCGCTGGAACGGCCGTCCCAACTGAGGCTGCACGGATGAAGGAACCGATCGTCGGGTTTCTGGCGGTGGCGCGCAATGCCGGCATCTCGGTCTCGACCGCGGAAAGCCTCGATGCGTTTGCCGCGCTCGACCTGATCGGGTACGGGGACCGTGAAACCGTCAAGGACTCCTTGCGCCTGGTCATTGCCAAGACGGATGAAGAGCGCGAGCGCTTTGAGGCCTGCTTCGAGCAGTACTTCGGCAGCCTCGGCTTGGCGCCGGACTCTTCAAGCGATGCAGCGGACTCATCGCTTCGGGACGAGGACGCAAACGATGCGGCCGTCCGCCAGACGACGGCCGGTTCCTCGCTCGCAGGCATGCTGTTGGCGGACGACCGTGCGTCGCTCGTGCGCAATTTGCACGCTGCGGCCGCCGCCGTCAGCGTCAGCGATATCCGATTGTTCACACAGACGAATCTCTTTGCCCGGCGCGTGCTCGAGGAGCTCGGCATCGCGGCGCTCGACGAGGCAATCGCGCGGCTACGCGCTTCGGGCGATCCGGCACAAGCGCGCGTCGCCGAGTTTCTCGACAGCCGGCGCCAAGCGGTGCGCGAACTCGCCCGCGACATCGTCGAGAAGCGCCTGGCGCTTTCGGCCGACCAGCGTGGCCGCATGCGCGACGAATTCTTGCGCGACGCGCGCCTCTTCAACGTCGACCGGCGCGACATCGAGCGGATGCGGGTGCTCGTGCGCGCGATGGCGCGGCGCTTGGCGACACGCTACGCCCGCATCCGCAAGCGGGCCCGGCGCGGGCACCTCGACGTGCGTCACACGATGCGCAAGAACGTCGCCTTCGACGGCGTGCCGTTTCGCACGTCCTGGAAGAGACGGAAAATAGAGAAGCCGCGTCTGGTCGTGCTGTGCGACGTCAGCGGCTCGGTCGCGCCGCTCGCGCAGTTTCTGCTGCTCTTCGTTCATAGCCTGACCGAGGCACTTTCCGACGTACACTCGTTCGCATTCTCGAACACGATGATCGACGTGACCGCGACGCTCGAGCGGGCGACGCTCGACGACTCGATCGTCGCGATCATGCAAGAGATCGGCTTCCGTTCCTCCGACTACGGCCGCGCGCTCGGCGAGTTCGAGCAGAACTGGCTGCGCTTGATCGACCGCAAGACGACGGTCTTGATCTTAGGCGACGCCCGGAGCAACTACAGTGAGGCCCGGGTCGACGTCGTGCAAAAGCTTTTCGAGCGCGCCAAGCGCGTCGTGTGGCTCAATCCCGAAAATCGCGTTGCTTGGGGCATGGATGATTCGGAGATGCTTCACTATTTGCCCTATTGCCACGTCGCGACCGTTTGCAATCGCCTGCGGCATCTCGAGAGCATCGTCAACGACGTGCTCGCTACGCCCTAGCGGGCCGGTTCAACAAGTCTTCTGCGTGACGCACGGCGCCAAGACGTGTAAGTGCGCCGCGAGATCGAGACCCGCTTCGGCGGGCGGATTCATCGGAAATGAATAGCGCCGGTGGGCGGGCAGGCCGACGGCCGGGATAGCGTCCCGCGCGGCCACCTCGGCCCAGGGGTTGGGCGCGCCCATCGCCGTATACGTGAGGCCGCCCTCGGCCGGAAACAAGCTCGGGCATTGACAGCCGATCGCGTCGCTCAAGAAAGCGCCGTAGTGCGCGAGCGCCGTATACATCACCCGCAGATAGCGGGGAACGTGTAGCGCCGCAATTTCGGTGTCGCTGAGATCGAGCCACAGACGCGTTCCGTAGAGTGGGGCGCCCGCCGTGTCGTTCGGGCACGGAAAATCGGAGATGATGGCGGCGAACGGAAAAACGCCGCTGCGTACCGCCTGCGTCCCGGCACAATAGGTCGCGAATTGCAGCGCGTGCGGAATCTCACCGGCCAGCAGGTCGGCCGGCCGGACCACGCCGATGCGCAGCGAGATGTCCGCGTGCGTCGCACCGAAACCAGTGATGCCGTTGCCCTCGAGCGGGCCTTCGCCACCCCAGGAGATCGTCAGCGGGCCGCCCTTGCCGCTCGGAACCTCCGCACCCCAGAAGTCATACTCCATGCCTGCCGCCTCATCGACGATCGCCAGGTGGTGATCGCTTGCTTCGCGCGTGCCGCCCGAGTTTTCGGGAAGCGCGCCGACCGGAATATGGATGGGACGCGACGCGACGGAGCAAGCGTGCGGATGCGCGGTCCCGCCGTACGCAGCGGTGCAGCGGATTTGATACGCGGGGTCGGATGCGCTCGCAAAATAGTACGGGTACGTATAGTCGGTGGCGCCCGGGTCGGCGGCGATGTTGAGCGGCGCTAGACCGCCGTAAGCAAGGATCTGGGCGACTTCGGCTTCAGAGTTGGGATCGATTTCGGCCGTCTGAATGTCGCGTGGCAAGCGCTGGTTGAAAACGCTCTCGCGACTGAAGGGGCGATAGTGCCCTCCGGGCCAGTGGTTACTGCGGGTTGCGTGCGCCGGCGCGCCTTGTCCGTAGCTTCCGCTGCTCGAACATGCGACCAGCGTAGCGATGAGCGCGCAGCGAAATGCGGTCGGGAACACCGCCGCGCTCTTCGCCGCGCGCGCAACCTCAACCCCGCCGGACTGCCCCGCGCCAATCGCCCGCTCGCAGCGCCATACAACGCAATGCATCACACTACGAACACACTTACAAAAAAAGAACTTGCTTCCAAGGACTAGCTCAGCTTTTTCGGACATATCGTAGAATATGAAGGTCCCTGCGCACGTTCGTCTTCGCTCGCTTTGCTCCGTCGTTCTGATTTGCGCGCTGGCCGCGTGCGGCGGCGGCGGTGGAGGTAGTAGTAAGCCGCTACCGGCACCGGTAGCGACGCCGACACCCGCGCCGACGTCGTCAGCGAGCAGTGCAGCGGCTTTCGTATGTCCGACGAGCGACACGGTTGCGTCGGCTTCGCGAGGAGCGAGTACGAGCGAACATGCGGCCAGCCGGCTTCCGCAGCCCGGGCGCCGCACCGTTGCGGCGCAAGCAACGGGCTTGCTCGCGGTCACCTACGACGCGAACACCGCCGCGAACGGGCGCTCGGCACTCGAGGCGCGCGAGCGCAGCGTGGGCGCGAATGTTGTAAATGAGTTGACCTTCGCGCACACCGGCTTGACGACCCACGTTGTTTCCGTGCCGCCGGCGCAAGAGGCCGCGATCGCCGCGAAATTGCGCGCGCAAGCTGGCGTTAAATCCGTCGGCGAAACCGGTCAGCGCCGCTATCTCGCGGCGGTCACGAACCCGTTCTTTCCAAGCGATCCGTACTTCGGCGGTTTCGGCGCGACCGCCCCGCTTTACGAGACCGCAAACAGCCCAGGCCAATGGGATGCTCACGTGACGCAGCTCGAGCATGCCTTCGGGTACAGCCAAGCCGGCAACGGCAGCGGCATTGTAAACCCGGCGGCTCTCGGTTCGTCGGCGATTAAAATCGCTTCAATCGATTCCGGTCAGGACACGACGCATCCGGAGCTGCATTCCAAAATCGTCTATCAGAAGTGTTTCATCACCGATTCAAACGTTCAATCGACTTCGAACTTTACGACGGACGAGGATGGGCACGGCACCGATACGGCGGGTATCGCGGCCGAGGACACCGGCAACAGTTTTGGATTTAGCGGCGCGGGCGGCAACTCGGTGCTCTACGGTTATCGCGTCTTTCCAACGCCGGACGATAACTGCGCGAACCCGTCCAGCAGCGATAACCAGTGCGGCGCCGATACGGATGACATCGCCTCGGCAATCAACGACGCGGTCGCACAGCACGTGAACGTGATCACGCTTAGTCTGGGCGGCGGCAATTGCACGAACGGCGTCGATCAAGATCCGGTTGAAGGCCAAGCGATTTCCGAGGCACTCGCCGCTAATATCGTCGTGGTCGCTTCGGCCGGAAACGATCGTACCGCAGATGCGGCTCCGCCGGTTGAAGCGCCGGCCTGCGACAGCGGCGTGATCGCGGCGGGAGCGACGGCCATCGCCGACGGTCAGCTCAACGGTACCGGAGCCGCGACCGGTTCTGCGGCAAATCCGAACGAATACGTTGCGTCGTACTCGAACTTTGGGAGTCCGGCCAAGGCGCTGAACAGCGCGTCGGCTTGGGGCATCGTCGCTCCGGGCGGCGATCCGAACCCCTCCACCGCAAACCCGGACCCCGACGATCTCCATTGGATCGAGAACATTTGGACGTCGACGCCCTTCCAAGCATCAGCCAGCGACATGAACTTCACCGGCGACTGCACGGACGATGCTCCAAACGGAGGTTCCACGATTCCGCCGGTCGACTGCCGCGTCTTGATCGCGGGAACGTCGATGTCGGCGCCGCGTATCGCGGGCGCAGCAGCCCTGATTCTCGCGGTCAACCCCACCTATCAGGGGGCGACGAAAATGAAGACGCTGCTGTGCCAAACGGCCGACGACATCAACGATCCTGATGAAGGCTGCGGACGTTTGAACGTTTACCGCGCAATGGCTACGGCGCTCGGCGACCCGGCGCCGCCCGGACCGTCATCGCCGTAGCAGTTCCGAAGCCGTAGCCGTAGCCTCCGTTCGGGCATCCCTTGCAGCGCAGGTAAAACGCCGGAAAAGAGGGCGCGTCTCGCTACCCTGAAACGGGCACGGTCGCCCTGCTCGCGCCGCTCCGCGTGCGTCGCAGGAAGAACGCGATCGGCAGACCAAGCGCGACCACGAACGCGCCGGCCAAAAACGTATCACCGTACGCTAAGACTTGCGCGGCGTTTTCGAAGCGCAGATGCATGATCGTCATGCCGGTACCGGGCGGAAGCGGACCCGCGTGGTGCAGCATCGTTGCGGTTCTCCCTTCTTCTCGCTGCACGACCCCGCGTGATTGGTTGGCGAAGCCGACGATGTCGCTGTAGCGAGCCCAACCGCGGATATCAAGATAGGCTTGCGAGAGCGAAATGCCGATGCTGCCGCAGACTTGCCAGACCGTGTTGACGATGCCGGACGCGTAGCCGACGCGCAAGCGCGGAACGGCGCCAAGCGCGGTGCTCGTGAGCGGCGTGAAGAGACAAGCGAGGCCAATCGAGCGCACGACGTTGACGAGCGCAACATGTCCCAGGTCCCAGCCGAAATCGATCCGCGAGAAATCGAACGTGCCGAGCGCTAGGAGCACGAGCCCGACAAGCGCCAACGGTCGCGTACCGTAGCGGTCGTTCAACGTTCCGGCGACCGGCATCAGGAGCGCCATGATGATGCCGCCCGGCACGATCGCAAAGCCTGCGAGCGTCGGCGTCCAGCCAAGCATCGTCTGCGTAAAGAGCGGCAGCAGATAGATTGCAACATAGTAGCCGATCGCCAAGATGCCGCGCAAAATGACCGCGATGGTGAACGTGGCGTTGTCGAACAGGTGCAAATCGAGCATCGGCCAGCGCGCGTGCAGCTCGTGATGGATGAAGAAAACGAAAGACCCAAGCGCAAGCGCGAACGACCCTTCGATCCAGCCGTCGTCCCAACCGACTCGCGTGCCTTGCGAGAGCGGTATCAAGAGCGCCGCAAGCGCGGTTGCGAGTGCCAAGAAGCCGACGATATCGAACGGCGTGCGCGTCAAGACACGATTGTCGTTCTTCGGCAGCACGCGTGAGGCGAGGATGAGCGAGGCGATGCCGAGCGGCACGCCGAGCCAAAAGATCGGCCGCCAGTCATCGTAGTTATCGACGATCAGGCCGCTGATCCAGGGACCGAAGGCGGGTGCGAGCATCATCCCCATGCCCCAGATGCCAAGGGCGCGCCCGCGCTGCGCAGGGGGCACCGCTTCGTTGACGATTGCGAGTCCCGTCGGCGAGACAAGCCCACCCGAACACGCCTGCAAGATGCGGAAAACGATCATGCTCGGCGCGTCCCACGCGAGCGAAACGAGAATCGAAAACAGCACGAACATCGAGACGCCGAAGAGATAGACGCGCCGCCGCCCGAAGCGGTCGCCGAGCCAGCCGGCAACGGGCATTGCGATCGAAAAGCCGAGCATGTAGCCGGTGACGGCCCATTCCATCGTCTGCACGTCGGTCGCGAAGGCCGCCTCGAGATTGGGCAGCACGACGTTGGCGGTGCTCGAGTAGAGCGGCCCGAGAAAATTGCCGAGCAGCAGCACGCCGATCAAGGCGGGCAAGGAGGTCTCCGCAACCGGCGCGGCGGCCGGGGGCGCCGAGGGCCCGGGCGTTACCTCAGTGCGCGAGAGTTCCGCCCCGAGCGATACTGTCGTAGGTAAAACTTGCATTACTCTTCAATGACATTACCACATCATGGCCTACGAAGTCGTCAAGACCATCTCCGGCCGGCCCTACCGCTATCGGGTCGAGAGCCGGCGCGATCCCGAGAGCGGTCGGGTCAAGAACAAATGGACGTATCTTGGAAAAGGCGAGTCCGATGCGCCGACGGTTAAACGGCGCGGCGGCGCGGAAGAAACCCGCGCGCGAATCGTCCTGGCGTTCCTGCGCTTAGTCGAGCGTGAACCCTGGGCCAAGATAACGCCCGGCGCGATTGCGCGCGAGGCCGGGGTTGCGGCCGGGACGTTCTACCGTCATTTCCGCGAGCGCAATGAACTGGTCGCACTTTGCACGGACGAGGCGAACGCCCGGCTCGACGAACGGTTGTCGGAATTACAGGCGGTCGGCGCGACCCTCGAGGCCGAACGCGCGCGCGTGCACGACTGGGTGATCGACCTGTTCGAGCGGCGCACCGCTTCGCCCGGCATCTTGCGGCTCTGGACGGAACTCGACGTCATGGTACGCATGCGAGAGTTGCGTCGCAGCGCGCGCGTCACCGCCTTCGCTGCGTATATCGAAGAACTGCGCGAACGCGGTTTCGCACCGGTCGTCGGCTCGGTGCGCCCGCTTGCGATCGCGCTTTCCTTCGAGCTCGAGACGGTCGGGCGCCGCGAGAGTTCCGAAGGCGGCCGCTTATGCGACGACGATTTCGCCGCGGCCGCGGAAACCTTCGACCGTTTGCTGTTTTGGCGGCCGCCCGAGGCGCGCGCGGGCTAGGAGCGCTTTTCGCTCGCCCCGCCGAGTAAATAGGCGCTACGCACGTACTGCTCGACCGTGCGATGCGTGTTGAAGTACGAGGCGTTGATGGCGATCGCGCCGCGCATCACGCGCGCGTAGCCTTCCGGGTCGCCGTAGTACAACGGGACGATCTCGCGTTCCAGTTTGTCATAGAGGATCGCGGCGTCAGCCGCATCTTCGATCTCGCCGTGCACGAGCGTGCTGCCCTCGCCGATCGACCAGCCGGTCCGGCCCTCGACACAACCTTCGACCCACCAGCCGTCGAGCGTGCTCAAGCTCGGCACACCGTTAAAGGCGGCCTTCATGCCGCTCGTGCCGGAAGCTTCAAGCGGTGGGCGCGGGGTGTTCAACCAGAGATCGACTCCGGCGACCAGGCGCTGCGCCAGCGCCATCTCATAGTTTTCGAGATAGACGACTCGAACGGCGTTCCCGAGTTTATGCGCCGCATCGAAGATGCGCGTTATGACCGTCTTTCCGCCGGCGTCGCGCGGATGAGCTTTTCCCGCAAAGATAAACTGCAACGGGCCCGCGGTCGCGGCAATTTCGAGTAAACGCTCGAGATCCCAAAACGGCAGGTAGCCGCGCTTGTATTCCGCGGCGCGCCGCGCGAAGCCGATCGTGAAACGGGACGTGTCGAGTGCTACGCCGGTGCGGCGCCGGACCTCGTTGGCGAGATCGTCTTTGGCGGCCCGGTGGGCGGCCTGGACGTCTTCGAGTGGAATGCCGACCGCATGGCGCAGGTAGGCGTTGTCGCTGCGCCAGGCCGGAACGTGACGATCGAACAGCGATGCAAAGGCGGGGGACGTCCAGCGCTCGGCGTGCACACCGTTGGTGATCGCCCAAATGACGTCGCCCGGGAAAAGTGCGCGCGAGATTTCCCCGTGCCGCATCGCGACGCCGTTGACGAAATGCGAACCACGTAGCGCAAGCTGCGTCATGTTGATGTGGTCCTCACGCGATCCGCAGAGCTGACCGATCAGCCGCGTGCGCGCTTCACCGAGGACCGCGCGGGTGAGCCCGAGATCGAAACGATCGTGACCGGCCGGAACCGGCGTGTGGGTCGTAAAGACGAATCGCTTGCGGGTCGCCGCGATGTCCTCGGCTGCGATTTCGCCCGAACCGCGCGCGGCCGCGCGTGCCTCGAGCGCAGCCGGCACGAGCAAGGCCGAGTGTCCCTCGTTCATGTGAAAGGTGCCGATCGTGTCGGCAAACCCGAGCGCTTCGACGAACGCGTAGCCGCCGTAACCGAGGACGGCTTCCTGACACAAGCGGTAGCGGTGGTCACCACCGTAGAGCGCTCCCGAAAGTGCACGGTCCTGGGCTTCGTTGCCTTCGACGTCGGTGTCGAGCAGATAAACCGGAACGATCGCTCCGGTCGCACCAACCAAGTCGAAGCGCCAGGCGCGCACGCGCACCTCGCGCCCTTCGATCGTCACCGAGACGGCCTTGTCGACCGGGGACAGGCGTGCTCGCGGATCCCAGGCGTCAGCCGACTCGCTCTGATTGCCGCCGTGGTCGAGACGTTGCACGAAATATCCGTCGTGATACATCAGGCTGACGCCGATGATCGGCAGTGCCAGGTCGGCTGCCGAGCGCAAGATGTCGCCTGCCAGGATTCCGAGTCCGCCGCTGTAGGTCGGCAACGCGGCGTCCAGCGCAATCTCCATTGAGAAATACGCGATGCGCGGCGTGGCCGGCGTGCGCGGATCGACCGCGTGCAGGCGGGCTTCGGCGGAGTGCGCGGATGTTTGCAAGACGGACGGAGTCATTTCCCCCTCGACTGGTAGATCGTATCGCTGGACGTTTGGTACGAACAGCCGCGTGAACCTCTGTCCAACGCGAAGACCTCGCGTGTGTCGTGCGTCCCGCTCACGGCGAGGCAGCGTGTTCGAGCGGTTCGATGCGCGTGCGCAAGCGGCTCCGTCCGGGAGCGCGATCGTGCACGGCGCGCAGGGCGACCAGCAGCAGCGCGAGCAACCCAAGCCAGGTCGGCGTCTTCTCCACCATACTGACGGCCGCGCCCGTCGTCGTGTGGCCCCCGACGGCGACCCACATGCCCCACACCCCGGCGGCCGGGGCGTCCTCGTCGTCGACCAGATCCATCAGATGCTCGGCTCGGATAAGATGTTCCGGCGGCAGCGGTTGGTACAGCGAGAGTTCGGCGATCGTTTGCCACGGGGTCCCGAGCAGCACGATCGTCACGAGCAAGAGCACCCGCAGATGCTCGATGCGCCCGTAGAGCAGCAGCGCGAGCGGCAGAACGGCGGCGACTTGATGGATGTGCACGTAGGGCCCGCCGATCAGCGCGAAGGCGGGTGGCGTCGCGACCGCAAACGACGGCTCGTCGAACTTTCGAGCGAGGCCGCGTCCGGTCCGCACGCCGAGCACGATCATCAGCACGTACGAGAGCCCGCCGCCGAGCATCGAAAGCGGCGCCGAGACGCCGGCAAGCGCAAGCTGCGCGCTCAGGCCGAACTGCTTGCCGGCGTCGAGCCCCTCGGTCAAGGCTTCCTCGGGCAAGACCCGCGTGATGTACTCGATGTCGAGGCGAGGGCCACCCGGTACGAGTGAAAGAGCGCCGACCGCGCCAAGTGAAATCGCGAGCGGCCAGCGCGAGCGAGGTTCCCACAAAGCGAGGCCGATGCATACCGGCAAGCCGATATTGGGCTCGAGCATCGAGCCCGCCGCGGCAAGTGCCGCTCCGGCATAGCGGCCGCTACGCAGGCACCAAAGCGCCGCCGCGATCAGGGCGATTTCGATCGGAATCAGCTGGCCGACCACGAGCGAGGCGAGGAAATCCGCGGCGACCAGCGGCAGCGCGAGCAGGACGAGCGGTCCGCGGACGGCCGGGCGCAGCAGCAGGCAAGTGGCGAGCAGCGCGAACAGCAGAACGTAGGCCCAGATCTGGCTCGGCAGCGGCGGCACGAGCGGACCGAACAGCGCGAACGGCAAGAGCGAATATGGGGGTAGCGGCGTCGGCACGACCAAGTGCGGCGTCAGATGTTTGCCGACTTGCAGCAGCGCCGAAGCTTCGCAGGGCCGTAAAGGAACGACCCGGTAGGGATCCAGGCCGGCAGCGACCAGCAGCCCGCCGCAGCGAAACGCGGTAAAATCCAAGGGCGAAACGAGCAAGCCCCCGAGGCCGCTTGCAACGAGCGATGCGTACGAAGCCAGTACGGCAAGGCATGCCGCCACGACCGCCGCCGTTCGAGCGAAAAGGGGCATATATAGAGACGAATCGGCTTGGGTCGGCATGAGCGTGAGCCGGTCCGCGATAATGAGAAGCAACGTGCGCGGCTCGAGCATTCTGTTGCTTTGCGTGCTTGCTTTTTCCGGATGCGGTCAGGCGGGTTCGGCAGAGCCGGCGCCGTCATCCGGTCCGGCCGCACCGACCGCAGGGCCGGCGAAGCCGAGCGATCGTCGCCTGCTGCCCTACGTTGACGGGCCGAGTGCCGCGCGCTTGGCACGCTGCGACCTTACGACGGCGAAGCGCCAGGTTGCGGCCGCCCAACAGTATCTCGCCGGGCGCCGCTACGATGTCGCCGAGCGCTATGCGGGCTCCGCGTCGATGTACGTGCTTGCGTGCCACCGCGCGCACTCCGATCGCATCGACGGCGACGCGACCTTGATCAAGGCCCAGGCAATGCGCGCGCTCGGCGAGCGCGATGCTGACACCTTCGGGTATGCTGCTGCGATGAATTTTCTCAGCTGCAGCGATCAAAGCGAATATCCGAACGACTATCGCTGGTGCCGCAAGCAATATCCGCTCGCGGAAGGACTGCGCTAATCTCGAGTCGCGATACTAGTGCTCGCGCAGCCAGCCGATCACGTCGCGCATGACTTCATCTCGGTTGAGCTCGTTCAACATTTCGTGACGGCCTTCGGGGTAGAAGGTCACTTTGAGATCGCGAGCGCCGCGTGACCGGTAGCGGCCCGCCAAGTCTTTCACCGAGGCCATTTCCTCGCCGACCGGATCGCGCTCGCCGGAGAAGATTAGGATCGGCAGCGTGACGGGCACGCGCGCTTCGTTTGCCGGCTCCCATGTTTCGGCGAATCCGTAGAGGAAGTCGCGCACGTACCCGTTGGTAACGGCAAAGCCGCAGAGGGGATCCTTCACGTAGGCATCGACTTGTGCCGGGTCGCGGCTCAGCCATTCGAAGCCCGTCCGGTTTTCGAAGGCCTTGTTGTAGCCGGCCATCGTTGCCGGCGAAAGCGTTCTTTGCTGCGCGGCCGCACCGGCGCTCATCGTGTCGACCATCGCGAGCAGGTTCCCGAGATCCCGCACGCGTCCAAACGTTCCCGAAAGCACGGCACCGGCGAGTTCGGTTCCGTGCAGCTGCATGTAGCGTTGCACGAAGACCGAGCCCAAGCTATGCCCGAAAAGGAACAGCCCGAGGCGCGGATACTCCGAGCGGATGATCCCTTCGAGCAGAGCGATGTCTTCAAGCGTGCCGTTCCAGGAATCCGTTCCGCCGTCGCCGAGTGCGTCCGGCGCGACCGTGTGCCCGTGACCGCGCCGGTCGAGCGCGTAAACGGCAAAGCCCGAGTCATTGAGTGCGCGAGCGAAGTGCTCGTAGCGCCCGGAGTGCTCCGCTAAGCCGTGTACGACTGCAAGCGCCGCGCGAGGCTTATCGGCCGGAATCCAGCGCCGCACGAAAACATCGTGCCCGGCAGCATTGCGAAAGGTGAAAGACGGAGAGGTTGACGGTGCGCTCATCGGGGCCGTATACCCGACGCCATATCCGTCAATCCTACATCTTGATGAAGGCGGGCCGGGCGTGCTCGAACAAAACGGTCCTAAGTGAGGTTGAAGGCGCGTTTCCCGCGGTTCGTCACGTCCACGCTGGAAGCCGGGCCCGCGCGCGCGAAGCCGATCTTGGACGGAAGCGATCACACGCTCCCAAATCAATGGAAGCTCCCCGCGCACACCGTCGCGCTGGTCGGGAGACCCGCGGTGTGGACCGCGCTCGACATTTCAACGCCGCGCATTCCGCTGGGATTCGGAACGATTCCGAGCTTTCGTCATCGCTGGGAGCAGGACGTCGGCGGTCATCTCTTCATCGCGGTCGCCGGCGCAGACCCTGCGCGGGTCACGATCGTCGAAGGTGGCCCGTTCGCGCGCGGAGGCGGCGGTGCGCTCGTGCCGTTCTGCTATCCCGAAGACGACTTCGCGCGCCGCGGCATCGTCGATTTCGATCCGATCGTGATTGCGCCCCCGAACGGTCTAAGCGAGGAGTTTTTTGCGGACCTCGTGCGGCGCACCCAGAGCGAGTACGACGGCGACCAGCGCTATCTGGCGGTTGAGATTTCATTTCTACGCGTCGGCCGCGACTCGAACTCGTATGCGATGGGCGTTCTTCTCGCATGCGGCGTCGACGTTCGCGCCATTCCCAAGCCGCACGGCGCACTACGCTTCGAGTGGATCGGTTATCCGGGAGCCGAAGATCCCGTCCACAAGGCGAATTTCGGCGCATACTTCGGGAAACCGAGTTCGCTCGGTGACGGGATCGTGGACGTCGCGTCGCACAATGCGGACGGCAGCGTGCGCCTCGTGCTCGTGGGCGGTCAGCCGGGCGGGCGCGCGCGCTTGCCGGACGGCTCCGAGGTCGCCCTCGACGCACTAGGGCGCATCGTCTTCTCACCGGAGGACGCCAGCGCGCACGGCTTACCGAGCGTGCACACGGAGCCACCTGAGCAGATCCGCAGCCGGCCGCGTTTCCCGGCGAACCCAGCGCCCGCCGGAGCGCAGATCACGCTCATCGTCGACGGCCGCCCGGTTCCGCTTGTACCGGGCGATGAATATGCGGGGCAGATCGTCGAGCGCCACGATGCGGTGACGATTGCGACGTTGCAAACGGCGGCGTCGCAAGTCGTGCTGCCGGTGATCGAGCTCGGCGTCGAATTGCGCGATCCCAAGCGCGTCGATAAACTCTTGCGGGTTGGCACGAAGCTGACGGTCGGTCTGCATCGCGATCGCAGACCGAAGCTGATCGCGCACGGTTCGGCGGCAATCGGCGATGCATTCGGGTCGCGTCGCTTTCACGCGCCCTCGCCGTTGCCGCTTGCCGCCGGCGCATTGCTTGCGCTATCCGCCGTTGCCGGCCTCTTCTACTTGCGCTTCCGCTAAGCAGCAGGGCGCAGTTCCGGGCCTGCCGCTGGTGGTTCCGTGCCTGAGGAGCGCTTTGCAGCGTAGCGCAAAGGAGCAAGGCCTCGCCGCGCTCTTGTTAAGGACCGTTTGATATTTCGATGGCCCGGGAAGAGAACGAGCCAAGGCAATTTTCTTCGTTTTCAAGTTGGGGAGTAGAAATGCGATTTACTGCGGCAGCGGTGTCGGCTTCTTTAGCATGCGCGTTTTTCGCAGCCACGCTCAGCGCCCCTCAGGCTGGCGCGGCCGGCGGGATCCCGACGGGAACGGCACCACTGCCGGGGCCGGCAATACTCTATGGAGCGCCCGCGACGGCGCCCCAGTTGAGCAACACCGGTATATGGAAAGCGGCCCCGATCCTCGTTAGCGGCGCGAGCTCCTATCGCGACGGCGAGTACGTGTACCAAGATTTCTTATATGACGACCACGGGGCAAATGGCACGGTTCCCGACCCGACCGGCAACGAACTGGTGGCGAACCTGCTGGCACGTTCGGCCGGGACGTACACGTATCCAACCGGCGTCGCTTATGGCGGCAACGTTGCCGACCTCGTTGAGTTTCGCATGAAACCGACCGCAACTGCGACCGCATTTCGGGTCACGTTCAATACGATGATCGATCCTAGGGTCATCGGCTTCACGATCGGGCTCGGTAGTTCGGCGACGGCGCTTCCCATGCCGCACGCCGCTAACGCCTCCGAGCCGGCAAAGCTCTTCCTCACCGTGCACGGAACGAGTTCTGACGTGCTAGACGCTACGACGGGATTACCGCTCGGCACGACGCCGCCGACGGTGACGATCGATAAGACGCGGCGCCAATTCACGATTCTGCTTCCGTACTCGACGCTTGACACGCGCGGCCATACAGCGCTGCGTGTCGCGATTGCGACTGGTTTGTGGAATCCCTCGACCGCGAGTTATCTGTTGCCTTCGACGACCGCATCCGCGAGCGTACCGGGCGGTGCCGGCACGCTCACGAAGCCCGCTGCATTTTTCAACGTTGGATTCCGGCACAGCGAACCCTCGGTCGGCTCGATCCTCTCGGTTTCGACCATGCGAACGTCGTGGCGCGAAAGCGCGCAAGCCGCGGCGCTTGCGATCGGAAGTCTCTCAGCCTTCGCCGACTCCGTCGACATGACGAAACTCGCGGCCGGCGTCAACGACGATATGATCGGCCTGCCGCAAGGTGTTCCGGTGCACGGTCACATCAATCGTATCTTGGCGAGTCATTTCGAACCATTTCAAGGCCGGGACTTCACCGGTTGTTCGGGCGTGCAGACGATCTGTGGCCCTGAATACGGAAGCGCGCTCGAACCGTACGCCGTCTACGTCCCGCTCTCAGCCGCGCCGAGCACCGGTTACCCGCTCACGCTCTTGCTGCACAGTTTGAGTTGCAACTACAACCAGTACGCGAACACAAACAACGAGATACAGTTCGGCGGACGCGATGGCGGCTCGCTCGTCTTCACGACCGAGGGCCGGGGCCCGGATAATTGGTACTACAATCTTTCCGAGGCCGAGGTGTTCGAAGTTTGGGCCGACCTTGCACGCCACTATCCGATCAACGCGGCAAATGTCGCGCTCACCGGCTATTCGATGGGCGGTTATGCGACCTTCAAACTCGGATCGCAGTTCCCCGACCTGTTCGGAAAACTCCAGCCAACGGTCGGCCCCGCGTACGCGGCTTCGGGTCCCTCCGGTGGAAGCACCGATACGAAGCTGATGTTCGGCTCGCTGCGCAATTTGCCGATCCTGTCATGGCACGCATCCGCCGACGAACTGGTCCCGACGGCGTTTGCGCTCGAGGAGGAGCAGACGCTGTCCGGACTCGGTTACAACTTCCAGTGGGATCTGTTTGCGCCGGCCGAACATCTGACGCTTGCGCTCAACGATCAGTTCGCGCCGGCGGCGACCTTCCTCGGCAGCTCCGCGGTCAATGTGAACCCGCCACAAGTGACCTTCGTGCGCAACCCCTCAATGGACGATGCGGCACAGGGCGTCGTTGACGATCATGCTTACTGGGTGTCGGCGGTGAAGCTGCGTAACACGGCAACGACCACGGGAACGATCGACGTTTTCTCGCAGGGCTTTGGGGTCGGCGATCCGCCGGTATCCGGTACCGTGCCGGTCGTGGGAACGTTGACGGGTGGCAAGCTCGCCCCGCTTGCCTTCACCGGCTTCAAAAATACCTACGGCGGTGCCGCTAAGTCGAAGGTCGTCAACGCCCTGCGAATCACGGCGACGAACATCGCTTCGCTCAGCATCAATCCGGGTCGCGCGCACGTCAATTGCGCGGCCGAGCTTGCGGTCACGAGCGACGGCCCGCTCAAAGTCACGCTGACCGGCTGCGCGAACGGAGCTCACTCGTTCACCGGACTCGCGCGTCCCACGACGAGCTTGCGCCGCTAACGCGCTGCTTGGGGAATAATAAGTGGGCCGCGCCTTTTCGGACGCGGCCCACTTACTCAGTTCTCGAGGTGCTCGGGAGCTACAAGTCTTCCGGGTTGATGCCCTTGGGGCGATACTGGGTCGACTTGGGCGGTGCGACGACCGCGACGTCGCCGTCGTAGTCGCCTTCGTAATGCACCGTCTGCTCGAGCGGCGGGCGGCGGTCCTGGAAGCCGGACACGAGCTTCGAGCCATTTGACACGGGTTCGGGCTCGATGCCGTAGTCGATCGCGTCGAGGAAGGCGCCGCGCGGACGGCCTTCATCGTCGAGGTCTTGGCCTTCGGGTTCGATTGCGATGTTACGGTAGCGCGACATGCCGGTTCCCGCCGGGATCAGCTTGCCGATGATGACGTTTTCCTTGAGGCCGAGCAGCGGGTCGTGCTTACCCTTGATGGCCGCGTCGGTCAGCACGCGGGTCGTCTCTTGGAACGATGCCGCGGACAGGAACGACTCGGTTGCGAGCGAGGCTTTGGTGACGCCGAGCAGGACGGGCTTGCCTTCGGCGATCTTCTTGCCTTCCGCCGACATCTTCTCGTTCTCTTCGCCGAACACGGAACTCTCGATCAACTGACCGGGCAGCATCCGCGTGTCGCCGCCGTCGACGATCTTGACCTTGCGCAGCATCGAACGAACGATCGTTTCGATGTGCTTGTCGTTGATGTCGACGCCTTGCGAACGATAGACCTTCTGCACTTCCTGCACGAGGTATTGCTGCAGCGCGTTCTCGCCTTTGTACTCGAGAATCTCGTGCGGGTCGAGGGAGCCTTCGTTGAGCGCGTCGCCCGGCTCAACACGCGTTCCCTCTTGCACGAAGGAGCGTGTGTTGTACGGAACGTCGTACTCGTGGGCTTCGCCGCGATCGTCGGTGACGACCATGACGCGCTTGCCCTTCTCCTCGGTGATGTGGACCGTGCCGCCCACCGTTGAGACCGTGGCTTTGCCCTTGGGCTTACGCGCTTCGAAGATTTCCTCGACGCGCGGGAGACCCGTGATGATGTCCTCGGTTGCGACGCCGCCCGTGTGGAAGGTGCGCAAGGTCAGCTGCGTGCCGGGTTCACCGATCGACTGCGCGGCGATGATACCAACCGCTTCGCCGATGTCGACCTTCTTGCCGGTTGCAAGATTGCGGCCGTAGCACATCGCGCAAACGCCGATCTTCGCTTGGCACGTGAGCACCGAACGGATCTTGACGTTCTTGATGCCCGCGTCGATGACGGCGCGCGCCTTCTCCTCGTCGATCTCGTGCCCGCGCTCGACCAGCTTGGTCTTAGGCTTCTCGGGATCTTTGATGTCCTCGGCCGAGCGGCGACCAATGATGCGGTCGTAGATCGGCTCGATGATCTCTTTGCCGACGCCGATGTCGTACACGACGATGCCTTCGGCCGTGCCGCAGTCCTCTTCGCGAACGATGACGTCCTGCGCGACGTCGACCAGACGGCGCGTCAGGTAACCCGAGTCCGCCGTGCGCAGCGCCGTGTCGGCAAGACCTTTGCGCGCGCCGTGCGTCGAGATGAAGTATTCGAGAACCGTGAGGCCCTCTTTGAGCGATGCCTTGACCGGAATTTCAAGAATCCGGCCCGACGGGTCGGACATCAGTCCGCGCATGCCGCCGAGCTGTTTGACCTGCGAGATCGAGCCGCGCGCGCCCGAGGTTGCCATCATGAAGACGGGATTGAGCGGGTTTTGCGCGGCCTGCATGGCGCCGGTGACTTCTTCCGAGGCCTTCGACCAAACTTCGATCGTCTTGTTGTACTGCTCGTCGGGCGACATGAAGCCCTGATCCACGAAATCGTGGAGCTTGTCGACTTCGTCCTGCGCGTCTTCGAGGATCTTGTACTTGGCGTCGGGGACCACGATGTCGCTAATCGAAACCGTCGTGCCCGACTGGGTCGCATAGCGGAAACCGAGCGTCTTGATCGCGTCGAGGAACGACGCGGTCTCGGCGTTGCCGTGACGGCGGTAGCAGTCGGTGATCATCTTCTTGAGCGCCGACTTGTCGATCGTGTGGTTGCGGAACACTTCGTTCCACGACTTCGGGAACGCGTCGTTGAAGATCACGCGACCGACGGTCGTGCGCACGAGTTCGCCGTTCCAGCGAACCTTGACCCACTGCTGCAGGCCGATGTGCTTGTGCTCGTAAGCGATGACGGCCGCGTTCATGTCCTCGAACGTCGGCAGCTTCTCGCCGGCGGCGTCGTGGTCGTCGGCCGCTAAGGCGACGTGACCGTTCTTGCCGGGCACCTGGGGTTGCAACGCGGCGTAGGCGCGTTCACCGATCGACGACATCAGCGCGTCTTCGGGGATTTCGCCCTTAGCCGGGCCGCGGTATTCGTCTTTTTGGAACGTCAGGTAATAGAGCCCGAGGACCATGTCCTGAGTTGGGATCGATACCGGCTGTCCGAACGACGGCTGCAAGATGTTGTTCGCCGAGAGCATCAGGATGCGCGCTTCGGCTTGCGCGCCGGCCGACAACGGCAGATGGACGGCCATCTGGTCGCCGTCGAAGTCGGCGTTGTACGGCGTGCAGACCAGCGGATGCAAGTGGATCGCTTTACCTTCCACGAGTACCGGTTCGAAGGCCTGAATGCCAAGACGGTGCAGCGTCGGCGCGCGATTGAGCAGCACCGGGTGCTCGCGAATCACTTCGTCAAGCACGTCCCAGACCTCGGGACGCACGCGTTCCACCATGCGCTTTGCGCTCTTGATGTTGTGCGCTTGCTGACGGTCGACCAGCTTCTTCATGACGAACGGCTTGAAAAGCTCGAGCGCCATTTCTTTGGGCAGGCCGCACTGGTGCAGTTTGAGATGCGGTCCGACGACGATGACCGAACGGCCGGAATAGTCGACGCGCTTGCCGAGCAGATTCTGCCGGAAGCGGCCTTGCTTGCCTTTGAGAATATCGGACAGCGACTTGAGCGGACGGTTGTTGGGACCCGTGACCGGACGCCCGCGACGGCCGTTGTCGATCAGCGCGTCGACTGCTTCTTGCAGCATGCGCTTTTCGTTCTTGATGATGATCTCAGGCGCGGACAACTCGAGCAGTCGCTTGAGGCGGTTGTTGCGATTGATGACGCGGCGATACAAATCGTTGAGATCGGAGGTGGCAAAACGGCCGCCGTCGAGCTGCACCATCGGGCGCAGTTCGGGCGCGATCACCGGCACGGCCGAGAGAATCATCCACTCCGGCTTGTTACCGGAATTGAGGAATGCTTCGACGACTTCGAGGCGCTTGATCGCCTTGACGCGCTTTTGACCCGTCGTTTCCTTGAATTCCTTGCGCAGTTCTTCTTGCAGTTTGCGCAGGTTCAAATCGCGCAGAAGCTCGCGAATTGCTTCGGCGCCCATGCCGGCTTTGAAGCCGTTGCCCCACTTGTCGCGCGACTCACGGTACTTCTGCTCGGTCAGGATCTCGCGCTTGGTCAGCGCGGTGTTGCCCGGATCGATCGTGATGTAGGCGGCAAAATAGATGACCTTCTCGAGTTGCCGCGGCGACATGTCGAGCAGGATGCCGATGCGCGAGGGCACGCCCTTGAAGTACCAAATGTGGGTGACGGGCGTTGCCAGCTCAATGTGTCCCATCCGCTCGCGACGCACTTTTGCCCGGGTAATTTCGACGCCGCAGCGGTCGCAGATCATGCCCTTGAAGCGGATCCGCTTGTACTTGCCGCAGTGGCATTCCCAATCTTTGGTAGGCCCGAAGATCTTCTCGCAAAAGAGGCCGTCGCGCTCGGGCTTGAGCGTGCGGTAGTTGATCGTCTCCGGCTTCTTGACTTCGCCGAAGGACCAGGCGCGAATTTGCTCAGGGCTAGCAAGCCCGATACGCATCGCATCGAAATTGTTGACGTCGAGAAGGTTCATTCAGTCCTCAGCCTCGCCTCGAAAAGAGTAGCCGACAAAAGCAAAACAGGGCTCGACCACTCGGCCGGTCCCTGAAATTCCAACTACTTTCCGCGGGGCATAGGCAGCTATTATACCCGAACGCCCCAACTTGGTCAACGAGGAGGCCCTTCGGGTAGGCGGGGGTCGTTCTCATCGACATCTAAGCCGCTTCCAAGGTCATTTGGGCGGCCCAGCGCGTTTACTGGGGGAGTCCGATCCAATTCGTCCTATTGAGGCACCTACTATGAAGATTCTCGCGCCCCAAAAACTCGCCCGCTTGGCGCTTGCCACCTTCCTCGCCGTCGGCGCGACGGGCGCGGCCGTTGCGACCACAGCGCCCCAGGCGGCGCTGGCCGTCCCGGTCGGCTTCCACGGCGGGTTCCGCGGCGGCTTCCACAGCTTCCCGCGCTTCGTCCGTCGCGGCGGCAGCTGGGTCCGTTTCGGCTTCTATGACGCTCCACGGCCCGGCTTCTATCCGGCGGTCGGCTACGTCGGCTACGCGCCGCCCGTGTACCCGGCGTACGCCTACGGCCCGGGTTACTATCCGGCCTATTACCCCGCGCCGTATTACGGCCCGGCCGTTTCGCTCGACTTCTCGTTCGGCGGCGGTCGCTTCTTTAACCGCGGCTTCAACCGGGGCTTCGCCGGAGGCCGCGGTTTCGTCGGCGGGCACGGCTTCGCCGGCGGTCACGGTTTCGTCGCCGGGCACGGGTTCGCCGCAGGCGGCGGCTTCCACCGCTAGGGTCGCCTTCCGCGGAACGGGGTAAAACCCGGAAAAGGGCTGGGCTCCTGTGAGGGGGGCCCGGCCCTTCTGTTGTAACGCTTAAGAAAGAAACTAACCGATAGGGCGGGTATCCTTGCCTGCCCGCCGACGGGGCGGAGTGCCCGCCCGACGCACGGGTGCAGTGACAGAGTTGACGGGAAAGCGATTTGTCTTCATCGGCGGCGCGGAGGGCTCGGGGACAACGTTGCTACGCCGCGTCCTGGCCGCGCCGTCCTGCTGTGCCAGCCTTGGCCGCGACATCGCTAAGCTGCCGGATCATCCGGACGCCCTGCCCCTCTTTCGCGCCTTCTGAGGAGGCGAGCCAACGCGTCTGGGACCGGCAGCTGCCTTTGCCGATGGAAGAACGCGCACGGGACGATTTTTACCGCGCCGGCGCGGCGATGGTACAGTCGCCGGCCTTTGCCGATCGCAGCCATTTCATCTTCAAGCGGTCGTTCCCGTTCGGCGGCGGCGACCGTCATCGTCCCGACCTCTTCGACATCGCCGGTCTGCCGGCGGAAAACCGGATCGTGCTTATCTATCGCGACCCGTGTGCCGCCAGCTACTCCACTCTGCGCCGCGGTTTCGATACCGATCTCCGTCGCCTGGCCTTGCGCTGCGCGGAGCATCTGACTTGGCTTGATGCTCAACTGCGCGCGATCGATCCCGAGCGCGTCTTGGTGGTCTCCTATCGGCGTCTATGCCAGGCCCCCGATGCCGAGCTTCAGCGGCTGTCGGCGTTCTGCGGATTCGCCGTGGCTCGCGGCGATATTGGTGAAAGCCTCGAGCCGGACGCCGATGCGCGCTATCGCCGCGAGCTGCCGGTCGCGCTAGCGAAATGGCTGGACGATTTGTTCGATGCGCGCCGGCGCCGCCAATGGCACGCGCTGACGCTGTAAGCGACGTCAAGTTTTACCTGCGCCGCCGCCGAGGACGACGCGCGCATGGCTGCCGCCGCCGGGGCGCCGGACGACTTGGAGGTCCTCCGCCAGCGCCGCTATCAAGAAAAGACCGCGTCCGGATTCGCTGTACGGATCGAGCGGCAGCTTTGCCGCGAATTCGAAACCGGGTCCACGATCGAGCACGTGCACGATTGCATGGGTGCCCGGATGCTCGAGTAAAACTTCGATCGGGCCGGGTGCATAGCGCACCGTGTTGCCGATCAGTTCGGCGATGACGAGTTCGGTCGAAACCAGGCGCTCTTCGGTATATCCCAAAGCGCGCAAGCGCGAGCGGATCTGCAGGACCGCTTCATGTGCCGCGACCGGGTCGAGCGAGTCGAACGACCAGCGTTCGTGCCGCGGGCCGGCGCCGCAGCGCACCGTGAGAATCGCGACGTCATCGCGTGACCCCTCGAGCAACACGCTCTGGTAAATCGCCAGCGCCGGATTGGAGGCATTTGCGACCTGCGGATCGGCGAGGGCCGCGTACAAGCGCTCGAAGCCCTCCTCAATATCGTGCGTCGACTCGATTAGCCCGTCGGTGTAGAGCACGAGTAAGGAATCGCGCGGGAGAAACGACAGACGGCCGCCTCCGCGCACGTTCTCGCGCAGTCCGAGCGGCGGCCCGCCGCCGGCAAGCTCTTCGACGCAGCCGTCGGCTGCGAGCAGGAGCGGCGGCGGATGGCCGGCGCCGGCGTACGAAAGCGTCCCTTCGATCGAGTCGATCACGCCGACGAAGGCGGTGACATACCGCTCCGGCGTTTCCGCGCGTAGGGCGCGATCCGCCGCTTCGAGCATCAGCGCGGGATCTGCATGCACCTGAGCGACGCCGCGCAGCGCTTGCCGCACGTTGGACATTGTGACCGCGGCTTGCAAGCCCGAACCGGCTACGTCGCCGATCGAGATCACGACGCGCCCGTCGACGAGAACGAAGGCATCGTACCAGTCGCCGCCGATCAGCGCCTCGGCGCGTCCCGCTTCGTAAATCGCTTTGAAGTCGTAACTTGCGACGTTGGGAAGCACTGCGGGTAGCGCTGCCTCTTGAAAACTCTGCGCGACGCGCCGTTCGCGCTCGTAGAGTTCGGCGTTTGCGATCGCCGGTGCAAAGCGGCGTGCCAGCTCTTTGAAAAGCGGTACGTCGCCGCTTGAAAAAGCACGCTCGCTCTCGAACATTGCGAGGTTCAAGGTGCCGCGGACGACCGGGCCGACGAGCAGCGGCACGACCATAACCGACGAAAATCCAACCTCCCAGAACACGTCGACCAGTGCCGGGGCGACTACCCGGGCCGCATCCTCATAGCTTGCTTGACGATACACGATCGGGCTGCGCGCGCGCGGCGCTTCGGCCGCCGCGGGGCCTCCCGGCAGGCGCGTGTAGACCTCGCCGACCTCTTGCGCGAGCAGCGCATTTTTGTTCGCGTCGGGATGATAGACGGCAGCTACCCGCAGGACCCCGTCTTCGTCGCTCAGGTTGATGAAGCCCCAATCGGCGAACTCCGGAACGATATTCTCCATAACCGCTTCCATCGTCGCCTGCAAGCCGAGCGATCCGGAAAGCGACTCGCCCACATCGGCGAAGGTCTGCAAGGTGCGCGTAGCGCGCCGCACGTCGTCGATATCGAAGGCGATGCCGAACCAGCGCGCAATCGCGCCCCGCTCGTTGCGCGAGCATTCGGCCAGGACCTGCAGCCAACGATAGCTGCCGTCCGCGACCCGAACACGCAGTTCCGTCGAGAACGGCATTCCACTGCGGGCGGAGCGCAACCATACGTCGCGTATTTTCGGAAGATCCTCGAGCGGCACGATCGTTCGCCAGCCGTCGCGCACGAGCTCGCCGACCGGTCGCGCAGTAACCTCGGTCCAGCGGCGGTTGAGAAATTCGACGGCGCCCGAAGAGCGCAGCGTGAACAGGAGCGCGGGTGTCAGCTCCGCAAGCTCGCCCATGCTCGCAGGCTGCTCTGCGAATTTGTCGTTGAGCGCTCGCACGCGTCTCCGACTTCTTCAGTCGATCGTCAACGCCTCGGCCACCACACGTTCGACGCCGGCGATGGCCCCGCGCGCAAGACGGCTCGCAAGATCGCGGCCTTCGAAGGTTTGGCGTAGGAGAGCGAGGGTTCGTTCGTAACCCGGCCGTTCGGTCACGCCGCGCGGCTCGTCGCGGCGCGTGCGCTCGGCGTCGGCGAAACCGAGCAAGAATGCGGCGCGATCGAGCTGGCCACGCAAAGCTGCAACGCTTGCCAGGTGTTCGATGAACACGGCTGCACGCGCGGGAAACTCGAGGTCGCGCGCGATTTGGAGCGCTTCCTGTGCATCGTCCCGCGCGCCGAGCAGGTCGCCTTGAGCAATCGCATAGGCTGCGAGGTTGCCGAGCACGTCGGCATAGGCGATCGTGTGTCCGAAGGTCGTCACGATCGCATCGCGCGCCTCCGAGGCAACGACACGAGCGCCGGCCAGATCGCCCGCAGCAAAGGCGGCTTCGGCGAGCGCTACTCTCGTTGCCGCACCGATGCCAAGTGCTCCGCAAGCGCCGGCAATCGCGATTGCACGCTCGAAGTGCGCGCGCGCCACCACGGTCAGACCTTGCGCGGCGGCGAGTTCCCCGCGAACGTGCAGCAGCGCCGCGTGCGCTTTGGGACCATGCACGGGATCTTGCAGAGCAGTCGCTTCCTCGAGGGCCGTCTCGGCCTCTTCAAAACGTCCCAATCGCACGTAGACGCCGGCCAGCCAGCAGAGGGCGCTCGCCCGCGTGCGCGCGTCGCCACGGTCGCGAACGGCGACAGCGACCCACTCCGCTTGGCGTTCGTCCGCATGCGAGATCGCCGCGATCTGCCACGACAAACGCACGGCCAGCGCATCGTTCGCCAATCGATCCAACCGTTCGTAAGCAAGGTCGAGCGAGCGCCGGTCGGTGCGGCTGCTGCCGTATTCCCAAACCGTTCCGTATGCGCTTGCCAAGCGGGCACCGAGGGTCGCATCCCCGCCACCTTCAAGCGTCCACGAAAGGGCGGCGCGCACATCGTCCAGCTCCGAGGTCGCAAGCGCATACCACTGCTTGTCCGGCATCGTTTCGTACGCGTCGTCGATGCGCGTACCGAAGTTCGCGAAGTAGGCCGCGTGGAGATGAAGCAGGGCTTCGCGTTCGCCGGCTTCTTCGAGTTTTTCGAGAGCGTAGTGACGGATCGATTCGAGCAAGCGGTAGCGCCGTTCGACCGGGCCCGACTCCGCAACCACGAGCGAACGCTCGACGAGCGAGCCAAGCAGCGCAATCGCTTGGTCGAATTCGAGCGGTGACCGAAAGCAGATCGCCTCGGCAGCTTCGAGCGTCCAGCCGCCGGCAAACACCGCGACGCGGCGCAAAGCGACGCGCTCGGCGTCATCGCATAACTCCCAGCTCCAATCGATCGTGGCTCGCATCGTGCGCTGGCGCGGCAGAGCGGTGCGTTCGCCTCCCGCGAGCACGCGAAAGCGCTGCTCGAGCCGGCGCAGCAATTCGGCGGGCGTCAACACCGTGATGCGCGCTGCCGCGAGCTCGATCGCGAGCGCGATACCGTCGAGCCGGCGGCAAATGTCGACGACCGAGCTGACGTTGTTCGGGCCGAGCACAAAGGCCGGGTCTGCAGCGGCCGCGCGCTCTTCGAAAAGTGCAACGGCGCCGAACTGCCGGGCCCGCTCGGCCCCAAGCACCTCGAAGGCTTCGGGCACGTCGAGTGACGGTACGCGGTAGACGCGTTCGCCGCGTACGCCGAGCGGCTCGCGGCTGGTGGCTAGCACCCGGACATGCGGGCACTCGCCCATCACGTGCGTGACGATGCGCGCGACTTCGCCGACGACGTGTTCGCAGTTGTCGACGATCAAGAGCAAACTCTTACGGCGCAGCGCCGCGACGATCGTGGCCGCCTCCGGGCGCTCGGTCGCTTGCGCGATGCCCAGCGCCGCGCCGATGGCGGTGATGACAAGCGACGAATCACCGAGTGGGCCGCAGTCGGCAAACCAGACGCCGTCGGCGTACGACTCGAGGGCCGCGCGACCTACGTCGATGGCCACGCGCGTTTTACCGACGCCGCCCGTGCCGACGAGGGTGGCGAGCGGGGTCGTTTCAAGCAGCGCTCGCACATCGTCGAGGACGCCTTTGCGGCCAACGAGCGGCATCGTATGGGCGGGCAGGTTCGTGCGCGCCGCCACGCTCGCCGTCAGCGGAGCTCGCACCGGCAAGAGCGCATCGGCATGTGCGACGGCTTCGTAGACGGCAGTCGTCTCAGGCATCGGCGTGACGTCCAGCTCTTGCCGGAGACGCGCTGCGAAGTCTCGATATTCACGCAGGGCGCCCGCGCGGTCGCCGCTGCGATGGCGCAGCGAAACAAGCGCGCGAATCGCGTCTTCCCGCCAAGGATCGATGCGCAGCAGGTGCTGTGCGTGTGCGATCGCACGCTCGGGAGCGTCCGCCGAATCGCGCGCGATCAAGCGCAGCAGCGCGCTTTCCGCCAGGTTCTGCAAGCGCTCGCGTTCCGGCTCGATCCAGTCGTCGTCGATGCCCTGCAGCAGCGGGCCCCGATAGAGTCGCACCGCCTCCTCCAGCGTCGCCTCTTGCGCGATGAGCCGCTCGAACTCGACGACGTCGAAAGCAACCCCCGCCCGCTCGTTCCAAGCGATCGTTTTTTTGTCGGCGAGCAACCACGGCTCACCATTCTTGGGCGGCAACGCTTTTCCCAGATAATACAGATGGCGGCGCAGATCGCTACGCGCGTCCTCTTCGAGCGCGTCCGGCCAGAACGCGAACGCGACGCTGTCGCGCTGCACCTGGCCCGGACGGTGAAGCAACAGCCACCCAAGCAGCGGCAACGTCCGCGGTGGGGCGTTAAAACGAAAGGGAGTTCCGTCGTATACGAATTCGGGCGTGCCGAGCAGGCGGACTTCGAGCACGCCCGAGCGTTCGACGAGCCGTCCCCGTCCCATTCTTAGCGCGGCGTTGTTCGCTTAACGCAGCGTTGGTTGGTAGGTTGGGCGACGTCCGCTGCTTCCGGCCGGGCCGCTCGCGCGTTGCGCTGCGTTACGCAATGCAAGAATGGCGAGATCGTCGTGCGCGACGCCGCCGGAGTAGCGGCGCACGCGCTCGGCGAGTTCGTCGACGACGGCTTGCGGATCGCTCGAAGCTGCGCGGGCGATCCAAACGGCGGCGTTTTCGCCGCTGAGCCGCTCGCCGCCAGGCGTCGGGGCTTGGGTGAGACCGTTGGTAGCGATGACCAGGAGGTCATCCGGCTCGAAGGCGACGGCGCGCGATGAGAAGCGAGCGTTACGAAAAAGGCCGATCACGGGACCCGTGTAGGGTAAGGAACTGACTTGAGCGCCGCGCCGCAGCCAGGCCTCGGCGTGTCCCGCGCTCACGTACGAAAGGGTGGCGCGCCGCAGATCGAAGATCCCCAAGAAGACCGATGCGAAGGCCTCGCTGCGCGGATGGGCATCGGCGTACAAGCCATTGAGTGCCGAGAGCACGCCGTCCGCGGTTCCGAGTTGGCCGATCAGGGCGCGCACCGCGAATTTTACGAAGGCCGCGTCGAGCGCTGCATCGAGGCCTTTGCCGCTCGCGTCGGCGATCAGGACGTAACCGCGTGAGTCGTCGATGCGGTGGACGTCGAAGAGATCGCCGCCGCCTGCCGGTCCGTCGCTTGCGACCACGTACGCGGCGCCGAGAACCAGTTCCCGCGGCAAGCTCTCACGGTCGGAGACCGCCAGTTGCAGAGCTTCGAGCACCGCGCGACTCGCCAGCGGAGCCGGTTCCTCGGGGCCACCGCGAAAGATGTAGAAGCCGAAAATAGCGATCAGGATGCCGGCGCCGGGCAATACGAGGAGCGCGACCCGCTCGAAATCGGTCGCGGCGTGCGTGAAGGCAGTCAATGCCACGACGACGGTAATGAATACCGTGACGAGGCAGCTCGCGATCGCCGGCGCCGTTCCGCTCTTGCGGACCCGGGCGAGAATTGACCTCACTCCAGAGTGTATCGGCGCCTAGCGGGCAAGCGGTGAGGAAGCGAAGTCCAGGCCCCCGTTCCAGACTTCGCTCCTCAACCGTAGTCTAGCGAGGCCGCGTCTTCCCAGCGTCTAGATTGCGTCGACTCGCTCGGCCCTCAAGCAATCGTCTTGACGACGCCACCGTCCACGCGTACCGAGGCGCCGGTTGTTCCCGAGGCGGCGGGTGAGCACAGATAGACGATCAGGTTCGCGACCTCGTCAACGGTTTCGAAGCGCTTCAAGAGCGATGTGGGGCGGATCGAGCGAAAGAATTCCTTCTCGAGCTCCTCCTCACTGACACCGCGGCGCGCGGCGGCCTGCGTCATCAGCGTGGCAAGCCCCTCGGAGCGGGTCGGGCCGGGCAAGACGCTATTGACCGTGATGGCGGTGCCGGCCACGGATTCCGCGATCCCGCGCGCCACCGCCAACTGCGCGCTCTTGGTCATTCCGTAGTGGACCATCTCGACCGGAATATTGAGGCCCGACTCACTCGAGACGAAGATGATGCGGCCCCAGTTCTTGGCCCGCATGTGCGGCAGATACGCGCGGCTCAAGCGCACGCCGCTCATGACGTTCGTTTCGAAAAAGCGGAGCCACTCGCCGTCTTCGATCGTCTCGAAGGGCATGGGAGCGAAGATGCCGAGGTTGTTTACCAGCACGTCGACCGGCGGCAGCGCAGCCACGAGCGCCGCCACGCCTTCTGCGCTCGAGAGGTCGAACGGGGCTTCGCCGACTTGTGCGCCCGGCACGTTGTCGCGAATTCGGCGAGCGGCGGCGTCGACCCGAGCGGCGGTACGGCCATTGACCAAGACGTGGGCGCCGTAAGCGGCCAGCCCCTCCGCAACGGCGTAGCCGATGCCCGCCGTCGAGCCTGAAACGAGGGCCGTGTGGCCTGTCAAGTCGAGATTCATGAGCTCCCCGTAAGAATTGCGAGAGCAAGCTTCTCGCCAAGCCGCACTCCGCCTCGCGACCCGCGGGCTGGTTTGGTGTAGATGCGTGCGCTGAGCCACACTTTTGCTTGCGCGCACCGGTGGTTGTGAAAGGGTCGCCGCCGGTCCGAAATCACTAAAGTGAGCCTTTCCCTTCCGGGTTCCCGCAAGGTCGTGTTCGCCTGTCTGAACGTGGTTTGTGCTGCGTTGCTGCCGGTTTGCGCGAGCGCGACCTCACTATGGGCGGCTGCGCAGCCGCCGATGCAAGTGCGAATCGGTGCAGCTCACACGAGTGGCGGGGTGTCGAGTTACCGCCTGCGGGTGCTGGCGGCGGGCTCACCGGTCACGGTGATCCTTCCCGGCGACGCGCGTTACGCCGAACTTGACGTCAACGGAGTTCGCCGGCAGCAGACCGGTTGGGACGTCCCGATCGGCGAGCCGCCCTTCGGCCACGCGGTTGCCGCGCTTCGCCTCACCGGCTTGCGCTCGAGCGACAGGGTCGAACTGCACGTCCGCGGCGGCATGTCCGCGCCGCGCATTGCGGGCCCCGCGGCCGAGCTCGCCAAGGTCTTCGACTCAGGCTTCGCCAGCGGCGCATATTTCGCGATCCTGGGCCTCGTCGCGTTGTTTCAGCTCGTCGCGATCTTCATACTGCGCGAGCGCACCAGCATTTGGTACGTAGCGTTCGTTGCGACGCTCGCTCTCTCGGAGTTTGCCCAAGACGGTCTCTTTGGAGGCGGGGAGCGCGGGGCGCTTGCGCTCACCACGTCGTCCGTGCTCGGAACTTTTGCGATCGTCGGCTTTACGGTGAGCTACCTGCGGTTGTACAGTTTCGCCCGCACCATCCTGACCTGGACGGTGCTTGCCAATTGCGCACCATCGATTGCGGTGGCGCTCTACTTCTTTGTCGCGCATCGCACGGTCAACAATCTCGTTTTCGCCGTGCCACCCTTCATCGGGTTGGTTTTGCTCATCTGGGTTGCGGTGCTCGTGCGCATCCGCCGCAACTACACGCCGGCCAATTATTTGATTCTTGGCCTGCTGGGCATGACGATCGTTTTTGGTGCGAAACTCTTCCGTGAATTTAGCGGCCTGCAATCGCCGCTCTTCGACCGCTGGGGATTCGAACTCGGTGCCTCATTTGACGCCATCCTGTTCTCGCTTGGGCTCTTCTTCCGTTCGCGCTTCAGCCAGCTCGAACGGGCCGCGATGGAGCGTGAGTTGGAACACGCGAACTATGAAGCGTCGCACGATCCGCTGACCGGGCTCTTGAACCGGCGCGGGCTCGACGACTGGATGGCAAATCGGCAGACGCATCGCGCAACGGTCCTTTTCATCGATCTCGACGGCTTCAAGGCCGTCAACGACGCCGGCGGCCACGCGGCGGGCGACGACACGCTCAGCATCGTGGGCCGCATCATCCGGCACGCCGTGCGCAGTTGCGACGCCGTTTCTCGCGTCGGCGGCGACGAATTCGTGGTCGTGCTTCCGGATCCGAAGGATGCAACGGAAGTCAAAGAGATCGTCGCGCGCATTACGGCCTCGATTACGAACTTGCGCCCGCTCGGCGCGTCAGATGCCACCCGCATCGGCGTATCTATCGGTGTCGGTTCGATCACCGGAGCCAAGACGTCGCGCGAGGCGCTGGAGGAAGCGGACGACGATGCGTACCGGGTAAAAGCCGAGCACAAGGCCGCCCAGCGTGCGCAAAACGGCGCAGCCCTAACCAAAGAAGCCGTTTAACGGTCGGCGGCACGAAACGAAAAGGGAAGCGCGCATTGCTGCGGGCTTCCCCTGTTTGGCGTTTGCGGGTTGGCGGGGCTAGAAGCTGCTCCCGAGATTGTGCAGCATGAACATGTACTGTTCGGCGTCCTCGTAGATCTTGTGCGCGTCTTTCATCTCTTTGGAGTTCTTACCGCACTTCATTTCCATCCTGGCCATCAGCATGGCGCGGTGGAGCATCTCTTGTGCTCCCATGGCGAACGTCTTGTCGACGCCGGCGCCGGACATGCCAGGCATGCTGGGTGGCGTCATCATCATCGACTGCATGTGCGCGGCCGCAGTGCTACAGTCGATCGGCGCTTCGCCCATTTCGTCCGCGGCGAGCACCGGCATCGTCGAGAGCGCAAGCGAAGCCGCGAAAGCAATCGCGTATCCTTGAAGTTTCACTGTGGTCTCCTTCTGGAATGAGAACATCTTAGTGATTGAAGCATATCGTGACGCAACGCCTTTGGCAGTGGTCTGCATTACTTTGCGTCTCCGGCAATCCGGGAACCGCGGCGCAAAACGCCGCCGAGGCCACCGGGTAAGAACAGGACCAGTACGATGAATAACGTTCCGAGGACAAACAATGGTTCCGAAAGCGGAGCCCGGAGCACGTCCGGAAGCCCCTGTACTGCCGAGGCGTTGGAGAACTCTACTAGCCTGTTATCGAGATACTCGTAGCCAATGCCTCCGGCGACGGCGCCCCAAAGCGTGCCGACGCCGCCCAATACGACCATGACCAGTAAGACGAGGGTGAAATTGGCGGTCGTTACCTGCGGGTTTGCGCCCCCCTCGATCAACAGGTAAACGATTCCGGCCGCCGACGCAAGGAAGGCCGAAAGTACGAATGCTCCGAGCTTGTACATATATGGATTGAGCCCCAGGACCGCGACGCGTCGTTCGTTTTCACGAATCGCTTGCCAAACACGACCGGGGCGCGAATTCACGGCAAACCATATAATCGCGCACACGCAAACAAGGAAGGCTAGCGCCAACCAGTAGAGGTTGCGCGTATTGGCAACGCCGAGCAGCGCCGCCGGAAGCGAGCCGGCCCCAAGGGCCAGACCCTCCTCACCGCCCGTCAGCCCGAGCGGGTTCTGCAGCACGAGAATCGAGCCGGCTTCCGCGAACGCGAGTGTCACCATCGCGAACGGTACGTCGCGCGTGCGCAGGCAAATCGCGCCTACGACCAGCGGCAAAACGAGCGCCACGAGCGCCGTCACGCCGACCGCTGCGGGCAGGCTGAGGTTCCAGCGGGTCAGAGCGATTGCGGTGACGTAGACGCCGGTCGCAAAGTAGAGGGCGTGCCCGAACGACAGCAATCCGGTGAAGCCGAAGACGAGATCGTAGGTAAGGGCGAGCGCTCCGAATACGAAACAGAGCGCCAGCAAGTTGAGCGTTCCGGCGCTGCTCAGCGGTCCGTCAAAGATGCCCGGAAGGGTGAGGTTCAGAAATGGAAAGGTGGCGAGAACGAGCGCGATCGCAAGCGGCACCGTCGCGCCGAAACGCCGCAGCATCAGGCTTTCCCGCCCATCAGGCCGCTCGGCCGCACGAGCAGCACGACGGCTAAGAGAATGACGACCGCAAAGTCACCGACGCCGGCGGCCGCGTAGAAGTTGAGAAACTGCTGCAGCAAGCCGACGATGACGGCGGCCAATGCCGAACCCGTCACCGAGCCGAGCCCCCCGATCACGACGACGATAAAGGCCGAAATCAGCATCGAGGTACCGCGCGCCGGATCGATCGAGCCGAAGTAAGTTGCACCGAGGGCGCCCGCTAAGCCGGCGGCCATGCCGCCGATTGCAAAGACAAGCGTGAACGCACGTTGCACGTCGATGCCGAGCGCCGAAACCATCGCGCGGTTCTCCACGCCGGCGCGGACGATCAGGCCATAGCGCGTCCGCTGCAGGAAAAACAGGAGCAGCAACAGGACGGCGACGGCGGCGATCACGACGACGAGACGCGTGTTCGGAATCGCGGCTCCCGCGATTGCGCTCGTCTGCGTAAGCCACACGGGCAGCGCGAACGTCCGGGCATCGGTGCCGAAAAAGCCTTCGACGAGCGCCACGGTCGCGAGCGCCAGGCCGACCGTCACGAGCACCTGTCCGACCGGGCGGCGATACAGCGGACGTATCAGGATGAGTTCGGCCAGGGTCGCAAAGACGCCGCCGGTTACGACGCCGGCAACGAGCGCCACGAGCCATTGCAGCCATGGTGACGCGCTCGGTAGCGACGTCATCGCGAGCCACGCCGCGTACGACGCGACCGTGAAGAATGCGCCGTGCGCGAAGTTGAGCACGCGCATCAAACCCCAGATGAGCGAGAGGCCCGCAGCGATCAGGAAATACAGCGCGCCGAGGCCCAGACCCGTGATCGAAAGCAACACGATCGTGCTCATAGCTAGTGGGCTTCCGCCGCGGCGAGACCGAGGTAGCGCCGCGCGAGATCTGCATCTCCGACCAACCGGTCGATTTCACCGCAGAATTGCACGCGGCCCTGGTCGAGCACGATGGCGTCCTTCGCCAGATGGCGGGCGACCGCGAGGTTTTGCTCGACGAGCAGGATGGTAGTCAGAACGGCGGCGCGCTTGAGCGCTTCGGCTACCCGGCTGACCATGAGCGGCGCCAGTCCTTTGGTCGGTTCGTCGATCAGCAAGATGCGGTTGTTGCCGTTCAAGAGCGCGCGCGCAAGCGCGACCATCTGTTGTTGACCACCCGACAGCGTGCCCGCTTTCTGCGCGGCGCGCTCGAGCAGTTCTGGGAACAACTCGTAGACCAGTTCGTAGCGCAGGGGGGCGCCGGGGCGTTCCGCGAGTTTGAGATTCTCGGTAACGGTCAGGCCGGAGAACACGTCGCGATCCTCAGGCACATAGCCCACTCCGAGGCGCACGATTTCGTGCACCGGCATCTTCGTCAGTTCGACTCCTTCGAGCCGCACGCTTCCGCTGCGCGACACGAGGCCGAGAATGCCGCGCAGGGTCGTCGTCTTGCCGACCCCGTTGCGACCGAGCAGCGCGGTGATCCCGCCTTGCTGAACCGCGAACGACACGCCTTGCAAAACATGAGATTCGCCGAGGAAAACGTCGAGGTTCCGCAGATCGAGCAGCGGCTCGGCCGTCATAACGGATCCCCGAGATAAGCCGTTTGCACGGTTTCGTTCGCGATGATGCGTTCGGGCGTGTCGATTGCCAGGAGCGAACCGTGATGCATGACGGCCATGCGATCCGCCAAGCCCAGGATCAAATCCATCCGGTGCTCGACCATCAGTACGGTCTTCTTCCGTTCCCGGTGGATGCTCTCGATCAGCTTCACCATTTCGGGCACGTCCTCGGCCGCCATTCCCGCAGTCGGCTCGTCGAGCAGCACGACGGTTGGTTCACCGCACAGTAAAATCGCTAGGTCGAGCTTGCGCTTCTCGCCGTGGGAAAGGGCACCCGCATGCGTGCCGGCGCGAGCCTCGAGCCCAACCGCGGCAAGCGCGGAGTGCGCGCGCTCGAGTGAAGCCCCGGCGGCTTCCGCCGCAATGCGCACATTTTCAAAGGTGGTCAGGCCGGCGAACACGCTCGAGGTTTGGAAGGTTCGCCCAAGACCGAGGCGCGCGCGCACGTAGGGCGGGGCGTTTGTGATATCGCGCCCGGCAAAGGTGATGCGGCCTTCGCTCGGCCGCACCACCCCGGACAGGAGATTGAAGAGTGTGGTCTTGCCTGCGCCGTTCGGACCGATGATTGCGAGAAATTCCCCTTCGCGCACGTCAAGCGAAACGTCGGTGACGATCGTAACTCCGCCGATGCGCAGGCCAAGCCGTTCGGTGCCGAGCACCGAGCGTACTGCGGTAGCGTTCACGAGGAAGCTTACTTGAAGGGGTGAGGTTGCGGCGCTACCGCTGCGGCATCAAGTGTCTTGAGCAGGACGGGCTCCGAGCCGGAAAGCTTCGCGATATACATCGGCTGCAGCATCGCGTGGTCCGATCCCCGGACCGTTTCGTTGCCCTTGGGTCCTTCGAAGCTCCAATTCTCGAGAGCTGCGATCATTTTATCGACGTCGTCACCGCCTTTTTCGATCGCATGCACGATCATCAGCGCTGCATCGAATCCGTCGGGATCGAAGAGATCGGGGACCTTCCCTTGTTTCTTCAACGCCGCCACGAGTGCGTCGTTCGCCCTGTTCTTGGGCGCTTGATAGAAATAGTAAGAGAGGAACGTCAACTTCGATTCGACCGGCGCAAAGCTTGCGTACGAGGAACGATCGGCCAGGCCCGTAACGATCTTTGCCACGCCGAAGACACCTTGATCGTCGAGCGTCTTGAAGAGCGTTGCTCCGGTCGGTCCCGCCCAAGCGACGAAAACGAGGTCGGGCTTTTCGTCCTTGATCTTTTGCGCGAACGGCGCAAAGTCGTTCGCGGTGAGCGGGATGAAAAGGCTCGAGACCGTCGCGCCCTTCTCGTCGCCAAGCACGGCGGAAACGGCTTTGAAGTTGGCTTGGCCGAACGCCGAGTCTTGAGCGACGACCAACACCTTCTTGCCGTGAACGTTCCCGACCACGTCGACCGACGTCGCGACATCTTGATACGTCTGCCGGCCGGAACGGAAGGTGTACTTGTTGAGGCCGGTGACCGCGTCGGTCGCAGCCGGCCCCGAGATGAACAGGACCTGATTCTGCTGCGCGAGCGGTGCCATCTGCAGCGCGACGCCCGAAGACGTCGAACCGGCAATGATCTTGAAGCCTTGGCCGATCAAATCTTTGGCGGCCGAAACCGCCTTCGTCGGATCGCCGGCGTCGTCGCGCTCGGTCACGACGATTTTACGGCCGGCTACGATACCGGTTCCGTGGGTAGCATAGTCGAGCCCGGCGGCAAAGCCGTCAGCGTACTGCTGACCGTAACCGCCCAAGAGACCCGTCTTGGAGTAGATCAGTCCGACGTTGACGGGGCTGGAGTCGGCGGCGGACGCCGTGCGTGGCACGGCGCCGCCGATCGAAACGATTCCGCAAAGGAGCGCCAAGGCGCTCGTGGAGATGCGCCGAGACGCGTCCTTCACTGAACTCACCTACAACGGCTGATGGTAGTCGAGCGTTAAGATTACGTTCGAGAAGCGAATGTTGTCCGGAGGAGGTACGGTGTCCGAGCAGCGGCACTCGACGAAGTTCACGTTAACGACACTGAGCGAGAATTCGCGGTTGATGAACTTGACGACACCGAAGTTCGTCTGGTTGTATTGTTCGACCGAACTCTCACCTCTGAAGTATGCGGTGGCGCGCTCGTAGCCGATGAACGGAAAGATCGAGCGATCCGGAACCAGTGGCAGCCGCATTTGAATCGAATAGGGGAATTCCCAGCCGCTGCCGGGATACGCGCCGAGGCCGTTGAGAGACGCGCCGGGAGGAGCAACGGCCGGACGCGGGATGTACTTGGCATCCACGCCGACGACGAAGAGCTTTCCGATTCTCGATTCGGGTCCGAAGTTGTAGGCGCCGTGCACGCCGTACCCGTGCTCGTCGATCGAGTCGGGATTGGGAATGTTCGTGCCGTTCGGCCCGACGCAAAAGATCTGATTATTGCATGAGCCCTGCACATTTTGACGTTGATGATCGAAGTAGTAAAGCGCGCCCGTCAAGCCACCGCCGAACGTGTGATTGACCGAAATCGTGTCGGTCCGATCGACGTCCTTGTTGATGAGCGAAATACCCGGGATCGAGAGAACCCGACCGAAGGTAAGGTCAAAACTCGCATGCGAGTAATTGAGGTGCGTCCGCTGGTCGATCCGGTAGTCGATACCGTAGTTCAGCAAAAGGTCATTGGTGATCGGCAAGTCGTTTGGCTGGTATCCGACGGCGATTCTGCCCGGCGGCGGTAGCGAATACGCGTCACCGGTGGTCGCAATATTCCAGTTTGGCGCGATATCGATCGTGAAGCGTTTTCCGAAGTCGTCGGCCTTCGCCGGAATCGCCGCATAACACACGACGCCCAGTGCGACTGCCAGTCCCGCGATCTTCGAGATTAGGGAACTTCGCATAAGCTAGCCTCCTTGGAGAGACCGCGCGACCCGGCTCTGCCGGACACGATCATGAATAAGGACAGCGCAACGGCTCTTGCCGACGTCGTCGTCTATCTCACCAAAATGACCGCATGCATTAGCGGGGCCTTCTTAACGGCTCCCCGCCTTGCGTCCGTAGCGGCACTTCAGATCGAAAACGCAGTAGCTCCAGCAGCAGCGTTATGTCTTGAGTGTTTCACATTAAACGAAAATTATCGGATACCCCCGTCCGGCGGAACATTTTTTCCAAAAAACCGGCAGCTTAACCGTATCTGAACCGACCAAACGGTCGCTGCCGGCGCAAAGAGCTCTCCAAAACCGGCGAAAGCGCGGCCCAGTCTAAGCTACCTGTGAAATACCTTTATAGGATTTCTGCTCTAGACTGGGACGCGCGCACACGCTCGTTTTACGAGTTCGCTTGCTGCTGTCTACTTCGGCGCGGCGAGCTTAAAGATAGCAATTGCGTCGCCGTACGGATATCCCAACTGAAAGTTTCCTCCGGCTGCAACGGCGACATACTGTACGCCGCCGACCGAATACGTGATCGGCGGTGCGTTGACGCCGGCCCCTAATTGATAGCGCCAGAGCCGCTCGCCCGTCTTAGCGTTAAAAGCGTCAAACCAGCCGTTGCCCTCGCCGGTAAATACGAGGTTTCCCGCGGTGGCAAGCGCCCCGCCGATCAGCGGTTGCGGCGCCATGTATTGCCAAGCAATTTTTCCGGTGTCCATGTCGACCGCAACGAACGGACCATCCTGAATGCCGCCCGGTTCAACGTTGCTGAAGGCGCTGCCGAGACGGATTTGTCCCGAAGCGACATCCGCCGGTTGCGTCGTGAATTTCATGAGCTGATCCATCGCGGGAATGTACATCAGGTGCGTCTGTGGCGAGTAGGCCGGCGGCGACCACTCATCGCCTCCGTTCGCACCCGGCAGCATCACGACGCCGGCTTTGGTCGGGGTGCTGAACATGTTGGGCGTCATCTTAACGTAGCCGTCGGACTTGCGAATCAGTTGCCCGTTGTCGCGATTGACGATGAAGACCCAACCAACTTTGCCGGCCTCGCCGACGGCCGGAACCGTCTTGCCGCCAACCGTGACGTCGAAGAGTACCGGATTGCTGACCGCATCGTAATCCCAGACGTCGTGTTTGACTTCCTGATAGTACCAGCGCAGCTTTCCGGTCGTCGCGTCGACCGCAACGATCGAGTCCGTGTAGAGATTGTCGCCCAAACGGACGTTGCCGGCGAGATCGGGGTTGGGGTTTCCGGTGCTGAAAATGATCAGATTGCGCTCGGGATCGACGGCGGGTGTCGTCCAGGGCATGCCGCCACCGCCTTTCCACGAGCTCCCGGAGAACGTTTTGGGATCGGTCGTCCAGAAGCGCCACTTTTGGGCGCCGGTGTTCACGTCGTAGGCGGCGAGGAAGCCGCGGATCGCCCACTCGCCGCCGGCGCTGCCGATGATGACGCTGCCCTTGTAGATCTGCGGCGCCATCGTTTCGGAATAGCCCACGCGCTGATCGGCGACCGTCTTCTCCCAGAGCTCTTTGCCGTTGGTCGCATCGAGGGCGATCAGCTTGTCGTCGAGCGTGACGACGAACAGCTTGCCGTAACCGGCGGCGACCCCGCGGTTGACGGGTCCGCAACAGATTTGAAATGCGCCCAGGCTGTCGGTCGTCTCCCACAGACGTTCGCCCGTAGCCGCATTCAAGGCAATGATTTTCATTTTGGCGTTGACGACCGGCGTCGTCACGTACATCACGCCGTTCACGACGATCGGTGTGGTTTCAAAGCTCGCGGACATGCCGGTTTGCACGATCGCTACCGGCGCGAGCGACCCGACGTTGTCCGCGCTGATTTGGGTGAGCGGCGAGTAGCGTTGGTTGTCGTAGGTGCGGCCCCCGAGGAGCCAATTGGCTTCGTCGCTGCCGGCGCCCGCCATCATCGCGTTGGTGACGGCGACATTTGCTCCGGCCGGCAACGGCGCGAAGACGTGACGCGTCGGCGGTCCGGCTCGGACGATCTCGGCGTGCGCGGAGCCCGCCGGGGCGGACGTTTGCACGGCCAACTTTACGCCTGCTAGGCCGCTTGTTCCGAGCGGGCTGCTTCCGGCCGGATACCCGTTACGCGCAAGCAAAAAGGCGGTGACGGCCAAATAATTTTGGTTGCTAAGTGATCCCGGGGCGTCCGCGGGCATCTGTTTGCTGATGAAATCAAAGAGGACCGCTGCGGTGCCGCTGCCCCGCAGATATTGTTTGAAACTCGGGCCGCTGAGGGGCGCACCCGATTGTCCCTGCAGACTCGCGCCGTGACAGACCGCGCAATGCGCGCTGTAGACGGTCTGCCCGGCAGTGGCTTGAGCCTTGGTGTAGTCGCCCGCGTGCGCACCGCTTGTCGCGGCTGCCACGAGGATGGGTCCCAGAAGCGCATGTACGAGCACGATAGCCTCCTTCGCATGGTCGCTTTGTCGGGGCTACCAGGAGGCGCCGTGCTGCACCTTGTCGCGCTCGCGAAAACTATACGCGGGCGCCGCGACCGGTCAACAGATTGAACACGAGCAGAATGACTGCGACAACGATCAAGATATGAATCAAACCGCCGCCGATGTGGGCGATAAAGCCCAGCAGCCAAAGCACGAACAGAATGACGATGAGTGTCCAGAGCACGCCAGCCATAGTGTATCCTTCCGATGTCCGGTCGCTTTACTTGCGCTCATCTTATTGACAGAAATCGCGCGCATCAAACCGGACCGCCGGGCGAGCTTTAGTTTTTCTCGACGACGCTGATCATCGTTTCGACGATCGTCGGATCGAACTGCGTGCCGCGGTGGCGTTCGAGTTCTTCGAGCGCAGTGGTCGGCGGCATCGGCAAGCGGTAGGGACGCCGGGCGATCATGGCGTTGAACGAATCCGCGACGCTTACGATCCGGACGGCCAGTGAAAGGTCGCGTGCATGGAGACCGTCCGGGTAGCCCTTTCCGTCGAGGCGCTCGTGGTGCGAGCGTACGGCGGCCGAGAACGGACGTAACTGCGGGGAGCCGGCGATCAGTTTCTCTCCGGCCACCGGATGATCGCGCATGATTTCCCACTCGGCCGCGCTCAGCGCGCGCGGTGCCAGGAGAATCTCTTCGGGCGTGGTGATCTTGCCGATGTCGTGCAAGAGCCCGCAGCGCGCGACAAAGGTAGATTCATCGTCGTCGAGACCGAGCCGGCGCGCGATTCGGCGGCACCAAAGCGCGACCGAACGTGAGTGCTCCGCGCTTGCCGGATCGGTGTTGTCGAGTCGCGCAATCAAAGCCTCGATCGTCGAGTCGAGTTCGTCGATCCGGTGAACTTTCGCGTCGCGATGCGCCGATAGATGCCGGTTCACGATCGCCGCAATCGCGCTTTCAAGCGCCAGGAGATCTTCCGGGGCGTGCAACTGCCGTTTCTGCCGCAGGACGCCGCACACGATGGCGGGCGCTGCACCCAACATGTCCAGGATGGGCGCGTGGGCTCCGTAGCTCGCGCAGGTGCGCTCGGTCCAGCCGATCAAGTCGAGCGATTTGCCCTCGGTCGCGGCTGCCAGGAAGCGCGCCGCGCAGGCATGGGCGATCGTCTGAGCGAGCAAGGTCGGGCGTCCGCGGAACCCTTCGGAGAGAAGTGCGAGCGCAACGTTGCGCTGTAGGGGTGCTGCTACCATGCCGGAACCGCCTCGAGCATCGCGGCGATGCCGCCGAAACCGGCTTCGCGCAGTGCGGCGAAACTCGCGAGGATGTGGTCGCAGTGCGCGTTGCGCGCAGGATCCGCGATCACCGAGCGAATCGCGTCTCGATAGCACGCTAGGCGCGGCCAGCCCGCAAGCATTCCGAGAGCGGACAGCGCAGCGAGCGCCGCGCGGCGATTGCCGAGCAGGGCCGAAGCGAGCGCGAGATTGAGCCGCGCCCGTGCGGACAGGGCGCTCGGGTTGCGCAGCGGCGGCAATGCTTTGCGCGCCGTGCCGAGGGCGCCGGCGGCTGCTTCGGGGAGCCCGGCGGCCGCAGCATACAGTGCGATTTCAGACCAGCGCAGCGCATACCACGGGCTGCCGCGATCGGCGTCGGCGTTCGTGACCAGTGCCCGGTAGGCTCCGAGAAAGTCTCCGGTCCAGGTGGCGCGCAAGGCGTTCGACGGAACCAGCGCCTGTTGCGCGTGTTCGACGTCGTTTTCGATTTCCGCACTCGCTAGGTGCTGGTCAAAGGCGCGCAAGGCTGACGCGTCGCCGCACTCTGCGGCTATTTCGATGCGGCCAAAGAGCGCATAGCGGCGAAAGAACGTGCTGCCCAAGCGCGAGGCGTAAGAATCGAAGCGATCGAGAATCGCGAGGGCAGCCTGGATATCGTCATCGTATGAGAGCGCGACGGCGTAGGACACGCTGAGCGCGACGGCCGCGAGCTTATCCTGGCCGTATTCTTCCGCCAGCGCTTGCGATCGCTGCGCATACGAACGCGCCGTCGCAGGATCGCGCTCTTGCAGCGCGATGAACGCCGCACTCTGATAGATACCCGCGCGCGTGACGGCATCATCTTCGGCGGAAAGACATTCGAGAGCCGCGGTGATGCGCGCTTTCGCGTGCTTCCAGCGGCCGACGAGCGCATAGGCGGCTCCGAGCCGTCCGGCGATCTGTGCCCGGAGAACGGGGGACGCGGGAAGATCGGCGAGCGATTCGAGCAGATCGATGCAATCGAGCCGGCCGCGCTGCAAGAGATCGACAGCAAGAGCGTAGGCGATGCGCGTGCCGGTTTCCGTCGGGCCGGCAAGCGCGATCGCATTGCGGAACCACGACTCCGAGATGTCGTTGTGGCCGGCGTCGGAAGCGGACATCGCTTCCAGGGCCAGCGCTACGGCGCTCGCGCGCCGCTGCGCGACCGGTAAGTAGGCAGCAGCTTCGCGCACGAGGTCGCCGTGCGTGCCGTCCAAGAGTGCAAAGCCGTGCGCTTCGAGCAATGCGAGCACGACGTCGCTCCCAGCGCAATCGATTGCTGCGCGCAGGGCATCGGCAAAGCGGCCGCGCCGCTCGAGGGTTCCGATCATTTCCCGGTGCGCATCGCACGCGTCGTCATTGCGCGCGTCGGCGAGCGCCAGGCGGACCGGTTCCGAAAAGCGCACGAGGGAATTGCCCGCAAAGCAGCAGGGAACGGAAGCCTCGAGCCGTTCGAGCAGTGCGCGAGCCCCCGGAATGGCCCGCACGACGGGATCGCCGAGGGCCGGCGCAGCGGCAAGGGCAAAGAGCAAGCGCTGCTCGGGGGCCGGTAGTCCTTCGAAGAAACAGTGCGCCCGCGTCCGGCAGTAGGCATCGAGGTCGCGCAGTTCGGCGCGGGTCGTGCGGCCGGCGCGGAGTACGATTTGGAAGCGCCCGAGGTGAGCCGAGGTCAAGGCGCTCAGTTCGGCGATCTCCGCATCGTCGCGCGGCCCGAAGGCGAGTGCGAACTCCCGCGACTCGCTTGCATCCAACGCAAGCACGGCGTCATCGATCGGAAGTCCCGCGAGGCGCCGCGCGAGCCACGCTCCGGTGGGAAGCGTTGCGGCCGTGCGCAGCCCGAGTATCCAGCGGACACCGTTTGGGCTTCGCTCGACCAGGCGAGCCACGAAGTCCATCACGTCTGTTTGATGCTCGACCCGGTGCAGGTCGTCGAGTGCGAGCGTGCTCTTGGGCTCGAGATTTTCGGCAAACCAAGCCGCGAGGGGCGTGGCCGGATGGGCTGCTCGCAGCGCACTCTCCGAGGCGGCTGCAAAGCCGGCGGCGAGCACGGGCCGAGCCGGCGAGAGTGCATCGGCAAGGCCGCGCGCGAAGCGCACGAGCGAATCGTGTTGGCTGCCGGCCGTGAAGAGGAAGCAGCCTTCGCTGCTGAGCGCCTGAGCGATCGCTACACTCTTGCCCGCGCCCGCTGAAGCGGTGACGATCGTAACCGGATAGCGCGCGGAGCGGGCGAACGCGGCCGCAACCCGGGGACGTTCGCGCAGCCCCGAGCGGAGCCTGAGCTTCAAATGCGCGGCGGCGTTCACTTGCCCGTAAAGGCTGCCAGCCCGTACGGAACGCCGAGTCCCGTCGGTCCATCGTAGCCGATGCCCGCCGAGCAAAGATAGACGGGAGTGCACGTTCCGTTAGCACCGAGCTCGATGTCGAAAAGACCGCTTTTGGCCGCGTACATACCGGAGGCGTCGTTAACGCTTTGCGCGGAACCCGAGAGCGCATACATTGCCGCGACGAGCGGCGCACCGATGCTCGTGCCGCCAATCTCCGACCAGCCGCCGTTTCCAGGCCCGTTGAGAATGCTATCGTAGACCGCTAGACCTTGATTGGGGTCGGCGATGACGGAGATGTCGTTGAGGGTGCGATTGGGACAGCCCGCGTCGTGTTGCCAGGCTGGTTTAGGAATGAACTGGCTGCAGCCTCCGCCCGTGCCGGACCAAGCCGTCTCGGAGAGTACGGCGCCGGCGGCTTGCACGAGTTGGGAGCCGCCGACCGCGGTCACGTATTGCGACGAAGCCGGAAATTGCACACCGAATCCGTTGTCACCGGCAGCTGCCGTGATGGGAACGCCGGGATGGTGGTAGTACGAATCGTAGGTGACATTGTCCGCGGCTTCCGCTGCCCCGTAGCTGTTGCTGACTTCCGTAGCACCATCCGCGACGGCTGTGTCGACGGCTTGCGCGAGGTCGGGGATCAGGTCGCTCGCCGCTTCGACGAGCATGATCTTGCACTCGGGACATGCCGCCGAAACGGTGTCCACATCGAGCGATGCTTCGACGGCCCAACCGTAGTCGACCGGCGGAAGTGCCGCCCCGCCGTTGCCCGTGATTTTCGAAAAGCAGCCGTTGTTCGACGTGCACGCGGGGAGCCCGAACTCGCTGCGGTAGACAGCGAGATCGCTTTCTGCGGCCGGATCGTCGTAGGCCACGACGATCGCCACGGTCTGATTGCTCGCGCCACTCGCCGGCAAGGCGTACATTTGCTGCAGCATCGAAGGCTGCAGCCCCGCAAGTGCCGACGTCGGCGGATCCAGGATGCGGATCAACAGTTGCAAGAGCGAGATCGTTGCCGGACACGTCGCGTGTCCTGGGCCCTTGTTTTGACAAGCCGGCAGGCCCTGAGAGACCGTCTGCCCGGGAAAGGGAATCGCATTCATGCGCCACGGTACGGCCGAGGCCGGAAAGGGGATGGCGTTCATCCGCAGCGTGCTTGCCGTAAGGTCTTGCGCCGATCGTAAAGAGCTAGACTGCTCCCCCGAAGAGGCGGCGCCGGCTGCCGTAGGCGGCATGGAAGTGGCGACAGAACCGCAACCCGCCGTTGTAAGCAGCGACAGTGCCAGGACGAGCAGTTTGGTTCGCACGCAGTTTCAAGCCTCGGAATCGCAAAAGTAACGAGATACGAAAAGCGGCCGACCCGCTAAGGTGCTGACCGCGCTTCAACTCTCGATACCGAGTATTGCGCAAACGTACTGCCCGCTACAAGCATTTTCTGCGTTCTGTGATTCGTTAGAGTTTCGCCGCTTTCCAAAAGCGTGTGCTGCGTCACAAAATGCGATGGCCTTCGAAAGCCAGCAACCTGCGCCGCAATGAGTTAGGCGCACTCCCCTTTACGCGCCCGTCGGCTCCAATCACACGATGAGCCGGAATAAAAAGAGCGAGCGGGGTTTGCGCCATTGCCGCCGCGACGACGCGATGTCCGAGCGGCCGGCCGATAGCATACGCGACGTCACCGTAGGCTACCAATTGACCGAACTCGAGCCGGCTCACGAATTCCCAAATCTCGCGTTGCAGCGGCGTTCCGCGCAGATCGAGCGGCAGCTCGAAGCGGGGCAGACGCTTTGCGAAATACGCGTCGATTTGCGCGCGCGCTTCGGCGAGGAGCGGATGCACGCTCGAAGCGCGCGTTCGCGTAACGCGCCTTCGAACGAAATCCGAGGCGGTCAGCGCGCTGCCGTCGGTTTCCAGGTGGAGGGCGTAGCCGAGCGGCGTCGCGCAGTCGAGCAGCAGTGAGCGCATGCGAACGGCGCATTAGCTGCCCGGTTTGGCCGCGCCTAGGAAACCGCCGTCAGGCGCGAAACGCGCTTGTCATGATTCCGTTGTCGGTGCTCGATCTCTCCGTTATCGTCGCTGAAAGCGACGCGAGTACGGCCCTTCGAAACACGCTCGATCTGGCGCGCCACGCCGAGCGCTGGGGCTACAATCGCTTCTGGCTCGCGGAACACCACAATATGCCGGGCATCGCGAGCGCCGCGACCGCGGTCGTCATCGGTCACGTTGCGGGCGGCACGTCGAGCATCCGGGTCGGTGCGGGCGGCATCATGCTCCCCAATCACGCGCCGCTCGTCGTCGCCGAACAATTCGGAACGCTCGAGGCGCTCTATCCGGGGCGCATTGATCTGGGACTCGGGCGCGCTCCCGGAACGGACCCGCGCACTGCTTACGCCCTGCGACGGACGCTCGCGGGGGGCGCGGACACATTTCCCGACGATGTCGTCGAGCTGCAATCGTACTTCGGCCCGCCGCACGAGGACCAGGCCGTCAATGCCGTACCAGGCACGGGGTTGAACGTGCCGATCTGGCTGCTCGGATCGAGCACGTACAGCGCTCGCCTGGCGGCGCTGCTCGGTCTGCCGTTCGCCTTCGCCTCGCATTTCGCGCCCGCCGAAATGATGGAAGCCGTGTATGTGTACCGCTCGCGTTTCAAACCGTCGGCCACGCTCGAACGGCCCTACGTGATGTTGGGGCTCAACGTCGTGGCCGCCGAAAGCGATGAGGAAGCCCGGCGTCTCTTCACCTCGTTGCAACAGGCTTTCGTCAACCTGCGGCGCGGTCAGCCGACCAAATTACCGCCGCCGGTCGACAGTATGAACGGCCTGATGACCGGGCCCGAGCGCATGCGTCTCGACGAAGCATTGAAATGCGCCGTCGTCGGCTCGCCCGAGACCGTTCGCAGCGGCATCGAACGGTTTATCGAGCGCACCGAGGCCGATGAACTGATCGTCGCGGGCGGCATCTACGAACACGCGGCCCGGCTACGTTCGTTCGAACTCCTCTCGGACATGATCGGTTCCCGGGATCTGGGACCGGTACGTCCTTGATCGTCGCGTCATCGGCGGCCGCTCGCAGTCGTCGACCGCGCCGGCGGAGCCACACTGCGACGATATTTGGTTGCACGCTCGTCCTAGCGCTTTTTTCGCAAGCCGGCTGCGCAGCTCCGGAACAAGGCGGAGCGGATCGGCACGTAGCTTGCCCGGACGTTGAAGAAGCTCCGCCGCAACTGGTGGTTCCGGCTCCTGGAGCAACGGGCGTGCCGATCAACGTGGGCACAATCATCGTAGGCTCGCCCGCCGACGGAACGTTCACGCTTCAGGGAAGCGGAGCAGCTTTCTCGATCGGGCCGGTGAGCGCAGCGCCAAACCCGCTCCCGAGCGCGGTGCCGACCTCCGAGCCGGCATCATCCTTGCACGCGGTAGCGCTACCGACACTCTCGCCGGCGACGACGTATTCCGTCGCCTATCAGAGTCCGCCGGGGTCTCCGCCATGCGGCCCGCTCGAAGCGAGCGGAACGATCGGTACCTTCACAACTCAATAAAACCTAGCTGCGTGCCTGCCGGCGGCCGCGCTCTCGCGGGCGGCGTCACATCGCCGCCTGCCGCGCGAAGACGGTGGCTGCGTCGGAAAACTGGGCCATCGCGCGTTGCACCGCAGCGGCATGTTGCGTGTCGGCGGGAGCGCGAACCGCGTCGACGAGCCGGTCGTTCATGGTGGAAAGTGAAGCGAGCATCGCTGAGGGATCGGCTCGTTGCAGGCGGTCGTAGTTGTCGCGCACGCTTTGAAGGCGTCTCGTTAGCACGTCGCTACCGGGAAACGCCGCGCTGTCGACGGGCCGCAGTGCGACCGGCACCGAGCCCGACATGGTAAGGGCCGGTGCTAGACAACGCGGAAGCGGCAGGACTGCGGGTCGCGCTGCGGCGGGCTCCGCGGGCTCCGCGAGCGTCTCGTAATAGGCGAGCCATCGCTCGTAGTCGAGCCGCACGGACGCGAGGGCTTGGGCGTGACTGCGCGCGACGTCGGCCGAGAGGAGCGCAATCAGCTTGACGATCGCCGGGTTCGCAGCGAGCGCAGCCGGCAGGACTGCGCCCGAAGTATGTGTGCGCGTAAGGGTTGCGACGGCCGTTGCGAGCGAGGCACTCGCATCCTCGATGAAAAGATCGCCGCTACCGTGCTGATTCGCGCGGGCGCCGAGGTCGAAGACCTCTCGTTGCAGATCGGCAAGTGCAATTGCGGCCGCCGGACCGCGCGCTCCGTTCGTGAGCGCGGCCATCGCGATCTCATAAGCGACCAGCGCTTTAAAGAGACCGGTACGCTGCGCGATCGAAGCGGCCGCGAGCGGAGGATTTGCGAGCGCACTCGGCCGGCTGCTCACCGTATTGTCGCTGCGAATGCAGCCTTCGCTCGACCCGACCGTTTGGCTTGGATCGAGCAACGTTCGCGCGACGTAGGCGTCGCCTTGCGCGTCATCGATCGTCTCGTACATCCTAGCGAGCGCGCTTGCCGCAAGCGCCACCGTGGCGCGCGGTGATTCGCCCGAGCCGGACCACGGATTGCCGCGCGAGTCGGCGACCGCGCACGCGAACAGGCCGAAGGCCACAAAGGCCGCGGCCAGGCGTTTCAACCCAGGGGCCAGCCCATCTGTTCGCAGATGAAAATGGCCGCGTCGCCTCGTGTCAGCGTGCCGCCCGGCCACGGCAAATCCTTGCCGACGCGACCGTTGAGCGCCTGTTGATCGGAAGCCGAGAGCGCACCCGAGGGCACGAACGTCAAAGCTTCTTCTCCTGAAAAGATACCGTGCACGCCGCAGTGATGCACGGCCGCGTACGTTTTCGGATCGGTGTCGAAGGCCACGTCGCTCCACCAAAAGATCGGCACGCCGCGCGCGAGCAAACGATACTGGTAGGATGCGCAGCGATCGGCTTGACTCCAGACGTCCTGTGGTGCGACTTGCTGGGTCGTGCAGAAGGCTGCAAGCACGCCGGCCGCTTCGCCGATGGCCCATTCGACCGGGTGTACGCGGTACGCGCCCGAGGTCAGGTGGGTCGTGCCGATATTCTTGCACGCCGCAACGAAGTTGTTGAGTTCCTTCGGCAGCAGCGCGCCGAGCGGAACTTGGAAGTGCAAGGTGCTGAAGCCCGCCCAAGGAGTTCCCGGGCCGCTCGCCGCGTGAACGTCGATGCCGTACCAACCGATACCGCACGAGTCGGCGTAGTTCCGCGCGCGCGGCGTACCGCTCGGGAAACTGCTGGCGTCGATGTCTTGCTGAATGATGCGCGTCTGAGCGTCGATGCGCCGCGACTCACGAATGTAGGCTTGCGGCGCGCAGCCGTTTGCCGTACCAAAGGTGTCGGTGCAGACGGCAAGATTTGGGTAGCCCTGCCCGCTCTTGTCGTCGCGCGGGCACTGCGTTTGCAGCCAGTACGCGAAGGCGACCGAAACATCGCAGGCGCCTTGGTACACAGCGGCATCGCGGTTAGGATCACCGGTCGGCAAGGTCGCGTCCTGGTAGTCGTTGCTGCCGACGTTGAGCGTCGTGCGGTCGTATTGATAGTTCGAATCGTTGAAGTTGCGTGAGTCGAGAAACTGCCGGTAACCGAACAGCGTCTCTTCTCCCCCCGGCAGCACGCTGAAAACACCGCTGATATCGCCGTCGACGACCCGGAAGTTTTGCTTCGCCGCGATGTCATCGTAATTCGCCGGCTTGGGCAACACGTGATTTTCGCCGTCGGGCCGATGCTCGAGCGCGATCGGAACCGTGACCGGCTGAATCCACTCCGGATGCGCGTCCGGCGGGGCCCCCGGTTCGCTCGTGTCCGACTGGGCTTCGGCACCGATCTTCCACGCGATACCCGCAAGCGGCAGCAAGTCACCGAGATCGGTCGCGTCGAGATAGACGCGCGCCATATAGGTGTCGCCGGAACTTGTCGTGATGCTATTGACCGACCCGTTTTGCACGCTGACGGCCGTCACCGTGGTGCCGAGCCGCAGATCGAGTGTCCCGGACAAATCGCCGATGAGGGAGAGGAGAATGTTTCGCGCGACGCCGGGGTCCGGAGCGAAGGGATAATTCGTCTGTGCCATCCCAGGATTCAGATATTGCGCATTGGCGCCGTACGACGATAGCGTCGCGTTCGAGCGGTACCACGCCCGGATCAGGTGCCGCAGATTGCGGTAGGAGTTCGTGCTGCCGGTCGTCTCCATGAGATCCATGCCGGCTTCGTCCCAGCGCGTCACGCCTTGCGCCGTGGCCTGCCCGCCGACCCACTGGCTCGCTTCGAGCAACGCCACATGTACTTTTGGATCGCTCGCGGCTGCAAGCGCCGCTGCGACACCGCCGAAGCTCGCGCCGACGATGACGACATCATAGTTGTACGCTGCCATGGGGCTAACTTTGGCAGCGTTCCTTTGGGAAGTCAAGGCCGTGAAACGAGGCCGGAACTTCGCTTGAGCGAGCAGGCCAGGCGCATGCGCGCCGCAACGCGAAGCGCGCTCGATGGCGGCAGCGATTGAAGGCTATTCATCGACCACGTCGGCAGCACCGGGCGACACGATCGATTTTCACGTACGTGCCGCCGATGCTTCAAAAGCGTTTACGATGCAGATTTGCCGGCGCGGGTTGAGCGACACCGTGCTTGTTACGAGTAGCGGGACGGCGTTTGCACCGGGCGATCAGGACGACGTGAGCTTGTCGGTTTCCGGTTGTGGCTGGCCGGCCGTCGCGGGGTGTTCGCTTGTGGTGCCGGCGGATTGGGCGAGCGGATACTACGTCGCAAAACTGAGCGCCCCCGGCAATGCCTATGCGGAACTGCCCTTCTTCATCCGTTCGAGTACGCCCGGGAGCAGCTCGAAGGTGCTCGTGAAGATGAGCGACACGACGGTGCAAGCCTACACCGGTTGGGGCGGCCGCAGCCTCTATAGCACGCCCTTCTCGCCGCAGATTTCATTCGACCGGCCCTACGACGACATGTCGTTGTTCGAACGCTACGAGCTGCCGTTCTTGCAGTGGGCCGAAAAGAACGGATACGTCTTCGAGTACTGTTCGACCCTCGATCTGCACCTCGATCCGCAAATTCTCGGAAACTACCGTTTGATGATCAGTATCGGCCACGATGAGTACTGGTCTTTCGAGATGCGCGATCAGATCGAGGCGTTCATCGCGTGCGGCGGAAACGTGTGCTTTTTGAGTGCCAACACGTGCTATTGGCAAGCGCGCTTCGATTTTTCGAACGGCGGTCGCATCATGTACTGCTATAAGGAGACCGAAGCCGGCGCCCCAAACTTGGATCCCGTTCGTAACGATCCGCGCAAAGTGACCGTGCGCTGGTACGAGCCGCCGGTGAACCGGCCCGAGACGATGCTGACCGGCGTCAGTTACGAGTACGGTGCCGGTTGGTGGAACGATCCGATCTTGCCGGCGGCGCGCTATCGCGGATACACGGTCGCCGACGCATCGCACTGGGTGATGGCCGGCACCGGTCTTTCGAACGGCAGCGTCTTTGGAGCCGGTACGACCGTCGACAATTCGATTCTCGGATACGAAACCGATTCCGTCGGTAGCGGAACGCCCGCGAGCTTTCATACCCTGGCGACCGCGGACCTCGGCGACTGGGGCCCAGGCGGGCAAGCCGGCAAGGCGACGATGGGGCTCTATCGCCGCAACGGCGTCGTGTTCACCGCCGGAACGGTGAATTGGGCGGGCGGGTTGCCGCTCGACGGAACTTCGAACCCCGTCGACCGCATCACGCGCAACCTGCTCTCGACCTTAACGGGCGCTCAGCCGGCACCGATCGCAATCGCTAACGGCGACTTCGAGGACGTGCAGAACGGTGTGCCGACCGGGTGGGCACCCGACGGGGCGGGCGTCTGCAGCGCCGTCGCCACCGATCCGGACGACGTCGCCGACTACCTGCGCTTCTACGATGACGCGGCCGACTATGCGCTGCAGGTCGACGCGACGAAAGGCGAGACCTGGATCAGCGCCTCGGGCTTCACCTGCAACACGGGGTCCGTGTACGGCGCCGGCTGTTGGATCAAGGCAAGCTCGCCCGGGGCGACGATTCGCCTGCAGACGACCGACACGTGGACGGATTTCGCAAGCGCCGCGCATTCGGGCGACGGTGCTTGGGAATACGTCTTCGCTACCGGCACGCCGCCCGGATCGGGCGACATTCCCTCGCGCGTGAAGATTCAGGTCGCTGCCGGCATCGTCGCCCAATTCGAAAACGTCAGCGTTTTCGCGGTTCCGTTTTAAGCGCCCTCGACCGCCCGTGCCTACATATGGTGCGCGATGCTCAGCGTGATCTGCCGCCCCGCGAGCGGGAAGCCGATCGACGGTTCGGGGCCGCATCCTTGGCACGCATTCGCGGGCAACCCGCCGTAGAGAAGTCCACCGTTCACCTGCGCTAATTTGAAGTCGTACACGTTGGTGAGGTTCGTTCCGTAAACGCCGATATCGAAGGTACGCATGTGGTAGGTGAAGCCGGCACGCAAGGTCGCGAACGGACCGAGATTCAGTTCGTTGTATGTGCCTTCGTACTGAAAGCCCGCGTAGTATGCCAGGCCGCGTAAGCCCGGGTCGCGCGTGTAGGTCAACAGGACCTTGTGAAGCGGCACCCCGAGTGCCTGTTCGCCGATCGGGACGTTGTCGGCCGCGGCCGTCGGATAGTGCTGCGTGTAGACGCTGTCGATATCGTAGCTCGCCTGCAACGCACTCTGCGCCGTCAGTTGGACGTCGGCGCGGACTTCAAGGCCTTGATAGACTTCTTGGGTGACGTTGACCGGAAATGTGAGGCAGGGTGTGGCATCGGTGCAGCTTGTGCCGCCGTTTGCGGGCGTGCCGAGAAATTGCGCGACGCCGTTGTGCAGATCGGTTCGATAGACATCGGCTGAGAGGTGAACGGGCAGCGCAAAGGCATGCAAGAGGTGCTCGTAGCCGAGATCGTAGGAGGTTGCGTGCTCGGCCGTCGCTTTTGGATTGCCGATATTGATCAGACCATCTTCGGGGGCCGGCAGCGTCGGCGGCGTGATGAACGTCGGAAGTTGCGGCGATTGGAACGTCGACCCGACCGATGCGCGAAATGCCGAGCCGGCCGCGGGCGTCCAAACAAATCCGAAGCGCGGATCGATGCTGCGGCCGAACGAGCTATAGTTGCTGAAGTACGTGGCAAACGTATAGTGCAATTTCGAGGTCGGATCGACCGCGTAGCGCACTCCGAGCGAACGCTCGGTTTGCGCGAGCGCCTGTGAGGTGGAACCGGGGATACCCGGTATTGCATAGTCGTTGACTTGACGGATGCTCGAGAGCAGTTGATCCGCGGTTCCGTTCGCCGGCTCGCGGAGATCGGCATCGGCGAAGTCAATGCCGGGGATGAAGGTCGTGTAGAGATGTTCGTTCGTCAGCGCGTAACGCAGTGACAGCGTGCCGCGCGGAAGAGTGTGATCGAGTTCGAGCGTGTCGTCGAGGACGCTATCGCTATCGTTGAAGAGGTAGGGCGAGATCCCGGCGCCGGGACCTGTCACGGACTGGTTCGTAAGCGCACTTTGGTGGCGAAAGATAAGGGTCGTGGGCACGATACCGTCAGCGCCCGGACGGCCGAGCGGCAGTTGCAGATCGACGCCGTACGCGCGATTGGTCGAGTCGACGGCCGAGCCGGAAAAATTTTGAAATGTCGCGGGGGTCGAACTCGAGGGATCGGCCGCTTGGAACGATGAGAGCGTGGCGGAAATGTCGCGTTGCACGGCTTGGTCGCGGAAGGTAAAGCCGACGAAGCCGTTGCCGTTTCCGAGGGAGTAGCGTAGCTTCGCGATCGTTGAGGTGGCGTCGAGATCGTTGCCGATGGGAGCCGCCGGGCTTCCGAAGGTCGAGGTCGGAATCTCGAAATTTTGCAGCTCGCCGGCCGAGGTGAGGCGATGGATCGAGAAGGCGTACCCGAGCCGGTCCTGGGTGCCCGTTGCCTGTAACGTTTCTCCGAACGTGCCGTACGAGCCGGCGGTAAAGCGCTCGAGAAACTGCGGCTGGGTCGTCGGCTCGAGCGTGCGGATGTTGACCGCACCACCCAGCGTGTTCGGCCCGAAGAGTGACGACGGCGCAATTCCGTAAAGGACTTGAACGCTTTGGAGATCGGCTGGATCGAGCAGCGAAAGGTCGAAGTCACCGGTGTTCCCGTTGTTGACCTGATGCCCGTCGATATCGACGAGTGTTTCGCTCGGATCGGGCCCGCGCAAGGCAACGACGGCCGGCGCGTTGAGGCCGCCGCCGATGATCGGATAGACGGTCGTGGAAAGCTGGTTGCTCAGAATATCGCTCGTGCGCGTCTCGCCTTCCTGAGCGTAGGCTTTCGTGCTGATGTCGACTGTCGGAGCGGGCGCGGTCGAGATCGTCTGCGATCCGTTTGCCCGGACGCTACCGATGACGGTCAGCGACGAGGCTTGCTGCCGCTGAAGGGCGAGTTCAAGCGTCGTCGTGCCGTCCGATTTGACGTCGACGGTGCGGCCGCCGACCGGCTCGTAGCCGTGCGCCGTCGCCGAAATCGTATAGGTTCCCGGCACGACCGCGGTCAGGTAAAACGTGCCGTCGGCGGCGCTTGTCGCCACCTTTGCCGGACCGTTCCCACGAAGCTCGACCTTCGCGCCGCCGATCGGCCGGCCATCGGCAGCAGCGATCGTCCCGGCGACCGTCACGTTGGCCGGCGGTACCGAAATGGGATCGGCCAACACGAGCCCTGACGGCCACCCCGGCGCTCCGGCCAAAAGCACGGCAAACGCGACCGCTAGGGCGTTGAAACGGAATCTCACGAAGCGCCTTCCATGTTGGCAGAATGGACTTAGGAGCGGCGACCTTCGGTGTTAGGAATGCCTAACCTCTAACTTAGGCGACGATAATTTTGCTCGCCGGGACGCAAGCCTGCGCTGGGCTACCGGTCCCCCGGCCTTCCGGGCCGGGTTTTGTGGCCGTCCGCCCGAAGCGTGCCCGGGATGTTGACCCCCCCCGCTTGCGACCGGCATTTTTCTGCTTGCCTGCCGCGCCACGGCCTCGCTCGAACCGCTCTTCTTGCGTGCGCCGAGCGCAGCCGGCGCGCTCGCAACCTCAAACGAGGCCGATCGCCGCTTCCACTTTGCCGGATCGCCCGGCGACTACGCCTTCGCAACGTACATGCGCGAGCGTCTCGCTGCGCTCGGTTTCCGAGCGACGCTCGAGACGTTCCGCGGCCGCATCGACCTCCCCGAACATATCTTTCTAGAACTTGACAATCGCAGCGGCGGCGCCACCAAGCGCTTCGATCTGCGCGAGGGTACGGGCGGTAGCGATCCGGATGCCGGCCGGCCGGACGCGGTCCTGCCGTTCAACTACGGCAGTGGGGATGGCGACGTTCGCGCACCGTACGTCTACGCCAATCGCGGACTCGATGCCGACTATGCGGCCCTGCGGGCACATGGCGTGGCGGTGCGCGGCGCCATCGTTCTGGTTCGCTACGGGGCCGAGTTTCGCGGTTTCTTGGCGGCGCGGGCCGCTCGCAACGGTGCAGCCGGCGTCATCTTTTATTCCGATCCGCGCGACGACGGTGCGGCGCGCGGACCGGTTTACCCGCGCGGATCGTGGCGGCCGCTCGACAGCGTGCAGCGCGGCACGGTCTCCGGGACGCCGCTAAGAATTCCGACACTGCCGGTCACGATGCTGACTGCGGCCAAGCTGCTCGCCTACGTCCCGCATGCTTCGGGCAGGTACGGGCGCAGCAGCCGCGTTTTGCATCTGGTCGTCAAGCTCGAGCGCCGGCAGGCAACGATGTGGAATACGATCGGCGTGCTGCCCGGCCGCACCGCTCAAGAGGTGATTCTCGGTGGTCATCGCGACGCGTGGGTCTACGGCGTCACGGACAACGGCGCGGGCATTTCAACGTTGCTCGAGGTGGCCAAGAGTTTTGCGGCGCTCGCGCGCACCGGTTGGCGCCCCGAGCGCACCGTCGTGATCGCCGGCTGGGACGCCGAGGAGATCGGTGCGCTCGGTTCGCAAGCGTATGTCGCCGCTCACCGAGCGGACTTGCGTGCGCACGGCGTCGCGTATCTCAATGCGGACGAGAACGTGACGGGACCGGCGTTCGCCAGCGATGCGGTGGCTGCGATCGGAAACACCGTCGTCCGGGCGGCGGACGATCTGCGAATTCCCGCCGTTCCGCTCTTTGCTGATACCCCGGGCGGCGGCAGCGACCACGAATCATTTCTCTTCGGCCTTGGAATGCCGATTGCCGAGGTCGGATATCAAGGTCATCTGGGCGTCTATCACTCGTCGTACGACGACATCGGATATGCGACCAAAGAGATCGATCCGGGCTTCCGTCTGCACGAAAAGGCCGCTCGCATCCTCGGGCTCGTCGCGCTGCGGCTGGCCGATGACCCGAGTCTGCCCTATGCATTCGTCCCGTACGTGAACGTTTTACAAGAAGCCCGCGCAGCGCTTGGCCCCGCTGACGATCCGCTTCTTCGCCCGCTCGATCGTTCGATTGAGACGTTTGCGCTCGCAGCAGCGGCATATGACGCCCGTCGTGCTTCCGTTCGCGGGGAAGGCCGGCAACGCGATGTGATCGCGGCCGCGCAAACGCTAGATTTGACTCTCTACGGTGCCGCGGGCTACGCGAGTGCGTTCTTTCCAGCGATCGCGCGAGCGTCTACCACGCAAGATGGCTCCGCGCGGGCAGCCGCGATCCAAAGCGCGGCCGCTGCGCTTGACTCCGTGGCGGCTTCGCTCAACCGGGCCGATACCGCGAGCTGAGCAGCACGGAGGGCTTAGATCGGCGCCCGTATGGTCATCGGCGTGTCGAACTGGGACAGGGTGATGACGATCTTGTCGGTTTCGACCCGCACGATCCGGCCGCCGGCATCGAGGAAGACGGTCTCGACCTTCTTGGATGTCGCATCATGCACCCGGTACGCGTGGAGGAGGGCGCCTCCCGCCATCCGCGGACCGAGGTCCGTCGCAACGTAGGTGTGGCGATTCGAGGAAATCATCTTCTCGAGACTCGGCAGCGAGTTTTGGAGACCGCCCGCCGAAAGCTTCTGCCACTTTCCACTCGTTTTGAAGTACATGTTGTTGCCGACGAGATAGGTTTCGATATTTCCTGAGAACGAGTGTATTTCATAAGTCGGCTTGGTAACGACGTCGGCGCGCACGGTGACGTTGTCGCTCGTCAGTTCCATATGATAGGATTTGACGTTTTCGAGGTTGGTGAGCGCGTTCTTGACGTCGCCGGTGGCGTCGGCCAGAACCGCGGGCGTGGTAGCAGCCACGAGCAAGAACGCTACGATCAATCGATTCAGCATCTGGCCGTACTTCGCCGCGTCCGGCGGTAGCTCAGCCGCTGCTTGTCATCCAGAACTTCGGACAGAGTAGCGTATCGGTCTTGTCGGTCGCGAAGTCGGTCGCCATGTCGTCGGTGACATCGAGGCGGAGGGCGCCGGGCCAGCCGCCGCCGATGACGGGCGGATAGGGAATGCGGATTCGCACGTAGTGAGCGAGCCCGGTCACCGTGCGCAAACGCATGGCAAAAACGGGGGCACTCGTCGCGAGCGAGGGGTCACCGTAGAGCGAGGCATAGTATGCGCCCGGCTCGTAGGCGATGTCGATGTGCGCCGGCAGCGGCGGCGGGATCGGGTGATCGCACGTTGCGCTGCTGTCGAACAACACGTAGGTGGGTTTCAAATAAAGAAACGAGGTGGGGGCGGTGCCTTGCATGAGAAGAATCGGCAGTACCGGCGGCGTGGCAGCGTCAGCTAGGGTCGCCGAGATCTTGCGATTCTGGTCGGCAATCACATACACGTAGCTCGTCGAGGCACAGTTAAACTTCGGAACGTCGATCTGCAAGCGGTAGGCGCCACGCCCCACATCGAATTCGACGACCTTCTCCAAGCCCTCGCCGCGCGGGATGCGATAGGTCTGGTCGAACGGCGGATCGCCGACGCGAAACATCATTCGAACGTGCATCGCCACTTGCGTGTCAGGCGAGGTGCGCGCCACGGCGCTACACAAGCCGACGTGGAGAAAAATATGTGCGAGACCGTCCATGGCTAACAGTTCTGCCGCCACAGCGGCTTCACATTTTGCCGCTCTACTCGCGGAGCCAAGCAGTCAGATGCGGCACCACGCAACGCCGAGGCCCCGGGCACGCGCCCGAGTCACCGGGTCAAAACGGCAGCGGACGTCAGCGGTTGCACTGCGCCGGGAGTGGGCTTCGTCGCGGCGGCGCCGCGCGTGAGGTAGCCGCGCAAGAGCCAGGCGAACACCGAAAGATTTGCGGCCGAGCAAAGGTGCGCGAGCCACGGCGAAAACTCGTGCCGGTTTACCGCGCTTACCTGCGCGTCATCGAGATACATGAACGAAATGCCGTACTCGAGGTTGAGGAGAAACGTGACCGAAAGGATGATGGCCGGAATCCGCCAGCGTGGCATGAACAAGAGCGGCGCGATAAAGAAAATCGCGTAGCAGAGATAGCGTTCATGCATTTGCGTCAGGAAGAGGAAAAATGCGAGCAACACGAGCGCGCATGCCTCGATCAGCGCGCTCGGTTCGCGCAGTTGCCAGTAGCGTCTAAAAATCAAGAACGCGGCGCCGACGAACAGCCCGTAGCCCCAAATACGCAGTGGAATGAAGAGCAGCCGCGTCGTGTCCAAGACGAAGAAATCTTGAAAGAGCGCCCAAACGTTAAAAGCGTTCAGCGAATTGAATGGAAAATGGGCGGAGCCACTGTAGCGCAGCAGGCCGAAGAGATGCCGGTTTGCCGCGAGCAGCGTAGGGTGCGGAAAGAAGCCGACTGCGAATGCTTCGAGCATGACGAGCGAAGCCGCGATGCCGACGCCCGCGGCAATGACCCGGCGCTTGCGCTCGGGTTTCGAGGACACGAGCGCAGGATACAGCAAAAAGAGCGGTATCAACACGAACACCGGCGGCTTGATGAGCCCCGCGAAAGCCAGCGCAACCCATCCGAACGTCGCCCGGCCCGTAACGAGAAGCCATACGGCGAAGAGCGCCAGGGCCGAGGGAACCGAATCGAGTTGACCCCAGTAGGCTGAGTCGTAGATGATCGCGGGATTGAAGCTCAGGAAGGCGGCGGCGGCCAAGCCTGAGACGTGGGAGCCGTATCGTCGTGCTAAGCCGTACGCGAGCGCGGCGCCCCCGAGGTCCATGATGATGCTTGGCAGCTTCACCGCGATACGCATTTGCAGAACGGTTGGTTCGCCACTCACGAACAGGCGCAGCACCTGCGCGATCGCCTCGAAGATAATGAGCGCGCCGGGCGGATAATTCATGTGGCTGTAGGCGTAGAACTCGGACGGCGGCTGGGTGAGCGCAACCTTCAGCCACACGAAGAACAGGTTCAAGTCGTCGCGGTTGCCCGGATCTTGAATGAACGCGAGGCGAATCGCCAATCCCACCAAGAGAATAACCCCGAGCTGCGTAAGCCGGAGGGTCGGACTCGTGGTATTGAGCGCCCGTTTAAGGGTGCGCATGGCTGCGTCCAGCATTTCTATTACGTAGCATCGGCAACTGACGCATCGGCCATGCTCCCATAAAGCAAAGAAAAGGCCAAGGCTCTACAGCTGCGCACGTGCGCCCTCAACCGCGGAAATGGAATGCTGGTTGCGACCTTTACTCAACGTGGACGTTCATCGAATTCGGGCGATCCCCAAAACCCAACGGCTCGCTCGGAGCCGCGGAGTTCGACCTTCCGCGGCAAGAGCGGCGCGATCAGGCCCGCCTCCTGCGACGCCCGCGACGATCCGCCTCCGCTGCGCCGGAGCCCGCCGAGCTCGGCTCGGCAAGCGACTTAGCCGTCGGGCCGGGAACACCCCACCGGCGACCTTGCGTCTTGCGCCGCTCGGGGCCGGGGCGTATCGTAGGAGCCATGTCGATCGTCGTCTTGGATTCGGCCGTTTTTCTTCTCGGCGTTGCGATTCTCGGCGGGTTGCTCGTTTGGATCACCAAGCGAATCATCATTGATGAGCGCTACTGACGAGCGCTAATGCCGAGCGCTATCGGCGAGTGGCCGGCCGCGCCGCACGACTGCTTTGCTTTCCTACCCGAGCGCTAGAGAGCCGCGGGTTCGACCTTCGCAGTGAAACGGTAGGCTTGGAGGCCGCCGCCTAACGCCCCAAACGTATCCGGGGTGTAGCCGACGATCGTGCCGTCTTTGTAGGTGCCTTCGATGTGCAAGCTCGGGCTCTGACCGAGATTCAGCCAGATGTGACCGCCGTCGACGACACCCTCCACCGGTCGCGATTCCCCGCTGCCGTCCAGGCGAAAATAGCCGTTTAGCAGCCCATTCTTGCCCGCCCAGAGATCGAGCGTACCGTCGTACCCCCCGCCGCCGCGCTGGGGCTGGAGAACCGTTTCAAAGGTCATGCGCCCTGCCGGCATGGTTGTGATGGCGAGGGCCGGCGCCATCACGGTTGCCCCGAGAAGCAAGGCCGCGGCGATCGTACGAAAGCTTTTCATCGTACTCTCGATAACACGGCGACGCCCGGAAAGGTATTCGAAACCGGGCCGAGCTCAGTCGCTGCCGGCTTCCTTGCTCGAGCTGCCGACGGCCGACTGCAGGTAATTTTGCAGGCCGAGCTTTCCGATGAGGCTGATCTCGGTTTCGAGAAAGTCGATGTGCTCTTCGGAATCGACGATGATGCGCGAAGCGATCTCGCGACTGACATAGTCCCCTTGCAGCTCGAAGAACGCGATCGCTGCAGCGCTGTCGTTGCGCGCGATCATTTCAAGTGCAAGGTCGAGGTCGAGGGCTTCCGGCACGGTTTCACCGATATGCAGTTTTCCGAGGTCTTGCAAATTAGGCAGACCGTCGAGGAAAAGAATTCGCTCGATCAGCCAATCGGCGTGGCGCATCTCCCCGATCGACTCGCGATAAATACGTTCACCAAGATCGCGAAAGCCCCAGTTGCGCAGCATGCGCGCGTGCAGGAAATATTGGTTGATGGCGGTGAGCTCGTTGAACAGCATCTTGTTCAAGTGCTCGAGAACCGCCGACGGAGCTTTCATGCGACGAAGCTTACGCTAGCGCGTGCCGCCTCCTCCGGCCCGGCTCAAGCCGCGGCCGGCGTCCGGGCCAAAAGGGTCTCGATTTCGGGAATGCAGCTCGAGCAGCGCGGCTCGCACTGGAACGCCTCAAAAATCTGAAGGGGATCGCGGATCCCGAGCTCGCGGCCGGTTTCGATTTGGCGCTCGCGCAACGCGTTACAGATACAGACGAACATTGGTGTGAGGAACCCCGGAGGAGCGGGTCGGCGCCTTGCCTCAGGCAGTAGGCCACCCTAATGGTGCTATGAGGCTCACCTAATTAGGCCTCCGCCAACGGGGTCCTCCCCGCCGAAGAACAAAAGGGACCCGCGTCGTCCACGCGGGTCCCTTCGTTTTCGTTTCCTGGCTCGCTTCGAGGCCTAGTAGTCCTCGTCGCCGCCGCCGAGCGGCCCGAGACCCTCGTCTTCCTCTTCGTCCTTTTCGAGCTCTTCGTCTTCTTCTTCGAGGACGTAGCCTTCGTCGACGTCTTCCTCTTCAACGACCGGCTCTTCTTCGAGGACGTCCGCGTCGAGCACGTCGTCGCCGCCGAGGCCGCCGATTCTGCCGAGGTCACCGTCGCCGTCGAGGCCCGCAGCCGTGGGCATCACGCCGCGCGGTGAAGCTTGCGCCGCCGCGACTTCCTCGTCGCTTGCCTCGGTCTCTTCCTCTTCCTCGGGCTCCTCGCCGTCGGCCAGTTCAGTTGCCCCTTCGAGGACGTCTTCCAAGCCGATCCCGCCGGCTGCAGGAGCGGTCGCGACGCGCTGGTGCTCCGCTTCGCGAGCCGCTTGCGCGGTTTGCGACATGCGCGGATCTTCGTCGCCGACGAGCAGGCCGATATCCTTCGCGGTTTCGGTCATGTCGTCGTCTTGAATCTTGATCTCGATCTCTTCACGGTTCTCGGTGAGAACCTTGACGTCGAGCGCAAGCGACTGGAGCTCCTTGATCAGAACCTTGAAGGATTCGGGTACGCCCGGCTCCATCACGTTCTCGCCCTTGACGATCGCTTCGTACGTCTTCACGCGGCCGACGACGTCGTCGGATTTGACCGTCAAGAGTTCCTGGAGGGTGTAGGCCGCGCCGTATGCCTCAAGCGCCCACACTTCCATTTCGCCGAAACGCTGGCCGCCGAACTGTGCCTTGCCGCCGAGCGGCTGTTGGGTGATCATCGAGTACGGACCGGTCGAACGCGCATGGATCTTGTCGTCCACCAAGTGGGCGAGTTTGAGCATGTAGATCATGCCGACCGTGATCGGCCGGTTGAAGCGTTCTCCCGAACGGCCGTCGCGCAGCCACGTCTTACCGTCGGGCGGTAAGCCCGCGTCCTGCAGCCATTCGCTGATGTCTTCAGCATGGGCGCCGTCGAAGACCGGGGTTGCAATCTGCAAGCCGAGCATCTGAGCCGCCCATCCGAGATGGGTCTCCATGATCTGTCCGAGATTCATGCGCGATGGAACGCCGAGCGGATTGAGCACGATGTCGACCGGCGTGCCATCCTCGGTGTAGGGCATGTCTTCTTCGGGCAGCACCTTGGCGATAACGCCCTTGTTGCCGTGCCGGCCGGCCATCTTGTCGCCCTGCAGAATCTTGCGTTTCTGCGCGACGTACACGCGTACGAGATGGCTCACGCCGGGCGACAGTTCGTCGCCGTTGTCGCGCGAGAACATCTTGACGTCGATGATCTTGCCCTTTTCGCCGTGCGGGACTTTCAGCGACGTGTCGCGCACTTCGCGTGACTTTTCGCCGAAAATCGCGCGCAAAAGGCGCTCTTCCGCCGTCAGCTCGGTCTCGCCCTTCGGGGTCACCTTGCCGACCAGAATGTCTTCGGGCCGCACCTCGGCACCGATGCGAATGATGCCGTTCTCGTCGAGGTCCTTCAGCGCGTCTTCGCCGACGTTCGGAATGTCGCGCGTGATCTCTTCGGGCCCGAGCTTCGTATCGCGAGCTTCGCACTCGTACTCTTCGATGTGAATCGAGGTGAAGCGGTCGTCCTTGACCATGCGCTCGCTGATGAGAATGGCGTCTTCGTAGTTGAAGCCCTCCCACGGCATGAACGCGACTAGCACGTTTTGGCCGAGTGCCATCTCGCCTTGCTCGGAGGACGGTCCGTCCGCGAGGATTTGGCCGCGCACGACCTTCTCACCGATCGTCACGATCGGCGCCTGATTGATGCACGTTCCCGCGTTCGAACGCGTGAATTTCAACAGATCGTAGGTCTTCTCGAGGCCCCCGTCGTCGCCGCGTACGACGATCGACTTCGCATCGACGCCCACGACCTCGCCGCCCTCGTCCGCCAGGACGCAGCCGCCGGAGTCTTTGGCCGCACGATACTCCATGCCGGTGCCGACGATCGGCGCCTGCGGGCGGAGCAACGGCACCGCCTGACGCTGCATGTTCGCTCCCATGAGCGCGCGATTCGCGTCATCATGCTCGAGGAACGGAATGAGCGCCGTCGCGACCGAGACGATTTGCTTGGGCGAAACGTCCATGAGCTGCACCGCGCTCGGGGGCTCGGTGACGTACTCTTCAGCGTAACGCGCAATCACTTGTTCGGTCGTGATCTTGCCGTCGTCGTCGATTTCGGTGTTGGCTTGCGCGATGATGTACTCGTCTTCGCGATCGGCCGTCAGGTAGATGATGTCGCCGCTGACGATGCCGTTCTTCACGACACGGTACGGCGTCTCGATGAAGCCGTATTTATTGACGCGCGCGAAGGTCGCAAGCGATCCGATCAGACCGATGTTCGGGCCTTCCGGCGTTTCGATCGGGCAGATGCGGCCGTAGTGCGAGTGGTGGACGTCGCGTACCTCGAAGCCCGCGCGTTCGCGCGAAAGCCCACCCGGCCCGAGAGCCGAAAGGCGCCGCTTGTGGGTCAGCTCCGCGAGCGAATTCGTCTGGTCCATGAACTGCGAGAGTTGCGAGGACCCGAAGAACTCCTTGATGGCCGCAACGACCGGACGGATGTTGATCAACGCTTGCGGCGTGACCGTCTCGATGTCTTGCACCGTCATGCGCTCGCGCACGACGCGCTCGAGGCGCAGCAAACCGACGCGAAACTGATTCTGCAACAATTCGCCGACGGACCGGATGCGACGGTTGCCGAGGTGATCGATATCGTCGATATGGACTTGCTTGGTCGCGACCTTGATCAGCCGGCGGATCACGGCGATCATGTCCTCGCGCACGAGGCAGCGCTTGTCGATCGGCGGGATCGGCACACCGGCTGCGTCGTACTCGCGCCGCAGCTTGCCGGAGAGCTTGTAGCGGCCGACGCCCGCGAGGTCGTAACGCTTCTCGTCAAAGAACAGCGACTCGAGCAGCTTCTCGGCGTTTTCCGCGTTCTCGGGCTCGCCGGGACGGAGCTTCTTGTAGATCTCCTTGAGCGCGTCTTCGCGCGTCTTGACGTCCTTGTCTTTTTCAAGACAGTTCTGGATCAAGGGCGAATGCTCGAAGAGATCGAGAATCGCTTCGTCGGTCTCCCAGTTGAAGCCGAGGTCCGGGCGCGACAGGGCGCGCACGAAGGTCGTAACGTAGATCTTGCGGTTCTTGTCGATGCGGACGCCGACCGTGCCCTCGGTTTCGTCATTCTTCGTGCCGTTGTCGGTCTCGAATTCGATCCAGGCACCGCGGTTCGGAATGATCGTCGCGTTGTAGGTGGGCCGATTGTTCGTATCGAGATCTTTAAGGAAGTAGACGCCGGGCGAGCGCACGAGCTGGCTCACGATCACGCGCTCGGCGCCGTTGATCATGAAGGTGCCTTTGTCCGTCATGAGCGGGAAATCGCCCATGAAGATCTCTTGGTCGGGGATGCCCTTGATTTCGCCCGACTCGGCCGTGATCAGGCGAACCCGAACGCGCAGCGGCGCCGAGTAGGTCATGTCGCGTTCGCGGCACTCCTCGACCGTATACTTCGGCTCGCCAAGCGAGTGCTCGCCGAACTCGAGGACCAGGTTACCCGTGAAGTCCTTGATCGGTGAGATCGAGTCGAAGGCGTCCTTGAGGCCGTCGGTGATGAACCATTTGAACGACGCCTTCTGCAGCTCGATCAGGTCCGGCAGGTCGATGACGTCCTTGATCTTGGCAAAGGAATACCGGATCCGCTTGGGACCGGGATCGGGGTAACGCTCGACGGTAAAAGCTTCCGTCTCCGGTGCATAGACGGCCGATGACGCCGGGGTCAGGGTCGCGACTGCTCCGTCTCCGTCCTTCGTCGAGCGCTTCGAGCGGGTCGTCTTCCCCGCAGGCGCTTTGGAAGCGGCAGACTTGGGAAGGGTCGATTTCGCCATTAAATTCTTAGTCTCACAGTACGAAGCGCGGGCAAGGAAAAACCGGCCCGAAGCGCGTCTCCGGGCATAGGCAGCTAGGATATCACGGCTCGCCAAAACACGTCAACTCCTCCGAGAGGCGTCAAGGGAGCGCCCCCATGAGAGAGGTCTCCTTTTTTTGCCTGTTTGACGGCGACGGACGTCCCCGCCGAGACCCGATATCGGGTCGGTTGCTCAGCCGGTTGCTCGTCGCCGGCGAGCGGCCCGGGCAGCGCAAAGACCTTCCTTTGGGGACCAGCACGCGACCAAGCGCCTAGTTGACTTAGTTGTCCATAAGAATGATCGGCTGCAAGCGCCAGGCTGGTCGTCTCCGTCCCGTCGCCGGCAGGCTGTTCGCGGACGGCTTCGCGACGGGATAGCGAACTGCGCTTTGGGCGCAAAGCTTTAGTTATCAATGGTTTGCGTCTAAATGATACCGACCGACCGACCGTTCGGTCTTAGCATTTCTGGTGCCCCGTAACTTCGAAGTCTGACGTCACGCTGAAGACTCACCGCCTCCGGCGGGGCGGTGATGCTGCCCACAGAACGTGACCAATCGGTCGTGATCTGGTTTACGAGCGCAGGGAAATGCAGTGCTGAGATCATCCTCGAGGCTAAAGCGGGCGATATTTGTTGATAGATGCACAACGAACCGAGCTTTGACGGAGCTGCTTTAGAGCAGGTTCTTACCTCGTTGCTCACGTGCCAGCCGCCGCCACGCATGGTAGCGATCGGCTCGGACGGAATTTTCGTGCCCATGCCGGCGCAGATTCCCGTTGCGAACGGCTGCCTGATCGAAGGCCATTCATCAGCGCTGGAACTCGTCGTGGCGGAAGACGTCGAAATCGTCATCAAGTTTTGGGAATCCACCCTGAAAACGAAGACCGGACATTGCGAGGTTCATCTGTCAAAGGACCCGACTCATCCGGTCACCCTGCATTTCGTGGATGCGACCGACAAGTACGGCGTGTTTCTCGGCTTTATTACAGGTTACCGCGAGATCGAGGCGGGCACGGAGGCCGTCGAGCCGGGCGTTCGCCCCCGTTTCTGCGCCATTCAAAAAAACGGAATCGCGGTGATCACCAAGATCGATACTGCCTTCACCCGCATGCTCGGCTGGACTTCCGACGAAATCGTTGGTCAGCGCTCGCTCCATTTCATCCATCCCGACGATCAGATGCGAGCGATCACGAATTTTGTCGACTGCTTGAGTGCACGGGGCGAAGGCCGGCGGGTTCGACTGCGGCACCGACATCGCAACGGCTCGTGGGTTTGGTTCGAACTCACCAACACCAACCTGCTCAACGATCCGGAGCATGCATACATCGCTACCGAGATGATCGACGTCTCCGACGAATTGGCTGCGCAAGAAGCCTTGCGCGCAAGCGAGCAACTCCTGCGCCGCCTAACCGAAGCGCTGCCCCTCGGCATCGTGCAGATCGATGCTACGCGTAAGATCCTGTATCATAACGAACGGCTGACGCAAATCATCGGTTGTAGCGCTCCGACGATCGACGACCTTCTCTCTTCGGTTGCCGAGGGCGACCGCGAGGCTTTGGACACCGCGCTTCTGGCGGTCCTCGGCGATGGGCTGGATGTCGATGTCGAGCTCTCCTTTCGCCCTGACGACGGCGCGCGCCGTTGCAGCTTGAACATGCGCCCGCTCACCTCAGAAAACGGCGAGGTCAGCGGCGCGATCATCAGCATCGCGGATGTCACCGAGCGCGTGCGGCTGCGGCAAGAGCTCGAAATACGGGCGACCTACGATGCACTGACCGGCTGCCACAATCGCAGCTCGATCCTCGAACGCCTCGAGCATCTGTTGCTGTCGCCTCGCGCGGCCGGAACGGGCACCGCCGTGCTCTTCATCGATCTCGACGATTTCAAGGCCGTCAACGATACGTTCGGCCATGCCGCCGGCGACGAGCTGCTGCGCCGGACGGGAGAATGTCTGCTCGCCGCGGGCCGCGCGGGCGATGCAATCGGGCGGCTCGGCGGCGACGAGTTTCTGGTCGTCTGTCAGGAAGTAGCGACCCCGGAGCGCGCCCTCGAAATCGCCCAGCGTATTGCAGGCGCACTCGCGGAAGTCGTACCGGGTCCCGACCGGGTGCACCCGGCGGCGAGCGTCGGCGTTGCTTGGAGCAACACGATCGAAGATGCCGACATGCTCGTGGCCGTCGCTGACTCCGCCATGTACCAGTCAAAGCGCGAAGGCATGGGTAGGCCCGTGCTCGTCGGCCCGTCGCAAAGGCGGCCGTCGAACGCACGCGCCGAGGTTAAAGCCGCCCGCCGCTCGGAACCGACCAAGGCCTAGCTCGAAGTATCTACGCGGCCCCGGCGCGGTGATTCGAGGCACACATCGGCCCAAAGCGGTTGCGATCGGGATGCAGAGCGCTCGCTTAGATTCAGCTTAGTGCATGAAATGGCGATATTTTTAGGTAGTATGGAATCTCTTCGCCGCGTCTCCGTCGTCGAAAAGACCGGACTCGCCCTTTTCACGAAGGTCGATGATGCTTTTACGCAGCTGCTTGGTTGGCCGCGCGCAGAAATGATCGGCCAGCGGGCGCTGAAGTTCGTCCATCCGGAAGACCAGGCGCGAGCAGTCGGCAGCTGGGTCGACGTGCTGAGTTCGGGCGGCCGGCCCACCACGATTCGCCTTCGTCAACTCCACCGCGACGGCCGCTGGATTTGGTTTGATATCGTCAACCGCAATCTGCTGCGGGATCCCGAACGCTGCTGCGTCGTATCGGAGATGACCGATCTCTCCGATATGATCGACTCCGAGGAGGGCGCGCCCGATTCGGAGCGCACGGAACTCGCCCGGGAAAAAGGCTCATTTCCTCTGGAGAGCCTCGACGAGCGAATTGCGAGTGTCCCGGCGGCGAACCGCGAGGCGATTCAGTCAGCACTCGCGTCGTTCATCGCCGAACGCCGCGCCGCCGAGGAAGCCTTTCGCGCAAGCGAACTGCTGCTGCGCAGCCTCACCGAAGCATTGCCGCTCGGCATCGCGCAGATCGACCGTCAGCGGCGCATCATCTACCGTAACGAGCGACTTGGGTTGATCCTCGAGCGCAGTCCGGCCGCGACGATCGACGAACAGCTCTCCGGTATTATCGACGCCGATCGCGGAGCCTTGCAAGAGGCACTCGTGCGCGTCCTTGGAGCGGGTCGCGATGTCGATCTTGAAGTGACGTTTCGGCGCGACGCCGGCGAATTGCATTGCAGCCTCAACATGCGCGCCCTGACGAGCGAAACGGGAGAGGTTACGGGCGCGATCGTCTGCGTCGCCGACATCACCGAACGCGTTCGTCTGCGCGAAGAGTTGAAGCAGCGGGCCACCTATGACGCGCTGACCGGCTGCTACAACCGCGAAGCGATCTTGGAGTTGCTGGAACGCATCGTCCAAGTGAACCGCCGCCCGCAAAGCGGAACCGCGGTCATCTTCATCGACCTCGACGATTTCAAAGGCGTCAACGACGAGCACGGGCACGCGGCCGGAGATGAACTCCTGCGGCAAACGGGCAAATGCCTGATCGACGCCGGCCGCGCGGGCGATGTCGTCGGCCGGCTCGGCGGCGATGAATTCCTCGTTGTCTGCCACGACGTCAGCGCGCCGGAGCACGCGCTCGAGATCGCCCACCGCGTCGCGGATTGTCTGGGCTCAACGGTCCGTTCGAGCGGACCGAGACGGCCTGCCGCAAGCATCGGCGTCGCTTGGACCGATGCGCCGATCGACGCCGACGACTTTGTCGCGATCGCCGACGCGGCGATGTACCAGTCGAAACGCGAAGGGGCCGGCCGCCCGATTCTGCTGCGCCAAGCCGAAGTGCGGCGCCCGAAATTCCAGGATGTCAAAGCCACCGCGTAGCCGGTTCTCGATCTCCTCCCTATCGCGTGGGGGGCCAAACAGCCGCCCTTGGCACGGCTATACGGCTGCGATCGTGGCAACGATTCTAACACTGCTGGTTCGCCTGTCGTTCGGCGTTCAGGAACACAGTCCGGCGATGATCCTCTTTGTCATCCCAATCGTGATCGCAGCCTATCTCGGCGGCCTCGGGCCGGGGCTCACGGCAACGTTTCTGAGCGCATGTATTGCCGAGTATTTCTTAATTGCGCGGACGCACGAGATGCCTGCCGGAATAGGACTCGACCGGCTCGCGTTTCCGGCATTTATCGCCTCGGGCGCGCTGATCAGCATCCTGTGCGAAACCCTACACCGTGCCAACCGCCGGCTTGAAGAGGGTGTCGCCTCCACTGCGGCGAGCGAAGCAAGATTTCGCTCATACGTTGCGACCGCGCCCTTTGCGATCGTCGCGGTCGACAAAACGGGCCGGGTGGCCGATTCCAACCCGGCTGCCGAGGTGTTGTTCGGCCTCAGCCATCAAGAGGTGAGCCGGCTTAGCTACCTCGACTACATCAACTACATGCTGCCCGAAGAACGCGAGGGAGCACGCGCAAGTTTTCTTGCCTTGAAGCCCGGTGGCAGCTACGAACGCGAGCGGCGGCTGGTGCGAGCCGACGGCGAAGTCATCTGGACCCTGACGCGCACGATAGCGATGCAGGACGGGAGCGTGGTGGCGTTCCTAGACGATATCACCCCGCGCAAGCTCAACGATGAGAAGTTGCGGCAAGCGGCCACCGTCTTCACCAGCACCAAAGAAGGCGTCTTGATCACGCTGCCGGACGGCACGATCGTCGCCGCCAACCAAGCCTATTGCACGATGAGCGGTTATGAAGAAAGCGAGGTTGTCGGAAAGAACCTCAGCTGTCTGAGTGCCGGCATCCTCGACGCCGACGTCCTGGTCGCGATCGACCGCGACGGCGCCTGGGAAGGCGAGATTTCCAATCCGCGTAAGGATGGCGGCCGCCATCCCGCGCGGCTTTCCGTCAACGCCGTTCGCGACGAGGCCGGCGCTACGATCAACTATGTCGCCGCGCTTTCCAATATCACGCAACTGCGTGCGACCGAGTCGCGCTTCGAGCATCTTGCGCGGCACGATCCGTTGACCGATCTGCCCAACCGGCAATATTTGCTGTCCCGCCTCGATCATGCGCTGGCGCTGGCCGGCCGCACCGGGACGCAGGGCGCCGTGCTCTTCATCGATCTCGACGCCTTCCAGAACGTGAACGACAGTTTGGGGCATTCGGCGGGCGACGAACTCCTGCAGATCGTCGCCAAACGCTTGCGCGCGCGTTTACGTTCAAGTGACACACTGGCGCGCACTGGTGGCGACGAATTCATCGTCGTCCTCGAGGACGTAACGATTCCGGCCGACGCCGCCACGGTCGCCTCCGCGATTCTCGACGACCTCAAGTTGCCTGCCGTGCTGGCCGACGGTCACCAAGTCTATCCCGGCTGCAGCATCGGCATCAGCCTTTATCCTCACGACGGCAGAACGTCTGAGCACCTGATTCAGCACGCGGATGCGGCCCTCTACCGCGCGAAATCGGCCGGCCGGCAGACCTACCGTTTCTACACCCAGGAACTGACCCGCGACGCCAACGAGCGTCTTGCGATCCAGGCCAATCTGCGCCGCGCGCTGGAAGGCGACGAGTTCGTCCTGCACTATCAGCCCCTGTTTGATGCCACGACCTCGCAGCCCAAGTCCATTGAAGCGCTCGTGCGCTGGAAGGACCCGAGCACGGGTAAACTGATTCCGCCGCTCAGCTTCATTCCGCTCGCGGAGGAAACCGGTCTCATCGTGCCGCTTGGCCGCTGGGTATTGCGCGAAGCGTGCCGTCAGATGAAGGTTTGGCGTGAGGCCGGCTTGCCGTTTGAAATGGTCGCGGTCAACCTCTCGCCGCGTCAGTTCATGCAGGCAGACATCGTACAAGACGTGGAGACGATCTTGCGCGAGACGGGACTCGAGGCACGCTTCCTCGAGCTTGAGATTACCGAAAGCGCGCTCGTCGGAAAAGAAGCTGAAGTCACGGCGCGTTTGACGGCGCTCAAGAAATTCGGTCTACGCTTCTCGCTCGACGACTTCGGCACCGGCTATTCGTCGCTTGCCTATTTGAAGCGCTTCCCGATCGATCGCCTGAAGATTCCGCAGGAATTCGTGCGCGACATTCCCGGCAGCGAGACGGATACCGAGATCATCTCGGCGATCATCGCCCTTGCCAGGAGCTTGCGACTCGACGTGGTCGCCGAAGGTGTCGAGACGCTCGAGCAGCTCGAGTTTCTGCGCGTACACGGCTGCGACACGATCCAGGGCTACTATCTTTGCCGGCCGGTGCCTGCCGAGGAAATCGCGCAGCGCTATCCGGGCCGGACCGAACTTCGCCGAGCGGGGTAGAAACCGAAACTCGCGAAGCAGCCCGCAATGAGCGCTGGCGCACGCATTTGGCTTTGCGCGGCCGCGTATGGGCTCGTCTATTTCGGCCTCGGCGCAGACCGCTACCTGACCTATCACTCCGGCGCGGATCTTGGTCTGTTCACCCAGTCGATCGCGAGCGCGTTCGGCGGCTTTCACAACACGCTTGAAGGTGCGAACCACTTCACCTATCACTTCTCGCCGATCTTGTTTCTTTGTACGCCGCTATTGCTCGCGGTTCACTCGCCGCTGGCGCTCGTCGCGGTTCAAGCGCTCGCGGGAGCGCTCACCGCGCCCGCACTCTTCTTCATTGCGCGGCGGCGTACGGACGATGGCGTTGCCTTTGCAATTGCCACGATTCCGCTGCTCTATCCGCCGCTCGCGGGCGTGACTTTCACCGATTTTCACGAAGACGGCTTTGCGCCGGCGGCCACGCTCTGGCTCGTGTGGGCCGTGGACGGCCGCAAATGGGTCTGGGCGATCGTGTTCGTGCTGCTGACGCTCGGAATCAAAGAGGACCAAGGATTGATTCTCGCCGTGTGCGGCGTTTTCGGCGCCGTGTATTTCGCGCGGCGCCGCGAATGGCCCGGCATCGTGTTTTGCGCGTCCGCAACGGTGCTCGCACTCGCGACCTTCGCTTCGTACTTCGCCTTCGTGCGACCGCTTGCGGGCGCGGTGAGCGGCTGGTCGCCGCAGCACTTCTACGCTTGGCAACGCGGCAACACGCCAGGCAGTGCCCCCTGGTACTTCATCGGGCGGCCGGCGTATGTCGTCGAAGCTTTGCTGCCGTTGCTTTTTCTGTCCGTTGCAAGCCCGCTCTTCCTGACGGCGCTCCCCGGCTTTGCCGAAGTGCTCGGTTCGCACGATACGCTGCCGTTCACGATGGGACAGCACTATGCCGGCGTTTGGATCGGCTGGGTACTGGCGGCTTTCGCGCTCGCCGTCGCAAACATCGCGCGCCGCTCGCCCGGGCGCGCGCATACGCTCGTGCGCATCTGCCTGGTCCTGTGCGTCCTCAACCTGGCGCTTGCGAGCCCGACGCATTGGGGCCACTTCTTGCGGTTGCGTAGCTCCCACGACGCAGCGCTCGACCGCATGCTCGCGCGCCTGCCTCCCGATGCAGAGGTGGGCACCCACGACGAACTGTACGCGCACTTAGGCTTCGACCCGAATGCCTCGATCGGCTTGCTCCGTAGGCCCGCGTACCTGGTGTTCGATCGCTCGTACTCATCGCCGACGTGGGTCGCCAAGATTCGCCCGCTCTTCGAGCGGGAGCTCGGGCGCGGCGCCTACCGGCTCGAGGCGCAGGACGACGGTGTCGACCTGTATGCGCGGACTACACGCTGACCCGGGACAAGCTCCGAGGCGGAACGAAGGCGCGCGGCATGCCGGCGCAGGTTCACGTTGCGGTCGACGCGCACAACCTTGCTCGCGACGACCGCGGCATCGGTCGCTACGCGCGCGAGATACTGAAGCGCGGGCTGCACGCCCCAGGCTTTCGCTGGACCTTCGTCGTGCGCGATTTCTTCGCGCGGGCGCATCCCATCGCAAGCGCCCTCGGTGAGGCGAGTGTTACCGTTACCAACCGCATACCCCGCGGCGCGAGCGTGCTTTGGCATCCCTGGAACGGTACGTTCTTGAACTCGAGCCTTCCAAGCGTCGCCACGATGCACGACGCTACACCGTTTCTCTTTCCCTCGCCGGACGCGCGCATTCGTCGCACCGAGCAAACGCCGTTCTTGAAGACGGCCGCAAGCGCGCGCCGTATTATCGTCCAATCGCAGTACACGGCAAGCGAGATCCAGCGCTGGCTCGGGGTCGCGGCCGAGCGCATCGTCGTGATTTCGCTCGCCGCCGGCCCAGCCTTTGCTACGAGCGAAACGGCGCTTCAAAGCGCCCCTTCGGAGCGCTACATTCTTTGCGTCGGCGCGCACGACGTGCGCAAGAATACGGCGACGCTCGTCGCTGCGTTCGAGCGTGTATTTCCGGACGGCGATACGAAACTCGTCTTTACCCGCACGCCGCCGTGCCTGCCCAAGGGAGGCGCGGTCGTTGCCGCGCGAGACGATGCCGAGCTTGCAGCGCTCTATCGCGGCGCGCTCCTCGTGACGTGCCCGTCCCCCTATGAAGGCTTCGGTTTGCCGCTGCTTGAGGCGCTCGCTTGCGGCGCTCCCGTGCTGGCTGCCCGGGGCGGTGCGTTGCCTGAGGTCGGCGCGGGCGCAGCCGCTTGGGTCGACCAGCCACTCGATGTCGACTGCTGGGAGGCCGCACTGCGCGCACTCGACGCAGACGGCGCCTGGCGGGCGCGCCTGGCACGCTTGGGACCCGCTCGTGCCGCAGCGTTTTCATGGGACCGCTGCACGAGCGAAACGCTCGCCGTATTGCGGGCCGTCGCGCAAGATGGTCAGGGCGGGGCAAGCTCCGCCGGCCCAACGGGCACACCAGCGCACAGCTTCGTACCGGCCGCTGCGGTGCCGAATCCGAGCGAGGCGAAAAACGCGCGCGCGTTCGTGTCGTAAGCGGGACAGTAGCCCGCTTCGTCGCGGCGGTACTTCAAGAGCACGACGTTCGGATTGGAAGCGGCGACAACGTACTCGCCTTCAAGGTGCCGGGGTAGGGCGACGCGGCTAGCGGCGCTCCGCAGCGCGACCGCGACCCGGTAAGCTTGCCGATCGATCACGAACGGCCAGCGGCCGATCTTTAGCACCGTATCGTTGAGCGTCAAGGCGCACAAGAGCGCACATGCGAGCATAGGCAGCGCGAAACGCGGGCGTCGCGCGACGATGTAGGCGGCACCGATCGCGGTTGCGGCGACGAGCGAGGCCGTCCAATGGACGCCGATGCGGGCTAGCGGGTACGCCCACGGGCGGCTAAAGACGATCTCCGCGGCCAGCGGCAGGCCGAGCAGCAGGCGCCGGCCGAGCCAGAGCGGTGCGAACGCAAACGGTGCGAACAAGGCAACGAAGAACAGCAACTTCGCGAGCGGATCGTCGACGTGCAGGGCGTAGCCGGGAAGCGAGGGGTGCGCGTTGTGCAGCCGTTCCGCGAACACGAAGGCGAGGCCGTTGCAGGCCGCGAGCAGCGCGAGGAAAATGCCGATCCGCCGGTCCCAAAAGAGCGCGCACCAAAGGCCGAACCAAATCAGAAAGAGCGCCTGATCTTCCTTGAGGCCAAGCAAGACCTGCGCGACGAGCAAGGTCGCTACGAGCGAACGCCGGCGTGCCGCGATCGCACCGCAAACGGCCAGCACCGGGACGAATAGGTTTTCCAGGAAGTTGCCGTACGCGAGGCCTTGCGCCGACGGCGACAGCAAGAACGCGATGCCGACGGCAACTGCGGCGCGCGCTTCGGCACCGCAGGTTCGCGCGAACACGTAGAGTGCGGGCGCTGTCGCCGCGATCGCGAGGACTTGCACGACCAGTAGCGTCTGTGCGTACGGCCAAAGAGCCATCAAGGGAACGAGTGCGAGCAGGGCCCACGAGTCGTGCACCTGCAAATGGGGCCGGTATTCCGCGCCGTTCCAGGAACCGCGTCCGTGCGCTTCGCCGACAAGCCACTGGACGAAGTTGCCGGTGTCGGCTCCGTAGCGTAGCGCCCACAGCTTGTTGAAATCGAGCGCGACGTAGATGACCGTGAAGAGAACTGCGGCGACGGCGACGGCCAGCGCCGGGCGTGACGGCTTCATGCGTTGGGCATGCGAAAACGCCCGCATCCGAAGATGCGGGCGTTCTCGTTACAAGCGCGTCCTCCGCGTACCGCCGCTTTTAGCGGTACGAGGTGCTGCGCGTCGCGAAGCAGTCGCGGCAATAAACCGGCTTGTCGCCGCGCGGCTGGAACGGCACTTCTGCCGTCTGTCCGCACTGGCTGCAGGTCGTTTGGAACATCTCGCGGCTGCCGCCACGTGAAGCTCCACCACCACCGCCGCCGCCGTAGCTTCCGCCACCGCCGCCGCCGGCTCCGCGCTGCGCCTTACGGGCGGCACGGCATTCCGGGCAACGATTGGGTTTGTTCTGGAAGCCTTTGCTCGCGAAGAACTGCTGTTCGCCAGAACTGAAAATGAACTGGCTGTTGCAATCTACGCAACTCAGGGATTCATCAGTGTACATGTTTTAGGGTTACTCCTGGCGTCTGTATGTTATTCGGCCCCGCATGTACCTGATGGAGAGCTAGGTTGCTAACTACCGGTTCCGCGATGGTTTCGAGCCGGTACGGCGTGACGCCACGAGTACCCGACCGGCTCATGGACTATAACACACTCCGACCTAAGATGGATTAACTTTCTTCAAAAAGTGCGCCGGAGTGGGCGCTAGCCCCCTAAACGACCGGTCGGGAGCTTAAATGGCGGCTCATTGGCTGGTGCAAAATGCCTGCATCCCACATGGTTTCACCGTCGTCGTGGAAGCCGGCCTTTATATAGAAGGCACGGGCGTGGGTTTGCGCATGTAGATGGGCTTTTTCAAAACCATGGCGCTGCGCTTCCCGCAGGAGGGCCTCGAGCAGCAAGCGCCCGGCGCCGATTCCGCGGGCCTCCGCTAGCACCGCCATACGGCCGATTTGGACGGTACTCGACGAAGTGAGGTAATAGCGGCCCGCACCAATCGCGGGCGCGTGCGGCGCGGGTCGCACGAGGGCGTGCACGGCTTCGAGATCGGTGCGGTCGTGCGCATCGATTTCCTCATCGGGCGGAACGCCCTGCTCGTCAACGAAAACGCGCGTTCGTATGGCAAGCGCCTCACGCATGGCCTGCTCGTCACCGATGCCGAAGACGTCAACGATCACGGTGGCCTGCGCACTGTGCGTGGGTGAGGTTCCGGAACGCTATCTCGGCGCAGCGCTCGCAGCGATTTCGGACGCCGTCGACGTGCTGGTGGTCAACGACAACTCCGGTCGCTCGCGCAGCGCGAACGTCGAAACACTGGAGCAGAGCGCCTTTGCCGCGCGTGGTGCGCTGCACATCGAACGGCACGCCTTCCGCGATTTCGCCGACATGCGCAACGCGGCGTTCAAGCAGCTGAAAGCGCTTGCGACACCTCCGGATTGGGTCCTTTTTCTCGACGCCGATGAAGTTCATGGGGAGCAAGTCCGCTATATAGCGCGCGAAATCTTGCCGCGCCTCGGCGCTCGGATCGGTAGCGTCGACGCATACACCTACAATTTCTTCGGCAGCTATCGCTGGATCACCGAAGTCGCGCGGCGTTTCATGTTCTACCGCTACTCGCCGGGTCTCTTCTGGGTCAACCCGATCCATGAGAAGATCACGGGCCTGCGCGGCGACGCGCTCGTGCTGCCGTACGTTTACCATCACTACGGTAACGTTGTGCCGCCGGGGCTGCTCGCGCGAAAGCACGGCAAGTATTTCGACCTCGGTAACCGGGTACCGCGACCCACGAGCGAGGCACAAGCAAATGCAAACGTGTTCTTCGCGGAAACCCGGCGCGTCCGTCCGTACGCTGGTGCGCATCCGCGCAACGCAGGTTCGATCTTGGCTCGCCTAGAGCGCGAATGGGCCGCCGAGTTCGCGGTGATCGACGCGGGCTTTCGCTCGCGCCGCACCTTGCTCATGCGACTGGCGGCTTCGGCGCGCGCGTTCAACGAGGACGCACGGGTTAGGCTGCGCTACTTGGAGCATCCGCTCGCTTATCGCGCAACCAACAGCGCGCGATGACGATTCACTTGGCGCACGGCATCCTTGAACGCAACGGATGCATCCTGTTAGCTGCCTCTCGCTATCCCAATCAGCCGGAGGCTCTTTGGAATCTCCCCGGCGGACGGCAACGCTCCGGAGAGTTGCTCGACGAAACGCTCAAGCGCGAGTTTTGTGAAGAAACCTCGCTTGTAGCGAGCGTTCGCCGGCTGCGATATGTCAGCGAATCCTACGATGGCGCAACGGGCGACCACTTTGTGAGCATGGTGTTTGACGTTGTTGCCGACGGAGAAGCGCGGCTCTCGGGCGTCGATGCGCACGTGGTCGATCTCGCCTGGGTGCCGCGTGATGAACTCGCTGCGCGCCTTACGGTCGCGGTCGTGCGGCAACCGCTCGTCGAACATTTTGCAGATGAATGCCGTCGCTATTTTGCATTTCCGGAAGCGGGTATCACCATTCGCTTTTCGGACTTTTCGTAAAGAACCGGTAAGATCATTGACATTCAGTGGTAAGAGCGACTATTGTAGATCAAGTGATGCACGTCACACTCTCGAAAGTGTGACACCCGCCACACCTCCTAAAAGGTACTTGAATGCACATCGTTGCCGCTCCTGTCCTCGTAGCTACGCTCTCCGGTCTTCCCGGTGTCATCTCGTCCGTCGCCGGACATTTTGCATCGTTCTTCCACTTCGTTGCAAACACGCTGAGCGGGCTGCCCGGCGTCGTTCGCGTCATTATCCCCAATACGCTAAGCGGACTTCCGGGCTAAAGCCTCGCCTCGGAATCTCCTGCTAATAGAAAAGCGGCCCGTTCCCTGGCGAGGGAACGGGCCGCTTTTTTGTGTCCGGGTAATTCTGCCGATCGAGGGGTATTGGGCAAACGGCTTATCCGAATGTAGTAGACACTAGGACCGCAACTGTGCATCCGGTTTACTGTGCGGTGCTCGGTGTGATCCGGGTGAATGTCCGGGATAAGCATGACCGGGACGTCAGCGGCTTCGAAAGGTCCTGGACGCGATTCTTTAGCGCAGGATGTCGCGCATCGCGGCAACCACGGTTTCGTCGAACTGCTTTCCGCTATGAATGGTCAGCTGTTCGAGTGCGGTTGCGGGGGACATCGGCAAGCGATATGGCCGCCGCCCGATCATCGCATTGAAGCAGTCGGCAACCGTAACGATCCGCGTGAAAAGCGGGACCTCGTCTCCGCCGATTTTGTCGGGGTAGCCTTTTCCGTCGAGTCGCTCGTGATGGGAGCGCACGGCCGGGGAGAAGGCCGCGAGCAGTGGTTCTTGCCGAACCAGAGCCTCACCGGCGGAGGCGTGATCGCGCATGACGACCCATTCATCCTGGGTGAGCGCACGCGGAGCGTTAAGGATATCGGTCGGGGTCGTCGTCTTGCCAATGTCGTGAATCGCGCCGCAGCGAGATGCATAGGTGATTTCCGCGTCAGAGAGCGAGAGCTTCCGCGCGAGTCTTCCGCACCACATACCGACGGCGCGCGAGTGCTCGGCGGTGAGGGGGTCGATGTAGCCTAACCGCGTTAGGGACGCATGAATCGCCGCGTCGGTCTCGTCGAGCTGATCCGAGGGCTGGGTGGCCACTCCTTCGGAACCAGCAGCGATCCGCTGCAAATGCCGATCGACCACGCAAAGGTCGCGCCGAGCCTGCAACCTGTCGCCCTTGCGGGCGAGGTGCGCTTCCAGCGCGCGGCACGCCTCGCGGAACAGGGTCGCAACCGCGGGAGTGTCAGCATGGGCTCGACACATTCGCCCCACCCAATCGACGATCGCGAAGAGGTTCCCCGTGCTTGAGGCCGCTTCAAACTCGAGAACAAATGAGCGCGAAAGCAACTCGACAAGCAGCGTGCGTTCGGCGTTCGGCACGGCGTCGGCGAGCGCGGCCGCCATCGCTAGGTGACGCTCGCCGCTGTGCCCGGCAGAGATCAGCAGCCGATCAGCGGCAATCATGCGTATCCTGAGGCTACCGCGCTGGGCCGAGATGCCGCGCCGTCGGCGCGGAAGAAATGCCCCGGAAGCGCCTCGACCAGCTTAGCGAGGCCTCCAAGATCTTGGGTCCGCAGCGCCTCGAGCGCCTCGACGAGCGCGGTGTGCTCGCCGTGCCCCCCTGCGCGCAGATTCACCACTTGCTCGACCACGCGGGCCAACGCGCGCATCCCGGTAAAGCGCGCCGAAAGTTCTTGGTCAGCTGCGCACAGGAGCCGTTTCGCCCCGCTCTGCCGCCCGAGAAGCGTGAACGCGAGGGCGCAATAGAGCCGCGTACGGGCCGTTCGCAGCGTCGCCGGCGGGGCAAGCCTTAGTTTTCGAAGCGCTAGGACCAGCATCTCGCTCGCCGATTCTTCGTTTCGAGCTGCGACGGCGTAGCACGCGAGCTCGGCGTAGCGCAGCGCCTGGCGACCCGGATCGCGAAGCTCCTCGGTGCTTGCTGCAAGCGTGCTGAAGGCGCGCGTAAAATCGCCACGCCACGCTTGTTGCAGGACCAATGCCGGCAGTAAGGCTTCGCTCGAAGCGCGCGTGCCGTACTGCAGATCGAAGAGGCTAAGCTTGCCCCCGATTTCGGCGAGCGCTGCTACATCGCCGCGCTCGGCCTCGATTTCATATGCTCCGATCAGCGCAAAGAGTTGCCAATCCACATTGCCGACTTTGGCGGCGTAGGAGCCCGTTAGCTCAATGTACGTTCTGGCCGACTTCCGGTCTTCATCAGCATCGGCCGCGATTTCATAGAGAACACTGCTTGCGGCGCTCGCCGTTTCGAAGGCGCCGATTCGCTCCGCAAGTGCTAAGGCCGAGTTTGCATGATGACGTGCTGCCTCGATATCCCCCGTCCAGACGGAAACGTAGCTCGCTTGTTGGTTGACGCGGGCGGACACGTACGCATCGCTCAAGTGCTTGGCTGCCGTCAGAGCGCGCTGAATCCATTTCTTTGCATCTTTGAGTCGCCCCCGTTGGACGAGGCTTACCGCTAACGCCGCTGTAGCCAGTGCTCGCACGCGTGCCGGAGCTGAGAAAAACGTTCGGTCTGGCTTTAGAAGATCATAGGCATCGGGCCGGTCTCTCCGCAGCAGATCGAGCGCGTACAGATACCGTATCCGGCTCTTGCGTTCGTCGGTGGTGCAGGCTGAAATGGCATGCGCAAAAAGTGATTCGCTCACGTCGGTACGGCCGTGCAGCGCGGCGCTCACGGCCGAAAAGGCAAGCACGACGGCACTTTCCGGCCCGGGTGTCGCGCTCAAACTCTCGACCGCCTCGTGCCAGCGCGAGCCGCAGCCGCCTTCGAGTTCGTCCAATCCGTGCGTATCGATCAAGCGCCGAATCTCGCGGTCGAGTTCGATCGCGCTATAGAGTTCCAGTGCTGCCGCCGATTCTCCATTTGCTTCGAGGGCCCGTGCCGCCCGGTTGAAAATGGCCGTGCAACGGGCGACGCCGAGCGAGCGCACATGGCCCTTAGCGAATTCGAGAAAGAACCGGTTGAACCGAAAACGGTCGGCTTCGAAGAATTCCGGCTGCCGCAGACGGAGGCCGGTCAGCAGTGCGAGGGCACCGCGCACCTTCAACTCAGCGACGATGTGCTCGCTCGGCACCGGCAGCAGGGCGACGCGCAGCGCGACGTCCCGCTCGCGTCGCGAGAGCGACGCGAACGTTCGCGCGAGGGCGCTCGGTACGTCAAGGTCGCCGGCGGTATTCCAGTGACCCCGGCGCAAGAAGAACGAGAAGGCCGCAATGTTTCCCGCGGTCGCCGCCAAGAGCGCCAGGGCGTGGCCCGCGTCGACTTCCGGCGCGATTTCGGCAGCGAGCTCAAGAGCCTCGTGTGGCTCGAGCATCAGGTCCGGACTCTCGATCGGCAGACTCGCCGTGCCGTTTGCGAGCCAAATCGCCACCGGCAGATCGCAAAGGGTCTGCGATGCAAAGAGCCAGCGGGCTCCGGGTGTTGCCTCGACGGCGCGAACGAGAAAACGGGCGACGTCCGGATCGCCCGCTTCGTGGAGTTCGTCGACGACGATTGCGCTCGGTAAGAGCGACGAATGCTGTGAAAACCAGTTGGCAAGTGCCTGCGGCGTGTCGTCGGTCTGGAGAGCCCGTTCGTAGGCCGCAACGAAGGTCATCTGCAAGCCCGGGACGGGCTTCGCAAGCGCTTCAACCAGTTCACCGATGAAGCGGCGCAGCTTCATGCCGGGTTTGATCGAGACGTAGGTCGCGCCGTGGGCCCGGCAATAACCCAGTAAGGCCGTGGTCGCGCCACTGCCTGTAGGCGCGCACACGAGTCCAACCCGATGAACGCAGCGCTTTGCGAATATCTGGGAGATGCGCTCCCTGCGGTCCACTTTTTGCCTTGCCTCGATCACGCTGCCTCCTGGCCGAAACGGCCCGCCAGCAGCTCCGCTGAAATGTTGGGGTTCGTGAGTACGTTACGGCGTCGCGATGACGCTCGTGGCCGCCTCAGATACTACGGTGGTCGGCGCTTTCGACTAACGAAAAAACTTGAGATATGCCCGCCGGCGGCATGAGTGAACGGGCTCACAGTGAGCTCCGCCGGACGTGTGTTTTAGCCCCCGTTCTTGAGGCGTTTCGGAGCGCTTGGCGCAAGGGGGCCGGCAGGTAATCCGGCGGCGCGCGGAGGGAAATTTCGTGCCCGCTGCCCTGCATCGTAAAGTACTTGCGACAAACGCCGGAAGTGCGCGCGCGAAGTTCGTCGAATACCAGCTGAGAGACATTCGCGCTTCTGTTGCTTTTCTGGGGGGCAACATACTTGCAAAGGGAAGGCCTTGCACTGCATCGTTGCAGCCGTGAGGATTTTGGCCTTTCGCCTGCGGCCGATGACGCTATGCGCCGATGATGATCACAAGATAGGCGCAGGCACAGGAAGGCAGCTTTAGCAAGCCAACTCTTCTCTTGCATGGCGCGATCGAATTTTCTGTCGAGCTGGGTTGAGCCATTTCTTTGAGTCTAAACAATTTCTTTACAGTCGGCACCGAGGCACCGCGTTTCAGCTGCCTCATCGCGACCTGTAAAACGTGGCCCGCGACCACCGTGCAGCCGGCGCTCTTGAGTGCCGCCGGGGCTCGCGTTAGCGCGCTCTCGCCGGGACCACTGCTCTGGAGCAGCCATGTCGCGGAGCGAATCAAGGGTCCGCGGGATCCCATAAGCGCCGCGGTCCAGTTACGTGCGCTGCTCGACGAGCGGACCTTCGATTGGGTCATCGTCGCTGACGACGACCTGCTGCGGGCCGTTCTCGAAGTTACCGATCGCAACAAGCTGTCGCGCTGGTTCCCTTTCAACCCGCTCGACGACGTGGCACTGGGTGTGCTGACCTCGAAATACGGATTTGCGCTGCACGCTCCGGCTGCCGGCATCCCGGTTCCGGAATCGTTCGTCGTCGACAGCGTAGCTGCAGCCGCATCCCAGGCTGAGATCTTCGGGTATCCTGTTGTGCTGAAAGGGCGCCAGGGCTTCAGCGGCAGTGACGTCAACGTCGTGGCCGACAAAGCGGCCCTGCTGCGCGCGAGCGCGCAGCATATCGAGCGATACGGTCGCGTGCTCGTACAGCGCCACGTCGTGGGCATAAACGTCTCTGCCTCGATCTTGTACCATCGCGGAACACTCTCGGGATACAAAGCGTATCGTGCCGAGTGCTGCTATCCAAACGACACCTCCGCCTCGACCGTGCATGAGTTTTTCGATCATCCGTCGCTCGATGCAATCGTCCGCGCCGTCGGGACTCTCACCGGGTTCCACGGTATGCTTGGCATCGATTTCGTCTACGAGGAAAAGACCGGGACTTTATACGCGATCGAGATCAACCCGCGTCCGACCATCGGCTTTGCGGGAGCACGCGCCAACGTGGCCTACTTCTCCCCATTGGTCACCAAGTTTTTCGAAGATGAAAGCGGTCCGGGCATCGCGTATGCCGGCGCAGACCGGCTGCAAAGCTACTTTCCGAATTACTTGATGTACTACGTCTCTCGCGCAGACAAGCACGATCCGCAAACAACGCGCCGATTGAAAGCGTCCTTTGGAGAATATCGTGCCGACGAATGGCGCCTCGCCGCCTGGCAACTGCTGCGCTTTGCCCGCGACTGCTTTCGCGACGTGTTTCACCTCGGACCGGTAAAGGGCGCCGCGCGAAACGGCATTCGCGCAAACGGTAGCACACAATCCCACCTCGCGCGTGAATATACGGGGACATCGAGCTAGTGCAGTCAACAGCCCAGGCCGCTACGGCCACCAACATCGTTACCGACGTCGCAATTATCGGGGCCGGTCCTTACGGCTTGTCGCTGGCCGCATTCTTGCGTGAGCGCGGCGTCGACTTCAAGATATTCGGAAGCGCGATGGAGACCTGGCGGACCCAGATGCCGAAAGGCATGTTTCTGAAGTCCGAAGGTTTCGCTTCGAACCTCTACGATCCGGCTGCGTCGTTGACGCTCGAACGCTTTTGCGCGGACAACGGCATACCGTACGCGGACATCGGCGTTCCGGTTGCGCTCGAAACGTTCATTTCCTACGGGGCGGCATTCCAGCAACGATTCGTTCCCGATCTCGACGAGCGCAAGGTCGCAACGCTCGCGGACACGGGCTCCGGCTTCGTCTTGCACTTGACCGACGGTACGACGGTCAACGCGCGCAGCGTGGTCGTCGCGGTCGGCATCAGTCACTTCGCCTACGTTCCGCCGGTTCTCTCGAAGCTGCCGTCCGATTTCGTTTCTCACAGCTCCGAGAACCGCGATCTCGCGCGGCACAAGGGCCGCAAAGTTGTGGTCGTCGGCGCGGGCGCGTCAGCCGGCGATCTTGCGGCGCTCCTTCAGCAAGGGGGCGCCACGGTTGAATTGGTCGCGCGCGCTTCGACGCTCAACATTCACCCGGCGCCGGAACTCGGCACGCGGCCCCTTTGGAAACGGCTGCGCTATCCGCGATCGGGCCTGGGCATGGGCCTCAAATCCAAATTCTACAGCGACCTGCCGGACGTGATGCATCGTTTGCCGGGGCCGCTACGCATGACGATGGTCCGCGATCACATTCCGGCACCTGGCTGGTTTACTCGCGAGCACATCGTCGGGAAAGTGCCGTGTCATCTCGGTACTTCTCTCGAAGGGGCCGAGGTGCGGGATCAGTCCGTGGTGCTGCACCTTTCCGATCGTTTGGGCGCACGAAGTGAATTCGTTGCCGACCACGTCATTGCCGCAACGGGATACCGCGTCGACCTGGCTCGCGTCGGCTTTCTCGACGGCAATCTGCGCGCGCGGATGCGCTACGCCGACGATATGCCGCTCTTGAATT
>Ga0302325_10000728_pt1 | contig 88041 bp, 74 predicted proteins | sample Palsa_T0_2_FD_201948 | JGI IMG/M metagenome (GOLD analysis project Ga0302325, IMG submission 201948) | Peat permafrost microbial communities from Stordalen Mire near Abisko, Sweden - Palsa_T0_2 | ecosystem: Environmental > Terrestrial > Soil > Palsa > Peat permafrost | place: Sweden: Abisko...
ACTAGGCATGGGACTTATGCCGAAGTTACGCACGGGGACTGGCGAGGTTCAGGAACGGGCAAGCCCGTTCCGGTGCGCCAGCGGGAACCGTGAATCGTCGCAGCCACCCACCGGCGGATGGACCGCCTGTGGGTAGCGTCAGCCGCGAATTCCAACAAGCCGTGATAAACACCGTGCGGGCCAGCACGCGCCGGCATAGCGCGGCCCGTTGAGTTTTTCGTACCCGCCCCCAGATTGACTCCATGATTCCTTATTCAGTGCTCGATCTCTCGCCCATTAACCAGGGCAGTGATGCCGCACACTCCTTTCGCAACACGCTTGATCTGGCGCGCCACGCCGAGCGCTGGGGGTACCAGCGTTTCTGGCTCGCCGAGCACCATGGCATGCCCGGCATTGCCAGTGCCGCCACCGCGGTACTGATCGGACATGTGGCCGGGGGCACCACGAGGCTGCGCGTCGGGGCCGGTGGCATCATGCTGCCCAATCATTCGCCGCTTGTGATCGCCGAGCAGTTCGGGACCCTGGAGTCCTTGTATCCCGGGCGCATTGATCTCGGGCTCGGGCGCGCGCCGGGGTCGGATCAGATCACCGCGCGGGCCCTGCGACGCAACCTGAACTCCGATGCCGATGAGTTTCCGCTCGATGTGCAGGAACTGGCCGACCTGCTCTCCGATACGCCGCGCCAGGCCATCCGGGCGGTCCCAGGCACAGGCACGAAGGTGCCGCTGTGGATCCTGGGCTCGAGCCTGTTCGGTGCGCAACTGGCGGCGCACCTGGGTCTGCCTTACGCCTTTGCATCCCATTTCGCGCCGGCACAGCTGATGCAGGCTATCGCGATCTATCGGGCGCAGTTTCGTCCCTCGCCACAGCTGGCCAAGCCCTACGTGATGCTGGGATTCCAGACCTACGCCGCCGATACGCTTGAGGAAGCCAAGTTGCTGGCCACTTCGGTGCAGCAGGCGTTCGTCAATCTGCGCACCGGCCACCCCTCCACCTTGCCGCCGCCGCTCGAGGGGTACATGGAGCGCATTGGCCCGCAGGAGCGTGCGATCCTGGATCAGGTACTGGGCTGTTCGGCCATTGGTCCGCCGGCGCTGGTGCAGAAAACCCTGCGTGAGTTCATCGCGCGCACCGGCGCCGATGAGCTGATACTGGCTTCCCAGATTTACGATCATGAGGCCCGGCTGCGATCCTACGAGATTGCAGCGCAGGTGCTGAGCGAGTCGGCGCTCTAAGCTTGGGGGTGCCGCGGGCCGCGGCCGATGCCAGACCAAAGCGCCTTGTAGGGCCTTTGCCGATCCAGCAGCTGTGGTATTTTGCGTTGCATTCGTGGCGCCTCGGTGCGATGGAGTGACGCCGAGGCGATGGGGGAGAGGATCGAGGATGAGCATGGCGATCATCAAAGGCTGGGACAATTACTACGTTATTGTAGGCTCTTCAGCCGCGGGCCTCACCGGTCTGACCTTCGTAGTCATCGCACTGGCCGCTGATGCGCGACGTATGACGGTCGTAGGTCTGCGCGCCTTTGTTACGCCGACCATCGTTTACTTTTGCACCGTGCTGGGACTCTCGGCTTATCTGAGCATGCCGGCGCAGAATCTGTGGAGCCTGAGTATTGGCCTGGGCCTGCTCGGTGCCGGAGGCGTGCTCTACGCGATCATCAGTGGCGCGAGTATGCGCCGGCTGGAAGGCCGCTATGTGCCGGTACTTGAAGACTGGCTCTGGCACGTAATATTTCCAGGCATCGTCTACGCCGGGTTGCTGGCGGCTGCCGTGCTGCTGTGGTACTGCCCGGTATTCAGTCTCTACACGATCGCCGTACTGCTGCTGATCCTGCTATTTATTGGCATCCACAATGCCTGGGATGTCGCGACCTCGATCAGCCTGCGTCCGACCGAGGATGCGCAGAAACCGGAGCAGCAATCCTCTGCGCCACCGGTGGACACCTGATCTGGCTATCGTGGTGGATGCTTTTGGAATGCTGAGACGGGTGTGACATGTTCAGTGGGGCGCTGCTAAGTGACTTCGTCCATTTTGGATCCATCGTGATGCTGGCGGTGGGCGCCTTGCTGCCCATTGTGGATCCACTGGGCGGCGCGCCGATCTACATGGCAATGACAGCTGGACTGACCACGGCCGAGCGCAGTCGCCTGGCCAAGTCGGTCGCGATCAACAGCTTCCTGCTGCTGGTCGCCTCAACCTTTATCGGGGCCTATGTGCTCGACTTCTTTGGCCTGTCGGTGCCTGCTGTGCAGGTCGCCGGCGGCGTCGTGGTGTGTGCCATCGGCTGGTCGCTGCTCAACAGTCCCAATTCCTCACCAGCGTCGAATCGCAACGAGCCGCAGAATGCACCGCATGATGATATGAGTGCGCGCGCGTTTTATCCGATGACGATGCCGCTGACGGTCGGACCCGGTTCGATATCGGTGGCGCTGACGCTCGGCGCCAATCCGCCGCCGGGATTCCGGCCGCTGCTGGTGACGGCGATCGCGCATGCCGTGGGCATCCTGCTGGTCGCGCTGGGTGTGTTCCTCTGTTATCGCTACGCCGATCGGCTGCTGGCCAAGCTTGGACCAACCGGCACCAGCGTGGTGGTGCGGCTTTCGGCATTCATCGTGCTGTGCATCGGCGTGCAGATCTGCTGGAACGGCGTGCACGCGCTGATCATCACCGGCTTCCCGGCGCTGGTAAATTGACCACGGCGCGCCGCCCGCTCCTTTACTTAAGTGTCGCTCAGCGAATGTTGCCGAGGACTGCGTCCAGAGCGTCTTGCTTGGTCTTGAGCATGTTGGAGAGGCAGGTGTACTCCCGATTCTCGTTCTGCATATTTTCCTGCAGCTGCAGATATTGCAGGTTGAAGCTCATCTGCGTCTCCTGCATCTGCTGCGTTGCAGACAGCAGGTCGCCGGCGAGGTAGCTCGAGAGGGAATCAAGCTCGATTCCTGTAAGGCTTGGAAAATCTCTCGCCAGCACGTGCCGCGCGTCCTCGGGCAGATGCGCGCCGCGCGGCAACTGCCGTCGTACCCGCTCGCCCAGGTTTCTGAGCAGCGCCTGCTGCTGGGGCGAAAAGCGGCTCTGCAGATGGTTATGCGCCGCAGCGAATGTCTTCGTCTGCATTGCGACTTCAGCGGTGTTGTCGGGGCGTGCGAGCTCGGCTGCCCACGAGAGGCCGCCAGCGAGCAACAGGATGCCCGATACCAGGTAAGCGCATCGATTCTTGATCTTCATCGGGTCTCCTCAGTTCCGCGCACCGCGGTGTAACCAATCCGACCATAGCCAAGCGACCGAATGTGCGCCAAGATTAGCAGGCCTACCTCATCCTATGGTATTGGGCACGCGCTGCCCACGGAGTAGCTATGGCTCTGCACGAATCCGCACCGGCGAAGACCCATCCTTACGCTACGCACCTGAATGTCCTCATCCCGCAGCTTGAGAAAATCGACGTGCCGGCGCTGGTGCGTTCGGTGTCCGATCAGTGGTACAACCAGACCCTCTGCCAGGTAAACAGCTCGGTGGTGCGGCTCGGGGTGATGCAGGGTGAGTACCACTGGCACAAGCACGATAATGATGATGAATTCTTTTTCTGCCTGGAAGGTGAGTTCCTGATTGATCTGGAGGATCGCACCGTGACACTCGCGCCCTGGCAGGGATTCACGGTCCCCAAAGGCGTCATCCATCGCACGCGCGCGCCCCAGCGTGCCGTCATCCTGATGGTGGAGAACGCGGGCATTGTGCCGACCGGCGACTGATCGCGTCCCGGTTTTAACACAGCGATTCGCAATCATGGCCGTGCACAGCCTGATGCTGTTCTGCGTGGTTTACCTGGTAGCGGTGGCCACGCCGGGTCCAGGCATTGCCGCGATCGTAGCGCGGGTGCTAGGCCGGGGGAGCGTGGGCCTGGCGCCATTCATTGCCGGCTACGTGGTCGGTGATCTGACCTGGTTCACGCTGGCGGCCACCGGCATGGCGATGCTGGCGCGAAGTGCGCACACGCTGTTCCTCGTGATCCGCTACGCGGGTGCAGCCTATTTGTTGTATCTCGCCTACCGGCTGTGGACCGCACCGACCAGCCTCCCCGAGGAGGGCGCGGTTGTGCCGGTGGAGCGCGGTAGCCAGCTGTTCCTGGCCAGCCTGTCACTGACACTCAGCAACCCCAAGGCGATGATCTTTTATCTGGCGCTGTTGCCGACGGTGGTGGACCTGCCCAATCTGACGCTAGCCGCTTTCCTGGAAGTAGCGCTCGCCTTGGGCCTCATCCTGTGCGCGGTGCTGCTGGCCTATGCGATCGCGGCGCTGCGGGCCCGGCGATTGTTTCGCAGTTCACGCGCGCTGCGCTGGCTCAATCGCAGCACCGGCACCGTACTTGCGGGTGCGGCCATCGCGGTCGCTGCGCGTTAGCGGCCCGCTACGCGCGCGGCTCAGTTGCCGATCCAGAACAGCGGGTTTGATTGCCCGACTGCATAGACCGGTGTGTCGCCACGCAGGACGCCCATATCAAAGTTGTTCACGGAATTGTTCGTGGCGGCGATGCCGCGCATGGTCTGTTGATTGATGGCATTTGCCTGCGCTGTGGTGGCGGCAAACTGCGCGTGCATCGCGTTCACCTGCGCGATGGCCTGGGCCCAGGTCAATGCGGAGCCGCTGCCGTTGGCTGCGCTACCGCCTTGCGCGCCCGAACCTGCCGGCGCCGCCGCGCCACTGGTTTTAGGCGTCGCGGCACCGGACTGCTGTGCCTTCTGAAGTGCGGAGGGATTGAGCTGGTAGCTGGCCAGGATCGCTTCGAGGATTGAACGTTCCGCTTGTGCCTGCGCCGCGGATACGGCGACGACCTTGAAGAAATTCTTGTAGTTGCCGGAACTGTCGACGGGCATCGAGCACTGATCCGCTTCCATGGCGAGCTGGCCCTGGGCGCCCACCAGCGCGGTAAACTTCTCGCACTGGCCGAAGGCCTTCGGGGTATCCGCGATCGGATTCTCGCTCTTGAAGTCGATCGGGACCGCGGCTTTGCCATTGCGGGCCCGCACCCAGTTCAAGGACTGAGTGAATTTGTCCTTTGGGCTGGCCGAGTACGGCTGGTTGAGCAGCGTGGGTGTGACGCTGGTGGTGCTGCCGTCGTGGGCTGGCACCAAGACGCCAAACATCGCGAGCTCGCCATTGGGTCCCTGCGCAGAAATAAAGGCGACGCCGGTTTGCACGACCTTCCAGTTCGGCGGCAACATCGCCGAGGCGGTGTGGTCGGGCAGCACATACTGTTTGAGTCCCAGGTTCGGGGCGGCTGGCGGTGCCGAGCTCACATCCGCGGCCAGCGCCGCGCTCCACGACGCCAGCGCGCCCGCCACCAGCACAGTTGAGCACAGTACGCGTCGGATGCGGCTCGCGGCGATTTGATTCATGATGGTGACTCCTAATGTTATTGCCGTGAAATCAGTGCGCTGCTGATGGCCTGGGGTGCAATCTGGCGGAAAGGCCCGGATGAATACTGAGGCAGCATACAGCCGTTGGCGGGGCTTCGGGGGATCAGGGTGGTCGGCTACGATTTACTGCGGCATCTGATCAAGGATTTGTTATGACCACACAACGTGCGAATTACCGGTTGGGATGGCGCTTCTATGGCCTGGGCATCATGGCGATGGCCGCGGTGTGGCTGACTTGGGGAGATTTTGATCCCGGACAGACGGTGCCGGAGAGCTTTTCCGGCCGCACGCTCCTCGCCTATGCCATCGCTGCCCTGACGCTGCTTGCCGGCGCGGCCATCGAGTGGCGTCGGACCACGGCGTGGGCGGCCGCCGCGCTTACGATTTACTACGCACTGATTGTCGTCATTGTCATGAACGGCCCCGGCGTGATTGCCAACTACACCGAGTTTGGCAGCTATGTTGGTATTGCCGGGCAGGTCGCGATCGCAGCCGCTGGGCTGATTGTTTACGCGGCGCACGCCAAGATTAACGCGGCACTGGCGGCGCGTCTTACGCGGGTGGGTCAGCTGGTGTTTGGAGTGTGTGCATTGGTATTCGGCGGCGCGCATTTCTATTATTTGAACCTTACCGTACCCCTGATTCCTAAATGGCTGCCACCTTCGCCGGAGTTCTGGGCCTATGCGACCGGGCTCGGCCACATCGCCGCCGGCCTTGCGATCATTACGGGCGTCCAGGCGCGCCTCGCTGCGATCCTGCTGACTCTGATGTACGCCTCATTCACGCCTCTGGTGCATGTGCCAACGGTGCTCGCCGATCCGTCCAGCTATTGGAACTGGACAGAAAACTCTCTGAACCTTGCACTGATCGGCGTCGCCTGGGTCGTTGCGGATTCCTTCGCGCGGCGGGCTCCTCGATCGTGATCCTCTAGCTTCCTGCCCGATACAAGGCGGACACCCGATGCTCAAGCGCGCGTGTGACGTCGAAAAGCGCTGCGGAGAGCGCCATAGCCAGGGCGCTGGCGCCGAGCGCTCGGGCAAGATGAAATTGCTGCATCGTGACTGCGATCAGGGCACCGAGACCGCCGGTCTGCATCAGATATTCCGCCAGCAGCGCTACCAGAATGCTGAAGGTGGCCCCGACGCGCAGCGCCGCGGCAAGCGAAGGGAGCGCCGCAGGAAGCGCGAGCAGGCGCAAGTCTTGCCAGCGCGAGGCGTGCAATACAAAAAACACATCGCGCGACATCGCGGGCAGCTGGCGAAGGCCCGCGGTGCAGTACACATAGGAGGGGAAAAATGTCATCACCGCGATGGCGGCGAGCTCCGTGCGGCTGTCGTAGCCAAGAAGCCGCGCAATGACCGGAATCAGGCACACGACCGGAGTCGAGCTCAGCAGTAGCGCAAAGGGGGTCGTAATGCCGGCCAGCAGTTTTGAGAGCCATGCGGCAAGGGCAAGCAACACTCCGACGAGCATGCCCAGGGCCAGTCCTCCCAGCGCAAAGGCCAGCGTGTGCAGCAGTGGTGGCCCGTAGGCAGCAGGGAAGTGCAGCAGGTCGCTCAGCACAGCACTGGGTGGAACCAGCACGATGCTGTTGTAGGCGGCGGAACTCACCCACACTTGCCAGAGGAGCAAGAGCAAGAGGACCGGCCACAGATCGAGTATCACACGTCGCATTCGCCGATCCTGCTGCGAACTGCCCGCTCCCCGAGTGTCAGCAGGCCGTAGCCCGAAAGAGTGATCGCGGCGATGACAATGACCGTGGCCCACAGTAGCGGAATCTGGAAGTTCTGCATGCTGTTGAGTACGACCAGGCCCAATCCGGACGGTGCCCCAAACCATTCGCCGACGATGGCCCCAATCATCGCGCTTGCGACGGCGACTTTCATGCCGCTCAGCACCGAAGGCAGCGCAGCGACCGCCTGGACTTTGGCCAGCTGCTGCCAACGACTGGCCCCCAGAGTTCTCAGCACCATGCCCAGTCGCTCGCTCGCACCGCGCAGGCCAACCCCGGTGGAGCTATACATCAGGAAAAAGACGGGTATCGCTGCAAGCGCTGCCGGAGCATCCTCGCGACCTACCGTGATGATCAACACGGGGCCCAGGGCGATCACCGGCAGCGCGTTGACCAGTACTGCCATCCGATCCAGCCCCCCGCGCAGCAGCGGGACCAGGTGCGCAAATACCGCCGTGGCGACACCCAGGCAAATCCCGACCGCATAACCGGTGGCTGCCGAGCCCAGCGTCGCAATGATCGAGCGGCCCAGCAACGCCCGTCGCGGCGCATCTTCGTAGACGCGCAGCACCTGGCTGAGCGCCGGGAAGGTCTTGCCGAGTAATCCATAGCGGCCGAGCACCTCCCAGGCACACAGCAGCAGCAGGCAGCCCAAAGCCGGATAGATGAGAGCTCGCAATCTCATGCAATCTCCAGGTTGGCAGTGAGCTCATCGACCAGGCGATGGAATTCCGCCGTGCGCATCAGCTGGCTGGAGCGAGGCCGGGCAAAGGGCAGGCGGGTGTCGGTGCGCACCCGGCCCGGCCGCTCCGTCAGCACGATCACTCGGTCCGCGAGGAGCACGGCTTCCTCAACGCTGTGGGTCACCATCAGCGTTGTGGGCCGGCTTTCCAGCCAGATGCGTTCCAGCTCGAAATTCATTCGGCGCCGAGTCACCGCATCCAGGGCGCCAAAGGGCTCATCGAGCAGCAGCAGCTTGGGTCGCAAGGCGAGCGCACGGGCAATGGCGACCCGTTGGCGCATGCCCCCCGAGAGCTCTGCCGGGCGGGCGTGCTCAAAGCCTTCAAGACCGGCCAGAGTAATCAGCTCGCCGATGCGCTCCGCGCATGCCGTGAGACCGGCCACTTCGAAGGGCAGGCGCAGATTGCCTTCGACCGACCGCCAGGGCAACAACGCATGGTCCTGGAAGGCGATGCCCAGCGAGTGCTGAGCCTGCAGATCTCGCGGGTGCTGTCCATTGATCAGTACCTGGCCCGTGGAGGGCTCATCAAGGCCTGCCAGCAGACGCAGGACCGTACTCTTGCCGCATCCGGAGGCGCCGATCAAGGTCACGAATTCGCCATCAGCAATCTGCAGGTCGAGCGGCCCTAGGGCAGCGAAGGATTGTCGCTGACCTCGAGCACCGCGGCGCAGGAAGGATCGAGTGACTCCGCTCAGGGCTAGTGTCGCCATCCTCAGTGCCTCGCCCTGTGGTATCGCGCCCTGCGGCGCCAGCCCTGACCGCGCCGATGTTCGTGATTGTGCGCCCCGTTCATCGAACCGCTCCCTTGATAGCGTGGTACGCCTCTTCCAGCAAGCTCATGTCCCGCAGCCGTGCCGCTGGGGGGAGAGGGGGCCGGCCGGAGGCCCGGGCCACTGAATACATCGGTCCGGCAAAGGCTGCTTCACTGAACCAGAACGGGATCTCGGCACCCGGTTCGATCTCTAGAGAAATCTGTAGCCGATTGAGCGTGGTTTGCTGCTCGAGGTCCAGTCCCAGGTCGGCGCCGTAGTGGTCCACGGCCAGCCGTGCGCCATACGCGGGATCGGCCGCGTTGGCGGCATGACCGCGCAGCAGCGCCCCGAGAAAGCGCACCATCTCGGCCCGTCGCCTTTGCAGCGTCTGGCGCTCGATCGTGAGTAGCGCATTGCTGACGCGATAGCCAAGATCATAGAGCCGGGTAACATAGAAATCCGTGCCCTCATGCAGCCCCATGCGCACGAGGGTCTGCGGCTGATTGGTCACAAAGCAGAAGTAGGCATCGCCTGCGCCCTCCAGCAAAGGTTCGGGGGAAAAGCCGACCGGGATCGCGGTGTAATGCTCCTCGAGTCCATTGATGCGAAACAGCGCCTGCAGCATGGCGCGTTCGTTGGGTCCCTGTACGAGGAATCGCTTGCCCACCAGGTCCGCAGGGGTGCGTACCGGATGAGCTGGCAATGAAATCAGGCCAATCGGCGCCACCGGGAACAGAGAGGCGATGATCACAAAATCATTGCCCTGTGCAATGGCGTCGCACAGAGGCAGCCAGTCGGAGTCGCCGAATTCCGCCTCGCCGGCTGAAATCTCAAGCACCGGTGCGGGCGCGTTGGGGCCTCCGGGCAGGTAGTTGAATCGCAGACCGGCATCTGCAATGTAGCGCCGGTCGAGTGCGGCCCACAGATCGGCGTATTCGACATCTGGAACCCACCCCAGGGACATCGTCAGTTCGCCCGAGCGGCGGCGGTGGCAGCCTGCCGGTAGCAAAGCGGCTCCGGCAGTCAGGGCGCTGAGCTGCAAGAAACGGCGGCGATGTAACCGTCCCGATCCTGCCTGGAACTCACGACTCGCGATCATTTTCACCGGCAATCAAGTCGGCTTATGCTGGAGAAGCGCGTGGCGTAGTCCATGGTCGGTATAGTACCTGCGAATGTGCAGTCGGTGTCCTGGGTCAATAGTCGAGGCAGAAGGAGATGAGTGTGTCCAAGAACTATCAGAGCGGCGATGTGTGGAGCCGCGCAACCACGGTGAACGGGTTTGCAGTCGATGAGTTGCGTTCTGTCCTGCAAAAATCCATCCGGCGCGGGCTGGTGGAGGAGGCCGCGCTGGCAGCTTATGAGCTCTTTGCCAATGGCGCCGAAACCGAAGAGCTGTTGTGGCGCCGGCTTGAGATTATTGCAGCGGAGGATGTAGGCCTTGGACTGCTCACTGCGCCGGCGCTCATTGAGGCGCTGTATGCCCAGGCGAGACGTATGTTGGATCGCGCCGATCGCTGGATCTATTGCGCGCACGCGGTGCGGTTGCTGGCCACCGCGCCCAAGGATGGGATGTCGATGGAGCTGGCAGGCTGGACTCGCGCCGTAGTGGAGCGGGGCGAGCGCAAGCCCGTCGTGGAAGACTACATGCTTGACCTGCACACGCGTCGCGGGGCTGAGATGGGCCGTGACATGGCGCATTGGTGGAACCAGGGCGCGCGCTTGCGCCATCGTGTGCCAGAGTACATACCGACATGGGGCGACTACCTGCGCCGGCTCGCCGGTGCGGAGCCGCTGAAAGAAGATCCCTCATAAGAGCGGATCCGGTCAGCGACGATTGGGTGTGGTTCTAGGATCGGTGATGGCTTGAGAATACGAACCAAAGGCCTGTTCGCTGAGCACCTTCCGGATTGCACATAAGCCATCATTGAGCGGTGCAACAACGCGCTCGGCCCCGCCTGAACGCACCGGAGAGAGCGCGCTGATGAGCCTTCGGAGCTTCCCAATTGGCTATGTATGGCGTCGTACAGTACCGGAGCGCGCATTGTGCATAAATGCAGTCGTGACCTCTTATTTCACGATCAATGCCTATGCCCTACCATGTTCTACTTATTCAAGATGACGCGACTGGCGCAGCGTCGGTCCACGAAGCCCTGATTGGCTCTGGGGACCGCAGCTTCACGCTTGAACAAGTACCCACCTATGCCGAAGGGCTAAAGCGCCTTGTACGCGCCGATGGCGTGAACCGAGCCGCTTCGGACCACGTCAATGCCGTGATTGTCGATATTTCCCGGGCCGATGGTGCCGGGATCGAGGCCTTTGAGCAGGTGCTCCGAGCTGTGCCTCATTTGCCCATCCTGGTCCTGAGCACTGAGCGGGATGAGAGCCGCGCCAGAGTGTTCGTCCAGCGTGGCGCTCAGGACTATCTGCTCAAAGAGCGCCTGGATAGCTATTCGCTACCCAAGGCACTGCGCGGGGTGATCGAGCGCGCGTTTACTGTCGAAGCGCTCTTCGCGGAAAAGGAGCGGGCTGAGGTCACCCTCAATTCCATCGGCGATGCGGTCCTGAGTACCGATTTAAACTGCAATATCACCTACCTCAATTCGGTGGCCGAGCGGCTGACGGGCTGGTCCCAAGATGAGGCCTACGGTCGCCCGCTGCTGGAAGTATTTCGAATTATCGATGGTGAAACTCGCAAGCCCGCAAAGAATCCGATGGCGCTGGCTATCTTGAACAACAAGCCTGCGGCGCTCACGCCCAATTGTGTGCTGGTACGGCGAGATGGTTCGGTTTCGGCCATTGAGGACTCGGCAGCGCCGATCCATGACCGGAGCGGGAAAGTCTCCGGAGCGGTCATGGTGTTCCGCGATGTGACCAAGGCACGGGCCCAATCTGAGCACATGGAGTATCTGGCTCAGCACGACATCCTGACGGGACTGGCCAATCGAGTGCTGCTCAGTGATCGTATCAGTCAGGCCGCGGCCCTTGCACGGCGCCACAACCATAAGCTCGCCGTGTTGTTCCTGGACATTGATCGCTTCAAGCACGTCAATGACTCACTGGGCCACGATGCAGGCGATCGACTGCTGCAGTTGGTGTCACATCGATTGCAACAGTGCGTTCGCAACTCCGATACGGTCAGTCGCCAGGGCGGCGATGAATTCGTAGTGCTGCTCCCGGAGCTGGTTGCGTCACAGGATGCTGCTATTTTTGCGGATAAGATTGTGCTGGCGCTGGGCGCCCCGTACAACCTCGGCGAGGATGAGCTGCGCCTGACGGTAAGCGCTGGCATTTCGATCTACCCCGATGATGGCCACGATGCTGAAACGTTGCTGAAGAATGCAGATTTCGCCATGTACCATGCCAAGGAGCATGGCAGGAATAACTACCAGTTCTTCCGCGCTGAACAGAACGATCGGGCCATCGAGCATCGCGCCGTGGATAGCGGCCTGCGCCGCGCGCTGGAGCGGCAGGAATTTGTGCTGCATTATCAGCCCACGATCCATCTGGCAACGCGTGACATTTCAGGCGTGGAAGCACTTCTTCGATGGCGTCACCCCGAGCGCGGCCTGATCAGGCCCGAGGACTTTGTGCCGCACGCGGAAGAATCCGGAGCCATCGTACCCATTGGCCGCTGGGTTCTGCAGGAGGCTTGCCGGCAGGGTCGCGTTTGGCAGGATACCGGTCTGTCTCCGATGCGGATTGCCGTCAATGTCTCACCGGTCGAGTTGCGTGATCCGGGTTTCGTCGCTGGCGTGCGCGCTATCCTGACCGCCACTGGACTGGACCCGCAGTGCCTGGAGCTGGAATTGACCGAGACGGTGCTGGTGCAGGACACAGCGTCCACGGCGGCGGTGCTTGAGGCCCTGCGAGACATGGGGGTCCGGCTCGCGCTCGATGACTTTGGTACCGGCTTTTCAAGCTTGAGTCACTTGAAACGCTTTCCGATTGATATGCTGAAGATAGACCAATCATTTGTCCGGGATCTGGCACTCGGCTCTGGCGATGCCAGCATCGTGGGGGCGGTGATCAGCATGGCGGAGAGCTTGAATCTGCAGGTCGTGGCCGAAGGGGTTGAAACCCCGGAGCAGTTTGAACTGCTCAAGGAGCAGGGCTGCCCGGAGGCCCAGGGGTTCTACTTCAGTCACCCCGCAGTGGCTGAGGATGTGACGCAACTGCTGCGGCGCGGAAAGTGGGTGCCTCAGGCCGATGAGCCAACAGGTTCATTGTATCTGCAGCCTGGAAGGGTCCTGAACTAGACCGAGCTCGCTCCGCGATACCGCCGATCGATAGCCTTCAGCCTCTTCACAGGGTCTGCCACCGGCGTTGCCGCCGCGCTCAGTTTTCTTTGAGAGTCGCCTTCGAATCGATAACAATGAGCGGCGATGCGTTGTCCGATCTCGCAATATTGACGGCCACATGCTCAGCAGCAAAGGGCTTCGATTGATTTGGCGGCCTGTTTGGATAGGCGGCATCGTGGCGGGTACTGTGGATGTCGGATCGGCCTGCCTCATTTACAAGACCACGCCGCTCATTATTCTCCAGGCTATTGCGGGCGGAGTGTTGGGCAACTCCACATTTGAGAGGGGCTGGTGGTCGGTGACCCTCGGGTTGGCCCTGCAGTGGGGGATGTCCATCATCATCGCGGCCTGCTGTGTTCTGGCCAGCCACAAGAGTGATCTGCTGGCGCGTCGCTGGATCTTCGCCGGTTGCGTGTATGGTGTGATGACATTCATTGTCATGAATTACATCGTGGTTCCGCTGTCGGCGAGCCGAACCACGCCGCATTTCTCCGCGCCATGGCTTGTCAAGAATATGTTAGCCATGTTGCTGTTTGGCCTTATTATTTCTGGGGTGGCAACTCGGTACACGCTCAAGCCGAAGTCGTGAATCCCTCGCGTCTCGGATCCATGGCGGGTCATTCGATCTCGCAAGAGCTCCAGGCGAGAGTCGATCCGGGATCTTACGGTATTGTCCGGACGGGGCTGCCAGTTTGAGAGCACACACCACCGGCGGCCGGTACTATGGCGCGCTATGAGCGCACCACGCCCGCAATCGCCCGCCGCATCCCTGCCCCCGTGGGCGGCACTATCGGCGCTGGGCGTGGTCTTTGGGGATCTGGGGACCAGCCCGCTCTACACACTGCAAACCGTCGTCCAGGTCACCGGGGGTCGATTTACCGCGGCGAGCGCGCTCGGCGTGCTCTCGCTGGTCATCTGGACACTTTTAATCACTGTCTCGGTCAAGTATTGCCTGTTTGTGATGCGCGCAGACAATCACGGGGAAGGCGGCATCCTCGCGCTGATGTCGTTGGTCGGGGCCAACTCGTTTCAAAAAGGCACGAAGGTGCTCGCCTGCATGGGCCTGCTCGGTGCCGCCCTGATATACGGGGATGGCGCCATCACACCGGCGATCTCGGTGTTGAGCGCCCTGGAAGGCGTCGATGCGGTGACGCCGTCATTGAAGCCCTTTGTCATGCCCACTGCGCTGCTGATCCTGATCGTTCTGTTCGCAGCGCAGCGCGTGGGCACAGAACGTATCGGTCGGGCATTTGGGCCGATCATGCTGCTCTGGTTTGTGGTGATCGCGGTGCTTGGGTTCACCGGCATCGCGCAGCATCCGCGCGTGCTCGCAGCGCTCAACCCGGGTTGTGCGGTTTCCTACCTTCTGCACAGTGGCGCCATCGGTTGGCTGGTGTTGGGCGGAGTATTCCTCTGTATCACCGGCGCCGAAGCGCTCTATGCGGATATGGGTCACTTCGGCAGGGCGCCCATTCGGTGGGCCTGGTTTCTGATTGTGCTGCCGTCGCTTCTGGTTAGCTACGCCGGGCAGACCGGCTTGATGCTCGATGGGGGTCAGCTGCAGGGCAATCCCTTCTTTCTGCTGGCCCCGACCTGGGCGATCTATCCGCTGGTGCTGCTTGCGACCATAGCAACCATCATTGCGAGCCAAGCGATCATTACGGGCGCCTTCTCCATGACCCGCCAGGCAATGCAGCTGGGTTGGCTGCCGGCCGTCCGGATTCGACAAACATCCGATCAGATCTACGGGCAGATCTATGTGCCTGCTGTCAACTGGCTGATGATGATCGCTACGGTTGCGATCACCTTCGGCTTTGGCAGTTCCGACCGTCTGGCGGGAGCCTACGGCACTGCCGTGTCTACCACGATGATGTTAACTACGGCTTTGTTATACACCGCCATGTACAAGGTCTGGGGCTGGTCGCGCTGGCTGGCAGTACTGATCGGTGGTCTCTTTCTATTGGTCGACATGAGTTTCTTTGGGGCCAATCTGCTGAAGATTGCCGATGGTGGCTGGCTGCCATTGACTCTGGGCTTGCTCATTTTCGCGCTGATGCTGACCTGGCGTAGCGGCGTCGATGCGGTGCGCGGCAGCGTCACGCAGAACGCGCCGTCGGCGGAGCGGTTTGTCGCCGACCTGCAAACCAACCAGGTCCCGCGAGTACCAGGAACGGCGGTGTTCCTGACGCGCACCGACCAGAGCATTCCGCCGCTCCTGATCGAGCACGTGCGGCAGATGGGTGCCTTGCATCAGCATGTCATCGCGCTGCACGTCGTGTTCGAGGAGACCCCGCGCGTCGCGCCCGAGGCACGTTCGGCCATAAAGTCTCTCGGAAATGGCATTTGGCACGTCACAATGCACTTCGGGTTTGTGGAGATCCCGGACCTGAGCGCGACCCTTAAGGCGCTTGGCGATCTGGATCCGTCGATCAGTCTCGATCAGGCGACCTTCTTTGGTTCCCGGGATCTGGTCGTGCGCCGCTCGGGGAGCAAGGTGCTTACCCATGGACGCCTGCAGCTGTTCTCGTTCCTGTATCGCAATGCCGTCCGAGTGGTGGATCGGTTCTACCTGCCTCCGCGCAGCGTAGTGGAGATCGCGCGACTGATTGAGATCTGACTGCCAACGCGCGCCGCCTACTTGCTGGCTGCCGGCACCGCCGAAGTGGGCATGAATTGTGCATTGTGTATGACGGTTATGAGCCAACTGCCGCCAGTGGAGGTAAATATTGAATGCGATAAGATTTTGGCCGAGTGTGCTCCTGGTGGGATTTGTGTTCGGAGCGGGCGCTGGGCAGGCACAGCAGGTCGACCCGGAGATCGCCAGGCAGATTGCAGCCATTCAGGCCATCGACAATCACGCCCATCCGGTACTGGCCCCTCCACTCGATGCCACCGACAAGAACTTCGATGCGCTGCCCGTAGACTCCTTGGAGGCCGAATCGGATGCGATCGCCGTGCGGCCAGACTTCCCGCTGCTGGCAGAGGCGTGGCAGGCGCTGTGGGGATTCACGACGCCCCCGCCGCTTGACGAGCAGGGCATGAAGCAGCTCGACGAAGCGCGGCACAGAGTGGAAACACAACAGGGCGAGGGGTTCCCGGCATGGGTGCTGGACCAGGCTGGAATCGCCACCATGCTGGCCAATCGCGTGTCGATGGGAAGAGGGGTCCAAGCGCCTCGATTTCAATGGGTTCCGTACATCGATGCCTTGCTGTTTCCACTCGATAACAGTGGCCTGGCGGCCGCATCGCCCGATCGTAAGGCGTTCTTTGCGCTGGAGGATCTTGTTCGAAGCCGCTACCTGAAGGAAGGTGCCCTAAGTAATTTGCCGCCGCGGCTGGACGATTATCTGAAACAGGTCGTGACCGCAACGCTCGAACGGCACAAGGCCGGTGGGGCAGTGGCCGAGAAATTTGAGGTCGCTTACCTACGCTCCTTTGACTTTGGCGATCCGCCTCGGGCTGCTGCCGAGAGAATCTATGCTCGTTGGGCAGGCGGCGGCCGCCCGGAGGCTGCCGAGTACAAGCTGCTGCAGGACTACCTGTTTCGCTACATTGCGATGGAGTGTGGGCGCCTGGGCATGCCGGTGCACCTGCATGCAATGGCAGGTTACGGCAGCTACTTCTCGATTGCCGGCGTCAATCCGCTGTTGCTCGAGCCGCTATTCAATGATCCTCGGCTACGCAAGACCAATTTTGTTCTTCTGCATGGCGGGTGGCCTTATGTGCGGGAAATCGGCGCGCTCCTGCAAAAGCCGAACGTTTATCTGGATATCTCATCTCAGTCGATCACTATTACCCCGCATACACAGGCCCAATGGTTGCGGGAGTGGCTCGAGCTGGTGCCTGAAAAGGTACTGTTCGGCACGGATGGCTACCCCTACACCGATGCGCTTGGTTGGCCGGAGTCCACATGGATTGCCAGCCGTGATGCACGTCAGGCCCTTGGCATTGCGCTGACAGGTATGGTCGCCGACGGGGAAATCAGCAGGGCGCGGGCAGTCGAATTAGCGCGCCTGGTGTTGCGAGGAAATGCGGAGACGCTTTATAAGTTTGGGGACGCGTCGGCACATTAGATGAAAATGTGATCGACATTGGCTCAATTCAGCTGCCGCCAAACCAGTTGTACCCCTGATCCTCCCAATACCCACCCGGGTATTGATTGGTAAGGTAAATCGCCATGATGTGCTTGGGATTCTTGTAGCCAAGCTTCGTGGGCATCCGCAGCTTCATCGGAAACCCGTATTTTCTGGGCAAGGTCTCGCCCGCGTAAGTGAGCGCCAACAAGGTCTGCGGATGAAGCGCTGTGGGCATGTCAATGCTTTGATAATAGTTATCCGCGCATTTGAATCCGACGTATTTGGCGCTGGTATCGGCTCCAACGCGCCGCAGAAACTCTGAAAAACGGACACCGCCCCACTCCCCGATGGCGCTCCAGCCTTCCACGCAGATGTGCCGCGTAATCTGCGACTCCTGTGGAAGCTGGTGCAATGCCTCGAGAGTCCACGGCCGTTTGTCGGCAATCAGGCCGCTGAGCTCTAGCCGGAAGCTCTCACCGTCAACCGCCGGCGCCTGCGCCTCAGTGTAGAAGGCGTTGAACGGAAAGGGCTGTGTGATCATCGATTTCGGGTATGTGGGCGCCAGACGCTTTGCGTCAAAGAGCCACGCCTGCGCCCGATCGTTAAACTTCGAGATCTGCCGCAAGGCACTCGCAACCGATGCGTTATTCGTGATGCTGCAGCCGGTAAGCAGTGCAAGGCCGCCCAAGGTCAGACCCTGGCGCAGAAACAGGCGACGAGCGACGTCCGGCATCTCCCGGAGGGCCGCCTTGATGATGAGCTTGCGCTCCTGCTCCGAGCGATCGTCTTGATCTTCCATGTGGCGCTACTACCGACCCCGGATCATGGCGACTAAGGTCCTGGGCACGAGAATTACCAGTGCCAGGTGGATGAAGATGAAACCCAATAGCCCCGACATCGCATAGAAATGGACTTTCCGGGCCGAGTTGTAGCCGCCCATGAGTTCACGCAGCAGTGGAAACTGTACTGATTTCCACAGCACGAGACCTGACGCGATGATGAGCACGGTATCGACGATCACGAACCAGTAGGCGAACTTCTGCACGGCGTTGTAATGACGAATGTCATCGTGGGCCAGATGCCCCTTGAGGGCCGCCGCGAGATCGGCGGTGAGTTGCTTGAACCGGATGGGCAGGAGTTGGCGCCACAAGCGTCCGGTCGCCACGCTGGCAATCAAATAGATGAGGCCGTTGACTGCGAGGAGCCACATGGCGGCGAAATGCCACTGCAATGCGCCCCCAAGCCAGCCGCCCAGGGTTAGCGAGGTGGGAATCCTGAAGGAGAAAACGGGCGAGGCATCGTAGATACGCCAGCCGCTCGTCAGCATGACAAATACTGCGAGGGCATTGAGCCAATGCGTCATGCGCAGCCACCACGGGTGAATGATCCGCGGATCTTGCACCGCCGTGATCGGAATGTTGCCGTGCGTAGTGGGCGGACTGCTGATCACTGAACCATCTCCCTCGCGAGGGATGAGCGAGCTGATCGTCGCGGACTGACTCTGCTCCGGAGTCTAGCAAAACCGGGCGGCCGGTGGGTTGCCCGCTGAGTCAACTGGCCTTGGTGTGAGGGTCGCCTCAAGGCCTGAGAGCGGCACGACGTCCCCAGAACCTTCGATCTAACGGACTTCGCGCGGCCCTTGCGTTGTGCAGACGCCTGAGTCAAACACGGCGGCAATCGCGCACGGCGATTCCACCATCCGGCTGCCGACGTGCGCCACGCCGGGTACAAACCACAGCTGATGATTCAGGTCTGTGGGATGGCGGGCGGCGAGGTAGCGGAAATAACTCTTGCCGCGGTCGAGGCGCTCGGCTCCTTCGGCTTCGCCGGCGCAGGAGACGTCGAGGTCCTGCTGCGCCGGGTCCGTATCATCGGCACCCAGGAGGTAGATCACATCCGCCTTGACGTAGGCGCTCTCCCGCTGCTGCCACGCGGCCGCTGATCCGTCCGTAACATACGGCGGCGCATCGATCGCTCCATAGCGCCAGTGGTTGAAATTGGCGCAGGACGCACTTCGAAATGGCGCAAATGAGCCATCCGGCTGCGGGCGATCATCGGAAAAATAAAAGTAGGACGATGGGTTGGCGATCACAAAACGTACGGCAATGCCCGCCGCCACAAGCAGCGCGGGCTCCCGGCCGACGATGGCATACCGATTCAGAAGCTGCCCACCGCCCGAGTGCCCGATTAAAACGACCGTCGTGAGGTTGGGAAACTGGGTGCGGTTGCTCAGATCACGGAGCAGCGCATCCATGACATCAAACGTGCTGATCCGCAGCGGCCCGACTGCGGGCTCACCGGCCGACCACGAACCAGAATGCCAGCGCAGGAATTTAGAGGGCAGTCGGTGCGCCTCAACATCTTCCTCGCGCAGGAACTGTGGCGCCCATAGAAGGGTGTGACTACCCGTTGTGCCAGCCTGCTGCGCAGCACTCTCGAGCGCTTCGAAGTAGCCCTTTACATTGCGGCCCTTGCCATGGAACACAATAGCCGCTCGGGTGATCTCTGGATGGATGCCCTTAACGTCGATCGAGCTATCGAAGGGCAGGCTGGCATCCCCATCTTGTGTACGCAGGGTATACGCCTCAGTCGCCAGGTACTTGACCGGCGCTTCGGCCGCCACGGTCAACGCAGGTTGGCTCACCACCGTCAGTGCAGTCAGTATTAGGGTGCGCACGCCCAGCATAGAGTCATCATCGCCTTGGCAGGAAAGCCGCTTTGGGCCCAGGCTCAATACGCAGCGCAGCACCCTTTCACTGCAATAGGCGGTGCTTGCAGCGGCCACGTTTGCTGCCATTGCCGTCGAACTCAAGCCGCAATTGCCAAGGCAGCCTTACCCGGGCCACTTTTCTATTATTGATGCCCTGCGAGGCCCCTGCAACACCTGCCCAACCTCGTTGTAAGATCTAGGGTGATATTCCTACAGCCAGAGGCTATCCAAAGGCACATTATGAATTGCCGAGTGGGCAGATCACCGCGCAGATCTGCCTGCAAAATTGACTGGGGGTCGGATGTTGCCCGGTGTCACCCGATGTGTCGATGGCCGGCTGGTTTTACGTATTAGTCAGTGATTGTTACCCATATAGAAGGAAAGGGCCGCCATGAGCAAGAAAGCTTCGTCTTCAAGGACTGCTAAGAAATCGCAACCGTTTCTGACGGATGTTCAAACCCTGCGCGAGCGAGCGCGCAAGAATATTGGCGAAGCCGGCATAACGCACTCGTATGAAGGAGATCCAAAGAAGGCGATCAGTATACTGCAGAGCGTGCTCGCAACGGAGATCGTGTGCGTGCTGCGCTATACCATGCACGCCATTGCCGCTACAGGCATTTCAAGCGAGGGTGTCAAGGCGGAGTTTGCGGAGCACGCGAGGGAAGAGCGCGAGCACGCACACTCGGTAGCGGAGCGCATCAATCAATTGGGTGGAGTGCCGGACTTCAATCCCAAGGGGCTGGCCTCACGCTCGGCCTCAGAGTACGGGAAGGCTGATGATTTGGTCGAGATGATCAGAGAGAATCTGATCGCCGAGCGCATTGCTGTCGATCACTACCGCGAGCTGATCCGCTACTTTGGTGATAAGGATCCAGGCACCCGCAAGTTGCTGGAGTCGATCCTCACCAAGGAAGAAGAACACGCCAATGACATGCACGATTTGCTGGTAGCTCACGAGGGCAAGCCGATGCTGAAGAAATGACCGGCGCCCCGGTCTGCTTTGCAGACCGTGCCGTGCGGCCGAGCGCGCGGGAGCGCCGATGAGTGCCGGCACGAGTCTGGGTTCTTGCCGAGAAGTTCAAAATGCCAGCGCTTCGCCTGCGGGCAGGCGGCAGCGGCAGGAGGCCCATATGCTGCGGAACGAGCATTGCCGGGCTGGCAGCGCCCCAGGCTCCTCACGCCAGCGTCTGGGGCACGTAATAGCTCATAAAAACAACAAGATAAATACCAATACGCACTTTCGCGATGAGGCATGATCGACTGCGGTGACCGTAACCTATTATTGCGCCGCTTATTCTATCTAGGGCGCCGGGGGTCATTGTAGCTTTGAGTATCCCAACCGAGCCCATTGGCAGTATTCCGCGACCGCGGGAGCTGCTTGATGCAATTGAAGCAAGTCACGGTGATACATCGGACCCGGCGCTCGCGCCATTCTATGAGGCCGCGGTACGCGATACGCTTGCCCAGTTCGAGGCCACGGGCTCCCCGGTGATTACCGATGGCGAGCAGCGCAAGTACCACAACTTTTTTACCTACCGCGTTCACGGCGCGAGCAACATGTCGGCCGATGGGTTTACGATCCCGTTTGCTGCCGGCCACACCCGCCGTATGCCGCGCTTGAATGCGAAGCCCTTCAGATACAGGCGTTATGCCGACCGATACCTGGAGTACGCTCAGCAATTCACGCGCACACCATTGAAGCAGGCAGTGATCTCGCCATCGGCCTTGAGCCTCTTATATCCGCCAGAGCCCATTGCTGACTACTCGCGCGAGCAGTTCATCGACGATCTGCTCAGCGAGCACGTCACTGAGGTGCGCCGTTGCCTCCAGCGCGGCGCCGTCAGTGTGCAGGTGGACTTCACGGAAGGCCGTCTGGCCATGAAGATAGACCCCACTGGCTCGCTCCTCTCGCGATTCGTCGAACTCAATAACCTCGGGCTGGCGCCGCTGTCTCATGCCGAGCGACTGCACATGGGCGTGCACACCTGTCCGGGCGGGGATCGGGATTCAACGCACAGCGCTGACGTGGACTATGCTGAGTTGCTGCCCAGCCTGTTTACGCTCAATGTCACGAAGTTCTATGTCGCGCTGGCTGGTGAAGCCGATCCGGAGTACGTATTACGGTTGATTCGCGACCGCATCAAACTGCACCAGACCGTGTTTGTCGGGGTGACTTCCCCAATCGACCCACGAGTGGAGACCTCCGAAGAGGTCAGGGACCGGGTCTTGCAGGCCGCAGCCTATATACCGATTGAGCAGCTGGGCACGACGGACGACTGCGGATTTTCCCCATTCAGCGACGATACTTCGACCAGCCGGGAGACGGCTTTCTCGAAAGTCCGTGCGCGCATCGAGGGTACGGCTCTGGCGGCCAAGGAATTAGGGCTAGCTCGTGGCGCATAAGGCCGATGAGTCTCGTGACCTGCAAATCGTTGCCTTGAGGAACGCCGAGGAGATTTTGCGGGCGCGAGATCGCGCGATGTCGGAGCTGCGCGAGACCAAGGAAGCGTTGCAGGCAAAGATTCTCGAGCTGCAGCGGGAGCGGGAGCAATTTCAGGTCACATTGGCCAGCATCGGGGACGCGGTCATCACGACTGATGCACACGGCCGCGTGGCCTATCTCAATGCGATTGCCGAGCATATGACCGGCTTGAGTCTTGCGGATGCCCTCGGTCAGCCGCTCACCTCGGTGTTCAACATCATCAACGAAGACACGCGTGAGCCGGTCGTACCACCGGTCGAGGCGGTTCTGCGGGAGGGCCGCATTGTCGGGCTGAGCAACCACACGGTCCTGATCGCGCGCGACGGAAGTACCACCGCCATCGAAGAGAGCGCGGCGCCGATCCGCGATTCTGCCGGCAACATCTCGGGCGCGGTGATGGTTTTTCACGATGTGACCGAGCGGCGCCGGGCTGAAGAAGCCCTGCGGCAGAGCGAGGCGCGGTTTCGCACGATTTTCAACCAGGCAGCTGTCGGCATCGTACTGGCGGATCTCTCCAGTCGATTCCTGCAGGCCAACCAAAAGCTGGCGGAAGTTCTGGGTTACGGCCCCGATGAACTTCAACAGCGTACGCTGCTTGAGCTCATACATCCTGACGATGAGCCGAACGCGCGCCAGTGTTTGGATCGATTAGCCAGCGAGCAGGTTAGTGACATTTCGCTAGAAGCGCGATGTCTGGGAAAAGACGGTAGCACGATCTGGACATTGAGTACGATCAAGCTGGTGAAGGATCAAGCCGGGCATCCTCAATATTTGATTGGAATCATTGAGGATGCCACCGAGCGCAAACGCGCTGAAGAGGCACAGTCGCGCCTGGTGGCCGTGATCGCCTCCTCAGATGATTCAATTATCAGCATGGATCTTAATGGCATCATCGAAAGCTGGAACACGGGCGCGCACCGACTGTACGGGTATACCGAGCAGGAGATGATCGGCCGCACCAGCATCGTATTGATTCCGCCTGACCGATCTGATGAGGAATCGGCCATTCTCAAACAGATCCGCAACGGGCAGCGGATCGAGCATTTCGAAACAATTCGCAGGCGCAAGGACGGCTCGTTAGTCGATGTCTCGATCAGCGTTTCTCCGATCGAGGATCGTCAAGGAAAGATTCTTGGTGCCTCGAAGATTACCCGTGATGTGACACAGCGCAAACGCAATGAAGCAGCCTTGCGTGAAATGGATCGTCGCAAAGACGAATTTCTGGCGACGCTTGCCCACGAACTTCGCAATCCTCTGGCTCCGATACGGCAGGCCGCACTGATATCGAGGACGGAGAAGTCCACCGAAGCGCAGAAGCGCTGGAGCTACGAGGTCATTTCGCGGCAAGTGCACCATATGTCGCTGCTACTGGACGACCTGTTGGATATCTCGCGCATTACCCGCGGGACGCTTGAGCTGCGGCTGCAGGTCAACCAGATCAACGAGGTCATTGAGGCCGCCACCGAGACCGTTCGGCCGATCGTGGATGCGAAGCGCCATTCACTGTCTGTCGTGCTGCCCGATGAACCGGTCCAGCTCGTTGCCGATCCGCTACGGCTTGCCCAGATTCTGGGCAATTTGCTCAATAACGCCTCCAAGTATTCTGATCCGGGTGGACGTATTGAAGTCCGCGTGCGATCCACGCCCGAGGAAGTTGCTATCTCAGTAAAGGATTCTGGTATTGGCATTGCGCGCGAAGCGATCGGCGGCCTGTTTGACATGTTTTCACAAATTAAGTCCATTCAGGACCGATCAGAGGGGGGACTTGGCATTGGCCTTGCGCTGACGAAGGGCCTGGTCGAGCTTCATGGCGGCCGGGTCGAGGCCAAGAGCGCGGGCCTCGGCCAGGGCAGTGAGTTCATCGTATATTTGCCGCTGCGGGACCTTCCCGCTGCGCCCGCAATGGCGGCTAATCGCGACGGTCCAGGCGCCATTACACGGCGACGCTTGCTGATTGCGGATGATAACCGGGACGCGGCCCAGAGCCTTGCGATGCTGCTGGAGCTTGAGGGACATGAGGTTAGAGTAGTTCACGATGGGCGCGCGGCGCTGAAGGTCTTTGAGGAGTTCCAGCCGGAAGTTGCGCTACTAGATATCGGGATGCCCGAGTTGACCGGCTATGAGGTGGCCCGATCGGTTCGCAATGGCACATTGGGCCGGGCAGTCACCTTGATTGCCCTGACCGGGTGGGGACAGGATCGGGATAAGGATCGGGCGCTTGCAGCGGGGTTTAATCATCATTTCACCAAGCCGGTTGAACCCGATCGCATAACCGAAATTCTAAGCGCGCTGCCCCGACGTTAAGCGAGCCGGATTGAGCCCTCGCTTGCAAGGCGGCGGAGCGACGAGTCGGATAAGTGACTTGCAGCGCCAGGCGATTGTCGGCTCCGGCCTACACGAGTCGGTGACCACGACTCCTGTCCTGGCCTTGACTGCTAAGGGATAATCCCGATTCCTCCAGAGCCCGGGGGCCGCTTGGCCACACCTCGCCTAATGATCAAATCGCGACAGGCGCCCGCGCGAGCGCCGCGAAGACCAGCGCACCGCTTCTCGGGCAAGCTACCGCTCCTGTCGATCGCGCGGCGCGCAGTAAGTGCCTGGATCGCCGACTACGCCCCCAGCATGGGGGCAGCGATTGCCTACTACACTATCTTCTCCATTGCGCCACTGCTCCTTATTGTGATCGCAGTGGCTGGACTCGCATTTGGGCAGGACGTGGTGCGCGATCAGCTGGTGCTGCAGCTGCGCGATCTGTTGGGCGATTCGGGAGCCCAGGCGATCAGGCAGCTGTTAGTGGGCGCTGCCAACTCCAACCGGCGTGGCCTGGCTGCCCTGATCGGTACAGTAGCTCTGATCATTGGTGCGAGCAGCGTCTTCGCGGAGCTGCAAAGTGCCTTGAACCGGATATGGCGAACCGCGCCAGTGGCCTCACGCGGAGTTGGCCTTTGGCCATTGCTTCGGGCCCGGCTGCTCTCCTTTGGCATGATCTTGTGCATTGGCTTTTTGCTGGCTGTATCGCTGAGCCTCACTACGGCCCTGCACGCCCTGTCGAGCTGGTGGGCGCCGATATTTTCGGACTGGACGATCACATTGGAGATCATCAGCGCGACCTTCAGCTTCGGAATCGTCACGCTGCTATTCGCATTCATCTATCGCGTATTGCCCAATGCAACAATTGGCTGGACTGACGTCTGGTTCGGAGCGCTCGTGACGGCGCTGCTTTTCGAAGTAGGCAAAGATTTCATCAGCCTGTATCTGGGGGCCAGCAGAATCAATACGGCGTTCGGGGCAGCAGGCTCGTTTGCGGTGCTGTTGTTATGGGTCTACTACTCGGCCCAGGTATTCCTTCTGGGCGCTTCCTTTACCTGGGTGTATGCACACGAAGCTGGGACACTGCGCGAGCATTGAGGCGGCTGAAGCACCTGCCTCAATCGCGCGCATGATCTCTACTTTGCTTATTGCCTGCCCGGAGGGGCGGTGTTGTAAAGAGTCACTGTGCTCACGGGCTGCGATTCATGCACACGCAGCCATTCCCAAGTTCGCAGCCTGTAGGCTGCGAACTTGGGGTGGAGGCGCGGCGAACAGGCAGGATACGGGGCTTTCACGGGCCTGTGCGCATCGGCAGATCAGACGTCAGATTCGCCCCATCAAGACCAGCACGACCAAGATGACCAAGACGAGGCCCAGGCCGCTGCTCGGGTAGTAACCCCAGCCGGAGCTGTACGGCCAGCTGGGCAGTGCGCCGATCAGGAGCAGCACCAGCACGACAATCAGTATGGTTCCCACTTTACGTCTCCAAGGCCACTATGGCCGGGTGGGACTATCATCCAAGTGGGAGTCCTCAATCAGCAGACAAACACCTCGCCCGCTGTCAGATAACGCTTATACGCTGCGGCGCGGGATATTCAGATTCCAGAAGCCCGCGGGGGATCAGGCGCTCGCCGACAGTGCCGGTTGTTCGCCCGCTAATGGCAGATAGAGCGTGAACTCGCTGCCACGGCCCGCTCCCTCACTTACGACTTCGACGCGGCCACCGTGCAATTCAGCGATGCCTTTGACCAGCGATAGGCCGATTCCTAGGCCGCCCTCGGAACGCGTCACCGATTCATCGACCTGGGCGAACATGAGGAAGATGCGCGGCATGGCATCGGCCGCAATACCAATACCGTTGTCCCGGACAGCGATTCGGACAGTGTCACCTTCGGTCTGGCAACGCAGTCCAATCTGGCCGCCCGGGTCGGTGTACTTTGCCGCGTTCGTGAGCAAGTTCAGCAGTACCTGGGACAGGCGCATCGGATCGCCATCCAGTATGGGCGTCGGGTGCGGCAAGGTAACGGAGAGCACATGCTGTTTCCTCTCAATGAGCGGACGGGCTGCCTCCACCGCGGCCTCCACGATGCTGGACAGTGTCACGCGTTCGCGCTTTAGATTCAGCTTATCCTGAGTTATGCGTGCAACATCCAGCAAGTCATCGAGCAGCAGCGCCATGTGTTTTGCCTGCCGCTGAATGACGGTCTGCACCCACTCGAGCTGCTCGGGATTCAGGCGCGGGGAGCTAAGAATCTGCGCTGCGTTGCGGATTGGCGCCAGCGGGTTACGAAGCTCATGAGCAAGCGTGGCCAAGAACAAGTCCTTGCGATGATCGGCATCGCGTAGCGACGCCTCTGTAGCGCGCAACTGCTCTTCGGTTCGCATGGCCTCTTCAATATCGGTATTGGTCCCGAACCACTGCCGCACGACGCCTTGCTCATCTGTCAATGGCACCACGCGCGTCAGGAACCGCCGATAGCGGCCATCGGCAGAGCGCAGCGGAAACTCCATTTCAAACGGTGAGCCGCTCGCGAGCGACTCCCGCCAGCGCTCCAGCACGAGCGGCATCGTCTGCGGGTCATGAACTTGCCGCCAGCCCTCATTCTCCATGTCGGCCGCAGTGGTGCCGGTGTAGTCATACCATCGACGGTTGAACCAGTGTATGGCGCCGTCTGCGTGGGCCATCCAGGCGAGCTGTGGAATCGCATTGACCATGGTTCGAAAGCGCTCTTCACCCTCACGCAAGGCGCTTTCCGAGCTGCGGAGTGCGTCGAGTTGCTCGCGAAGCTGATACTGACGCTCGCGCGCTCTCAGTGCAGCCTGGAGTGAACTGACCAGGGTGCGGGATGTACTGGGGCGCTCCAGAACCGTGACGTTGCGCAGAGCCTTCAGTACCCGAGTGCCTAACGGCGACTGCACGCCGGCGCGGCACAGCATCACGGTGGGAATGTCTGACCATGGCAGCTGATGGGATAGCGCGCCAAGAAGCTGCTCGATATGCGGATCGCCGAATATCGCGTCGGTTACCAGAAGGGCGCCCGCGCCATTCTCAATCTCGGATGCTAATGCGGATGCCCCCTGGCAGCACCAGAGCGTGATGTGGGCGCGACGAAGCAGCTCACGTGTCGCCTCCTCGTCGCGTCGGGTGGGCGCAAGCACCAGCACCCGATATTCTTCGGGTCTACGAGCGTCAGCCGGCATGGCCTTCGGATTCCACTCTCCCGCGATGCTCACTGGCGGTTGCGACTTCCACCGGGACACCTGAGAGTACGCCGCGCAGCTGCAGCAGCGGTTCGCTCAGGTGCACCCCCTTACTGTCGAACCAGAGTTGCCGGATCGCGCCTTCGTGCGCGCCGGTACGCTTCTTCAGCACGGAGATCGCCTTATGCACGGAACCCGCAAGCTCAAAGTAGCGCAGCAGCACCACCGAATCAGCCAGATAACTTGCATCCACTGGGGATGACATATTGGAACCAATGAGACCATTTTGTGCGACCGTGAAGAACGTCGCCACGCCCTGATTGTTCAAGTAAGAGAGCAGCTCGTGCAGTTGCGCAGTAAGGAAATTTGTCTGTGGCATGGCATTGAGGTAGCCGTTCAGACTGTCAATGATCACGACCCGCGCATGATCTCGTTCGACGCTTTCCCGCACCAAATGGGCGAACTCCCCGGGGGGAAACGGCCACGGAGTCAATCTGGCGAGATGTACTGGTGGTCGAGGGCAAGTGGGGGCGGGTCGAGGAGATCACCTTGAGCTACGGCGTCGTGCATATCTGGGACGATCGCCGTCTGGTGCTGCCACTGAGCTATTTTATCGAGAAGCCGTTCCAGAACTGGACCCGAAGTTCGGCGGCGCTGACTGGCAGTGTGCTGCTCTGGGTCGACTACGCCTTCGACGTCGAGGCGGCGCGTGTAGCGCTCAAGCCGATCATCGAAGGCAGCCCGCTATGGGATCGGCGATTCTGGAACCTGCAGGTCAGCGATGCCTCAGACAAGTGCATGCAGGTGCGGGTCCTGGCAACTTCGGCCGATTCCTCCCGCAGCTGGGACTTTCGCTGCGAGATCCGTGAAAAGCTGCTGGCCCACATCCACCGCACTCACCCAGAGAGCCTGCCGCGCCTGCGCGGCGAGATGATTGAGCGGCTCACAGCGCCGGTGCGCCCGGCAACCTCAAATCCATAGCCGGCCCGGCACAGGCAGGCGCAGGAGCACTCCTGCCACCGGTGAGCGTGTAGGACGTCGCTCACACACGGTCAGGATGGCTAGCACCTCCCGGCCCTCACCTCATCCTGCATAGTTGAAGGCGATCCACCGCCCGCTAAGCTAGAGAGGGAGCAACGCCTTGGCTTCAATAGTGCACTCGCGTTTGAGAGAGGGCAGCGCGGCTGCGCACGGGGCGATCTGGGATGGCAATGGCACCAATTTCACGCTGTTTTCGGCCAACGCGACCCGCGTTGAGATCTGCCTGTTTGACAGCAAGGGCGAGCGAGAGCTTGAGCGCATTGCCTTGCCCGAGTACACCGATCAGATCTGGCACGGGTATCTGCTCGATGTGCATCCGAGCAGTGTCTACGGCTTTCGCGTCCATGGCCCCTATGAGCCCAGCGCCGGACACCGCTTTAACCCAAATAAACTCGTGCTGGATCCCTATGCGCGTGGGCATACGGGCGAACTACGCTGGTCGCCGGAATGCTTTGGCTACACGATCGGCTCGGAGGAAGAGGATCTGTCCTTTGATGAGCGGGACAGCGCTCCGTTCATGCCCAAGTGCGTGGTCGTGGATCCGAACTTCGACTGGCGCGGCCAGCCGCGGGTCAGGAGCGTGCCCTGGGACCACACGATTATTTACGAAGCACACCTCAAGGGATACACCAAGCGCCACCCGGCGGTGCCGCAATCACAGCAAGGCACCTATGCCGGTCTGGGTGTGAAGGCCGTGGTCGACTACGTGAAGTCGCTCGGCGTGACCTCAATCGAGCTGCTGCCGATCCACACCTTCATCCAGGACAGCCACCTGCTCGAGCGTGGCCTGAGCAACTACTGGGGCTACAACAGCATCGGCTTCTTCGCGCCCGATCCCCGCTACGCCTCAGAGCCGGAGCAGAGCCTGCGGGAGTTCAAGGAAATGGTGTCCCGATTCCACGATGCGGGCCTCGAGGTGATCCTGGATGTGGTCTACAACCACACCGCCGAAGGCAACGAGCGCGGGCCGACGCTTTCATTCAAAGGCATCGACAACGCGAGCTACTACCGGCTGGCCCCTGATGCCCGTTACTACATCAATGACACGGGAACCGGCAACACACTCAATCTCTCGCACCCAGCGGTCATCGAGATGGTGGCCGACAGCCTGCGTTACTGGGTCAATGAGCTGCATGTGGATGGCTTCCGATTCGATCTGGGCACCATCCTTGCGCGTGAACCGAGCGGCTTCGACAACCAGAGTGGCTTCCTCAAGGTGTGCAATCAGGACCCGGTGCTGCGTAGCGTAAAACTGATTGCTGAGCCCTGGGATTGCGGACCGGGCGGCTATCAGGTCGGCGCCTTTCCGCCTGGCTGGGCCGAGTGGAACGACCGCTGTCGGGATGCGGTGCGCGACTTCTGGAAGGGCAGCGGCGCGGCAGCCGATCTTGCGCCGCGCTTGTGCGCTTCGGGCGACCTGTTCAATCGCCTCGGCCGGCGACCTTCGGCCTGCGTGAATTTTGTCTCGGTTCACGACGGTTTCACGCTGCACGATCTTGTGAGCTACAACGAGAAGCACAACGAGGCCAATGGCGAGGGCAATAACGACGGGACTGGCGATAATCGCTCGTTCAACCATGGCGTTGAAGGGCCGACCGACGATGCGGCTATCAACGCCATGCGCCAGCGCCAGGTGCGCAACATGCTCGCGACGCTGCTGCTCTCGCAGGGTACGCCGATGCTGCTCGCAGGGGATGAATTCGGCCGCACACAGCAGGGCAATAACAATGCCTACTGCCAGGACAACGAAGTCAGCTGGATAGACTGGACGCTGCTCGAGTCCGCCGCGGAACAGGTGCAGTTCGTCAGACAGCTGTGCGCGCTGCGGCACAAATATCCGATCCTGCGCCGTAACCGGTTTCTGACCGGGGCAGTCGATGAGGAACTTGAGATCCGTGATGTCAGCTGGATCAACGCCACGGGTGCGCCGATGCAGGAAGCGGAGTGGCTCGATACCACGATGCGATGCTTTGGAATGCTGCTCGATGGTCGCGCACGGCCCACGGGCCTGCGACAGCGCGGCACGGAAGCCACGCTCCTGCTGCTTTTCAATGCCCACCACGATTTTGTCGAATTCACGCTGCCCGAATACCCGTACGGGCGCGCCTGGGAGTTGCTGCTTGATACCAATATTGCGGATCGCAAGGTCGAGTGCCAGGCCGCTGCCGGCGACAAATACGGGATGACCGCCCGCTCCCTGGCGCTGTTCGTTCTGGATATCTGAAACGTGCGTGCTCCGGATGCGCGGCACGCCCGAGCACAAATTGGGCCCAGTCCTACACGGCTGACAGACATATTCCTACGGGCTCGTCCGGCTTCCCTCTCTATCGTGTGCGGAACAACTCCAAGCGGCGCTCCCGCGCCAACTACCGAGAGGACACTACATGAGCACGTGGGCACTGGTTCTGGCGGGCGGGGAAGGGCGTCGACTGGAGCAGTTGACGACCGAGGAGGGGGGTCGGCCGGTACCCAAGCAGTTCTGCTCGCTGGCCGGTGGCCTGTCGCTGCTGGAGGAGACCCTGCAGCGCGCCAGGAGCGTGTGCGACGCGGCAAATGTGTGCGTCGTGGTCACGGAGCACCATAGGCAGTGGTGGACACGCATCTTACGCGACCTCCCCTCGGACAATATCGTCGTGCAGCCGACCGGACGAGGCACGGCACACGGCATCATGCTGCCGGCCCTGCATATCCTGGCCCGTGACCCCCAGGCCACGATTCTGGTGCTGCCTTCGGATCATTTCGTGGATGACGAGGCAGTACTGCGTCGGGCCATGCGCAGTGCCATTGCGCGTGCAAAGCACCGGCCACAGCAGATCTTTCTGCTGGGGATCCAGCCTGATGAGGCTGACACCGAGCTGGGCTATATCGTGGCCAAGATGCCGCTCGTCGGGCGCTGTGGACCGGTGTCGCAATTCGTCGAAAAGCCATCGGCCTGGAGCGATATCAGCCGGCTGCGGCTGCAGGGGGCGCTGTGGAATTCGTTCATATTCGCCGCATCAGCGGCCGGACTGATCGCCCTGTACCCGCAAAAATTCAGCGCCCATCTCGAGGCGATGCGCACCGCGGTGGCGCTGGATCGGCAGGCGGGCAACATCTGGGCCACGAGCGCGCTCTATCGCACGCTGCCGAGTGTGGATTTCTCCAGGGACGTGCTTACAGGTCAGGAGCCATCGCTGCAGCTGGTGTCGGTACCCGCGTGCGGTTGGTCGGATCTGGGCACGCCGGGGCGGCTCGAGCGTACCTTGCGGCGACTCGACCGGCAGCCGCGGAGCTTGCCGCAAGATGCGCAGACCTCGCGCCCCTTGGTTCTTCGCGAACAGCTTGAGCGCCTGGTGCTGCGTTCGAATGCCCAGTAGCTGCGGCTGCGATGCGGCGTGTCTATGCGATGCCCTTTGGGGCCCAAGTCACGCCGGCTGGCGTGCGCTTTCGGCTGTGGGCGCCGGCCGCCCGGGAAGTCGAACTCATTCTGTGCCCTGCTGCTGGTTCGACTGCCCAGCCCATGACCCGGGCCGCGGGTGGCTGGTTCGAGCGCCTTGAACCGCAGGCGCAGGCCGGAGCCCGCTATCGTTTCCGCATCAATGGCGAGTTCGAAGTCGCGGACCCGGCTTCGCGTTGCAATGCTGAGGATGCCGAGGGCCCAAGTGTCGTCATCGATCCGGCCAGTTTCGAGTGGGGTCCACAGCAATGGACTGGCCGGCCGTGGCATGAGGCGGTCATCTACGAGATTCACGTCGGCACCTTTACGAGTGCGGGCACCTTCCGCGCCGCGATCGAGCGACTCGATCATCTGGTATCACTCGGTGTGACGCTGCTCGAACTGATGCCAGTCGCCGATTTTCCGGGCCGGCGCGGTTGGGGATACGACGGCGTGCTGCCCTTCGCACCGGACTCTGCCTACGGCAGCCCCGATGACCTCAAGGCCCTGATCCGCGCAGCGCACGAGCGTCAGCTCGGCGTGCTGCTGGATGTGGTTTACAACCACTTTGGACCGGAGGCCAACTATCTGCCGCGCTACGCACCCCAGTTCCTCACCGCGCAGCATCGCACGCCGTGGGGTGATGCGATGAATTTCGATGCCGCAGGATCCGCGGAGGTGCGCGACTTCTTTGTGCACAATGCGCTCTACTGGCTGGAGGAATTCGCCTTTGATGGCTTGCGGGTCGATGCCGTGCATGCCATTCACGATCAGAGCGAAGTGCACATCCTGACAGCGATCGCGCGGGCGGTCCGGGCCGGACCCGGCGCCACGCGGCATGTGCATCTGATCGCTGAGAATGCCGCGAATGAGGCGCAGCGGCTCGGCTACCCAACAGTGCAAGAGCGCTTCGATGCGCAGTGGAATGACGATGTGCACCACTGCCTGCATGTCCTGCTGACCGGAGAGACGGCGGACTACTACACGGATTTTGGCCAGCATCCGGCCAATCAGCTGGCGCGCGCGCTCGCTGAGGGCTTCGTATTTCAGGGCGAGTACTCGCAGCACGCGCAAAGCGCCCGCGGATCGGTGAGCAGCCATCTGCCGCCGACCGCATTCGTCAATTTCCTGCAGAACCACGACCAGATCGGCAACCGGCCGCTGGGCGATCGACTGGCGAGCCTGGTGGCGAGCGCCGCCGCCTTGCGTGCCGCCGTGGCCATTGTGCTGCTGGGCCCGGCCATACCACTGCTATTCATGGGCGAGGAGTGGGGAGCGCGCGAGGCGTTCGCTTACTTCTGTGATTTCAAACCAGAACTGACTGCCCGAGTGCGCGCGGGCCGGGAGCAGGAGTTTGCCGGGTTTGCGCGACTGACGGGTGGCGAGGGCGCGGCGGTTCCCGATGCGGCTGCTGACAGCACGTTTGAATCGGCCCACCTCTACTGGGGCCAGCTTGAGGATCCGTGCTCGGCACAAATGCTGGCCTTCTACCAGCGGCTGCTGGCGCTGCGTCGATCCGAGATCGTGCCGCGAATTCCCCTGATTCGCGCCAGCCACTATGTCGGCGGCGGCACTGAGAGCGCCTCGCGTGTTGCCTGGACACTCGCGGACGGATCTGAGCTGTTGCTGGTGTTCAATCTGAGCGACCGCCGCGTGCCCGCTGCTGGCCGAAACGAGGGCCGCGTGCTCTATGCCACGGGGCCCGCCGAGTCGAATCCGACGGCGCTGGAGGCCTGGAGTGTGCTGTGGCTGCTTCGGGAGCAAGGCGAGCAGCAACGTAGCGCTGGGGCATAGGCAAGCGATGCTGCCCCGCGCTACCTATCGCCTGCAACTGCACCGGCAGTTCACATTCAAGGATGCGAGCGCGCTGATTCCTTATCTGGCCCGGCTGGGTGTCAGTCACGTCTATTGCTCGCCGTATTTTCGTGCCCAGGCCGGTAGCACGCACGGGTACGATGTCGTCGATCACAACACCTTCAATCCGGAGGTGGGTACTCGAGCGGAATTCGAGCAGTTCGTGGCCGAGCTGCGCGCCCATGGCATGGGGCATATCGCCGACTTTGTTCCCAATCATGTCGGCATCGGCAGCGATAATGCCTGGTGGATGGACGTGCTGCGGAACGGGCGCGATTCACCCTACGCAGCCTACTTCGACATCGACTGGAACGCCGGCAGGCTCATGATTCCGGTGCTGGGTGACTCCTATGGCATCGTGCTGGATCGCGGCGAGCTGACCTTGCGCCGCGTCGGGCCCAATGAGTACGTGGTGGATTATCACGATAATCACTTCCCGATCGCGACCGCCGATGGTCCACGGGCCGAGCAGCTCTTGCAGGCCGGCGCCGCTCCCGATCCAGGTGCGTTGCACGAGCTGCTGGAGCGGCAATCCTATCGCCTCGCACACTGGCGCGTGGCCGGTGATGCAATCAACTATCGGCGTTTCTTCGATATCAATGCGCTGGCCGCGTTGCGGATGGAGGATCCCGTGGTGTTCGATACGACCCATCGCCTGCTGCTCGAGCTGGTGCGGGCAGGACAGGTGGATGGGCTTCGAATCGACCACGTCGATGGCCTCTACGATCCGGCGGCCTATCTCGAGCGCCTGCGCGCGGCGGCGGCGGCACTGCCCGGTCGGCCGGTCTATCTCTGGATTGAGAAAATCGCCGCCGCCTTCGAGCGGCTGCGTGAAGCTTGGCCGGTCGAGGGCACTACCGGGTACGGGTTCGCTAATCTGCTCAATGGCCTGTTCGTGCGCGCGAGCTCCAAGCGACGCATGCACCAGAGCTACGAACATTTCATTGGCTATCGGGTCTCCTGGGAGCAGGTGGTCTACGAATCCAAGCGCGCGATTCTGGACACGGCCTTTGGCGCTGAACTGCGCCTGCTGATCCAGAAGCTGGCTGATATAGCTGGCGCCGATCGGCACACCCGCGATTTCACGCTCAGCCACCTGGCCACGGCGGTCCGCGAGGTGATCGCCTGCTTTCCGGTCTACCGGACCTATGTGACCGATCAGGCGAGCGAGGAGGATCGGCGCTATATCGAGTGGGCCATCGCGATCGCCAAGAAGCGCGTATCCACAGTGGATGAGGGGATATTCGAGTTCCTGCGTCAGGCGCTGCTGAATGAATTGCCGGCTGGGAGCACCGCACCGCGCGCGCTGATGACCAGCTTTGCGATGAGCTTCCAGCAACTGACTGCCCCCGCGACCGCTAAGGGCGTCGAAGACACGGCGATGTACCGCTTCAACCGGCTGGCATCGCTGAACGAAGTGGGAGCGGATCCTGATCGCTATGGCACCAGCGCCGCGGCTTTTCACGCGGATCTGCGTGCCCGGCAAGCCCGCTGGCCGCTGGAGCTGCTGGCCACCACGACGCATGACACCAAGCGCTCGGAGGATGTCCGGGTGCGCATCGATGTGCTCTCGGAGTTTCCGACCCTGTGGCGACGAACCGTGAACCGCTGGCGACGCCTGCACCGCTCGCGCAAGCGCATGGTGGATGGACAGATGGCGCCCGGGCCCAACCAGGAATACCTGCTGTATCAGACCCTCGTGGGCAGCTGGCCGCTTGCAACGATGGATGGGCCAGCGCTGACTGAATACCGGGATCGCATCCAGGCCTATATGCTCAAGGCGGTGCGCGAGGCCAAGCTGCGCACCAGCTGGGCGAACGTCAGCGCCGACTATGAGGAGGCGCTGCGGCAGTTCATCGATGCGGTGCTGGATTCCAGCGACAAGAATCCGTTCCTGTCCGAGATGGCAGCATTCCAGGGGCACGTGGGCCGGCTGGGTCTCATCAACAGTCTGGCCCAGACGCTTTGCAAGCTGACCGCGCCCGGTGTGCCCGATATCTACCAGGGCACCGAGTTGTGGGATTTTTCTTTGGTGGATCCCGACAACCGGCGCCCGGTCGACTATGTACGGCGGCTCGAGCTGCTGAATGAGCTGGAGGGGCACGGGCCACCGACGCACGAATTGGCGGCCAGCCTCATCCGGACTCTCGAGGATGGACGTGCCAAGCTGCATGTGATTCGATCGGTGTTGGCGCTGCGTCGACAGCATGAGACGCTCTTTAGCGAGGGGGAGTACCTCCCGGCGCGCGTCAGCGGCGATCACCGCCAGCAAATCTGCGCCTTCTTCCGGCGGCTGCCGCAGCGTCGGCGACGTCGCGACGGCGCGGAAGTTTCGCGGGGATTGATCACACTCACCATAGTTCCGCGGCTTTGTGGACGCCTGAGCCTGAGCTCTTCCGTGCCGATCGCCGGTGAGGCGTGGGGCGATACGGCAGTTGAGGTACCACGGCGATTCGCGGCCGCTCACTGGTCCAACCTGCTCGAAGGGACGCGACTTGGCGCGGCCGCAGCCGGTACGCAGCACAGTTTGCGGGTTGCCGGGGTGTTGTGGCACTTCCCGGTGGCGCTGCTGGTGGGCTCCAGCGCGCCCTCGTGAGCAGATCGAGGCGTTGTCCTACGCGAAATGTCGCGTGGCCGATGCGAATCTTCGGTCAGCACGGACGGCAGGCGCTGCTGCTGCGGGGGTATCCTGCCTGCACTGTGGCTTCCTTGCAGATCTGATTCGCCAACGAATATGCAGACCTTTCATTGTACCCATTGCCAGAATCTGGTGTTCTTCGAGAATAGCCAGTGCCTGAACTGCCGCAACACGCTGGCCTACCTGGTCGATCAGGACCGGATGGCGGCTCTGCAGAAGGATGCCGACGGGCTGTGGCATGCGATGGGCGCTAGCGGGGAGCAAACGGCCTATCGGTTGTGTGCCAACTACGTGGAGCACAACGTCTGCAATTGGGCTGTCCGTGCCAGTGAGCAGGCCCAGCTGTGCCTGTCCTGCCAGCTGACCACGGTAATTCCTGACATGAGCGTGGCGGCTAACAAGGCGGCCTGGTATCAGCTTGAAATGGCCAAACGCCGCATGATCTACACGCTGCTGAAGCTGCAATTGCCCGTGGAGCCACGACGCCCTGATACGAAGGGCGGTCTGGCCTTTGAATTCCTGCAGGATCAGACTACATCCAACGGGGATAAGAATCGCGTGCTTACCGGCCACGACAATGGCGTAATCACGATTAACATCGCCGAAGCCGATGACGTGCTGCGCGAGGCCCAGCGGCGCGAGCAAAACGAGCCTTATCGGACGCTTCTCGGGCATTGCCGCCACGAGATTGGTCATTATTACTGGGATCTGCTCGTTCAGGGTGGCCCGCGTCTGGAGGCCTTTCGCGCAATGTTTGGCGATGAGCGGGCCGATTACGCCGCGGCGCTCAAGCAGCATTATGAGCAGGGTCCGCCCGCCCAATGGGAGGAGCACTTCATAAGTGCCTATGCGAGTACGCACCCGTGGGAAGACTGGGCCGAATCGTGGGCGCATTACATGCATATGACGGACGCCCTCGAGACGGCTCATACCACGGGACTGTCGTTGCGGCCACAGCGCCGTGATGAGCCCTCGATGAGCACCCCGGCCCACCCACTGCGCGGCGATGGCGGGTCCTTCGAGCAGATGATGTCGGCCTGGTTGCCATTGACCTACGTGCTGAACAATCTTAATCGCGGGCTTGGCCGCCCCGACGGGTACCCCTTCGTCCTGTTACCGCCGGTGATCGAGAAATTGCGCTTTATCCACGACACCATCAGAGAGGATCGGAGCGAATCCGCGGCCGTGGCCGTAGCCGCAGCCGGCTGAGCCTCGCTGACGCAGCTGTGAGATCGCACCCAGCTACGCGTGGCTGGGCCTGTGCCTGAAGCGCCCCAATTAGACAAGGCGCTGCGCCGACGGTCTGACCGCCAGTCGCAGCGCCCCGGGGGAGCAAAGAAAATGCTTAGAGGTCCGGATCCTGGCGAGTGCGCACCTGCTTGGCGACCGCCATCGCCACATCCAGATCCGCGTCCGCCTGCTTCTTGCAGATACTCTGTGCCTGGCCACTGAGGGCCTCGCACTGTGCGATTGCCACCTTGTGGGCACCGGCAGCGTCGGTTTCAGCCAGCTTCTGATTCTGGACCGCCGCTTCATGGGTCAGCTGGCGCCGGTCGCTTCTGACCTCCTGGCCTGCTTTGGTCACTTTCTCGTTGGCGTCCTTGGCAGCGGCAGCATCCTTCTGCATCGCGCTCTGTTCAGCGGATGCCGTATCGGCCGCAACCTCCGAGGCTGTCCTGGCGCGATCGCAACCGCCGAGGATGCCGAGTGCCGTCACAGCAGTAACAAAAATCACAATGCGAGTTTTCATAAATTTCCTTGAATTCCTGTAGGTGACCCATGGCTTGGATTGCGCTGGGGCAGCACGTTCACATCAATGCCCATCCGCGCGATCTATCGACGGGCACAAGGTTAGGGGAGGCCATTGCAGTGCACAGCCGGCGGCGGACCTCGTGCGCCGTCAGCAGGCCCCTACAGTGTGAACTTGCTCGCGAAGATTCTGAGTTAGCGCCAGTGAGCAGGGCGGCAATCCACCACGCAGCCATTGCAGGGGCTCGTGCTGAAGTGCGCGAGGTCCGCTGATGGAAAGATAAACTCGCTGATGACGGCCGGCGGCACAGCGAGCTCACTAAACGCGGCCGCCTCCGCCCAGCTACATGGCTGGACGGAGGCGGAATCGCGAAGCTGGCGAGTGCAGCAGGCCTAGCGACGCGAGATCAGATAGCCCACGGTCAGGCCAGTCAATGCTGCGATGCCGACCGCAGTCCAGGGGTTGTCGCTGACGTAGCGGCCACCGGCGTTCACCGCCTCACGGGCCTGACGCTGCACCTGATCGGCGCCGTCGCTGAGCATCTGGCGGGTACTGGCCAGCCCGCTCTCGACCTTGGCGCGAATACGCGAGATCTCCGGATCCACTGAATCGCCGACGCGTGACATCAGATCCTCGACATCGGCAAGCAGGTTGTTGATCTCCTGCTTGGTCGCCGATTTCGTCTTGCGATGGGACTCATGCAGGTCGCTTTTCAAGTGCTTGACGTCGCCGCGCAGTGAGCGGCTGTGATCGTTTGCGGTAGTTTCCATTATTCATTGACTCCTGAAGGTGTAGTTACTAGACACGGGATCGCCGTGCGAGTTCATTGCGACAAACGGTCTTTGTCTTGCGTAATGACGCTATACGCGCCGGCGTCCCATGAGCAGGGCAATAACGGCCCCGATCAGGAACAGGAAGAAAAGTATCTTTGCGATGCCCACGGCACCGGCGGCAACACCGCCGAAACCAAACACGGCGGCAACGATGGCGATAAGAAAGAAGACGGCGGCGTAATAAAGCATAAGTCCCTCATTTAGGTTTGTATGCCGCAGAGTGACGGGTACCGCGTACCGCACTGGAATCGCCCTTTTGGCGGAGCGAGTATCAGCCAGTCGGTGCAGTGCGTCGGTCGGGCCCAGCCCCCAACAGATGTCGGACAGGGGCTACACGGATCCAGCAGGCGCATGAGTCGGGCGCCTGTTAAGGCTGATTGAGCGACTTAGGGCGGGGCGGCCGGCTCGCGCAGGCTCATTGGCTTAACATCACGTACTCTGCCAGTCACGGGCGAGCTGGCACTTCCACGCTGGGCACACGCCCGTGTCAGCGTTGTCCTACACGCGATGCATCAATTGGCGTACTCTGGATACAGATTTGTGGCGGTAACATAAGTCATTGACCTGGACTGCTGAAATTAAAAGACGGGCGAACGTGGCCCAACCGGGTGGTAATTGAAAGCCGAGGAGGGAGTGTGACAAACGTACTAATTGCCGATGATCATGCCATGGTCCGTACGGGCCTCCGCCATTATCTGGAGCAGGACCGCGCGTTTGACACCATTGCCGAGACCGCTACAGGCAGCGAGACCCTGGATCAGCTGCGGCGCGGGCATTGGGATCTGGTGGTGCTCGACATCAACATGCCTGATCGCAGTGGACTCGATATCCTGCGGCACATCAAAGCCAGTCATCCCAATACGCGCGTGCTGGTGATCAGCGGATTCGCGGAAAAGCAGTACGGGATCATGGTGCTGCGCAGCGGAGCCTCGGGCTACATTGCGAAGGATCAGGCGCCGGAGGAATTCCTGCGCGCAGTTCGCACGGTGCTGGCCGGACGCCGCTTTGTCAGCGCCGAATTGAGCGACATGCTTGTCAATGCGCTCGATGAGCCTGGCAATCAACCGTTGCATTCGGTCTTGTCGCAGCGTGAATTCCAGATTATGTGCAAGCTCTCGGTCGGTCGCACCGTCACTGAGATTGCTGAAGAGCTGTTCATCAGTGTCAAGACCGTCAGCACCTATCGGGGCCGGGTCCTGCAGAAGATGAATTTCTCCACCAATGCGGATCTGACAACCTACGCGCTCAACCACGGCCTGGTCTAAGGGACTGCAGGTCCTTTGTAAGGTGGCTCCGACACGCGGCCGGGCCTTCATCTGATCACAGCCACATCAACATGCGGGTAGTTTGGACTCCTAAGGTTACGGTGTCGCCAAGAGTCACCGCCCCGGCGCCAAGACGGTGCCGCCCACACACTTCGGCACGGAGCTCCGGCCTTGCCCAGGAGTCCTGATGATGATGAATATCCGCAGAGATCCTTTAGCCGGAGACGCTGCTGCCTTGTGCGGTTCCTGGTCAAGTCTGATGGCGCGGCAATTCCAGCGCGAATGGATAGCGGCAGGAGAGCGGGTCTCGCTTGAGCGCGCTTCCCGGCGTCGCCAGTCCGGAGAGGGAGCCGCCGAATTTCAGCTCACAAGGCTCGGCAGCGCTTTGCATCGCGCCTTGTTTGCAAGCCGTCAGCCCTCATGACCGACGACGCCAAGAGCCCCGTCTGCGCGCTACGCATCATGCTGGTGGAGGATTCCACTGTGCTCGCCAGCCACGTTACGGAACTGATCGATAAGATGCCGGATATGGAGCTCACAGGCATTGCGGACAATCAAAAGGATGCGATCAAGATGCTGGCAGACACATTGCCGCAGGTATTGATCCTGGATCTGCATCTTCGTGAGGGCAATGGCTTCGGCGTGCTGCGCGGCATGGCTCGTGTGGATCCGCCGCCGAAGGTGGTGGTGCTGACCACGTTCGGACTACCCGAATATCGGCGCCAGGCCGAAAAGCTTGGCGTTTCCGCGTTTCTGGATAAATCGAGCGACTATCACCTGCTGCCGGGCCTGTTAGCGGCCATGGCGAAAAGCCTTTCGAGCCCCGCAACACAGCAGTAGCGGACTCTGAGCGCTGCTGATCGGCGGCGCGCTGCCTCCTAAGCGCTCGCGGCGCGCAGCAGGCTCGCCAGCGGAACTTCAATCAGCAGCTCCGTGCCATGCTCCGGCGTCTCGATCCACTGCAGGCGACCACCGAGCCGCGTGGCACGATAGGTCATCGCGGCAATGCCAAAGGTTCCAGCGCCCTCGCGCTGTGCGGCCGTCATGCCGATGCCATCATCCTGTAGCGAGACCCGCAGTGCCTCGGGCGTTTCCTGCACAGCCAGATGCGCGTTGCGAGCGCTGGCATGCCGGACCACATTGCTGATGGCTTCTTCCACAACGCGATAGACGGCGATGGCGGCCTCCGGATTGAGAGGCAGTTCCTCTTCCGGGTAGTGTTCGGTATAGCGTAATTTCGCAGCGTCACAGGCCTTGGACATCTGCCAGCGCAGCGCTGAATACAGGCCGATGTTATCGAGCAGTGTCGGGCGTAGATCTTCAACAATCCGGCGTTTGACCTCCACGCCGTGGCGTAACGAATCGTGCAGCCGCTTGAAATGCTCCATAACGAGCGGGTCCTGGCTCGGCAGACGCTCCTCGATCCATGCCACATTCAAGCGTGCGGCCACCAGTAGGCCGCCGATCTCATCATGCAACTGGTTAGCGAAGGAATTTCTGTCGCGCTCGGAGCGATCCTGCAAATATCCACATAAACCCGTAAGGCTCTGCAATTCACGTTGCAAATGCTCATGGTCCATAGCGCGCACTTCCTTTGATATCAGCAGACCGCGGCTGGCCCCTAGCCTACAGTGTAAACAGCGATAGCAGACTACCGCTGTTAACGTTTAGCCACACTAAACGATGTGGCATCCTTTGGTCTTGTCGGCGTTGTCTGACAGCGGATCATGGCGGAGCTCCTACGGCTGATCTGGCGCCAATTCGATAGCATTCATACATCAAGCAAGTTGGCTGAGGAGAGCACGACCCATGAGCTACAAAGAGATTCTGCTAGCCCGCTCCAGATTCTTCGAAGACGGCGCGCCGCAGCGCGCCGCTATGGACTATCTGGCGCTGCGCAATCACGAAGCGCTGCGTGCTTGGCGGGTGCGGCGCGTTACTGGAGGCTTCCACCCGGCTTCGCGCGCTTCGCGTGCCTGGCTGCCGGCGTGGCTGCGCGTGGACGCGGCACGCGGCGCTTAGAGATCACTGCGCGATAATCTCGCGCGAAGATTCACTCACTGATCCGGCTAGCGCGAACCGCCACTCATTACCCACGCCGCGAGCATCCGGCCAAAGGGGTATTTGCCCAGAATCGCCTGCAGCGCCGCTGAGACCAGGCGCCGGTTGCTGACCGCGGCGATCAGCCAGCGGAAAGTAGCGCTGCGGGGGAACGCGGATTCTCCGTCCCCATGCGCACCCTGGTTATGGGGCGTAAAACGGGCGCGAATCGCGGCGCGGTTACGTTCAAGGGCCGCGAGCGCCGATTGCAGGCGCAGTTCATCGGGGCTCATGACTCCGCCGCCTCATTAGCGCTCAGCAGCTCCTTCATCATGCGCCGGTCCTTGGCCCATTCGCCCAGCGTGAGCGACATCAGGCGCGGCGCCATACGCCGCTGGCGATTCAGGAGGCGCAACGCCCCCAGTGTGCTGAGCACACCCAGCAGCAGCAAACCAATCATCACCGGAATGTGTGCCGCCGTGTTCCAGGTGGCGGCGATCAGCCACGTGCAGGCGATGGCCAGCGTAAATGCAAGGGCAATGCTCACCAGCGCAGCCGCCCACAGGCGACTGGCCGCACTGCGGCCCGATGCCTCGACATCGGCCACGATGACATCGGCGTACGCCGCCGCGTGATCCGCGAGCGTTGAGGCGCTGCCGGAAAGACGATTCATGAGCACATTCTCCAGCATCCCGGCCCACATCAGCCGGCACCGCAGGTAAGCAGACCCGGCGCTGCGTAACGAGATCGAATCCCGCCGGCCGCCCGAAGACTTGGATTAAATGGGATTGAGTGCATAGGATTTCTTCTGGCTTTGCGAAGCCTCGTGTCGGCTGGCCGCGGGTGCGAACCCGTGCCACACCGTTGACAGCCTCACTATGGACGGCAAGTGCGGTGGCTTGGATCGGCAGCGACCGCCAGCCCCTGTAGGCGCCGGGCTACACGAGGGTGCGTTCGCGATGCACGCGGCGAATTTCCTGCGCGAGGGCTTCAAACGAGCCGCCCTTGACAATATAGCCGGCGGCGCCCTTCGCCATGGCCTGGGCGGTCAGCTCATCGGCGAGGTAGCCGCTGTAGATCAGGATGCCGAAGTTTGCGGCCGTGGCGCGCGCCTCATCGAGCACCTGCAGCGCGGTGCAATCGGGCAAGCGGAAATCCAGGATCAGTATGTCGGCTCGGGCGGCGCGCGCCTGCGCCAGGGACTCGGCGCCCGTGGAGCAATGCCCGACGGCCTCAAAGTCCGGCTCCATCGCCAGCAGTGCGGACAGCGACCAGGCCAGATCCTCGTTATTGTCGACTACGAAAACGCGGCAGCGCTCCGCGGTTTGCGAACTCATCGCAGGGGTCCCCCGCCAACGCCTGGATCCCAGGCTGTCGCAGTGTACACCGCCGAATGCTGCAATCCCGCATCCGTCCCTCTGGGAAGCCTGCCAATCGCTGTGATCCCATGCCGCTGGCAAAGCGCCCGCGTGGCCGATCGGTGCGGCCGATGTTCTAGCAGAGCCGCTGAAGCCGCGAACTCCGCGGCGCTGGCGCTACGGGACTAGTGATAATTTGCTGCCGTTGACGGCCCGCATCTGCCCAGCCGCTGCGGTTCTATGACCTCGCGGCGGCAGTGCGCCTATCAGCGGATGCAGACTGTGAAGCGACTCGATGTGTGCTGCCAGGACTTTAACGGTCAGTAGCAACGGTACCGCCAATACCACGCCAGCGACACCCCACAGGGCCCACAGCAGCCACATGCCCAGCAGCACCGCCATCGGGTTGAGCTGCAAACGGCGGCCCAGCACGAGTGGCTGGATAATCTGGCCTTCGAAAAACGTCACGAGCAGGAAGCCGCCGCCCAGCAGGAATACCGGGGGCAACGTGTCGAGATTCACCAGCCCGACCGCCATCAAGAGCGTCAAGGTGCAGAACGGTCCAACGTAAGGCACGAAGTTTAAGAGTGCCGCCAGCGTGCCCCAGAGCATCGCATTGGGTAGACCGCACAGCCGCGACATCAGTGCCACAGCCAGCCCGACACCGACGTTGATCAGCGCAATGGAAGCCAGATAGCGCGACAACTCGACGCGGATTGCCCGCGTCAGCACCACGCCTGAGCGGGCCATGGCGGCGCTGTGCGAGAGTTGCAGGCGGCTGATCCACTCCGGTCCGAAGGCCAGCAGCAGATAGATGATGGCGACGATCACCGCGGCCGTGGCAATCGCCGTCGGCACGATCGTCATCGCTTCGGTAGAGAGTGCCACCTGAGTCACCTCTGCGCTCACAGGGGCCTGCGAATGGTTTTGGTAAGCGCCTGCCAAATGCCGGGCACTCTGGCCGATGCGATCGAGCTTGCCGATCAGCAGCTGCACCGGGCGCACTTTGGCTTCGATGGTGGCCATCGTCTGCGGAGCGCCATCCAGCCAGGCGCGTGCCGGCATCCAGGTGGCATTGAGCAGTGTGATGAACGCGACCAGCACGCAACCCAGAACCAGGGCCGCAGCGAACGCACGCGGTACGCGCAGACGTACCAATCCATCCACGGCAGGCGCCAGGCACAGCGCGATAACAACCGCCAGCAGCAGCGGCACAATCACAGGCTTGGTCAGATACAGGCCCGCAATGAGGCAGGTGGTCGCGATGATCATCAGCGCACCGGAGCTGATGCGCCTGACATTGCGGGCTGCCTTCATCATATGAACAGGCCTGTGCCGAGCTCGGGATCCGCAGACTCGCGGTAACGGCCGCGCAACTCATCATCAATCAGAAAGGCAACGCGGCGCCACTGGCGGCGGCGCGACACGCTATAGCGCCAGGCTGCCCACGCCACGGCCAGCAGTCCGAGTAACAGCCAAGGGTTACGAGGAGGGGTCTGTGCTGGCTGCTTCATGATTGTTATTCCCTGTCCCTAACTTCGAAGTTGTTTCGGCCGTGATCTCTGGAGCGGACAATAGGCGCAGGGCATGCGCGCAAGTACCAGTGGGAAGGCGCAATGAATGTCGGCGGCAACCTACAGGTGCCTGATTATGAGCAATAGCGGACAGCAAGCGAGCGCCTGGAAATCTTGGACAGCAGCGGTGAGAGAGGTTAGGTGCGCCCGGATCCGAATGATTGGGGGCGGTGCAGCCGCGGTGAAGGAAGCAGCAGCGGCGGCCGACATGCGCCGGCCGGTTCCTGTACAGGCTGTAAGGGCTGCTGGCCCGTGAATCTTGCCGCTTAGGCGGCGCTCAGGTCGCCCTCGATGAGCACGGTATTCATGCGCATGATGCCGGAGGCGTCGGTAGAAAAGACGTGGCGAACTTCCAGGTGGCCGAATTCGTTTTCACCTTCGAGGACGGCTTCCTCACTGGCCGTGGCCAGCGAGCGGGCATAATCGGTCGCCAATTCACGCTCATCGAATTCAGCGAGCACCCAGTCGAGGCTCAGTTCGGTGACGCCCCAGCGATTTCCGAGCCGAATCACCTTGAAACATGGCACGTTCATTGGCTTGCTCCTTTAATGGTCCGCTGTGAATTGCCCAGCGCCAAGGACATGCTGGGTGCGGTGGGCAGGGGCCACTATCAGATACGGTTGATGGGTCGCGTCAGATGCGACCTACAGAGGGCCTGCGCAAATCGCCGGGTAGCTCCTGCGGCTTAACCCATCACGACACGGATGACGTGCTCAGCGCCATCATCGAGCAGGTCGACCCGGACCGGCGCCCGCAAAATAATGCGATGGTCAACCTCGGCGTGATTGACGCCGGAGCTGACGCCAAAGGGATTGGTCACCGTGATCTGGTAGCGGCTGCTGCGATAGCGGAACGCGATGTCGAAGCGCCGCCAGCTCCTGGGCACGCACGGCTCGATGGCAAGCTGTGTCCCTACCACCCTGAAGCCGAGAATGGATTCAAGCCCGGCCCGGTAGAGCCAGCCTGAGGAACCGGTGTACCAGGACCAGCCGCCGCGACCGACGTGGCCTTCGGCGGCGTAGATATCCGCGGCGACCGCATAGGGTTCGAGCTGATAGCGGGCCACGGCAGCCAGGTCCTTGCTGTGATGGATCGGGCTCAGCGCATCGAACCATTCCTTGGCGCGCTCGCCATCGCCCAGCTGCGCCAGCGCCATCAGCGACCAGATCGCGGCGTGCGTGTATTGGCCGCCATTCTCGCGCACCCCCGGCGGATAGGCTTTGATGTAGCCCGGGTCAGGCGTGCTGTGCGCAAACGGTGGCGTGAACAGCAACGCCAGTCCGTACTCGGGTTTCCACAAGCGCTCGCAGACCGCTGCCATCGCGTGCGCCGCACGCGCCGGGTTCGCCGCCCCGGAGAGCACCGCCCAGGACTGCGCGATTGAGTCGATACAGCATTCGGCGTTGCCGGCGGCGCCCAGCGGGGAACCATCGTCGAAATAACCGCGCCGATACCAGTCCCCATCCCAGCCGGCCTGCTCCAGATTGCGGCGCAGGGCATCGGCGTGAGCGCGCCACAGGCTCACGCGCGCGCTATCATCGCGCGCTTCGGCCAGTGGAATGAAGGCTTCGAGCGTGGCGCACAGGAACCATCCGAGCCACACGCTCTCGCCACGTCCGGCCGCGCCAACGGCATTGAAGCCATCGTTCCAGTCACCGGTGCCGATCAGTGGCAGTCCATGTGCACCCAGCTCGAGACTGGCATCGAGTGCTCGGGCGCAGTGTTCAAACACGGAGCCCGACTCATCGCTGATCTCGGGTTCGAAATAGGCATCCGAGGCCTCGGGCGCGAGCAGCGCGCCCCTCAGGAACGGAACCTGCTCATCAAGTAGCGCATGATCGCCGGTGGTGCCCAGATAGTGGGCGATGCCATAAGCGAGCCAGACCCGATCGTCACTGATGCGGGTGCGTACGCCACGACCTGTGCCCGGCATCCACCAGTGCTGCACATCGCCCTCGATGAACTGGCGACCGGCGCAGACCAGCAGGTGCGCCCGTGCAATCTGCGGCGCGCTGATGCCCAAGGCGAGGACATCCTGCAGCTGGTCTCGAAAACCGTAGGCACCGCTGGCCTGATAGAAGCCCGCGCGCGCCCAGATCCGGCACACGAGGGTCTGGTAGAGCAGCCAGCGGTTCATCAGGATATCGAACGAAGGATCCGGGGTAGTCACCTGAACCGTGCCGAGCAGCTGTTCCCAGGAGTCTTTGGCGTCGGTGTAGGCCTGCTCGAAGTTGAGCGTGCGCGCCGCGCGGATCATGGCCAAAGCATTCGCGTGCCCCTCAGCCTCGCCGAGCAGCACGGTCACGAAGCGCGATTCACCGGGTTCCAGCACCACGTGGGTGAGCAGCGCGGCGCACGGATCCAGGCCCGCTCCGGTGCGCATCGGCCAGGGCGCGCCGCTTCGCAGCGCCGCCGGCGCCTCGAGCGAGCGGTCGGGTCCAAGGAACTCGAGCCGGTCCGAGGTGCGGCCGGTCTGCAGACCGCACAAATCCAGGAAGGCAACACGGTTACGATAATCGCTGTTCCATGGATTGCGTGCCAGCAGTGCGCCGGTCTCGGCGCAGCATTCAGTGATGATGAACGGCGCGTTCGCGGCGCGCACCGGGCCGAGCGTCCACTCCACGTAGGCGCAGATCGAGAGATGGCGCGTGCGCTCACTGTCGTTGCGCAGCTGCAGCCGCGAGACTTTGAAGGAAGCAGCGCGGGGTACGAACTGCTGCAGTTCCAGCCCGATGTCGCGCGAGTGGTACTCGAACACCGAATACCCCTGACCGTGCCGGGCCACATAGTGCCCTTCCGGATCGCGGATCGGACTGGCCGTCGGGCACCACAGCTCGCCGCTCTCCTCATCGCGGATGTAGAGCACCTCCGCTGGCGGGTCGCTCATCGCATCGTTGGACCAGCTGGTGAGCGGGTTCTGGCGACTGTTCTTCGACCAGGTGAAGCCGGCGCCCTCGGCCGAAACCTGGAAACCAAAATCCGGCTGCGCGATCACATTGATCCAGGGCAACGGTGTGCACTGCCCCGGCGGCAGGCGAATCACATACTCCCGCCCCTTGTTCTCGAAGGCACCGAAGCCATTGGCAAGCTCTGCGCCCTGCGGCGCCGACACGAGCAGCGGCGCGCTCAGGCTGCTGGGGCGCGGCCGTGGCGGCAGTGCGAGCGGCGCACGCTCGGGGGCGGTGCTCTCGAGGCGATTGAGCTGCTCGGCAAGACCTCCGCGTCGCCCTCGCAGCACGGCGCGCGCCGCGGTGAACAGTGCCTGGCGTGCGGGGCTGGATACGAGCGCCGCGGCGAGCACGTACAGCCGGCCATTGCGCGGTTCGGTGGATTTGGCGGGCGGCGCGAGGCTCGCCTGCGCCAGCGTCTCGATGGAGGCGTGCAGCTCCTGGGCGTAGGAGTTGGCCGTTTCGTTGATGATGACCAGATCGACGGCGAGGTTTTGCAGCGCCCAGTATTCATGGGCGCGGATCAGTTGGCGGACCAGATCGATCTGATCATTGTCATCGATCTGCGCCACCACTATCGGCAGGTCTCCCGATACACCCAGTGCCCACAGGTCGGAGGGACCGCTCTGATTCTGCTGCAAGGCATCGCTCGAGGGACGCAGGATCGGATTGAAGTAGGACACGTGCGCCGCCAGACGCTGGAACAGCCCCGCCTCTTCGGCATCAACGCCCAGGTGATGCAGGTGCACCTGGGCGCGGGTCCAGGCCAGCGTCGAGGCGCGACTGAAGGCCGCAGCATCGCGACATTTGTCGGCCACCTGCAAGGCCTCCTCGCGCGACTCGGCCAGCGCCGTCCAGAACGTCACCCGTACCGAGCCGCCGCGTGGCAGCCGCAGGCGCCGGCGCAGGCTAAAGACCGGGTCGAGCACATGTCCGACGGTGCCGCTCAAGGGTGCACGTTCGAGCAGTGCATGCGGCAGGGCGAGCGAGCGCCCGCGGCCGAGGAAGCGCGCGCGGTCGGTCTCGAATTCGCCCGGACCCACCAGCTCACCCTCGACCACAGCCATGTGCGCTGCCCAAGCGGGTCGATCAGTCGGTGAGCGCGGGCGACGGCCGGCCAGCAGGCACTCGAGTTCGGGCACATATTCGGTTTCGACAAACAGATTGGAGAATGCGCGATGCGCGCGGTCGGCCGCCGGCGTCGTGAGCACCAGCTCGGCGTAGGAAGTGATCTCGATCGTGCGCACGCGACTGCCGCGGTTCACGATTGTTACGCGATGGGCGCCCGCGTCCTGCTCCGGAGAGACCAGCATTTCAAGTGTCGTACTCAGCGATCCGTCGCGCCGGGCGATCTCCACCCGATCCTCGGCAAAGGTCACCTGGTAGGCATCGGGTACCGCTGTCGTGGGATGGAAGCCGGCCGACCACAAGGCCCCGCTATCCACATCGCGCAGATAGATCGCCTGGCCGCCCTCATTGGGGCCGCGATCCTCCTGCCAGCGGGTCACGGCCAGATCGCGCCACCGAATCGCGCCGCTCCCCGCGGCGTTCACCAGTGCCACATAGCGGCCATTGCTGAGCAGCTGCGACTGCGGCGTCAGTGGCCGCCAGGTGTGCATGCGGCGCCGGCGAGAGCCCAGCTGTATCGCCAGCGGCGCGCCAGGGGTTTCCCCGATATCGCCTGCCTCGAGCGCATCCACCATCCGTGGTGCTCGCTCCTGCAGCAGCAACTCGGCCGCGCGAATGATCGCCTCGCGGTGGAATTCGCGCCGCAAGGCGCCATCGAGCAGGGTGTTGGCCAGTGCAACGATCGTCATGCCCTGGTGATGCGCCATGTAGGCTCGGATGGTGGCGACACGCTCATCCTCGGCCAGGCGGTTGGGCGTGAAATCCAGCGACTCGAAGTAACCAAAACGCCCCAGTGCACCGATCGCGCGCAGGGCCTCGAAATTCACGCTGGCAGCAAGCGGTTCGACCATCGCCGCGAGCGCGGTGGAGTAGGGGGAGACCACGAGGTTCTCGGCCAGACCGCGTTTCAAACCGAGCGCCGGCACGCCGAAGGGCGAGTACTGGTAGGTCTGCTCGACATCACGCTGGTTGTAGGCCGACTCGGAGATGCCCCAGGGCAGGCCGCGCGCACTGGTGTATTCGCGCTGGCAGCGCACGGCCCCGCGCGTGGCGCGTTCGAGCAGGCTGCCGAGTGGTTCGGTCATGATGAGCGAGGGCATCAGATACTCGAACATGGATCCTGACCAGGACACGAGGGCAGCGGAATTTCCAACCGGCACTTGAGCCCGTCCCAGACGGAACCAGTGGCGCGTTGGCACTTCTCGCTTGGCAATGGCGATGTAGCTGGCGAGCCGGGCCTCGGAAGCCAGCAGGTCGTAGTGGCTCGTATCCAGGCAGGCTTCATGGACCCGATAGCCGATCGAGAACAACAGACGCTGTGGATCCAGTAGAAAGGAAAAATTCATTTCCCTGACCAGTTGGCGCGCGGTAGCGGCGATGCGCGACAGACGTTCGAGCAGATGCTCAGCGGCCTGTTTCGCCGGCCCATCAGTCAATGTAGCGCGACTCCACTCGCTCAGCGTCGGTGCGCTCAGCGGGGCCTCGGCCATCAGGACATCAAGATCGCGCAGATGGCTGCGGGCGCAGGCAGCCGCTGCGTGCGCCCAGCTCGGCCGCGCGCCATCAAGCACATCGATGCTCCGATCCGTCGGCTCACCGACCCGCCCGTGCAGTTCCCGCAGCACGCGCTCGCAGATGGCCCGCAGCTGCGCAGGCCGATCGGCAGTGCGCTCGGCGCTGGCTCGGTAAGCTGCATTCTCTGCCGGCGCCAGCGCCGCGGCGACATCCGGCGCGGCCAGCTCGAGCGCATCGCGCAAACCGCCCAGGCGCTCCTCATGCCAAAGCGGGCGTGTCGTGGCCGTTTCGATGGCGTTGGCCAGCGTCAGCAGATGACCAGCCAGATTGCCACTGTCCACAGTGGACACATACGTGGGCTGCAGTGGGGCGAGCGTGCGGGTGTCGTACCAGTTCAGAAAGTGGCCGCGATGACGCTCGAGGCGCGCCAGCGTCGCGAAGGTCGCCTCCATACGCTCGGTCCACTCCTGCAGCCCCAACCAGCCAAAGCGATAGGCGCTCGCGCTCGACAGCAGGTACAGGCCGATGTTCGTGGGCGAGGTGCGGTGGGCAATGACCGGGTTGGGTGTTTCCTGAAAGTTATCGGGGGGCAGGTGTTGCTCATCGCTCGTGACGAAGCGCTCGAAGTACGCCCAGGTACGCCGCCCCACCAGACGCAGGGATTGGGCTTGTGCATCGTTCAGGCGTTGTGCCTCGGGCGCAGCCAGCGGCAAACTCAGCTGACGCGCGAGCCATGGGGCCAGCAGCCACAGCACCAGCCACGGCACAATGCGGCCCCAATTGCCCGGCACCGCAAGCAGACTGGCGGTGCCGACCAGCACCGTCACGATCAAGGCGCCCGACATGTGGTTCGCGTAGCGGGTCAGATCCAGGCGGCTGTAGCGGCGCGCCTGTGCCGCGCTGGTCCAGTCGAGCAGATGCCGCCGGCTATAGAGCAGCCGATAGAGCGTACGCGCGATCGCATCCATCATCCGCAGGGCGCGATCGGGTAGCAGCGCCAGCTGACAGGCGCTGAAAATGGCCGCCAGGCGCGTCTCGCGTCCCAGCGCGCGGCGGCCACTCGGCTGTCGCAGCTGGCGTGGGCGCTCCAGAGCGCTCAGCAGGATCGGTAGCAGCGCCGGTACCGCCACTGACCCGATCACTGCGCATGTCCACCACCAGGCCTGCGGCGTCGGTAAAACCCAGGTCGCGATCAGCGCTAGCAGCGTGGCCGGGGGCACCAGCGTACGGCGCAGATTATCCAGGATCTTCCAGCGACCCAGCAGCGATAGTGGCGCCGAGCCGAGCAGCCACGGCAGCAGTTGCCAGTCGCCACGAGCCCAGCGGTGCTCGCGCGAGGCCGCCACGTCGTAGCGATCGGGAGCCGACTCGATCACAGCAACATCGGAGGCCAGTGCCGCGCGCGCCAGCAGGCCCTCGAGCAGATCGTGGCTGAGAATGGTGTTCTCGCGAATCCGGCCTGCCAGGGCCTGCTCGAAAGCATCGATGTCGTACAGGCCCTTGCCGGTAAAGGAGCCTTCGCCGCAAAGATCCTGGTAGACATCGGAGACTGCGAAAGCATAGGGATCGAGCCCCGGCGCTCCTGAGAGCAGATCCTGCAGGCGCGTGTGCGTGGATCCAGACTGGAATGCCGGGGTCACGCGCGGCTGCAGAATTCCGTAGCCGCGAGTGACGCGGCCCACCTTCGGATCAAACTGCGGCCGGTTGAGCGGATGCTCGAGTTTGCCAATCAAGCGCTCGGCGGTACCTGGCGCCAGTTGCGTGTCGGCATCCAGTACCAGCACATAACGCACCGCGCGCGGCAGCGCGGCGTGCTCCTCGGCGCTGAGGTCAAAACTGGTCTCATGCGAGCCGCGCAGCAGCTGATTGAGCTCCTGCAGCTTGCCGCGCTTGCGCTCCCAGCCCATCCACTTGTTCTGCGCCGGATTCCAGCGCCGTTGCCGATGCAGCCACAGGAAGCGCGCGCCCGCGCGTCCAGCGCCGTAGCGCTCATTGAGCCGCACGATGCCCTGTTGGCCGGCCGCGATGAGTGCGGCATCGCCGGGCGCCACGGCTGTACCGGCATCGATGCCATCGGCCAGCAGCGCAAAGTACAGCTCGCCGCGGGCACTGGCGAGAAAGTGATTTTCGAGCCGCTCCAGCAGTTCGTGCAAATCGGGCAGGCTGGTCAGCAGGATGGGCATCACGACCAGGGTTCTGGCAGCGTCCGGCACCACACCACCCAGATCCAGGGCCGGGAGGGCCTGCGGGGCAATCAGACGCGTGACTACGACATTGAGCAGCGCGCCCGCCAATTCACTGGCAGGCAATACCATGGTGCACAACAGCAGCGCGCGCATCAGAGCGCTTACGGGATGCAATACCGTTGCCCCGAGATACAGCAGCAGCAGCGTCAGGCCCCAGAAGGCGACGAAGTAGCCACCAATGCCGGCGCGGATCAGCAGGCGACGCAGTGCAACGCCTATCGGCGTACGGCAGCCGAGCGACTTCTCGAACGCCATGCGCTCAGCGCCGATCAGTACCCGACCGACCTCGGGTGCCGGCTCGTGTTCGGCGCCGACGGCAAGCGCGCGCCGTGTCACTTCAAGCTCGGTGAGCCGCGAGTAGCGGGCCAGCTCCTCGATCGCGGTGCGGTAGCGGTTGCGGGTCGGAAAGTCCATGCCCCCGTAGGCACTGTGTTCGCGCAGCGCGGCATCGACGCCGCTCAGCGATTCGACGATGTCGGCCCAGTTCAGCGCCGACAGCTGCACCAGACTGGTGACGATATTTCGAACCGTGATGTTGGTGGCGCCCTGGGTCTGCAGTTCCTCGCGCACCAGGGATTCGGCATCAAGGTCCGCTGCCTGCAGCGCCTGCTCGAACCAATGGACCGCGCTGGTTTCGCTGCGTTGCACGTCACGCAGCCGCCGCGCCAGCTGGACGGCGAACGCGCGCGGCAGCGGTACGCGCTTGCCGGACGGGATAACCTGCTCAAGCGGCTCAGCGGCGCGGTTGGGTGAGCCCAGCAGCCGATCGGCCATCCGATCAGCGGCATTGCGCTGCAGGCGATCCTCGATGATGCGATCAGCCGCACGCCGCAGATTCTCGATCAGCACCACGCGCAGCATGCTGGCGAGCGCCCACAACTCGCCCAGCGTGAGCTGTTCAACGCGCTGATAGGATTGGACAAAGCGCGTGAGCGCCTGAGCATCGAAGGCACTGTCGGTGTGGGCGATGAAATCCCAGGCCAGGCCTGTTATGCGGGGGAAGCCGCTCAGCCGGCCAGCGGCGAGCTTGGGCAGCTGGTGGTAGTAGGCGGCCGGCAGATCATCGCGGATCATCCGCAGCTGCTGCTCGATCACATAATAGTTGTCGATGAACCATTGCGCCGCTGGGGTCACACTGCGCCGGCCCGAGGTGGCGCGCGTGATCTGCAGATAGTCGCGGCGCAGCGCGGCTCGATTGTGGCGGATGCGCGCGGCAAGTGCGACGCCGCGGCCGCGCTTCAGGGCCGTGTGATGCTCGAGTGCCAGCTGCGCTGCATGCTGCTCGAGCCGATCCAGACTGAACAGCTCGGCGCGAATCGGTTGGCTGTCATGCCACGCGGAAGCTGCGCGCCGCTGCGAGGGCAGCCAGCTGCCCCAGCGGTGCTGCATGGGCCCCGGCAACGCTCGGTTCAGTGTGTCTATTCTGTTCTCCGCACGGCGCTCGGCCATGATTGTCGTCGAGAGTACGACACAGGCGGCCGGCCACCTGTAGGCGGCCGACCCGCGCAGGTGTCAGTCAGGGATGAATCGCGCCCACCGAGGAGTGCAGCGTCGGCGCTCTCCTACACGTGCGTGGCCTGATGAGGGCTGTTCGGGGCAGGACAGCGGGCGCACTCTTCTAGCTCAATTAGCTCAATGAGCCGCCCGGGCGGCTTAAGCTACTCTCATCAAGGAGATGCCACAATGAAACACAGTACCCCGATCAAAGAAGACTCCAAGGCGGCTCGGCCAGTCAAACAAAACGCCGGGCAGGGCTCGGAAGCCAATCATGGCGAGGGTAATCCGGAAGCTGCGGCTCATTTCAATAAGGTGGAACAGCAGTTCGTGGCCTCCAAAGCCGGCAAACAGAAGATCCGCGAGGCAGGCAACGTGCGCCCCGAGGAAGAGGCGGGCCTGGAGGAAGCCGAACGCATTACGCGTTCGCCGCCGATCAACTCAACACCCAAGGTGCATCCGCCTAAAGATGGGCGGCGGTAATTAGATCTTGAGGCTTGCTGCCGGGGCTGGCGCGGCGCTGGCTCACGCGTGCGCGCCCGCGATGCGCACGCTCTGCAGTTGCCACAGGTGCTGCCGTCTATGAGCCCCGCACGCTGCGCGCCCAGTAAGCTTGGGATCCCATGGTAGCGGCCTCCCAGCACAGTCATTGCGAGGATGATTCGCTGCACGCGCTGGCATTGCGGCGCCTGCAGCGCGATTCCTTTGAATATTTCGTGCGCGAGATCAATCCGGCCAACGGCTTGGTGCTCGACAAGACGGCGCTGAACTGGCCGGCCAGCATCGCCGCGATGGGTATGGCCTTGTCCGTCTACCCGGTGGGCGCGGAGCGCGGCTTCATGAAGCGGGCGGAGGCTGCGCGGCGCACGCTGATGATGCTGAACTTCCTGGCGGACAGTGAGCAGAGTGAGGCGCCCGATGCAAGTGGCTATCGGGGCTTCTACTATCACTTTCTGAACATGCACAGCGGCCGGCGTGAATGGAACTGCGAGCTCTCGAGCATTGATACGGCATTGCTGATGGCTGGCGTGCTGCTCGCAGGCGAATATTTTGACCGTGAGGGCACGCAGGAGGCCGCAATCCGGGCGCACTCGCGCGCTTTGTACGAACGGGTTGATTGGGCCTGGATGCTCAACGGCCAGGAGACCCTGTGCCACGGCTGGCGTCCCGAGCAGGGGTTCCTGTCCTTCCATTGGCAAGGGTATGACGAGGCGCTGCTGCTGTATCTGCTCGCGCTCGGGTCACCGACACACCCGCTCGAGCCGCGCTGCTACGAAGCCTGGTGCAGGAGCTACCAGTGGAAGAAGATCTACGAGATCGAGTTTCTTTATGCGGGGCCGCTCTTTATCCATCAGATGTCGCACATCTGGTGCGATCTGCGCGGCGTTCAGGATCGCTTCATGCGCGAGCACGACTGTGATTATTTCGAAAACAGCCGGCGTGCCACGCTCATTCAGCAGCAGTATGCAATCCGCAATCCCAACGGATTCGATCACGTGGGTGAATGGTGTTGGGGGGTTACGGCCAGTGATGGGCCCGGCAACCAGACCAAGACGGTCGGTGGCGTGCAGCGTGTGTTCTACGACTATCTGGCCCGTGGGGCGCCGTACGGTCCGGATGATGGCACCCTCGCTCCCTGGGCAGTGGCAGCCTCGCTGCCGTTTGCGCCGGAAATCGTGGCGCCGACGATCGCGCATATGAAGGCCCTGCCGGTCCACGCCTCGAATCCCTATGGCTTCAAGGCCTCCTTCAATCCGGTTTTTCCGAGCGAGGCGCAAGACGGTGTGGGCTGGGTCTCTGCGTATCACTTCGGGATCAATGAAGGCCCCACCGCATTGATGATAGAAAACCATCGCACCGGACTGATCTGGTCGCTGATGCGCCGTTGTCGCAGCCTGCGCGCCGGCTTTGAAGCGGCTGGGTTCGCCGGTGGCTGGCTGAGTTAGTGCACTGCGCCGAGGCCATCGGCGCTTGTCCTACAACGAGTGGGTATCACGGCCGACTTACGGCGGAAAGGGCCAGTGGGATACTCGACACTTAGTTTCGTGTCTGAAGGCCTGTTACATGGTCCGCCATCACTCACTTGCAGTGCTTACTTCGGCCGCGGTGCTGGCTGCATTCGGCGCAGCCGCTGCGGAGCAGCAGCAGACACAAGCTCCCACTGCGCTCGCGAGGACCCATCGTCCCGTCCCGGCCGCGGTGTTGCAGCCGGTTGAGGCCGAGCCGCTGGGCGCGAGCAGTACCTTGACTACCAACCCGGCGGAACTGATGCCAAAGCACCGCACCGACCAGGCGCGGGGCATGCAAGCGCAGCTTAAACCCAGCACCCCCTTCGAAGCTCCCCCGGCGGAGTTCCCATCGGTTGGAGCTGGGTGGCCGCCGCGCTACGCAGACAGCTGGGTGCCTCCGGCGCACCTGTACACCGTGGCCAATCGCGACCCTTAAGCGCGTATCGCCGTTCGCTTGGCGCGCCTCGCCCGCGGCTTAGTGCAGATGCCACCGCGCCGCACTTGCGGATTCTTCCTCCGACAGAGCTTACCGACACACTGACGGGCTAGACGCCGAACGCTGGCCAGGAACGGTCGCAGTAAGGTGGCCTCGTGACGTCCGTTACTTAACATTATCAGCGAGGGGACTCCTATGAACTGGGATCGTGCAGAAGGCAACTGGAAGCAGCTGAAGGGCAAGGTCAAGGAGCAGTGGGGCAAGATTACGGACGATGAATTGGACAAGATCGCCGGCCGCCGCGATCAACTGGTGGGCCGCGTGCAGGAAAGGTATGGAATTCAGAGAGATGAGGCCGAGAAGCGTGTGAAGGAGTGGGAAAAGCGCAATCTGGACTGATGCCTGAGACGCTCCGCGCCGGCGCGGGCGCCCTGACCGGCCCGCGCGGAGCGTTCTTGATCTGAAAGGGAAGCGACTGAGGTCGCGCTGAAGCTGGAATCAGCAGCCCGGTCTGGCGCCTGAAGCGCCGGGGACTGGGCAGTTCTCATTAGCCTGCAAAGTAGGATTCCTCCTACATATTTCCGGGATCTACCTATGTCATAAAATGCCGGTGGGGATCTTGGGTGGGGAGATGTTTGTCGCACTGCGCAGCGTCGGCTACGTGCTGAGGTTGCGCTCGATGCTGCGCGGCACCCTCTGTTCATCATGCAGCGCGATATTAGGGACTCATCATGGAAAATACCCAGCCGCAAAAGCGTTCTGCCGCTCCTGCTGCGCTCCCCTTATTTGACCATGAGATCAGCGAGTTAAGATCTGCCAGCGCCTCGGCTGAGGTACGCTCGCGCCAGCTGCTGGCGGCAATGACCGCCTTTCGCGACGGGGACTTCACGGTACGCCTTCCCAGTGATTGGGTGGATCTCGATGGGCGACTGGCCGAGGCCTTCAATCAGGCGCTGGGTTACGAGGAGCGACTGGCACGCGAGGCAGCGCGCCTGAGCGAAACCGTAGGTCGCGACGGCCGCCTCAAGCAGCGCATGTCGCTGCCAGGCGCCCAGGGCGGCTGGGCCACCAAGGTCGATGCCCTCAATACCCTGATCGATGATCTGGTGCGCCCGACTACCGAAATCGCCCGCACCATCGGCGCGGTCGCGAAGGGCGATCTGGGTCAGTCGATGGAACTGCAGGTCGATGGCCGCGCGCTCAAGGGCGAATTTCTGCGCTCGGCCAAGCTCGTCAACACGATGATCGAGCAGCTGGCCGTGTTCACTTCGGAAGTGACGCGTGTCGCGCGCGAGGTCGGCACGGATGGCCGCCTCGGCGGCCAGGCGCAGGTCAAGGGCGTCTCGGGTGTCTGGAAAGAGTTGACCGATTCAGTCAACCAGATGGCCGGCAACCTCACTGCTCAGGTACGCAACATTGCTGATGTGACGATCGCCGTGGCCAACGGGGATCTGTCGAAGAAGATCACGGTCGACGTGCGTGGCGAAATCCTGCAGCTCAAGGAAGCCACCAACACCATGGTGGACCAGCTGCGATCTTTTGCTTCCGAGGTGACGCGCGTCGCGCGCGAGGTCGGCACCGACGGCCGCCTGGGCGGCCAGGCCGTGGTCCCAGGCGTCGCCGGTACCTGGAAGGATCTGACCGATTCCGTCAACGCGATGGCGACCAACCTCACAGCGCAGGTACGTAACATCGCCACCGTCACGACCGCCGTGGCGCGCGGCGATCTCTCGCGCAAGATCACGGTCGATGTGAAGGGCGAGATTCTGGAGCTGAAGGAAACCATCAATACGATGGTCGATCAGCTCAACGGCTTTTCCTCCGAAGTCACGCGCGTGGCGCGCGAAGTGGGCACCGAGGGCAAGCTCGGCGGCCAGGCGCAGGTCCCGGGTGTCGCCGGCACCTGGAAGGATCTGACCGACTCGGTGAACTCGATGGCCTCGAACCTCACCGGCCAGGTCCGCAACATCGCCGATGTGACCACCGCCGTCGCGCGCGGCGATCTCTCGCGCAAGATCACAGTGGAGGTCAAGGGCGAGATTCTGGCGCTGAAGAATACCATCAACACCATGGTGGACCAGCTCAACGGCTTCGCCTCCGAAGTGACGCGCGTGGCGCGCGAAGTGGGTACCGAAGGCAAACTCGGCGGCCAGGCCCAGGTCCCCGGCGTCGCCGGCACCTGGAAGGATCTGACCGACAACGTCAACTTCATGGCCTCGAACCTCACTGGCCAGGTCCGCAACATCGCCGATGTGACGACTGCGGTCGCGAACGGCGATCTGTCCAAGAAAATCACGGTCGATGTCAAGGGCGAGATCCTGGAGCTCAAGAACACGATCAACACCATGGTCGATCAGCTCAACGGCTTCGCCTCCGAAGTGACGCGCGTGGCGCGCGAAGTGGGTACCGAAGGCAAGCTGGGCGGGCAGGCCGAGGTGCGCGGCGTTGCCGGCACCTGGAAGGATCTGACCGACTCGGTCAACGCCATGGCGACCAACCTGACCGGCCAGGTCCGTAACATCGCCGATGTGACCACCGCGGTCGCGAACGGCGATCTGTCCAAGAAGATTACGGTCGACGTGCGCGGAGAAATTCTCGAGTTGAAAAACACCATCAACACGATGGTCGATCAGCTCAATGCATTCGCCGGCGAAGTCAGTCGCGTGGCGCGCGAGGTCGGTACCGAAGGCGCCCTCGGTGGCCAGGCCGCGGTGCCTGGGGTCGCCGGCACCTGGAAGGATCTGACCGACAACGTCAATTCCATGGCCTCGAACCTCACCGGCCAGGTCCGCAACATCGCCAACGTTGCCACTGCAGTCGCGAACGGCGACCTGTCGAAGAAAATTACGGTCGATGTCAAGGGCGAGATTCTGGAGCTCAAGAACACGCTCAACACCATGGTCGATCAGCTCAACGCCTTCGCCTCAGAGGTCTCGCGCGTGGCGCGCGAAGTGGGCACCGAGGGCAAGCTGGGTGGTCAGGCGCAGGTGCGCGGTGTCGCCGGCACTTGGAAGGATCTGACTGATAACGTCAATTCGATGGCCAACAACCTCACCTCACAGGTGCGCAACATCGCCGATGTGACGACCGCAGTGGCGCGCGGCGATCTCTCGCGCAAGATCACGGTCGAGGTCAAGGGCGAAATCCTGGAGCTCAAGAACACCATCAACACCATGGTGGATCAGCTCAACGGCTTTGCTTCCGAAGTGACGCGCGTGGCGCGCGAAGTAGGTACTGAGGGCAAGCTCGGCGGCCAGGCGCAGGTCCCCGGCGTCGCGGGCACGTGGAAGGATCTGACGGACAACGTCAATTTCATGGCCTCGAATCTCACCGGCCAGGTCCGCAACATTGCCGACGTGGCTACCGCAATCGCAAAGGGCGATCTGTCCTCGAAGATCACCGTGGAGGTCAAGGGCGAAATCCTGACCCTGAAGAACACGCTGAATACGATGGTCGATCAGCTCAACGCCTTTGCCGGTGAAGTGAGCCGCGTGGCGCGCGAGGTCGGCACCGAAGGCAAGCTGGGTGGCCAGGCGGCCGTCGAAGGCGTTGCCGGCACCTGGAAGGATCTGACGGATAACGTCAACTCGATGGCCAATAACCTTACCTCCCAGGTCCGAAACATCGCCGATGTGACCATCGCGGTGGCCAATGGCGATTTGTCGAAGAAGATCACGGTTGACGTGCGTGGTGAGATTCTGGAACTGAAGGAGACCATCAATACAATGGTCGATCAGCTCCGTTCCTTCGCGGCCGAAGTGAGCCGCGTGGCGCGCGAGGTCGGAACCGATGGCAAGTTGGGCGGCCAGGCACAGGTGCCTGGTGTTGCCGGTACCTGGAAGGATCTGACCGACAACGTCAATTCCATGGCCTCGAACCTCACCGGCCAGGTGCGTAACATCGCGGACGTCGCCACGGCCATTGCCCGGGGCGATCTCTCGCGCAAGATCACCGTCGACGTGAAAGGCGAGATCCTGCAGCTGAAGGAGACCATCAACACGATGGTCGAGCAGCTCGGCGCCTTTGCCTCCGAAGTTACGCGCGTAGCGCGCGAGGTCGGCACCGAAGGCAAGTTGGGTGGCCAGGCGCGCGTGCTGGGCGTTGCCGGTACCTGGAAGGATCTGACCGACAACGTTAATTCCATGGCCTCGAACCTCACCGGTCAAGTACGCAACATCGCCGACGTGACCATCGCCGTGGCCAACGGCGATCTGTCCAAGAAGATTACCGTGGACGTGCGTGGCGAGATCCTGCAGCTGAAGGAAACCATCAATACGATGGTAGAACAGCTGCGCTCGTTTGCCTCGGAAGTGACGCGCGTGGCGCGCGAGGTCGGTACCGAAGGGCGACTGGGCGTACAGGCCGTGGTCCCAGGTGTCGCCGGCACCTGGAAGGATCTGACCGACTCGGTCAACACGATGGGCGCGAACCTGACTTCACAGGTGCGTAACATCGCCGAGGTGACGACCGCCGTAGCGCGCGGCGATCTGAATCGCAAGATCACGGTCGACGTCAAAGGCGAGATCCTGGAGCTGAAGAACACCATCAACACGATGGTCGATCAGCTCAACTCCTTCGCCGGCGAAGTCACGCGCGTGGCGCGCGAGGTCGGCACCGAAGGCAAGCTGGGCGGTCAGGCGCAGGTGGCGGGCGTCGGCGGCACCTGGAAGGATCTGACAGACAACGTGAATTTCATGGCCTCGAACCTGACCGAGCAGGTGCGCGGCATCGTCAAGGTCGTGACGGCAGTGGCCAATGGCAGCTTGAGCCAGCGCCTGACGGTGCAGGCCAAGGGCGAAGTGGCGGCGCTTGCCGACACGATCAACAACATGACCGATACGCTGGCGACCTTTGCCGATCAGGTGACCAACGTGGCGCGCGAAGTCGGCGTGGATGGGCGCCTCGGTGGCCAGGCCAACGTGCCCGGCGCCGCCGGGACCTGGAAAGATCTGACCGGTAACGTCAATCTGCTGGCTGCCAATCTCACCACCCAGGTGCGCGCCATTGCCGAAGTGGCCACCGCGGTGACCAAGGGCGATCTGACCCGTTCAATCCAGGTCGATGCCAAGGGCGAAGTGGCGGAGCTCAAAGACAACATCAATACGATGATCTCCAACCTGCGCGAGACCACGGAAAGTAACCGTGAGCAGGACTGGCTCAAGACCAACCTGGCGCGTTTTACTGGCATGCTGCAGGGCCAGCGCGAACTCAATACGGTGGGCCGCATGCTGCTCTCGGAACTGGCGCCGCTGGTCCAGGCGCATCAGGGCACCGTCTACCATGTCACCGACAATGCCAATCTGGCACTCCTATCGAGCTATGCGCAGTCGGGCGAGCTGCGCCTTGCCAGCACCATTGCAGTGGGCGAAGGACTGGTCGGTCAATGTGCGGCCGAGAAGACCCGTATCCTGCTCACCGACGCGCCGGCGGAATTCGTCACCATCCGCTCGAGCCTCGGCCAGTCCAAGGGCGTGAGTATCATTGTGCTGCCGGTGCTGTTCGAGGGCCAGACCAAGGCGGTCATCGAGCTGGCCTCCCTCCACCCCTTCACCGTGGTTAACCTGACCTTCCTCGAACAGCTCACGCTCTCGATCGGCGCAGTCTTCAATACCATCGAAGCGACGATGCGCACCGAGGGACTGCTCACGCAGTCGCAGCAGCTCACCGTAGAACTGCAGTCGCGCCAGAGCGAACTGCAGCAGACCAACGAGGAACTGGGTACCAAGGCACGGCTCCTTGCCGAGCAGAATGCCGAGGTCGAGCGCAAGAACGCCGAGGTCGAGCAGGCACGCGGCGCGCTCGAGGAGAAGGCTGCCGAGCTGGCACTGACCTCAAAGTACAAATCCGAGTTCCTGGCCAACATGTCGCACGAGCTGCGCACGCCACTGAACTCGATCCTGATTCTCAGCCAGCAGCTGGCGGAGAATGCGGCCGGCGCGCTCTCGCCCAAGGAAGTGGAGTTCTCGCGCAACATCAACTCCTCCGGCTCGGACCTGCTGCACTTGATCAACGACATCCTGGATCTCTCGAAGATCGAGTCGGGTACCGTGACGGTGGAGATCGAAGATATCTCCTTCGCGGGCCTGCGCGAGACCATCGATCGCAACTTCCGTCACGTGGCCGAGGCCAAGCGCCTGCCGCTGAACATTCATTTCGATGGATCCCTGCCGCGCACGATGGACAGCGATCCAAAACGGCTGCTGCAGATCCTGAAAAACCTGCTCTCGAACGCGGTCAAGTTCACTTCGCAGGGCCACGTCGAGGTGCGCGTTGGACTGGCCACCCAGGGCTGGAGCCCGGACCACGCCGTACTGCGCAACGCCCCGCAGGTCATCGCCTTTGCGGTCGAGGACACCGGCATCGGTGTGGCGCCAGACAAGCAGCGCCTGATCTTCGAGGCCTTCCAGCAGGCCGATGCCGGCACCTCACGCAAATACGGCGGCACCGGCCTGGGACTGGCGATCAGCCGCGAACTGGCCACCCTGCTGGGCGGTGAGATCAAACTCAACAGCACGCACGGGGAGGGCAGTACCTTTACCCTGTTCCTGCCGCTGCGCTACGCCGGACCGGACGCTGCCCGGATCACGGGCAGGCTGCCCGCGGCGGCCGAGGGGCGGCCGGTGGCTGCTATCCTTCCGGTGGCCCGTGAAGAGCGTCTCCCGGATGATCGTGATGACATCGAACCGGGCGATGCCGTGTTCCTGATCATCGAGGATGACCCGCATTACGCGCGCATTCTGCTGGGTCTGGCACGCGATCATGGCTTCAAGGGGATTGTCGCCACCAAGGGCGCCGCTGGCCTGGCACTCGCGCGCCAGCATCGGCCGGCCGCCATTACGCTCGATATCTTCCTGCCCGACATGCTGGGCTGGACAGTGCTGAATCAGCTCAAGCTCGATCCGGTGACGCGCCACATTCCGGTACAGATCGTCACGCTCGAGGAGGAGCGGCAGCATGGGCTGGCGCATGGAGCCTTCGCTTACCTGGTCAAGTCCCCGACCACCATGGAGCTGGAAGCGGCCTTTACGCGCCTCAAAACCTTCACCAAGCCACGCACCAAACGGCTGCTGATCGTCGAGGACAACGAGATCGAGCGCAGCTCGATCGTCGAGCTGCTGGGCTACAAGGACATCGAGCTGATGGCAGTCGGCAGTGGCAGTGTAGCCCTGGCGCTGCTGCGTGAGCAGCCGATCGACTGCGTGGTGCTCGACCTGCGCCTGCCCGACATGAGCGGTTTTGAGTTGCTCGAGCAGATGCACGCTGAGCCGGCGCTGACGGATACGCCCGTCGTGGTATTCACCGGCAAGGAGCTCAGTGCCGAGGAGCAGGCGCGCCTCAAGGCGATGGCCAAGAGCATCGTGCTGAAGGATGTGCAATCCCCGGAGCGATTGCTTGATGAAACGGCGCTGTTCCTGCACCGCGTGGTCACGGACCTGCCCGCTGCCAAGCAGGCGATGCTCGAGCAGCTGCATGGCGGCCGCGAAGTGCTGCGCGGACGCAAGGTGCTGGTGGTCGATGATGATGCGCGTAACATCTTCGCCCTGACTTCGGTGCTCGAGAATCACGACATGGAGGTCATCAGTGCCACCAACGGCCGTCAGGCGATCGACATCGTCAACCAGACCCCGGATTTAAGCATGGTCCTGATGGACATCATGATGCCGGACATGGACGGTTACGAGACGATGCGCGAAATCCGCGGCTCGGCCCAGTTCCGCACGCTCCCGATCCTGGCACTGACAGCCAAGGCGATGAAGGGCGATCGGGAAAAGTGCCTTGATGCCGGCGCCAGTGACTATATCGCCAAGCCCGTCAACACTGATCAGCTGCTGTCCCTGATGCGGGTATGGCTGTTCCGATGAACGCTCTGATCGGGCCAGTATGAAGACCGTGCCATCGACATCAGCGGCTGCCTCTCTTGAGGAGTCCCTGTCGTCGACGGGCGCGGCTATCAGCATCCTGATCGTCGATGATGAACCTAAGAATCTGACCGTTCTCGAGACCGTGCTTGATGATCCAGGCTACCACCTGGTACGCGCCTCCTCGGCCGATGAGGCGCTGCTTGCGCTCATGGGCGGCGAGTTCGCGCTGCTGATCCTCGACATCCGCATGCCCGGCATGACCGGGCTTGAGCTTGCGCAGATGATCAAGGCGCGCAAACGCACGGCGCGTGTTCCCATTATTTTTCTTACCGCCTACTACAACGAGGACCAGCACGTCATCGATGGCTATGGCAGCGGCGCGGTGGACTATCTGCAAAAGCCCGTCAATGCGGCCGTGCTGCGCTCCAAGGTCGCGGTGTTCGCCGATCTGCACCGCAAGAGCCGCGAGCTCAAGCTGGCTAACGGCGCACTGATGGCCGAGGTCGCCGAGCGGCGCCATGCCGAGGAGCAGCTGGCCGAGCTCAACGAGAGCCTGGAGAAGCGCGTCATCGAGCGCACGCGCGCTCTGCACGCGAGTGATACGCGCCTGCGCCTGGCGACCGACGCGGTCGAGCTCGGCATCTGGAGCTGGCGCTCGGATACCGACCGGGTGGTCTGGGAAAACAACTGGCCCTACCGGATTCTGGGCATGTCGCGCACCGAGGAGTCGCTGAAGCTCGCGGAATTCGCGGCACAGTTCGTTCACGGCGAGGACCTGGCGGGGTTCAAGGAGTCCGTGTCGGCCACGGTTCAGGGCAAAGGGCGTTTGGCCTACGAGGGCCGGCTGCGCCGTCGCGATGGCACGCTGTGCTGGGTAGAGTTTGTCGGCGAGTCGCTCCCGACGCTCGATGGCGGGGCCGTGCAGGTCCTCGGTACCGCCTGGGACATCACCGAGCGCAAGCACGCCGAGGTCACCTTGCGCGAAGCCGATGTGCGCAAGGACATCTTCCTGGCGACGCTGGCACATGAGCTGCGCAATCCGCTGGCGCCGATTCGTGCGGCCGCCCAGCTGCTCGAGTCCCCTGGCCTCTCACCGGCAAGCCTCGAGTCGAGTCGTGCCATCATCGCGCGCCAGGTGCGCCACATGGCATCGCTTCTCGATGATCTGCTGGATGTGTCGCGCGTGAGTCGTGGCACCTTTGAGCTCAAGAAGAGCTGGATTGAGCTGCGCAAAGTTATCGATGAGGCGATCGAAAGCACCCAGCCGCTGATTTCGGCCAGGCGCCATCGGCTGTGCGTGGAAGCGGGGTTCGATGATATTCGCATCGAGGCCGATTCCGTGCGCCTGGTGCAGGTGCTGATCAATTTGATCACCAATGCGGCCAAGTACACTGCGGAGGGCGGAACCATCACGCTCGCAGTTGCGCTCGAATCCCGGGACCTGGTGATCATGGTGCGCGACAATGGCATAGGCATCGCGCCGGCAATGCTCGATCGGATCTTTGACATGTTCACGCAGGGATCCACTGGGCCGGATTGGGCCGCAGGAGGTCTCGGCATCGGACTGGCGCTCGCCAAAGGTATTGTTGAGCTGCATGGCGGACGGATTGAAGTGCGCAGCCCGGGTCTGGGTGCTGGCAGCGTATTCAGTGTGCGCATGCCCCGCTCTTCGGTAGGGCTGGCCGAGGATAAGAGCGAGCCTGCGGCAATCACTGTTGGGCAGACCCCCGCTGCAGGAGCTCGACGGGTACTGGTGGCCGATGACAATCGCGACGCTGCCGAGAGCATGGGATTACTGCTTGAGTATGGCGGCCATAAGGTGTGGCGTGCGTTTTCCGGGACCGAAGCACTGGCCGTGGCGCTGCGCGAACGCCCCGAATTCCTGATTCTCGATATTGGTATGCCGGGCCTCAGCGGCTACGAGGTGGCCGAGCGGGTGCGCACTGAGCCGTGGGGCAAGCGGGCCACGCTGGTGGCATTGACGGGTTGGGGGCAGGAGCGCGACCGCATACGCGCCTGGGCGGCCGGATTCGATCATCACCTGACCAAACCCGTGGATCCGGCCCAGATCGAGGCGTTGCTGGCTGAGGCGGGAAACGATCCGAGTGGCAAGCAAACGAGCAGCGGCACTGCCACGGACGCCGGCTAGTGGCACGCGGGTAGCGCCCCGCGGAACCTTACACTTGAAAGGCCTGGCGCCGTCTCAGGCCTGAAGCGGCAGCGCCGCGTAGGAAGCGCCGGTGGCAGCAACTGCCATAGCGGGCACCGGCAGCTTCACCGCCTCGTTGGATTTGGAAATCACGGCCCGCTGCCGGACTGCGGTGCGCAACGGGTTGAGCGGTATTTCAAGGAAGTCGGCGATATCGGCACGCTGCGCCATCGCGTCGCGGAAGCCGCGACGAATGAGGCTTTTGCAATACCACTCCTCCGTCAATACGTAGCTTAAGACGTTGGCGCGCCCATCGCGCATCGCGCCCACAGCGCTTAGCAGCAGTCGCAGTGCAGGCGGCAATCGATGCACGCGAATGGCCGCGAGTTCCTCAAGCGATTGACGCGGATTGACGACCCAGGTCTCGACTTCGCGCTGTTGCAGGCCGGCGCGTTCGCGCACCTTGTGCGGAATGAGCGCCAGCATTTCATTCACCAGCCGGATGCGCTCCAGATCCGATTCCAGGGTGTCAGCAAATATGCTGTCGAACAGATGGCCGCTGATCTCTCCAATCGAGGGGTAAGCTGCGCGGGTATCAAGGATGGCGCCGGCGCTTGAGCAGCGGCCCACACCGATGACGAGCACCTTCTCGGCGCCCAGGTGTATGGCCGGGCTGATTGGCGAGAGCTGCTGAATCGCGCCATCGCCGAAGTGATCATCGCCTATGCGCTCTGGCGGATACATGAACGGTATGGCCATCGAACCCAGCACATGCTCGGGTCCAAGCGTGGCGCGCTCGCCGCGCCGACGCGGACTGGCCCAGGGCTGCAGACGCTCATTGCCCTCGAAGAAGCTCACGGACTGACCGGTGCGGTAGCTGGAAGCGGTGACACTCAAGGCGTCCAGGTGATTGCTGCGAATTGCAGCGCGCACGCAAGAGAAATCCACCAATCGCGGCACGAGTTCGCGCAAGGGCGAATTATCGAGCAAGGAGACCGGGCGCCCGTGCTTGTCGCCAGCCACTGCGGTCCACGCCCAACGCGCGACATGGCGCGCGACGCTACCCAGATCAGAACGATGCACGCTCGAGTTATGCAGCGTGGCCCAAGCATTCACGGCACGCTTCACCCCGAGGGCAAAGTGACCGGCATCTTGGGCAATGATGGAGGCATTGAGGGCGCCAGCAGAGGTGCCACAGATGACGCGAAACGGACTTGGAGCTGAGGGCGGCAGCAGGCGGGCTATCCCGGCCAGCACGCCGGCCTGATACGCGGCCCGAGCACCGCCGCCGGTCAGGATCAGGCCGATCGTGGGGCGCCGAGCGGGCTTGGACGAGAAATTAAAGAGCATTGCCGTTCTCCGCATCTGGCCCGAGGAGCCAGCTGCTTAACTATCCCGCTTGGGGACGCGCAGCGCTGTCAGACACGGCAGGAACAAGCACCAAGTGTCGTCCTACAGCCACTGCGACGCTGTAGCGTCGCAGTGCCAGCGTTGCCTTTTCGCAACGTGGTACCGGCTGCTCCCAGACAGCCCAAGTGCGCGCCGCCGGAGCGCAGGCCAGCTCCGGATCGGCCTGCTTCTGTGAAGGGTTTGGGTGTGCTCAGTGGGCCGCTGCGCGAGAAGCACCGCGACGCGGTACTTTGGCCCCGGCGCGGCGCGCTTCAGAGAGGCCGATGGCAATCGCCTGTTTGCGACTGGTGACTTTCTTGCCGGAGCGGCCGCTACGCAGCGTCCCGTGCTTCATCTCATCCATGGCCTTTTCCACTTTGCGGCCGCTGGCCTTGCTGTACTTGCGTGCCATACCGAAACTCCTCGTGGCTTTGAGGTTTCAATGCAAATCGTCCAATGCACCCTGAATGTGCTGCCAGCACTTCAGGGTATGTAGTGTGATGTTCCCAGCAGCTCGCTGCGCCGCTGCTGCATGGCGTGGCCGAGCGTCATCAAATCCATCATTGATTTTCGGGCGGCAGAGAACATGCCGCCGATGCGCTCTTCCTCGTGAACATGATGCGCGATCATTTCCGAGAGTACATGGACTTTGGCGTCAAAAAATTCATCTTCGACGCTCATGTCCAAAATGTCGCTGATCAGCTTGTCCGCTTCGTCGTGCTCGACGATGGCCTCGTGGTGCATTCCGCGGTGCTGCGTGCCGGCCAGGAACGCCGGATAGAAAATCTCCTCCTCAATGTCCTTGTGCACCATCAGGGCGGTGCAGATCTGGAGCGCCAGCTGCTGCTTCTGGACAGGAGTCTCCGTCCGCTCGAATTCCATGAACATATCTTCAATATACCGGTGGTCTGCCTTGAGCAGCGTCACCGCATCGATGTTTCTATGCATATGGCTGATGATTACAGCGGCTGCGGGCATGCTCACTTGCGGCTCCTTGGATAGAGATGACCTGGAAGTAAAGGATAATTTGCGCACTGTGTACGAACGTAGGCGCGCTGGCATATTCCACATGAGGAGTTCGCCCACTGTTCCTGTCAGATCCGGCCTACAGCAATTCGACTGGCGCGGGTATGACGCTGCAGGCCCGAGGTGCCGGTGCGCGGTGGGCCGGCTGAACAGATGGGATATTCAAGGCACCCCGGTGCCGTATCCGGGGTTCCCGACCCTTCTGAGTGCTCTTCGGCCGGCGTTGTGCTGATTTTCTCCCCAACCGAGCCTGTGCCACTTAAGATGGGATTCTCCGCGGTCGCATCAAAGTTTTAGCCTAAAGCGACGCGGCAAGTGGAGCACCCGACTCGTTGGAACCGGGATAGATCTATGAAACTTGCTGGAAAAACAGCCATTGTCACCGGGGCGGCGAGTGGCATTGGCAAGGCCGTTGCGGAGCGCCTGGCCGGCGAGGGTGCCTCAGTGGCGATCGCCGACATCCAGGCAGAAGCTGCGCGCAGTACGGCAACGCAAATCGCTGCCGGGGGAGCGCGAGCTATTGCCGTGACCATGGATGTCACCAGCGAGGAGTCCGTGCAAGCCGCGACCGATGAGGTGGCCCGGCAATTCGGTGGTATCGACATCCTGGTCTCGAATGCCGGTGTCCAGATCGTCAATCCCATTGACAGCTATCGCTTCAGCGACTGGAAAAAAATGCTGGCCATCCACCTGGATGGCGCCTTCCTGACGACCAGGGCAGCGCTTGGCTATATGTATAAGTCCGGACGCGGGGGGACCGTCATCTATATGGGTTCCGTTCATTCCCATGAAGCCTCACCACTGAAGTCGGCTTACGTCACCGCCAAACATGGACTGCTGGGCCTCGCCCGGGTACTGGCCAAGGAGGGCGCTGCTCACAATGTCCGCTCGCACGTCATCTGCCCAGGATTTGTGCGCACGCCGCTCGTCGACAAGCAGATACCCGAGCAAGCCAAAGCATTGGGGATCAGCGAGGAGGAGGTGGTCCGGCGCATAATGCTGGGAGCGACGGTCGATGGGATATTTACCACGGTCCAGGACGTGGCTGAAACCGCCTTGTTCCTGTGCGCCTTCCCAAGTGCCGCGTTGACCGGCCAGTCCGTGGTAGTCAGTCACGGCTGGTTCATGCAGTAGTGGCATCACCGAGTTTCCGAGGGCATAGTCACACGCTCACTGATTGGAGTCAGTGCGATGCCGAGTCGATGCGCATTTCAAACGGCCCTGCCGGCAAACCTGACTTATCGCAGAGATTGCAGATTGGAGGAGGTAGTTTAACGCGCGGTTAAAGTACGTTAACCCTAAGTGTTGCGGCATTGGCGTAAGCTCTTTGGACCCCTAATGAGGAAACCGCCATGAAGGCTATTCGTTCCCATCTCCTCGCCAGCCTAGTCCTCTGCGCAACGCCGTTTGCCTGGGCCCAGACCCTCCCAGGCGCGGGTGATGCCGAATTCCATAATCACTGGGGCGGCTTTCTCGTCTCCACTGCGTTCCGAATGGATGCAGCGAGACCCGAGGTGATTCTGCCACCCTCGAGCTTGCGGGAGGGAGATCAGCTGTGGATTCGGCCCCAGCGGCTCAATTCCGACGAATATCTGATCCTGCAGCGATGCCTCGACGCTGCGTGCGCCAAGACCGAGGTCGTGCGGGCATGGAATGCCTATGGCTACATGGGCCCCTATCCAGTGCTGACCCACACCGTGCGCGTCAAGTCTGGTGGGCAATACATGCTCTGGATGCAGCATGTACCAGGACAGGGCCTGGGTTCCTTTCGGCTCTATGATCGCGATGCGCCGCCTCTGGTATTCGAGCCTGCGGGCTCGCGTGTGGCCTACAACCAGACGCAGCTGAAGGCGGCTCAGGCGCATGGTCCGGAAGAAATCAAGCGGGCGCAGCCCGACGGATCAAATTTTGTAGCGTCTTTCGAGGGTGGCTCGACCGTGCTAATGCAGGCGCTGCGCTTGCCGCAACCGTAGCGGCGGCTTGGAATGCCCTTACTGGTAGAGGATCTGCGTATGCAGGTCCTGCTCAATCGTATTAATTAGCTGCTTGATATTGGCGTAATCCTTGGCCCAGCACGGCATGGAAGGATAACGGGTGCGCAGCGTCCGCTTAATGGTAATCGTCCGACCGACCTGCTCGTAGCTGGAATCATAGCTGCCAAATGTGAACGTAAATTTGGTCGGATGTGGAAGCGCGGTGATACGCAGCGTATCCGGCAGCGTGAGTTCGGTAATCTCCTCGTGTTGTCCTCCTATGCACGGGAATGGCAGTACTCTGGTAGCGGCTGAGTGACTCAAAGCCATCGTTTCGATATCAATGAGGCTCCCATAGCCTGGATTGGTCGCCAAGGCGCCAGGTCCGGGCATCGGCGCGAAGTAATTCACCTCGTACTGCGCCTCGTATCCGCTGCTGGTGCTCAGGTCGCGCGGATCCTCGAATTTCAGGCTGCCGTTGCCGATCTCGCCAACGCGAGCCAGCATCATGCCGACAGCCTGCGGCAATTGGGCATTCGGAATGCTCGATAGAAATTCGCGCTGTTCCAGCTCAAATACGCCGTGGGGTTCAATGGTGCTCTTGCCGGTGAACGATCCGTCGGAGGCCATCACCAGCGATCGTCGCTCGATTTCGATGTTGTTGTCCGCGCCATCGGGAATAGTCATCACCGTCGCGAGGCCGTTCCCGGCGTCGGCAACCAGCGTACGCTTGCCAAGGAGTGTGATTGGCAGCCGACCAAAGGGCGCGAACGGTGTCGTGGAATCAACGAAGAGTTTAAGACTCGGGATGTAGGTAATCACGTGATTAAAGGCGGACAAACCTGCGACCCGCGGCCACACATAGCCCATCGAACCGTTGATGATCGCGGGACTGCTGGCAATGCCTTTGGCTTCGAGGAGTGCCTGCAGCAATGCAACGTGATCCTTGCAATCACCATATCGAGACTTTAGTACCTCGTTAGCAGAATGCGGAACGTATCCCCCCGTACCTAGGTAAATCGCCACATAGCGAATGTTACCGCTCACCCAGCGATATAGCGCTTCAGCTTGAGCCCGTGGATCTGTCATGCCGGCAGTCAGTTCATCGGCTTTGGCTTGTATCGAGGGTGTCACGGCCGCGGCTGGCTTGGCGCCCGCCATGTAGGCGACAGCCAAAGCTTCATAGTCCTTGAGGTTGCTGATGGCTACATAGGGACTGACATCCGCAAGATCAACTGAGCCGATTTCGAGTGCTATCGCATCCGACTGTGAAAGATTCCAGTGCCACAGGCGAGTGCCCGGCTTGGGTGCTGTGGATTCGCCCCCTTTCAGGCCAACGACATCCAGATGCAGGGTCAGCGAAGAGGGCGCCTGCAACGTCACGTAAGCCGCGAGAAAATCCCAGGCCTTCGGAAAGGTCTTAATAAAGGAGAGGACCCCCGGTAATGCTGGCTTCAGATGCCATTTCTTATAAGACAAGGTCAAGATCGAGCCAGGTTCGACCTGCGGAAAAATTACCAGCTTTACGCGCTGATCTCCGAGCATCGGCGCATTCGCGTTAGCCGCCAAGGGTTGCGAGAGAATCTTATCGGGCGTGACGTCTACCCGTTGACCGTCCTTGGTTGTGGTGTACGCCTCCTGAACCTCTACTATTTCCAAAGCGCTGCTATAGGTTAACGGGTACTGGCTGGTCTGCTGTACGCCCTGCACGTCGTTGATTAGGAGCGACACCCGTTCCTGCTCGGTGTACGTCAAATCGTTCGCGACTTCAAAGACTATGCTGTCGGTTGTTACCGATACCGGGGCAACGTATTTGGATTGAGCCAGAGCAGCTGGTGAAAGTATCGCCGTGCCCAGTGCCAGCGCTGCGCTAAGCACTTGAAGAAATTGCGCCCGCGCGGCCCGCGGGAAACCACCCATTTGGCGCTCCACAGATCTATGAGTGGCAGCGCAATGTCGGAAACTGTGCCGGCTGCGCGAGTTCGTCCGTTGTAGCAATCGAAGAAAACCCTGAAGCGTTGTCGTAAACACCGAACTGACCGATTCGGCATGCCCGGCAGGTGTCAACGCTACTGCAATTGCCACAGGTAAGGTGTCACAGGCGAACACTCGGATCATTGCGCCGGCGCAGCTGGCGCGGCAGGAGTGTTTGCAGCACGCAGCTGCTCGGCCGTGTCCATCTGCAGCTGCTTAAGCTCTGGAATCATTTCCTTGGCCTTTGACTGCACCGCGGCCATAGTCTTTTGCATAACCTGCGGCTGTTTTGCCGTCCACGCCTTGCCGATGGGTGAGTTGTAGAACTTGATCAGTCCATTGATCTCATCCTGCGTGAATGTCGATGAATAGACATCCGAAACAATTGGACCGAGAGTATCCCAGCTCATCAGGCGACCTACGATGTCCACGGCCTTGTCCTCCGCTTCACTCTCAATCTTTTGCTGATCTGCGTTGAGGTTTTGTCCTTCGTAGGATTTTTGCATGGAGGTTCTGATGGTGGCGCGGTTTTGAGTGGCCATCTGGTCCAAAAGTGCATGCATGCCCGAGGCAGTGATCAGTTCCTGCACGGAGGCGGGGCTGGGAGTCGCCTCGGCGGCGGCGCTCGCAGCCTGGCTGCCAAGTGCCGAGATCAGCAGTAGTGCAAGAGGAAGAGTGGGGCTGGGCATGAGGATTCTCCAAAAGGAAGCGTTCCGTGCGTCGCGCGAGCCGCCACCGTGGCTGGACAATACCCGCCTGTGCCGGCGTGGTCCACAGCGACATAACGCTGCAAACAGGCTGGCCAAGGCACGGTACATGCCGCATTAGGTCTGCCAACTCATAAATGAAATGTGGCGCTGAAGGCTCAGGCCTTGAGCTTCAGCGCGCGGTCATAAGCTGCATTGATCTGCTTGGATCGAAGCTCGGCCAGCGCTCTGATTTCCGCGCCCATCTGAGCTACCTTGTCGGGACGGTACTCACTGATTTTCCTCTTGTACGCCGAGGATATCTGTTCAGCCGTCGCAGACTCGGGCACCTCCAGGACCTCGTACCAGTGCGGCTCGCCGCCCGCAGGATTGGGCAGCAAGGCCTCACTGGTACTCTTGGGTGCGATGTTTTCCTGCTTCCCTGGCTGGCTACTTTTGGTCTGGGCTGCTTCCGCCCGCTCCTTGCGGGCCGACCAATCCATGATCGCGCTGACCAGCCAATAGCCCGCAGCCAAGCCGACCAGGATGATGATCTTCTCGCCCAGCGTCACTTGGAGATACTCATGAGGTGTTCTCGGTAAGCCTGCAGTTGAGCCCATTGCTCCTCAGCGCGATCCAACTCGCCCATGTCCAGATCAAGGCGTTTGAAAATGGCAGCGACCAGATCTGCAAAGTCCTGCGGTGCAAAGTTCACCTTGGCGAATGCTACGGGGTCGCCCACGAGACTCTGATGCAGAGCAATCTTGCGCACCAGATTGATTGCGAAGGGCGGGCATAGCACGGAGTCGAGGGACAGGCCCAGCAACTGCCTTGTGGTAAGGCCCAGATGGCTGCGGCGACGGTAGAGCAGTCCAATCAAAACGAGCGCGACCAGATAGCACGCGCCGAATACGGCCAGGAGTGCCGCGCCGGTACCGAGAAACGCAATCACTGCCGGCATGGCGAAGACAATCAGAATTAACAGCAGCTGATCGAGTATGGCCAGCGGACGCAGATTTCTCCGCAAGGCTAGGATCTTGGCAACATCGCCCGCCGGTTCGTCCAGTTTGAGTTCCGACCAGGAGATGCGAAAGGAGAGTCGTTGTGGCGTAAATGGATTGGGAAGATAGAGTCTTCGTCCGCGCAGGATGAGATCCGACCCCTCTGAGCACGTCCATCGATCCGAGTGAAGTGTGAAGATGAACTCGTTCCCATACAACAGCGCCGCGGAGTCAAACAGGTAAAACCCGACGGCGCCAATCGGTAGCAGCAGTTCGAAGGTCACCACTAGATGTTCTTGGCTCCAAACTTCTTGCGTACCCAGGCAATCGTTCCCACTGCCGCGGCGACCAGAAACTTCCAGGCCGCAGCAAGGAAAGTTGCGAGGACGCCGAACAGCCCCTTCTTGGCCGCAACCGCTGCCGCACCGCCGACGATCAGCGCCGCCAGGCCGTACTCGGCCACCTTGTCGCCAGGGCGATATTCGGCGTAGGTCTCGCCTGCATTGAAGCTGTAGCCATTGAGCAGGGCATCGAGACTGGCTTCGGCTGCTGGAAGTCCTTCTGGGCTCGAAACCATGACGACGGTGGTGTGCCCCCGGCGACCCAGAAGCTTGGTGTAGAAATTGGCCGCAGTGCCGCCCCCATCTGCAGACAGGAGTGTGGCCCACTCGAGCCGTTTGGTCGTCGCGTTGTACTCGGGCAAGGACGCCCATCCCTGGATATGGATGGTCACGTAGCCGCGTTTGCGCCTCTCGGCGTTGCTGTCCTCGGCATTCTGCTTTAGCGTAGTCAGCAAGGCCTTGGCATCGATCTTGTCATCGTCTTTGACGTAACCGCCTGCGGTAAACACGAGGTAGGCGGCCCACTGCAGATTATCCGGAGCCACGAGTACTTCGCTGCCACTGCCGAGGTTTTGCACAATCGCCTCGAACTTGGCCGTGTTCGCGGCATCGAGAAATACGTAGTGATCCGGAATTGCGAGCTTTGAGTTGCCGGCAATCGGCACTGTCGCCGGCCCCTTAACCCAATCGAGTGCCCGCAGCTTGGCGCGCTGCTCCTCCTCGGCCTTCTGGCTAGGATCGGCAGCCGTTGATGAATCGGCTTGTGTAGCAGTCGTCTGGGGATAGACCGACACACTGAACAGCGTTGCGATAATTGCAGCGCCCATAATAATTCTTCTCATCAGATTCCTTCCCACTGGTTGCGCGTTAGCCTAGGTGTCCAGCAGCGCGTCCGCAAAGAGCCTAAATGATCTCCAGGAGAACCGGCGGTGTTTCCGCTGCGCTCTCGAGAGCCGGCACGGGACTCGCCGGTTTTCTGTTGGGATGCGCCTGCCGCGCGGCCTTGATCCGGCTATTCGATAAGCGGGATAATGGCGAATAGATCATCCGCTCTAGCGAACAATCACATGCCTGCCATCAACTTGCGCGATCTCACCGCCTTCGCCTCGATTGCCCAGCACCGCAGCTTTCGCGGCGCGGCGCGGGAGCTGCGGGTTTCGGTCTCGACCTTAAGTGAACGGCTGCGGGAGCTGGAGTCACAGATGGGTGTGCGACTACTCAATCGCACCACCCGCAGCGTCGCACCAACCGAAGCAGGGGAGCGGCTGCTGCTGAGGATCGAGCCAGCGCTGCGGGAGATCAGCGAGGCTGCCGAGGCGGTTGGAGCGGCGCCGGGGGAACCCTCCGGAAGACTTCGCATCAACGCACCGGCGCCCGCCGTGCAGCTGGTATTGGCGCCCATGATCGCGCCGTTCCTGAAGCGCTATCCGAAGATCACGCTCGAGATCGTCGATGAGCCACTGCTGATCGATATCGTGGAAGCTGGCTTCGATGCCGGCGTGCGCTACGAGGAGCACTTGGCCAAGGACATGGTGGCTATCTCACTGGGGCCACCGCAGCGTTATGTCATAGTCGCCTCACCAGGCCTGCTACGCGAGCGCGGTGTGCCGGAGCGGCCGCGTGATCTGCTCGGGGCGCCGTGCCTCGCATTCCGCTTCCCGGGTCGGAGCGTGACGCCGTGGGAGCTTGAGCGCAACGGGCGGGTGACTAAGATCGTGCCCGAAGCGCGGCTGATCGGGATCAACCTCGGCCTGCAGCTGCAGGCCGCAATGGACGGCCTGGGATTCCTGATGACCTTCGAGGGCTATGCGCGTGCCGCGATTGCCTCGGGGCAGCTGCGCACCGTGCTCGATGAGTGGTGCCCAAGCTTTAGCGGTCCGTTGCTGTATTACCCGAGCCGGCGCCAGAACCCCTCGAGCCTCGATGCCTTCATTGCCTTTGTTAAGGAGTGGCGCGCCCGGGAATCGGCGCCGCGCGGACGCTAGGACCGCAAGCCCGCGGTGCCGGGGCGCTGCCATTTCACGCTGAGTCAAGACCGTGGCAGCTGCGCCACGGGTCTGCTAACGTAGGCTCGAACTCGGCATAAAGCGGCCCTCAACCTAGCGCTACAAGACCAAGAACTCCTGCCAGGATGGCAGTCAGGGAGAACCATTCGATGTATACGCCACCGTCTGCCCCGCGCACCATCGGCGGTGTCCTCGATGACACCATCCGGTTGTATCGCAACACCTTTTCCTCCTGGATCCTGATCTCCCTGATACTGGCGCTGATGAGATTCGCCTGGACGATGTATCTGAATTCGACGATGACGGGAATCGCCGCAGCGACGGGACTTACGGGCATCGCTCTGAGTCGGGCGCAAGTCATGGGGATCTGGACTACCTCCGGTGTTTGGGAAGGCAACCTCGTGGTCTGGGTGATCAACCTGTGGCTCTACACCGCGCTGATCGCCAATATCCTTGCCGTCGCCAGCGGCGCCGCACCGAAGCCGGCGGCCGGTTTCAATATCGGCATACGCCTGCTGCCAGCGGCGGTGCTCGCTTCGATCCTGTTTGGACTGGGCGTGATCGCCGGCATGATCCTGCTGATCATTCCCGGCCTGTACGTGCTTGGCCGATGGGCCTACTGGGTCGTCGCTCTGGTCGATGAGCGCGCGGGTGGAACCAGCGCCCTCGGTAGCAGCTGGCGGCTGGTCCACGGTCACTGGTGGCGGGCCAGTACCATCCTGGGCGTACTGTTTATTCTGGTACTCGTGCTCGGCCTGCTGGTGGGCATCATCGGCGGCATCATGGTCGCCATATTCAAACCGAGTGCCGCAACCATCCTGGTCGATACACAATTGATCTCGGCAGTGCTGAACATCTTCTTTGTCCCGCTGTTCCCAGCCGCGCTGGTCGCGACCTATCTTGATCTTAAGCTTCGCGCCAGGGGCGGTGACCTGGCGGTGCGCATCAGTAATCTGCAGCCGACCTAGGACTCGTGCGGCGGCCCTTTCCTTGGCTGCTCGCGCTGTTGTGCCTCTGCACGCTCGCGCAGGCGGGTCCGCGTGAACTGATCAGTGAGTGCGCGTTGCGTGTGCCGGCCGGCGTCGATGGGATCGATGCGCTTGAGCCGCTCTGCCCGGGCCTGACGCAAGCGCTTCTGGAACTCAGTGGCGGCGCGCCGCTCGCCGCGGCCTCACTCAAGCAACTGAATCGCAATTCGCTGAGCGACTTCCTGCTACTGACCGCGGCAGCCAGCGTGCAATCGCCTGCAGTGCCGGACCCGGAGCACCTGCGCGGCATCCTGCACGAGATTGGCGCGCCGGCCACCCACCAGCTCACCTGGTGGGACCGGTTCAAGGCCTGGTGTCTGAAGTGGCTCCTGCCGGCCAACCGCAATTCGCCCTCGCTGTGGCTGCCAGCATGGCTGCAAAAGCTGATCCCGTCGGCCGCCGTGGCCACGGCGGTGTTCTACACGCTGCTGGGCTTCATCGTGCTCGGCGTGGTTTACCTGGTGCACGCTGAACTGCGCGCCGCCGGTTTTCTCAAGCGCGGCCAAGCGAGGCCAGTCAACTCACGGCCCTCATTTGCTGGCGCCGTGAACGTCGGCTTATCACTCGAGCAGGTGATGAAGTCGCCATTGGCACAGCGCCCGATGTTGCTGTTCCGCTTGCTGGTGAATGAACTGGCGCGCCAGGGCCGGCTCGATCGGGCGGCCAGTCTCACCCATCGCGAGGTCGCTCAACGCGCGCGGCTTGCTGATGCCGCGGAGCGCGAACAGCTGGCGGAGCTCTCGCGCCTGGCGGAATGGCAGTTGTACGGTCGCGGCTCGATCGAGTCGGCGCACAGCGAGCCGGTGCTCGCCGAAGGGCAGGCGTTGTATGTGCGGCTGAGACGTCAGCAAGGGAGCGGGGCGTGAAGGAGCGCCTCATCTCGCTATTGCTGGCCTGTGCCGCGCTCGCGCTGTTCTGGGTGCTGTTCTTCCCAAAACCCCGCTCGCTGGCAGAGGAAGGCTCGAAGCCTGTGACCCGGGACGCTGGAACGGCGGGGTATCTGGGTTTATGGCGCTGGCTGCGGGAGGAGAATGTGCCAGTGACGCAGCTGCGCCAGCCGTACTCGGAACTCCTGCATCACGAGACGGTGCACGAGGCGCGTGGCAATGTCCTCATCGTGACGCTGCCGTTGATGCGAGGACCGGATAATCCGGAATGGCTGCGGCTCGATGAGTGGACCCGGCGGGGCAACACGATCCTGGTACTGGCGGCACTCGATGACACGCCCACGTGGACGCAGTTCGTCGGCGGCTCACCTCTCAAGCAGATGACGCGGCTGACAGGGCTACGCTTCGAGGCGGTCAAGGAGGCCGCCGCTTCAGGCAACTCCATTCAGGCCATCCTCGAGCCCACGCATCCGGACCTCGTGCCGATCGGCACCTCATCGCTGTTCGATGGGGTGCGCACACTCGCCACGGCTTCGGATCTCGGGGCTTCGCGCTGGACTGTGCTGGCGCAGGGCAGTGCGCCGCTGCTCGAGCTGGCGCGGCGAGCCGATACCCAGGAAGTGGCGCTGTGGAGCGAGCCACAGGGGGAAGGCAGACTGCTGATCAGCGCCTACGCGGACTTGTTCTCCAACCAGCAGCTCGGACTGGCCTACAACGCGCGGCTGCTTTCGAACCTGCTGCGCGATCGCCTGGGTCCGGGCGGCGCGGTTATATTTGACGATTCACACCAGGGCATCGTCGATTACTACGACCCAGCCGCCTTCTTTGCAGATGCGCGTTTGCACCACACGCTGCTGTGGTTGCTGCTGCTGTGGCTGCTGTTCGTGCTCGGTGCGCAACGCCTGCGCGCGAGCGGTGAGCTGCAGCGGCCGGTCGATGACACGGCGATGCTCGAGGCGAGCGCCGGCTTCCTGGCCAACATGCTCTCGACGGCTGCCACGGCGCGGCGGCTGCTTGAACTGTTCTTCAACCGGTTGCGGCGACGGCTGGCCCGGCCGCTGGATGGCCAGCCGGTGTGGGACTGGCTCGAAGCGCATGCCCGGGTGCGCCCGCAGGATCTGGATGAACTCAAGCAGATCTACCAGCGTGCCTATGCCGATGAGCGCATCAATCTGATTCGTCTGCAATCTCTACTCTCTCAACTGGCAGGAAGTACCTCATGAGCAGTGCCCTGGAATCACTCGAGCAGCGACTGCAGCAAGCCATCGGCACGGCTGCCATCGGCCTGGAGCCCATCGTGCACGCGCTCTGCATTGCGGTCGTCGCCCGCGGCCACGTGCTGGTCCAGGGCGTGCCAGGCCTCGGCAAGACGCTGCTGAGCAAGGCACTCGCCGGCGCGCTCGGCGGCAACTTCAAGCGCATCCAGGGCACTGCCGACCTGATGCCCTCGGATATCATCGGCGTGCACGTGTATGACAGTGCAAGCCACCAGTTCGTGTTCCGGCCCGGGCCGGTGTTCGCCGATGTGGTGCTGTTCGATGAGGTCAATCGCGCCGGCCCCAAGACGCAGTCGGCGCTGCTCGAGGCCATGGAGGAGCGCCAGGTCACGGTCGATGGTCGCCTCTACCCGCTCTCGCCCGGGTTCCTGGTCATCGCCACGCAGAACCCGCGGGATTTCGAAGGCACCTATCCGCTGCCTGAATCGCAGCTCGATCGCTTCATGCTGCGGCTCGATCTGGCCTACCCGGCTGCGGACGATGAGTTCGCGGTGCTGAATCGCTACGGCCACATCGAGATCCAGCCGCATCCGTCCGTGGCTGCGGTGGTGAGTGCGGAGTTGCTGCAGGAAGCGCGGCAGGTGGCCGAGCAGGTCCACGTGGCTCCGGAACTTGCCCGCTACGTGCTCGCGCTGGCGCAGGCCACGCGCCAGGATGCCCAGGTGAGTCTCGGCCTCTCGACGCGCGGTGCACTGGCAGTGATCCGCGCCGCCCGCGTCGCCGCCGGACTGCGCGGCGGCGAATTCGTGACGCCTGATGATGTCAAGAGCATCTGGTCGCTGATTGCTCCGCACCGCTTGTTCCTGGCCGCCGATGCGGTGCTCGAGGGGGTCAGCGAGCAGCAGATCGTGGCGCGCCTGATCGAGCAGGTCGCGGTGCCACGATGAAGCCCGCGCGTAGGAACGCGGCGATGCTTAAGCTGCCCTCGTCGCAGGCGCTGCCTTGAACCTGCGTCAGAACGGCTTCCTGCTGCTCATCCTGATGACGCTGTGTGCGATCGCGGGGCAGTGGGACCCGGATGTGGCCGATCGGCACCTGTGGTGCCTGCCCGCGGCGCTGCTGCTGCTCGGCATGAGTTACGAGCTCTTGCTCGTGCGGCGCGCGGCAGTCGAGCTGCACTGGCAGGCACCGCCGCGCTGGATCCTGGCCCGCAGTGTGCCGCTGGCGGCAGGATTCTCGCACCAACTGGTGCGCACGATTCAGCTCGAGATCGCGCCGGCGGCGCCGGCCATGGTCAGTCTCGAGCGCGCCATCCAGACGCTCGTGGTGCCGGCGGGAGAGGGCTCCCAGGTAGCACTGGCCGCCGTGCCCCGCCGCCTCGGGGCCGGCGAGTTCCCGGCCATGCAGGTGCGCGTGGCCGGCGCCTTCGGGCTCGCCTGGTGGTCACGGCAATTGCATGATCCCATGCGCTTCGTGGTCGTGCCCGACATGCTCTCGGGGCCCGGCCGGATTGTTGGAGCCGTGACGCGCGGCGCGCGCCAGAGTCCCATGGTGGGCAGTGGTGGCCAGGTCGTGCAGCTGCGGGAGTTTCGCAGCGGAGATTCACTGCGGGTCATCGACTGGAAGGCCAGTGCGCGGCGACAGCGCCTCATCAGCCGCGAGTTCTCCGAGGATCAACACCTGGACATCCTGGTGGGCATTGATGCCGGTCGCGCGAGCGGCACCTGGTGCGGCGAACTCGATCGGCTCGGCCACTACGCTAATGTTACGGCGCGCTTTGCGCAGTACGCCATCGCTCAGGATGACCGGGTCGGGCTGGTGATCTTCGGTGACCGGCCGCTGGCGGCGCTGCCGCCGGGGCGCGGCACAGCGGCGGTGGCTCGCATACGCAGCGTCCTTGGCGCACTCCAGGCGCAGACCACGGACTCAAATCCCATCCACGCCGCAGCGCGCATTCGCACACTGGTGCGCCATCGCACGCTGGTGATTTTGCTGACCGATATTGAGGATGCCGCCTCTGGCAGTCAGCTGGCCACTGCCGTGCGACTGCTGCAGCCCAAGCACCTGCCCTTTGTCGCAGGCCTGACCAGCGATGCCGCGGATCGTTATGCGCGGCAGCCGGCCGGTTCATGGCTTGATCCGTACCGGGCTCTGGCCAGCGCCGAGACCCGCTTGCGCCGCGAGCGCAGTATCCTCGCGCTGCGCGCGCAGGGCGTGCCCGCACTGGTCACGCGCCCGGAGCAGCTCGAGGCCGCGATCTTCAATGCCTATGCGGATTTCCGGCGCGCGCGCCGCATCTGATCAGGTAGCGGCAATGCGTGGTGCCTGACCATAGAGGCGGCCGGTCAGCGCCGCCCACATCACGAACCAGTAACACACGCCGATGATCAGGCGGCTGATGAACGGAAATCCGGGATCCGGGGAGATAAAGCCCTCGATCAGCCCGCAGCCCACCAGCAGCAGCGCACACAGCACCAGCAGTTTTCCTGAGCGGGCGGTGCATTGCTGGAATGACTCGCGGCGACTGGCGCCGCTCGGGCGGATCAGCGATTCACCCAGAGCCGTGCCGGCCGCGCCGGCCAGACAGATGATCGACAGTTCCACCAACCCGTGCGCCAGGATGAAATTGAGCAGCTCGCCATCCAGGCCATACTGGCGCGTGAACGCGAACGCGGAGCCGAGCAGCAGACCGTTGAGCGCGATCAGGTAGAAGGTCCCCAGGCCGTAGAAGATCCCGGCGCAGAAGGCCAGCGCACTCACCACGATATTGTTGGAGAAGATCCGCACCGAAAGGATGGAGGAGGGTGTGATGTTGAGGATATCCTCGGTCCACAGGTGCCCGCTCTGCACCTGCTCGATCATCTTCTCGCTGGCAAACAGGCCGATGAGCTTCGGATAGGTCCTGATCAGCAGCCACCCGGCCGCGACACTGAGCGTGAACAGCAAGCTCACCCACAGCAGCGGCTGGCGCAGCGAGCGCACGATCGCTGGAATCTCGCTGCGGAACATCACCGCGATTGCAGCGCGTGTATTGCGGGGCGGGCGGTTGATCAGGGCATGGAAGGCAGCGTAGATCGACTCCAGCGCGGCCGTGATGCCACTGCCTGGCAACTGCTGGCGCGCCGTCGCCAGGTCGCGGGCCAGGCCGCGGTAGTTATCCAGGGTGCGCAGCGCCTCATCGACCGAGGCGCGCCGGCGTAGCCGCAGCCGCTCGCCGGTATCGGCAAGCGCGCGCCAGATCGGCGCCCGCGTGGCAAGCCAGGCACGGCTGCTGTCGCTGCTCACGGCTTCGCAGCTCCGCTGCTGAGCAGGGCGAGCAGTCGTGACTTCACCGCTTCCTCAGTAAGCGTCGCGAGCGGCAACTCCTTGGCCTGTGCATCGAGGCGCAGCAGCAGCGTCGTGGCCAGGTCGCGACGATTGCTCGCATCCAGCTCATTCCAGCGAGCCAGCACATCATTGAGCAGATCAAGCGCGGCGGCATCGAGCTTTGAATGCGCGGCGAAGGCCCCGAGCTGCGTGAGCGATTTAACGTTCCGGTCCTGGTCGAAGATCAGCAGCGTGCCGGCGGCCAGATCCCCGATCCGCAGATGCTGGCTGCTGATCAGCGTGCCGATCAGACCCACGACGTAAAAGGCCGGCATGGAATCGACCAGCCGGAACACATTGCGCATCAGCAATGCACCGGCCGAGGGCGCACCACCGCCGCGGGCGATCAGGCGCACGCCGGCCATGCGCTTGCCCGGCGTGCGGCCGCGCATCGCAATCTCCAGGATCGGGTGATAGAGAAAATAGATCGCGATCGCGGGCAGCAGCGCAACAAATACGTAGGTCTTCGAAGGCGCAAGACCGCGCAGTGCAATCCGACCGTTGATCAGCAGCGCCGTACACAGGAACCATGCGAGCGCGGTCAGCAGGCGGATGTGCCAGTCGATCACGAATGCGTAGCTGCGGCTGCCGGTGCCGGCGAGCGTTACGACAACATCCACCCCCGTGGCGCTGCTAATCACATAGCGATCCGGGTCGGCGGGCTGTGGCTGGGTGGCATCGGCCATCGGGCTATCATATATAAGAGTGGCCGGCAGATGAGCGCGGACACAGCGACGCGCGACTCGATGCAAAAGCTCACGATTACTGTAAATATAATCAACAGCTTACATACTTAATATCACATGTCGCTACACCTGTTCACACGACTGAAGCCTCGCATCTATACGCCCGCGGATCGTGGTACAAATCACTGCTGGGCAATTCGAAGGACAGGAGCGCATGTCAGCTAGCGAAGCGAATGCAGGCAAGCCCGTGCATCGACAGGTGCCGCGCCCGTGGCAGATCCTGGCTCTTATCTTTGCCCTGTTCGTAATCGAGCAGGATGTTGAATTTCTGCTGGCTCATACGCACCTGATGCCGTGGGCCGGAACCTTAGGTGCGAACTTTCAGGTTGCCCCCGAGTTTGGCGATGGCTATGTACGGGTTACCGCCCTCGCGCCAGACAGTTCATTGGCTGCCGTCGGGGTAAGTGCTGGAGATCATCTGCGCTTTGATCGAAGCTACGATTACCTGCGGCCCCTGTGGCGCGGCGATTCGAGCCACTTTACGCTCGATCATCAGGGCGTGCGCAGCCAGCATACTGTGACGGCCATGGCGGATACCGCCCGGCCCGAAAACCACGGGGCGGATGCCGCGCGCATATTCCTCGATCTGACTTCGATACTGCCGGCACTGATTGGCGCCTACATGGTGCTTCGAAGCCGTGGTCGATCAACCGTAGTGTTTCTCGGCGTTGGCGTGCTCTGCTACGGGCTTGAGTTCTTCGTACCGCAGCTGTGGGAGGCGACACCGCTGATGTTCGGTGCGCTGCTGGGCTTTGAGCTGCTGGCGATTACCTCGTTTCAGGCCTTTGCGTTACCTGCCTTCGCGCTCGGCTTCGTCGAGGAGACGCTGGGCGGGACCCATCGTTGGGCCTGGTATGCGGTGTGGCTGTATGCGGCTCTGTGCGCACTGATCGCGCTCCTGTACGCCTATTGCGCGCTCGCGGTCACGACGCTGCCGCTGATCGGCGATGCGTCGGCACTGGTCGCGTTGGCGTCCTTTCCGCCATTCGCCGTTTGTTTCTACTACATGGTCTACGGCTGGCGTCACAGCAGCCGTGAGACGCAAAAACGCTACGGCCTGCTGCTGATCGGACTGGCCGCCGTGATGTTCGCGCAGCTGACACAGATGGCGCTGTTTTTCCTGTTCCGCGACGCTAATTACCCCACGAACCCGGCGGTCGTGGCTGCGCAGGCCTTGTCCGGGATCATCGCCCCGGTGCTGTTCGCATACGCGATCCTGCACGATCGGGTGTTTGATCTGGGCTTCGCGCTGAACCGGACGCTGGTGTATGGCGTCGTGAGTTCAATCCTGCTGGTGGCCTTTGGGCTGATCGAGTGGGCCGCGGGACACTTCCTCCCGATCAAGAATCTGGAGACCAGTGCGCTGCTGGATGGTGGCATCGCACTGTCACTGTTCCTGGTGTTTCACCGCGTGCGCAACTTTGCTAATCATCTGATCGAGAACCTATTCTTCAATCGCTGGCGCGACAACGAACAGGCGCTGCGCAGTTCGGTGACCGAAGGCGCGTTCATTGGCAAGCGTACGGCATTGCTCAAGGCAATGGGTCAGGCGCTGGTGCGCTTTACGGGTGGCGCAGAGGTTGCGATCTACCTCTGCCAAGGAGTCGATTTTGTTCGCGTGGAAGGGCATTTGAGCGAGATCGCGCCGCGGCTCGACGGCGATCAGTCCTACCTTGTCACACTGCGCGCGACCCGCAAGCTGCTGGAATTGCCCAGTGGAACGCTCGCGTTGCCGATGATTCAGCGCGCGCGGCTCAGCGGTGTGCTGCTGCTCGGACTCAAGCCGGGCGGTGTGCGTTATCGGCCGGATGAACGCGAGGTGCTGGCGTGGTCGGCACAGCAGATCGCGATCGACCTGCATGCGCTGCACGTGGAAGATCTGAGCACGGAAGTCACTGCGCTGCAGGCCGAAGTTCACACACTGCGCAGCGTCCTGGCGCGCTAGCGTCCCAAACCTGCCGGTTCAGGCGCCGGCCTAGCCGAATACCGACCAGCCGCGCAGCGCGACCAGTTCCTCGAGCGCGATCGATCCCAAGTGCGAGCTGCCGCTGGGGTTCAGGCCTGGCGACCATACCGCGATGCTGGCCCGGCCCGGCACCGTGGCAAAGATGCCGCCGCCGACACCGCTCTTGGCGGGCAGCCCGACCTGATAGGCAAAATCTCCCGAGTCCTCGTACTGGCCGCAGGTCAGCATCAGCGCATTGATACGCCGGGCGCGCTCGCGCGAGACGATGCGCGAATGGGTGCGCGGATTGATGCCCCCGGCGGCGAGAAACAGCCCGGCAAGCGCCAGTTGCCGGCAGCTCATGCGGATCGCGCAGTGATGCGCGTACACGCCGAGTACGCGCTCCGGGGCGTTGCGCAGGTTCTCAAACGCGGCCAGATAATTGGCGAGCGCGACGTTTCTGAAGTCCGTCTGACGCTCCGAGCGCGCCACCCGATGATCAATCACGATGCTTTCATCGTCGGCCACAAAGCGTACAAAGCGCAGGATCTCACCGATGGTCTCGCGCGGCTCGTGCGTGCCGAGCAGGACATCGGCCACGATCATGGCGCCCGAGTTGATGAAGGGATTGCGCGGAATGCCTTTTTCTGTTTCGAGCTGGATGATCGAGTTGAATGGATCGGCGCTGGGCTCGCGTCGAACGCGCCGCCACAGCTGATCCCCGATGGCGCCGAGCGCCAGGGTCAGCGTAAACACCTTGGAGATGCTCTGGATCGAGAATGCTTCATCAGCGTGGCCCGCCGTGACGACCTCGCCATCGATTGAGGCCACTGCAATGCCAAACTGCTGCGGGTCGACATGACGCAGCTCTGGAATGTAGTCGGCGACCACGCCCTTGTCCGCGCGTGCCAGCATCCTCGCGGCCAGTGCCTCGAGGCCCTCACTGTGATCGCTCATGATTCTGACCTGGCTGTCTTCGGCCCCGTGCAGAGATCGGCTCAGGCGCCTAGAGTAACCGCGGGAGGGTGTGCTTATCTATCAGGGCGCAGGCGGGTCGTTAATAACCTCGGTCAGCTCGGTGGTCGGTTCGATCTCGCGCTGGAGTGCGCTGCGGACCCCTTCACGATCACCCACCGCGCGATTCTGGCTGCCTTTGAACTTGCCCTGGATACTGTTCACCTGGA
>Ga0302325_10000730_pt1 | contig 88000 bp, 88 predicted proteins | sample Palsa_T0_2_FD_201948 | JGI IMG/M metagenome (GOLD analysis project Ga0302325, IMG submission 201948) | Peat permafrost microbial communities from Stordalen Mire near Abisko, Sweden - Palsa_T0_2 | ecosystem: Environmental > Terrestrial > Soil > Palsa > Peat permafrost | place: Sweden: Abisko...
AGGTCGCCCTCGATCTGCATCAGAAACGCATCGCGCTGCCCGACCGGAAGCTCGGCGAGGGCTCGGCCGAGGGCGCTCGACTGTTCCTGAGCCACGGCCCCGGCGAGCGGACCCGAGCTCGGGTCGGCGATGAGTTGCATGGCCACCGAGCCCCCCTCGTGGTGAAAACTCTCGAGACTGGTTTGCGGGCGGCTTTTTCGCGCCCAATCGATGATCCGATTGTGCGCAATGGTAAAGAGCCAGGTCGTGAATCGCGCCGACGGCTGGTAGCGCGGCGCCTGGCGAGCCACGGCGAACCAAACTTCTTGCATGAGCTCGTCTGCAGTCGCGCCATTGCCCACGTTGCGCTCGATGTAGCGCCATGTGCGCGTTTCGTGCCGACGATAGAGACACTCGAATGCCGCGGCATCACCGCGAGCATATCGACCCATCAGAACCTCGTCAGACTCTGCCGCTGCGGTCATCACACCTTATTATGGCACCCGGGCGCGCGCTCAGCCCGGGGGGTCCGGCACGTAAGCGGGGCTCGGGGGGCCCGGGAAGGGGTTCACGCTCGGCGGCAGCGGGCGGCCGCGGCGGATCACGCCCATCGCCAGCAGGTTGTCGAGACTGTCGTAACGAATGCGTATGACCTCGTTCGGCTGGTTCTGCAGCCTCGCGAACTCCGTGTGGTTGACGTAGGAGTACTCGCGCTCGCCGTGCCCCGTACCGAGCTTTGGCGCGGGTTCAGGACTCGGAGCGATTCCGGCCGACGGCGCGGCGGCCATCGCCTCCGGCGCGCTCAATGCACGCTCGCGGGACCTCAGCGCGTTCGCCTCGCTCGAATCGCGCGCGCTCGGTGCCTCGGGACGCACCGGTCCCTGCCAAGTGGGAGGCGGCGTCCAAGCCTGCGGCCGGCGTTCGCGATACAGAGCCACGCCGATGACGCCGACGTTCGCGGGACGCCCCGTGCGCTCCGCGTACGAATCCGGTGATGCGGTAAAGGTGAATGCAGCCACCTCTGCATCGCTCTTGCGCCAGCCGGAGATTTGGTAGCGCTCACCGGGCTCGAAGACATAGCCGCCTTGATCCCAAGCGGCGGTCTCTCCGGAGAGTACGTTGACGCCGTCGACCGACATCACGGCCAGCAGGCGCTCTCCGAGACGGTTGTGAACTTCGACGGAATATTTTGCGCCAGGCCGTCCTGCGACCCAGTACTCGCCGCGATAATAGTGCGGGCTCAAGGCAACGCCCGTGTCTCGGTCGATGACGGCGATGTCGGCGAGGCCGCCCAAAGTTTGGGCGTGCGCGTCGAGGGCGAGCCCCAGACCGATCATTGCGAGCAAGAGTGAGAGTTTCATAGAGGCTCCTGTTCAGTTCATGCAAACCTTGAAACGAGGCAGGAGCGGAAATGGGGTTAGTCGCTGTGTACGTGCTCCAATATGTCAATACAAGCGCAGTCTCGATGGAGTAATGTCGTGCGTGACGGTTGCATCGTATGGGCGGGCCTTATATGACCGATCACGGGAAAACACCCGACTTACTCACCCAAAACAGCAGCCTCGCAACGCGCCGGGATCAGATGTTCCCCGTGCTGACCGGTGTGCAACTGGCGCGGCTGCAGCGCTATGGGCAGCGCCGGGCGATTCGAGCGGGGGAGATCTTGGCGGAGCCCGGCGATCGCGGGCTGCCGATGTGGGTCGTGCTGTCCGGCAGCATCGAGGTCATGCAGGTGGGAATGGCCGGGGAAACCACCGTGGTGACCCACACCGCCGGCAGGTTCACCGGAGAAATGAGCACCCTGCGCGGAATCAGCAGCATGGTGCGGATGCGCGTCGGCACGGATGGAGAGGCGCTCGAGGTCGATGAGAATCGACTGCGAACCATCATCCAGACGGACTCCGAGCTCGGTGAGATCTTCTTACGTGCCTACATATTACGGCGTGTCGGGCTCATCCAAGCGCAGGTCGGGGACGTCGTCCTGCTCGGTTCGAGTCATTCCGCCGACACCCTGAGACTTCAGCAGTTCCTCACCCGCAACACCCATCCCTACGTCTATCTGGACGTCCACGAAGATGCGGCGGCGCGTGACTTGCAGGAGCACTTCAAGCTCAAGGCGAGCGATCTCCCCGTGGTCATCTGCCGAGGCGTAGTCGCTCTGCGGAACCCGAGTACCGAGGAAGTGGCTGCGTGCCTGGGAATGAATCAAGCGGTCGACGATCAGCGTGTGCGGGATCTGATCGTCGTGGGCGCCGGCCCCGCGGGTCTTGCAGCCGCGGTGTATGGATCCTCCGAAGGTCTGGATGTGCTCGTCCTCGAAACCGGTACCCCCGGCGGGCAGGCGGGCTCGAGCTCGAAGATCGAAAACTACCTCGGGTTCCCGACGGGCATTTCCGGACTGGCATTGGCGGGGCGTGCCCTGGTGCAAGCGCAAAAGTTTGGGGCGGAGATCCGCACGGCAGCTCCGGCCATGCGCCTCAAATGCGATGCACGTCCCTACGCGATCGAGCTCGCCTCCGGCGCCTCTGTCAGGGGGCGTTGCATCGTGCTCGCGAGCGGCGTGGAGTATCGTCAGTTGAGCCTCGAGAACGCTGCACGACTTCTGGGGGCGGGTATTTACTACGGCGCGACGCCCACCGAGGCGCGACGCTGCCGGGGAGAGGAGGTCATCGTCGTGGGAGGCGGGAATTCCGCGGGACAGGCCGCCGTGTTCCTCGCGGGAAGTTCCAGCGTCGTGCACATGCTCGTGCGCGCGAATGGCCTCGCCGACACCATGTCGCGCTATCTCATCAGAAGAATCCAGGAGACTCCGAATATCAAGTTGCACGTCAATACTCAAATCACCGCGCTCGAAGGAACGGACGAGCTCGAGCGCGTGAGTTGGGCGACATCGTCCACGGGTGCCGAAGAAATCCTGCCCATCAGGCACGTGTTTCTGATGACCGGAGCCGTGCCCAGTACCCATTGGCTTTCCGGCTGCATCGCGCTCAACGAGAAAGCCTTCGTCATGACAGGACCCGATCTGAAGCCTCAGCACCTCGATGCGGACCTGTGGAGCACAAATCGAAAGCCGGAATTCTTCGAGACCAGCCTGCCGGCGGTCTTCGCGGTGGGCGATGTTCGGTGCGGGAGCGTCAAACGAGTGGCCGCCGCGGTGGGCGAGGGATCCGCCTGCATACAGCAGGTGCATTTCGTGCTGGGCCTCGAGGCCGCGCGTCCGTGACACAACCCGCGGCGCCGCATTAGCGCAGCGCTTGTCGGTAGGAATCCGTCACCACCCTCCCAGGGCGGCCAACGTTCCCGCAAAGACCGCATGACCTATGCTTGCGATGCGCATCGCCATCCCCTCCTCAAAGCGAGCGTTGAAGGTTTATGCTTGGTGCGACGAGAATTGTCCAGGGGATGAAACCAGGTGGACAGGGGTTCTGGATTTTGCGAGGTGAAAAATGCTCAAACAGATCTGCTTCTTCCGGAAGCGCGCGGACATGACCATGGAGCAATTCATGGATTATTACGAAAATCAGCACTCACAACTGGCCAAGAAGATCGGCAAGCCGGGCATTCCGAATGCCCTGCGGTACGTGCGCCGCTACCTGACCCCGGTCAAGAATCCGGTGACCGGCGAGATCCATGATCCAGGCTATGATTGCATCATGGAGATTTGGTGGAACAGTCGGGAGGACTTTGAGAATTCCCAGCGCCTCATCAGCGATCCTAAGCGGCTACTGCATACGCTGGAAGACGAAAAGAAACTGTTCGCCTCGCACGCCAATCCTATCTGTCTCGTCGAAGAGCACGATTCGCCGGTGGGTCCCGATGGGATCATCTACGAGTGGATACCGGCCGCCAAGGCTTCGAGCTGAGTCGTCGTCGCGGGGGCAAATGAGAGGGTGAAATGAGCGGTTTGCACGAGCTTCCGGGTAAGGTCTTTAAACTCATAGAGTCGGGCGTGGTCGCCGAATTCTCGACGGTGAGTGCGGCGGGTGTTCCGATCGACACTCCGACTTACTACTTCCCGAGCGATGACATGGACACTCTCGACCTCGCAACGGGTCTGCCCAACCCCGCCAAAGCCGAGCGCGCCCGGCGCAATCCAAAGGTGGGCCTGCTGATCGAGGGCGCTCCGGAAGAGCCGGTGGTCGTAGTACGTGCGCATGCGGCTGTGCGCGACAGCGACATCCAGTCCAACGCCATACGCTACCTCGCCGAGACCGGCTATCGAGGGATCAGCCACGGAATCACCTGGGAAAAGGCGCGTCAGGCGGTAACCTACTGGTCGCGCATCATTATCGAGAACAAGCCCGAGAGGATCTATTGGTGGGACAGCCGATCGGCGCTCGACGCCTCGCCGCAGGTCTGGAACGCGGCGCCCGACACCCGCTATCCGCTGTCCGATCCGCCGCCCTCGGGAAAGATGCAGCCTTCCGCGTGGCCGGTTCGTCCCTGGCAGGATGTCGCCAAAGATGCCGTGGAAAGCGCTGCGGCCTCGCACCTCTCGGTTCTCGACTCGGAAGGATATCCCGTGCCGATGCGGGTGTATTCTTTCGAGCGGGTGGACGAGGGCTTCCGACTGGCGATGCCGAAAGGCTTGCCCTGGAAACTCCAGGGCAAGGCCTCGCTCACCTTCGCGGGCTTCCGTACCTTTGTCGGCGACGCGTCGCCGGCAAACGGCAGCATCCTTTTTCGGGTCGAGCGATCGCTGCCTCAGCACCCGTCGACCCTCGATACCAAACAGGTGCTGCAGCCGAGTGAGGATACGCTTGCCAAAGCCCGGGCGCGGCTGGAGTACGAGGCCCGGCGGCGTGGCCAGTCGCTCCCGGTTATCCCCGTCGATCCGCCGCCTCGCACCCGCATTGCGATGATCCGGCAGGCCCGCATCGAAAGCGCTTCGCCGATCACCGGACTTTCAAAGGACCACGGCAATCGCACGACCTAAGGCGGGCAGCACATGGGCGGATCTGACCCACGGCTCTATCAGCGAAAGCGTTGCGGGATGGCATCCGCAAAAGGATAGAGTGGAAAGTAGGGCTTCGCTTCTTCGATGACCCGTTGCACCGACGGTCTTGCCATCAGCCTGTCGAAATAGGCCTTCAAGTGGCCGAGTCCTTGCGGGAAGGGTTGGACGGTGCCGGCGTAGAAGAGTGCCGGGGCAGCGGCGCAGTCGGCCATGCTGAAGCTCTGGCCGGCAATCCAGGTTCCCTGCGCCATTTGCTTGTCGATCATTCCATATGCCGTGTCCAGCGTTGCGCGCTCCTTGGCTACATCGCCCTTGGTGCCGCGCATTCGATCACTGACAATCTGCTGCATGGGCACTTGTAGATAGTTGTCGAATAATCGATCCCACAGACGCACCTGGAACGCGTCCTCCCATCCGCGGGGAACCAAGCCACCAGCGAAAAAATGATCCAGGTACTCGATGATGATCGTCGTCTCCGCCAAATCACGCTTGCGATCATGGTCGCGGATGGCAGGGAATTTGCCGATGGGCGATACCGCCAGCAGTTCCGCTCTGTCCTTATCATTCCCGAGATTGATGATTCGCCGATCGAATTCGATATGGTTTTCGTAAAGCGCGATCAGAACCTTGTGACAAAACGATGAGAGCGGATGGTAGTAAAGCGTAAGGGACATAGTGCATTTCCTCGAATCCAGGTCAAAACGGAATGATCGGAGCTGTTCGCGCCTTGGCGTGCCGACAATTCTATTTTGGTCACTCCTGCGGAGACCCGCAATGCTTGCCTTTAACTGGCGAGAGAGCTCTCATGCCTATTGCCTGCTCCGGTCGCCGCCCTCATGATGCCGAAAAGCGCCTCAACGGCGTGGCCGGGATGAACCGACCTGCGGTCACGCGGGCGGTGGAGCAAGCATGGTTTTCAACTCGCTCACATTCGTTGTGTTCTTCGCGTGCGTGCTGGGCCTGCACTCGCTGCCGCTGCCCTGGACCGCCAAAAAGATCAACCTTCTGGTTGCGAGCTATCTTTTCTACGCCGCGTGGAATCCGCCGTTCGTCATCCTCCTCTGGGTGTCGACCGTAGTCGACTGGTATGCCGCGCAGGGACTCGTGAAGGCGCGGCGCGAAGCGGCCCGGCACGCGTGGATGCTGCTCTCGGTGATCGCCAATCTCGGCATGCTGGGATACTTCAAGTACGGGCAGTTCCTGCTCGATAACTTCGTGACGCTCATGTCCGCAGCCGGCATCGACTATCACCCGGCGCACTACGACATCGTCCTGCCGGTCGGCATCTCCTTCTATACGTTCGCCACCATGTCGTACACGCTCGACGTGTATCTACGCCGCGCGTCGCCGGCGCGAAATCTCCTCGACTACGCCCTGTTCGTGACGTTCTTCCCCCACTTGGTGGCAGGACCGATCATGCGCCCGACGGAACTGGTGCCGCAGTTCGCTCAGCCGCGCCGCGCCACCGGCGAGCAACTGCGCTTCGGGCTCGCGTTAATGACGCTCGGCCTGTTCAACAAGATCGTGTTGGCCGACAGCTTTTTGTCCACCGTCGCCGAGCGCGTCTACGACAGTGACAAGATCCCCGCAGCCCTCGACGCCTGGGTCGCGACGCTTGCGTTCAGCGGGCAGATCTTCTGCGATTTCGCCGGTTACTCGACCACTGCGATCGGGGCGGCGCTGTGCCTCGGCTTTGCAATGCCCGACAACTTTCGTTTCCCGTACGCGGCGGTGGGATTCTCGGATTTCTGGCGGCGCTGGCACATCACGCTGTCATCCTGGCTGCGCGACTACCTCTACATTCCGCTCGGCGGCAACCGTCATGGCGCACGCCGCACCTACATTGCGCTGATGAGTACGATGTTGCTGGGTGGCCTGTGGCACGGCGCGAACTGGACCTTCGTCGCCTGGGGCGGGTTGCACGGCCTCTACCTCGCGGTCGAGCGTGCGCTGCGCGCTCGCTTCTCCGGTTACCGCCCGAGTCCGCTGGTCTTCGTCCTGCTCGGGCTGCTCACTTACACCCTGGTGAACGTCACCTGGGTGTTCTTCCGCGCCAAGACCTTCAGTAGAGCGTGGATCGTGCTCCGCGGCATGGCGGGGCAGAACGCGGCTGCCAGGCCGATCCTGGCGACGTTCAGCCTGCTATCCGCGGCGGCGATCGTGGGCGCTCTCGTGCTCACTCACTGGCTGATGCGGGCGCGCACGCTCGAGGCGGTCATCGCGCGTGCGCCGGCGGCGGCGGTGTGCGTGGTATGGGCGCTCATGGCGTTTGCAATAGTGATTGCACAGGGGTCCGGAAGTGCCTTCCTCTATTTCCAGTTCTGACAGCGGCGGCGACGCAGAAGGCGACCATGCGCGCCCGGATGCGGCGCCTCGCGCAAACGATCGCGACCGTTATGCGCGCGAGACCGCGGCCGACCGCCCCGGCGTCGCGCAGCCGGTGCCCGTGCGCCCGGTGCCGGAGCAGCCGTGGGGAAAGATCCTGCTCGGCGTCATGGCGCTTCTCGCGCTGCTCGTCGCAGGCTGGGAGTCGTATTGGCGCGGCTACGATGCGAAGCCGGGTATCAGAAACACCTATGCCCTATGGGGAATCCAGCGGCAGCGGATCGACACGGGCAAGGGAAACGCGACCGTGCTGGTGGGCGGATCGCGCGTGTATTACGACATTCAGTTGCCCGTTTGGGAACGTCTGGACGGACAGCGCCCGATCCAGCTCTCCTTCGAAGGTACGTCCCCGTTGACGTACCTGGAGGATCTCGCGGCGGATCCGAAGTTCGTCGGCCGCGCGCTGGTTGGAGTGGAACCCGACCTGTTCTTTTCGGGATTCGAATACCGCGGCGGCGCGGTGCGCTATACGCGCAAGGAATCGCCGTCACAGTACATCGGCCAGCAGCTGTCCATGCGCTTCATCGAGCCGTACCTGGCGTTCGACGACCCCGATTTCGCATTGAATACGGTGCTGGAGCGCCAACCCTGGCCGGAGCGTCCGGGGAAGCACGTGTTTCTCGTGCCGCGCAAGCTCGGGTTTCACGAAGCCGATCGCAACTCATACGTTTGGGACAAGGTGTCCGACGATCCGGAATACCGCGACTTGTGGCAACGCATCTGGCGTGACGCGTTCGAGCCAGGACCGGATGACCCGACGCCTGCGGAGGCGCTGAAGATCGAAAAGGAGCAAATTGCACGTGCCGTTCAGGTGGTGGCGAAGCTGCGGGCACGGGGTGTGCGGGTACTGTTCGTGCGCATGCCGAGCAGCGGCGAATATCTGGCGTACGAGAATCGCGACTTCCCGCGCGCAAGGACCTGGACCGCACTGCTCGCCGCCACCGGGGCGCCGGGCATTCATTTCGAGGATTACCCCGAGCTGCAGGGCTACCTACTGCCCGACTGGTCGCACCTGACCCATTCGGAGGCCGAACGATTTACTGCGGCGCTATACGGTGTAGTCATGCGCGATTTCTGGGGTCCAAAAGCAGGAGTTGAGCCGGTAGCGCCCGCTGATCGGTAAACTATCTGTGACGGCGGGGTGTCGGTTATTACCTGAATTTGCCCTTCTCCGGTACGCAACATACGCTAACCTGTTGTTTTATAAAGCATCCTGGGGGTAGCTGCTGGTCCGGAGCGGTAATCTGGCGCTTTTAGAAATTCGGTCAACCGGTTGCAACTTTATGGCCGCGGTCGAGCACCTACCCAGCATGACCCATGTCGATCGAGAAGCATCCACGGCGCGATGAAATCGTTGGCCAAAATCTCTCTCCCCGAAGGCGATTCCGATCTATTGGCTGCCGTCGCCGCCGGAAGTCGGCCGGCACTGGAGCGGCTGTACCACGGGTATCACCGAAGGCTCGCTAGATTCTTGTCGAGATTCACTTCGCGGTACGAGAACGTCGAAGAAATCATCAACGATACGTTCATGGTCGTCTGGCAGAGCGCCAAGGACTTTCGCAGTGCCTCGCAAGTATCCACCTGGATATTCGGCATTGCATACCGCACCGCGCTGAAGTCGCTGCGTCGGCAGAAGAATCACGCGGCGGCGCTCAGCCTCGACGAATCGCCCGAGTTGATCGTTGATCCGGAAGCCGACGCCGAAGTGCAGGATTGGGTAACACATGGCTTGAACTGCCTTACCGTCGAACACCGGCTGACTTTGGAACTCGCCTATCGCGTGGGTCATTCGTTGGAGGAGATCGCAGCAATTACCGATACCCCGGTCGGAACCGTCAAGGCTCGGATGTTTCACGCTCGCCGCAAGCTGCGTGAATACCTGCCCGTGATCGGCGGCAACGACTCCGAATCACCGATGAGGAACGGATGATCTACGAGCACAATCTCTCAGGGGAGCACGAGGAGGTCTTCGCGTTGTTCCCGTGGTATTTGAACGGCACCCTTGCCGAGACGGACCGGCGGAAGGTCGATGAGCATGTGGGTATTTGCGCTGCGTGCCGCGACCAGCTCGCACGTGAGCGGGAGATCTACCGGGCAATGTCCGCCGAGTCGAGCCTCGAATTCATACCCGCGTCCTTCAGTCGTTTGCAAGCGCGCCTCGATGCTCTCTCTCCGGAGAAAGCGGCGCCGCCTGAGCCTTCATTGCCTCCAAGGCGGCACGGGATGCTCACGCGGCGCAGCCTCATGCCGTGGCCGCGGCTCGCAGCGGCGTCGATCGCCGTCCTCGCCCTGGCGTCTCTCAGTCAGATCCGCACGTTGCCGTCCGAATACCACACCGTCACTACTCCGGCGCCTCGTGCGCCGGATGAAGTCATCCGTGCCGTGTTCTCTCCGGCCATCACGCTCGTGGAGCTGCAGGCGATTCTCGACGAGGCGCAGCTGCGGATCATCTCCGGTCCCACCGAAGCCGGGGTCTATTCCTTGGCGGCCAACTCGGACCGCCCGGTGACGGTCTCGCTGTCGCTGCTGCGCCGACACGCGTCGGTGCGCTTTGCAGAAAGCACTCGGAGCGACCCGCGCGCAACCGGCCGATCGCAATGAGCGCATGGGCGCCGATCCTCGCGGTCGCATTGCTGAGCGGATGCGCTACCGCGGCGGTGCGGATCGAATCCAAACCCCTGGGAGACGTGGCTCAGTCCTCCGATCGTCTCATTATCGCCGCTGTCGATAACGATCAGACCGCCTTTCCGGCGCACGCCGGCGGTACTCCGCGAGGCTACGACAACATTGTCCCGTACGGTGCGACCTCGACAGCACGGTCGCGCATGCGCGCTCTGGAAAAGGACTATGGTCTTCGGGAGGTCAGCGAATGGCCGATCGAACCCCTGCACATGGATTGCGCGGTGTTGAAGATTCCCGAGGGCGCGGATCGGGCTTCATTGCTTTCCGGCATGTTAGCCGATCCGCGCGTCAAGCTCGCGGAACCTCTGCAGACCTTCTCGACGCGCAGCGGTTACAACGACCCATATTTGGACTTGCAGCGCGGGTTTCGCCAGATGGACGTGATCGATGCTCATTCATGGTCGAGCGGCCAGGGCGTGAAGGTGGCCATCATCGATACCGGCGCCGACACGCAACATCAGGATCTGCGCGGCCGAATTGCGGCGGCAGACAATTTCGTCGACTCCGATGCCGAGCAATTTCGGCGTGACCGGCACGGTACGGAAATGGCCGGCATCATTGCCGCAGTCGCCAATAACAACGAAGGCATCGTCGGCGTCGCGCCGGACGCCCGTCTCCTGCTGTTCAAAGCGTGCTGGCAACTGCACTTCGACGCCGACGCCGCAAGCTGCAATTCATTCACGCTCGCCCGTGCGCTGGTTGCTGCCATAGACGCTCACGTACAGGTAGTCAATTTGAGTCTGATCGGACCGGACGATCCGCTATTGCGCGGTCTCATCCAGGAGGGGATGCGCAGGGGGATCTTGTTCGTGGGCGCCGCATCCGATCCGGCGGAGGGTCAACGCGGCCTTTCGCAATTAGCGGGCATCATCGAAGTCGCCAGCACCGAGCGCCGTTCCCCATCCGATGCCGCCGTGTACGCTCCCGGCAACGACATTCTGACGCTCATGCCGGGCGACCATTACGACTTCGCCTCGGGCGACTCGGTTGCGACGGCCGAAGTGACCGGTGTGGTTGCCCTGTTGCTCGCGCAGAACCACCATCTCACTGCCTCGGCAACCTCTCAGCTGCTTCGCGACACGAGCACTCGTGCCAAAGTGTCGGCGGATGGAGCTGGACATGTGGATGCCTGCGCCGCGGTGGTGGCTCTGGTCGGCCGAGGTACCTGTACCCCGGACGTCCGCACCGATGTGACGATGGATCGAACCGACCGTGTCCCCCTACGCTGAGCCTTGACCTCTTGCAGCCGGCTGTCCAGCGCCGCGAGGCGCCAATGGAGGATGTACAGGGTAGCGCCGATCGCCGCGGCATCGCCATCGACGAGGTGGGCATCAAGGATCTACGGCATCCGATCAAGATCGCCGGCGGGGCGGGCGTCGAGCAGCACACGGTCGCAAATCTCAGCATGAGCGTGAGTCTGCCGCACGACCACAAGGGTACGCATATGTCACGCTTCTTGGAGCGCCTGAACTCCCAGGAGCAGGCTATCTCCGTCGAATCGTTCGCCAGGTTGCTCGTGGAGACGATGCACCACCTAGAAGCACCGTCCGGCCAGATCGAAATGGCCTTTCCCTATTTCATCGTCAAAAAGGCGCCTGTCTCCGGCGCCGAGAGCCTGATGGACTACCGGGCCGCGATTCGCGGGAGGCACCGGCTCGGTAGGACGGATCTCTGGCTGAAGGTGACCGTGCCGGTGACGAGCTTATGCCCTTGCTCGAAGAGCATCTCTGCGTATGGGGCGCACAATCAGCGCACCCACATCACCATTACGGCGAGAGTCGGCGTATCGATATGGTTCGAAGACCTCATCCAAATGGCGGAAAAAGTGGCGTCGAGCGAGCTCTACGCACTCCTGAAGCGGCCGGACGAGAAGTATGTGACCGAGCGCGCCTATGACAACGCGAAATTCGTCGAGGACATCGTGCGCGATGCGGCGCTCGCCCTCAATGAGGATCCTCGGGTACGCTCCTACAAGGTCGAATCGGAGAATTTCGAGTCGATTCATAATCATTCCGCATACGCGATGATCGAGTTCGACAAGGAACTTCCCCTCCGATGAGCGCGTAATCGACTGAACCGGCCGCCTGAACAAATGGCGCTCGGGCGTTAAACCGTTGCCGTGCCGTGCGGTACTCACTCTGCGTAACCGCTCTCGAGTGTGAGTCTGTCTTCTCAATCATGTGGTGTTCACTTGTTGCGTAGCCGCCTGCCTTTGGTGACGCTCTACGTGACGGAGCGCTGTAATTCGCGCTGCGTCACCTGCGACCATTGGCGGCATGGACGCGCCGATGCAAGTCTTGCGTCCATTGCCCGCCTGCTGCCCAGTTTCGAGCTACTCGGCACGCGAATAGTGGCGCTGTCGGGGGGCGAACCGCTCCTGCATCCGGAGTGGGCGCAGATCGCGCAGTTGCTGAAATCCTGGGGCCTGGAGCTGTGGCTGATGACGTCCGGGCTGTCTCTGGCCAAGCATGCGCGTCGCGCCTGCGCGCTGTTCGACTCCATTACGGTCTCGCTCGATGGAACGAATCGCGAGACCTACGCGGCGATCCGGGGTCTCGATGCCTTCGACAAGGTCTTGGAAGGGATCTGCGCGGCGGCGAGCCACGGAGTCGCCCCGAACATTCGGGTCACCCTGCAGCGGTCGAACTATCAGCAGTTGCCGGAGTTCGTCGATCTGGCCCGAACTGTGGGCGCCCGTCAGGTCTCGTTTCTTGCAGTGGACGTCGCCAATCCCCACGCGTTTGGGCGCATCGATGACTTCAGCTCCGACCTGTCCCTGCGAGTCGAGGACTTAGCGGTATTCGAGGCGATCGTGCGCTCGATGGAAGCGACCCATGCGGAGAGCTTCGCGTCGGGATTCATTGCCGAGAGCCCGGCGAAACTCAGACGCATTCTGCAATACTTCTCGGCGCTGTGCGGGCGCGCGGCATTCCCTCCGGTTCGCTGCAACGCACCCGAATTCTCCGCGGTCATCGGCGCTAACGGCCGCCTGCAGCCTTGCTATTTCATCCCCGGTCCGCCGGATGCGGACGCATGGGGCGACTTCCGCGGCGCGCTCGATGGATATGGGATGGTGGCGCGGCGAGAGGAGATCCGCGCCGGCAAGCGGCCGGAGTGCACTACCTGCGTATGCTCCATGTGGAGAGAGCTCGACGTGGTGAGCCAATCTGTCTCGCGTGCCCCGGGAGCCTCGGTTTGACGGCCGGCAAACGACTCAAGGTGGTTCTCTACAACCCCTGGGCGGTCTTTTACACGATGCCGCTGGCGCTCCTCGCCATCGGCTCCGAGCTCGATCCCGAACGCTACGAAGTGGTGATCGTAGATGCCCGCGTCGATTCCAATGCCGAGAGCACGGTGCTCGCACACCTCCGTGAGGCGGTGTGCCTCGGAGTCACCGTGCTCACCGGTGCGCCGATCTCCGATGCGCTCGCCGTATCGCGTGCGGCGAAGCGCGCTCGGCCGGAACTGACTGTGGTTTGGGGAGGGTGGCACCCTTCGATGTTCTCCCGCGAATGCTTGAGCGAGCCCTCGGTGGATGTGACGGTGCGGGGGCAGGGCGAGGAGACGTTTGCCGACATCGTGGAGCGGCTCGCGCAAGGCCGCTCGCTGGAAGACTGCGCCGGTTGCACGGTGCGGCTCGCCGACGGTACCCTCCGGGAAAACCCCGCACGGCCACTCGCACAAGTCGACAAGTTCCGGGCGCACGACTATGGACTCATCCCGGTCGAGCGCTACTACCAACTGAAGGGCAAGCGGCAGCTCGACTACATCTCCTCGCAGGGCTGTAACTTCAGATGCGCGTTCTGTTCGGACCCCTTTGTCTACGGCCGGAAGTGGGTGGGGCTCGAGCCCGTGCGCATGGCGATGCGGCTCAAGGAGCTGTGGGACCGTTACCGCTTCGACGATGTGAATTTTCAGGACGAGACCTTTTTCACCAAGGCGGCTCGGGTCGAAGCGCTCGCCGATCGAATCGTCCAATCTGGAATGAAAACCACCTGGGCCGCTACCATGCGCGCTGATCAAGGCGTGCGGCTGCCGCCCGCGGTCTGGCAGCGCTGCAAGCAGTCCGGCCTGCGTCGCCTGCTCGTGGGCGTCGAGTCCGGCTCGAACGAGGTCCTGAAGCGCATTCGCAAGGACATCAAGATCGAGCAAGTCTACGAAACGGCGGAGACCATGCTGAGATATGGCATTGCTGGCCATTTTCCGTTCATCGTCGGCTTTCCGGACGAAAGCGACGAGAGTGTCCAGGCGAGCCTTCACTGCGCAAAGAAGCTGCGCGCCATGAGCCCCGACTTCCTGACGCCGATCTATTACTTCAAGCCCTATCCCGGCAGCGCGCTGGTGATCGAGGCCGTCGAGCGCGGCTATCGTTTGCCGGAGACACTCACGGAGTGGGCGCAGTTCGACTACGTCGCGGGCGAGCCGGGGCCTTGGGTGTCCGCGGAGAAGTTCGAGCTCATCGAACGCTTCAAGTTCTTCCACGAGCTCGCCTGGAAAAAAGTGTCCCGCGGAAGGGCGCTGCTGCAGCGGATCGCCCGCTATCGGTGCAACAGAGACGACTACCGGTGGCCCGTCGAGATGCTGTTCATTCGCTGGCTGGCGCCGGTCCAGAAGCTCTCATGATGGCCGACGAGAGCTGGCGAGTAGCACCGCTGCCGCTGCCGCAGCGGCTCTTGGGCAAGGCGATGGCCTGGGGCTACCGGCTGATCGGCAAGGATCGCTACGACGATTTCCGGCTGGAGCGGATCTACGGCTTGCCGTTCATGGTCACGCCGAGCGTATTCAATCCGAAAGTGCCTCGAACCGGCCAATTCTTTGCCTCGCACATTGATGCGCGGCTGGTGTCTCAGCAGGCGGAAGTTCTGGACATGGGTACGGGATCCGGCGTCTGCGCCGTGTTCGCCGCGCAGCATGCACGGCGCGTCGTCGCGGTCGACATCAATCCCGCCGCCGTGCGCTGTGCCTGGATCAATACGCTGCTCAACAACATGGAGCACAAGATCGAGGTGCGGCACGGCGATCTGTTCGAGCCGGTGCACGGGGAGCAGTTCGACCTGATTCTCTTCAATCCGCCGTTCGTTCGAGGTGCACCCAAGGATAGTCGCGACGGCGCTTGGCGCTCGAGCGACGTCGCGGAGCGCTATGCAGCGGGACTTCGTGCTCACTTGAAGCCGGGCGGCACCGCGCTGGTACTGCTGTCGACCTTCGGCGACGGGCGAGTATTCCTCAGAGAATTTCACAACCAGGGGTTCAAGATCGACGTGTTCGCAGAGCGCCGTTTTGTCAACGAGAGACTGACCCTATTCCGGCTGGTGCCGGCCCAGAGACCGTCATGAGCGCTGCGCAGCCGGTATTGCTCGTCAACCCGACGATCACCTCGCACCGCCATGCGCGCTTTCCGCTCGCCGTCATGAGTTTATCGGCGGCGCTCGAGGGCAAGTATGGCCCGATCATCATCGACGGCAACGTCGATCGCGATTTCATCTCGAGCGTGGTACGCGTCGTCAGCGAGACCGCGCTGGCGGCAGTCGGGATCACAGTCATGGGCGGCCCGCAGTTGCTGTCGGCGATTGCCGTCTCGAAGGCTATTCGCGCGCGGCGGCCGGGGTTGCCGATCGTGTGGGGAGGAGCTTTTCCGACCGTTTGCCCGGATGCGGCGCTGACTGCAGCCTATGTCGACTACGCCGTGCGAGGTCAGGGCGAGGAGACCTTTACCGAACTTTTGGACACGCTCGAGGGGCGACGCGATCAAGACCTGGGATCGATTGCCGGGCTCACGTGGCGCAATGGCGGCGAGATCGTGCACAACCCGGAGCGCAAGTTTTCTGCCGCGAGCCTCACGCGAATGCTGCCGTACCACAAGCTGCAAAACCCGCAGCAATACCTGACGAACACCTATCTCGGCCGGCGCACCATCGGCTACCAAGCCGCCTTGGGCTGCCGTTACCGCTGCACGTTCTGCGGAGTCGCGACGATGTTCCGTGGCAAGACGGCGCTGCCGCCCGCGCAGCGGCTCGAGCAGGATCTCAGGTTCATGAGGGATCGGTTCGGCGTGGACGCCATCCAATTCTACGACCACAACTTCTTCGACCGCGAGGTCGATATGGTGCCGCTGCTCGAAGTGCTGGCGAAATTCCAGATGCCGTGGTGGTGCTTCGCGCGCTCCGATGCTCTCGTCAACCTGTCGGAATCGTCGTGGTCGCTGGTTAGGAAGAGCGGTCTGCGTATGGCGTACATCGGCGCGGAATCGCCGAGCGATTGGTTGCTGCACGATATCCGCAAGGGCACGAGCTGCGATCAGACCTTGGAGGCGGTGGACAAGTGCCGCCGCCATGGCGTGATTCCCGAGCTCTCGTTCATGCTCGCGCCGCCGCGCGATCCCGAAGGCGAGACCGAAAAAACTTTTGATTTCATCCGCATGATCAAGCGGATACACCCCGCGACGGAGGTCATGATTTACATTTACACGCCATTGCCCCGGCGCTGGGACAAAAACTCAACGGCGGCGCGCATGGCGAGCGAGTTGCGCGATTGCGAGGGTAACCCGGTGGTGTTCCCGCAGTCGGCCGATGGCTGGGCCGAGCCGCAATGGGTCGACTATTGGTGTCATCAAGATGCTCCTTGGCTCTCGCAACGTTTGCGCCGCCGAATCGTCGATTTCACCACCGTGTTGGGCTGCAGATACCCGACGATCATGGACATCCGTGCCTCGGCCTGGGGTAAGTCGGCGCTGCGGGCGCTCGCCGCCTGGCGCTACCGGTTCCGGCGCTACGATCGCCCCTGGGAGCTTCGAGTCTCCCGCAAGCTGATCCGCCATTGGGATCCGCGCGTGATGAGCCTCTAGCCGCCATGGGGCGCCCGGTCCACGTCGTACAGATCAGTTTTTTCAGGGATCCTGAAGAGCGTCTGCCTTCGCAGCTGCTCAGTGCCTGGCCCAGTCTCGTGGATGTCGCCGAGGCTGCCTGCGCAGGCGGAACCCGCGTAACCGTCGTGCAGGCGAGCTCGCACTCGGAGTGTCTCGCACGGAACGGCGTGCACTATTATTTTCTGCCCTTCGGGGAGGCCGAGCGGCAGGGAAGGGCGAGCGGGGGCCTCGTCGAGTTGCTCGCCAACCTGGCACCGGACGTCTTTCATGTCCACGGTCTGGGATTTGCCCGCGACGTGCTGTCGCTGTCCTCGCTCGCTCCGGGGATCCCGATCATTTTGCAGGATCATGCCGATAAGCTGCCGCGGTTCTGGCGGCGAGGGCTGTGGCGCCGTGAGATGGCGGTCGCGGCCGGGGTCGCGTTTTGCGCCGGCACCCAGGCGCGGCCGTTTGCCGACGCCGGACTTCTTTCAGCGCATACGCCGGTGTATGAAGTCCCGGAATCGACGTGCCGCTTTACACCCGGTGATCCTCATGAGGCACGCAGGCAGACCGGCGTTGAAGGAAACCCCGCAATTCTTTGGGTAGGGCACCTCAGCGACAACAAAGACCCGCTCACCGTCTTGGACGGTGTCAGCGCTGCGGCGCAGGAGTTGCCGGGGCTGCAGCTATGGTGCTGCTTTGGCACTGCACCGCTGCTCGGCGACGTTCAGAGGCGAATTGCCGAGGATTCGTGCCTGCGCAGCCGAGTTCGGCTGATCGGGCGAGTGTCTCATGACACGATCGAGCGATTGATGCGGGCGGCGGACCTGTTCGTCCTCGGCAGTCACCAGGAAGGGAGCGGCTATTCGGTGATCGAAGCACTTGCCTGCGGATTGCCCCCGATCATCACGGATATTCCGTCCTTTCGTTCTCTCACCGGAGGCGGGGGGGTGGGTGCGCTGTGGGCTTGCGGCGACGCGCGGGCTCTGTGCGAGGCACTGACCTCGGCGCGATTCGACGCCGCGACGCGCGCGGCGGTACGTGCGCATTTCGATCGAGAGCTTTCGCTGCATTCGCTCGGAAAAAAGCTCGCGGCGATGTATGTCGATGCCCACGAGCGTAAGCACCGCCAGCACCTCGAGCTGAGCGTGATGGGCAGATCGTGAGTACCAGCGGTCCGCCTGCGGTCTCGATCATCATGCCGGTCTTCAACCGGCTTGAATTTCTCGAGCCCGCAATCGCCTCGGTCTTCGCCCAGACTTTCGCGGACTGGGAACTCATTATTGCGGACGACGGGTCGAGCGAGGCCACGCGCGCCTACTTGCGGACCCTGCAAGATGACGCGCGCGTCCGCGTGATCTCAATGGCGCACACGGGTAGGCCGTCCGTCGTCAGCAACGTGGCGCTTCGCGAAGCGCGAGGCGAGTACGTCGCATTTCTGGATTCCGACGACATCTGGCTGCCGAAGAAACTCGAGATCCAGATCGCATCGCTGCGCCGGCACCCCGAGCGCGGTTGGAGCTATACCAAGTTTGCGCTGATCGACGCTTTCGGCAGTCGCACCGATCCGGCCCGCACCCGGAATTGGCCGACGCCCACGGGCTGGGTTCTGGAGAAGCTTCTGCAAGAGGAGACCGTCATTGCCCAGCCGAGCGTGGTCGTTCTGCGGCGGCTCCTCGGGCAGCTTGGGACATTCGATGAAGAGCTGGTCATGTGCTACGACGATGAGCTGTGGTTTCGCCTGGCCGCGCACAGCGAGATCGACGGCGTCGATGAAGCGCTCACCCTGGTACGCCGGCACGGGCAGCATTCCGGCAGCGATATCATCGCCTGGCGCGACCGCCGGCAGGTATTCGAAAAAGCGCTGCAGGTGAAGCGCGGACGGCGCTTGGATGACATGCTGCGCAAGCTGCGCGCCCAGATGTCCGCGGGGCTTGCCAGGAGCCAGGCGACCTCCGGAAGACGCTTGGACGCGTTCGCCACGCTCTGTTCGAGTGCACCGCATTCCTGGCGGTACCCACGCTGTTGGCTTGGCGCGTGGGCTGCCGCAGCGCGTGCGTGCGCACCGCAATCCATGCGCACACTGGTGCGCCATTTGCGGCGCCGCCGCCAGCTTGCACGCTCGTGAGTCTGATAGCCGAGCTGTGGAGTGTGCTCACCCCTCCGCAACGGCGGCGGGTCATGGGTGCACAGGCCATTTCCGTTGCGATGGCGTTCTCCACGGTCACCGGAATCGCGGCGATCGCTCCGTTCTTCGCCGTGCTCGGCGAGCCGCGGCTGATCGATCAAAATAAGCTGCTGCACTGGCTGTACGCCGAGGCCGGCTTTTCGAGCCGGCACGCCTTCGTGGTGGCGCTGGGGTTCGGATTCATCGGGGTGGCGCTCATCGCCAATCTGGTCAACGTGCTCGGCGGCCTGGCCCTGAATCGGCTCGCGCTGCGGATCGGCGTCGAGCTCCAGGCGACGCTGTTCAGGGCGTATCTGCGGCGGCCTTACGCGTTTCATGCGGCTACCAGCAGCACCACGCTGTTCAACAACATCGTGCACGAAACTGCACGCGTGACCAACGGAGTTCTGCAGAGTGTTTTGGCTCTCGTGACCAATGTCGTCGCGGCAGCATTCATCGCACTGTCCGTGTTGCTGCTGAACACGGCCGTCTGTCTCGCCGTGCTCATCGGATTGGCGGGCGGCTACGTCGTGACCTATCTTTGCGTGCGCAGCCGGCTGCTGCGATTAGGTCACGAGCATTCACGCGCCTGGGCCGAGCAGACCAAGATAGTCACCGAGAGCTTCGGTGCCATTCGGGAGATCCTCCTGCTGCACGACCGTCGCTTATTCCCCGATACCTTCGGACGGGCAAGCCGGGAGGTATCGGACGCCGAAGTGCATGTTCATGCGGCCGCACAGATCCCAAAGCATGTCATAGAGTGCGCGGCGCTCATCGCTCTAGTGGGCACCGCTCTCGTCGTGGGTACACGCAGCGACGGTATGGGGCCGTGGCTCGGTCAGTTGACGTTCATCGCCTTCTCGGCCTATCGGGTTCTGCCCATGCTGCAGCAGATCTTTGCGGCGGCCATCAGAATCCGCGCCGATCGGGCCGCCCTTGCGCTGATCGGGACCGATCTGCGTCGGGGCGAAGCCGAATCGCCTGCGACAGCCGGAGATTCCCATTGGGCCGGCCATGGATGGCGCCATCGACCCCGCGAGGAGATCCGACTCAGAGAGGTGTCGTTTCAATATTCGCCGGTTCGCGGGTGCGCGCTGGCGGAGGTGAATCTGTGCATCCCCGCCCGCTCCATGGTCGGGATCGTCGGCACCAACGGCTCGGGAAAGACGACGCTGATGGACCTGATTGCGGGCTTGCTCACGCCGACGTCCGGGGAGCTGCTGATCGACGGGGTAGCGCTCGATGACGACAGCCGCGATGCGTGGCGGGCGCGCGTCGCTTACGTACCGCAGAATATTCCCCTCCTCGACTCGAGCATTGCGCAGAACATTGCTTTCGGCGTCGCGCCAGGCCAAATCGACGCGCAGCGGGTGATGCAAGCGGGCCGGTCGGCTCAACTCGAGGATTTTGTGATGTCGCTTCCCGATAAGTACGACCACAAAGTGGGCGAGCGGGGAATTCGGTTAAGCGGTGGTCAGCGGCAAAGAATCGGTATCGCACGGGCGCTATACAAGGATGCGGCGGTACTACTGCTCGATGAGGCGATGAGCGCGCTCGACGGAATGACCGAGGCGGAACTGATGAGCGTTCTCGATACGCTGCGCGGACGCTCCACGATCATCCTCATTGCCCACCGCCTGAGCCTGGTGCGCGGGTGCGACGTGATATTTCAGCTCGAGGCGGGAAGAGTCGTCGGGAGCGGGAGCGCTGAGGAGCTCACCAGGGAATCGGCGCGCTTCCGGCGAACGATCGGCGTGGCCTCGCCATGAGTCGAGATCGCACCGTGGTGGCGAGCGAGATGCCGCTACGGGGCCGCGCCCGCAGCGGAGTGTTCTCGGCAGTCAACCTCGGCGGAGACAGATATCCGGCCTTGACCGGTGTTAGAGCACTGGGAGCGATGGTGGTGTTTTTCGATCATTTTCCGTTGCAGGCGAATTCTCACTTCACCTTGAACGTAATGGCATTTTTTTTTGCCCTGAGCGGCTTTCTGATCGTTCGCATCTATTACGATCAGGCCGCGCTCGATCGCGGATGGCTGGCGAAGTATTTCCTCAATCGATTTGCGCGTATCTACCCGGTGTACTTCCTTCTACTGAGCATTGCGGTACTCATCAATCACGGATTTCGCCCCTGGGTGCTGTTGACGAACTACACCCTGACACACGCCCTATTCAGCAACGTCCAATTCATCATTCAGCCGAGCTGGTCTTTGACCGTGGAAGAATGCTTCTACTTCCTGGCGCCCCTGTTCATGGTCCTCGCCAGAGTTCGCAGTTTCCTTGCGACATTCGCGTTCGCTTGTCTCCTGCTGTTGGCGGCAGTGCTCGTCTCGAAACTCGGCTTGGGTTTCCTCGGAACGACGGCGTTCGTTCTGTCGACCACGTTCTTCGGCCATTTCGTGGAGTTCTTTGCCGGAGTCTACCTTGCTCTGGCAGTCGTTCGGATCGAGCGTAAGAAATCGATTGGCCTGCCGGGAAGCAAGTACACCGCCGCTGGAGTTGCGGGGGTGGGGCTCCTGGCAATCACGATGATCCTGGTCTATCGGCGTGCCTCGCTCGATCTCACCACCATCATCCTGATCAATAACTTTCTGATTCCCTTTCCCATTGCGCTGCTTTACTGGGGACTGATCCGCGAGAAGACGACGCTCTCACAGCTCTTGTCGAGCAGAACGCTTCGACTGCTCGGCAGAGGCTCCTATTCCTTCTACCTGCTGCACACGCTCATCATCGACTATGTGAGCGTTCCCCTGCTGGCCTCGACGGGCGGATACCGGCCCCTATATGTAGTCCTCACGTTCACGGTTACGTGGATTATTTCCATTCTGCTGTTCTTCGTCTACGAGGAGCCGATAAATGTCTTTCTCCGTGAAAGATTCAGATCGAAAGCCTTTCGAACAGCAAAAACATGAACCGGCTGGTCGTCAGCCGCAGCCACGCGCTCCCGCCGCGCCGGCTCATATCGATGCCATTCGCGTACGAATCTCGATGTGGCGAGGTGCCCGGAAAGACCCGCTTCAACGCGAAGTATGGCGCGCTTTGCGCGGCGAACTCGGCGAGCCGACGGCGCACGATCGGCCCATGCGCGCCTGGCACGGAAAAATGCCCATTGCGCCACAAGCGCAGGCAATTCGACCACCACCAGCGGTACTGCAGGTCTGCGGCGAAGTACGGGCTCAGCACGCTTGCCAGGACTTTACCGTCTGGCGCCGTGAGAGTGTGGAACTTCAGAAACAGACCTTGTAGATCCTGCACCAGGTTCAGAGGCGCAAAGTTCGAGGTGACGAGATCGACGCCTGGCGCGGCGCGCGGCGCCTCGCTTGCGAGGAACTCCGGGTACGTTCCGGCGTAAAGCGCGATTTGACCGGTTTGGAGGAACTGACGGCAATGCACAGAGAAGTAATCGCACATTCCAGGATCGACATCGTAGGCGCCGACTCTGAAGCCGCGCTCGGCATAGAAGCGCGCGTCGATGCCCGGCCCGGCGCCGAAGTCGAAAAGGGCGGCGCCCGGCCGCGCAATTCGCAGCACGAGGTCTTGAAAGGCGGCGCGGGCGCTTCGGTCGGAGGGCAGGGCCGAGATGGCTTCGACGTAGCGCGCGCCCGTTTGGGTTTCACTCATAGGAGCCCGTCTGCCACATCACCTTTTCTTCATCACCATCAGAAAGTGATCTCCCATTCCGCGCAGCAAGGGCCAAGAGGACACGCGACGATCGATGCGCCACAGCCGCGCGTGCCAGGACGGATGCGTGTCGCGCACCCACGTGAGGTAGGGCGGCGGGGCAAACACGCACAGTCCGCGAAAATGCTCGAGCGTGAAATGCGGTTTGAAGGCCGCGTAGAACTCGCGGGGGCCATAGTAGCGTGTCCAGATGGTGTGGCCGTTCATTCGTACGGCGACGGTGCCGCGGGCAAAACGCACGGCTGCCCTGCGCCAGCGCCGCTGTCGCCCGTAGTGCGCAATCTCCCATGGGCAAATCCGGCCGATCACCGTGAACACCAGTGCACCGCCCGGTTTCAGCAGGCGCGCACATTCGCTCGAAACGTGGGTGAGGTCGGGCACGCAATTGAGCGGACCGAGATTGGAGTAGGCGCCATCGAAGCAGCTCTCAGCGTCCAGACGCTCGAGCTCATGGGCTCCGACGGCGATCGTGCGCACGCGCTCGGCCAAACCCTCGCGCGCCGCGCGCTCGCGAGTGCGCTCGATCATCTTGGGCGACCAATCCGTGGCGGTAATTTGATGTCCGCGTTGGCCCATCCGAATCGCGTCCAACCCCGTGCCACACCCCAGATCGATCAAGCGGCTGCCCGGTGGAAATGTGGTGTCCAGCCAATGCCACATCTCGGCGCGCATGTCCTGAATGAGATCGTTGTTGCCCCTGGGACCGTCATAGTCGGCCGCGACGCTGTCGAAAGCTTCTTGGGTGTCGCGCAAATGCGGCGGGGCCGATTCCGCCGATCGGTGGGAGGTCGTATTCATGCGAGGTAACGTCTGTAAGTGCCTCCATCGGCCGCCTGGGTTTAAGCCCGAGCCCGATTGTGTGCCTTTTTTGGAGCGGGCCGCCGGGTGTCACCGTTGCCGATGTGGGATGAAGGCTACATGACTCGCAGGCATCGCTCCATGGCGCCCGATTTACTCATCGATCCGTTTGGGGAACAATCAGCCCCGACCGCGCGGCGGGACTTCCAGCTTTTGGGCGGCCGGTTTCGGTTCGAGAGCAACAGCGGCCGGCTGCTGCGTTTAGTCGATGCCGCCTTCGGAGGTTTGCCAAAGCACCGGCTCTCTGCAATCCTTCCGCGCCTCAAGGTCAGGTTGGTCCTGGCGCCCGGCGGGCGATCGCGCCCACGCAGCCGGCGGGAGCCGCCGCCGCTCGGCATGTTTTCCGGCGCGGGATTTTTGGGTGGCGCGACGGATCAGTCGGATTTCGTAATCCTATCCCCGCAGGAGCAGTCAGCGCTCATCGTCCTATCCCCGGCAATGGTGAACTTTCCCTACCATGCCCGCTATGAGCTGATCGAATTCGCGGTGTTCACGCTTGCCGCGCGGACGCAGCAGCTGGTATCGCTCCATGCCGCATGCGTCGGGCGAGGAGGCCGCGGGCTGCTGTTGATGGGCCCGAGCGGAGCGGGAAAGTCGACGCTCGCCCTGCTGTCGTTGCTGCAAGGCTTCGATTTCATATCGGAGGACAGTGTTTTCGTGGCCCCGGACACGTTACTCGCGACCGGCGCGGCAAACTTCCTGCACGTCCGGGCCGATTCGCTGAGGTGGGTCGAGCGAGCACGCGACGTCGCGAACATACGGGCATCGCCCATCATCCGCCGCCGGAGCGGGGTGAGGAAGTTCGAGGTGGACCTGCGCCGGGGCACCCATCGGCTCGCGACCGCGCCCCTCAGGATCGGCGCGATCGTGTTTCTCTCGGCACAGAAGGCGGAGGGTGGTGCGCTGCTGAGGCCCCTATCGAAATCGAGTATGGCAGCACACCTGAGGGAGACGCAGGCATACGCCGCCAATCAGCCGGAATGGCGCGCGTTCCGCACGCGGGCATGCCGTCTAGATGCATTCGAACTGCGTAGGGGAGCGCATCCGCTCGAGGCAGTCGACGTGCTGCGGTCGCTCGTCGAGCGATAGCCGATGCGAATCGCACTGGTGGTACCCGGAGGTGTCGACCGATCCGGAGAGTATCGTGTGATTCCCGCCGTGGTTGCCTTGATTGCACGCCTTGCGCATCTACACGATATCCAGGTTTTCGCGATGAATCAGGAGGAGCGTTGCGGCGAGTGGGATTTGGCGGGCGCGCACATTCGTAATATCGGCGCAGGGCACACCGTTGTGCGGGCGGTACGCGCCATCTGCATCCAGCATCGCGTGATGCCTTTCGACATCGTACACGCCATCTGGTCGGGCGGCCCCGGCTTGATCGCGGTGACGAGCGGCAAGATTCTCAGGATCCCGAGCCTGATTCATATCGCCGGTGGGGAGCTCGCGTCGATTCCGGATATTGCCTACGGCGGCGCATTGACCAGGCGCGGCCGCTTGCGAGAGGCGTGCACCTTGCGGGCGGCGTCGGCACTCACCGCGGCGAGCGCACCCGTCATCGAGAGCTTGTCGAGGCGGGGTCTTTCGGCTCTGCGCGTGCCGCTCGGCGTGGATCTGACCACGTGGCCGCCGCGCGATCCGGTCCGCCGGGACTCGACGCGGCCGGCACGGCTGATTCACGTGGCGAGCCTCAATCGGGTGAAAGATCAGCCGACGCTGCTGCGGGCGCTTGCGTCACTCGTACGGGCCGGTGTGAGCTTCGAGATGGATATCGTCGGCGATGACACGCTGCACGGCGAAGTTCAGGCCCTCACTGCAGCCTTGGGATTGTCGGAGAGAGTGAGATTTAGAGGCTTCTTACCGCAGCGCGAGCTGCGCCCCTTGATCGAAGCCGCTGACCTGATGCTGCTCTCTTCTCGCCACGAAACCGGGCCGCTCGCGATGCTGGAAGCCGCCGTTGCCGGGGTGCCTACCGTCGGTACCGCGGTCGGCCACTTGCTCGAGTGGTCGCCCGATGCCGCGCTGTCGGTCGCTGTGGGAGACTGGGCGCGTCTCGCGCAGGCGATTGCGGAGATGCTCGACGACGAGGAGCTGCGCCTGCGGATCGCTCGCGAGGCGCTTCAGCGAGCCGTGCGCGAGGATGCCGACTATACGGCCGAGCGGTTTCAGGCGCTGTATGTGGGCCTCATCAAATCTCGGCGACCGCGACCGTGAACGTCTGCAGAAAGTGGAAGTCCGCGCGCCGCAGCGCAAACTGCGCATGCCCCGGATCGCATAACGCGCTGAGCTCAGCGTAGTCGACCGGCGACAAATACGGCCGTAGCCGCGCTCCCCAGGTTTGTCTGAAGATTGCTTCCAGCAGATAAGCGCGATCCGCCGGCCTCAGGGGGGCGGTGCGCTCGATAACCACGGTCCGGATGGTCACTCGGTGCAAGAACGCACGGTGCAGCAGGCCGAGTAGACTGCGAACTGCGGTAAGATCGCGCTCGTCGAGACCGTAACGCTCGCGGTAATAACTGCGCACTGCCTCGTTCGTGAGCCGCTCGAGCCGGGCATCCCAGGCGAAATACATGTCGGGCAGCAACGAGCTCTGGCCGAGTGCGATGCGCCCGCCCGGGCGCAGGAGCGATGCCAGGCGGTTGATCCCTTGAAGCGGATCGCGCAGATGATGGATGGTATTGACACACCAGATGAAATCGAAGCTCTGCACCGGCAACGGCGCCCCTATAAGGTCCGCCTGTAAGATCGTCACCCCAGGCCGCAGGCGAGCACGCGCCGCCTCGAGATGCGCAGCCGAGAGATCGACGCCGATGACGGTGCCGTTCGGAGCGACGGGTTCGTGCAGCCACGCCAGCGCCTCGCCGGTGCCGCATCCGGCATCCAAGACATGCATTCCCGGCCCGAGGTGCAATGCGCCGATGACGCGGCGCAGCTCGGGCTCGGCGAAGGCGTTGAACGCCCGGAGCTTCGACGAGTAGTCGCGGATTGCCGTATCGCCGAGCAACGCGCCCGCCGATGCACACAGTGGTGATCGCTCGATCACGGTGCCCCTGCGAGAGCGGCACGCAGCACATGCATGGCCCCGGGACGGATTTGCCGAGATGCCAGCCAGCGCGCAATGCGCCGGCCCTGCGAGAGAGTGGCCCACTGACTGTCGGCCGCCCAATCTTGGCTGACCGCGCTCGCAGCTCGTGCCGCGAGTTGTTCGGCACTCGGCCGGATGCGGCCGGCGGCGTAACCCAGCATCTCGCGAATCGACTGCGCCCATTCGAGTCCCGGAAATGCATCGACCCACAGACGGGAAAACGAGACATCAGACAAAATTCGGCGGCTGGCGTTGCGTTGCAAGAGCCACGGGCAATCCGATTCGAGCGCGCTCAGTGCGCGCGACGGAATCGACAAGGGGTAGTAGCGCAAGGTGAGCCTCAGCGGCGGCAGTGCCCACCAGAGCCGCCGACCGCCGGGTAACCGCTGCACGAGCTCCTCCCAGTCCGCCTCGCTCATTCGTCCCGCAACGAGCGCCAAGTCATGAAGCTGAAGGAGACGCACCGATTTCATGGTCATCTCGCCGGCGGTGTGCAACAGCAAATGGGCCATCAACGCGGCAGTGGACGGATAGCCGTTCAAGCCGGCGTGCGGCGATTGCGGTAAAACGGCGTCGGTGATATCCGTAAGATACAGAGGCAACCGTTCGCAGATCCGCTGGTGCAGCTCGATGGTGATGTCATTGTTCGAGTGCTCGCCCAGCGCACCCGCGGCATGGCTTTCGAGCGGCGCGAAAGCCCTCTCCTTAACGCCCGCGCGAGACTCCCGAAACCCCAGCGACTCGATCAGCCGCACGGCCTCAGCCGCATCCCGCGGATGCACCAGCAGGTCCACGTCCGCCATCGGACGCTCGCCGCCGGTGTAAAGGCCGAGCGCGTGCAGCGCAACACCCTTGAGCGGCGTCATCCCCAAACCAGCTTCGCGTGCGCTTCGATCGATTTGCAACAGCAGTTTCTCGATTCGAGCGTGACGCCGAGTGACGTGAGCTCTCTGCTCCTCGAGAAACTGCATCCACTCCTCGGGGCCTCGCCAACGCAGAGAGCGCGACAGGAGCGATGAGATGCCGTGCATCGCTGCCACAGCCGTGGCGACGCTCCACTCGAAATCCGACCAATCGGGCGCCATCGGGGCGGGGTGCGCAAGCTCCCGCGCCAGCCCCTCAGTAACTTTGATCAGAACCGCCTGCAGCTTGTTCGGATGCATGGCGCCGCCTTGAACCGTGACCCCCATCGCGGCGAGTCAACTCGCTGCCGCCGCTCGTCCGTCGAGCGAGCGGTATTGCGTTTCGCTATCGATGAGTTCGTGCCAGCGCCGCTCGAGAGAGGAAGTGCCCTCGGCCGTCGGGTTGTGCGTCGTCTGGTGCTCCCCGTAACCCGTGCCCGCCGTCTGCAGTGAGACCTGATCGTGCAATAGATCTCTGATCGAGCGGTAGAAATCGCTCGTGTAAGTGCCGCGGAACATCATCTCCAGGTCGCTGCTCTCATGCCAATGCGTCTTGCCTCCAAGCTGCGCCTTGACCAGTTCATGAAATTTCGTGCCGGGAAGCGGATAGGAGACGCTCACGCCGATTTCATCCGGCCGGGCGGCCTCGAGTAAGTCGCGCGTCTCGAGAATATCCGCCAATTGCTCGCCCAAGTACCCCAACTGAATGAAAAAGCCGACGCGGATGCCGGCCGATCGGAATCGGTTGCGGGCGGTCACGATCTGGCTCAACGTCGTCCCCTTGTTCATGGCATCCAGCACGCGTTGACTGCCGCTCTCTGCTCCGATCCAAGCCTCATAGCAACCCGCGCGCTCGAGTGCGTGTGCCATGCTTTCGCTGATCAAGTCCGCGCGAGTTTGTATCGTGAATCGCACGGCGCTCCCCACGGCGGCGCAGGCGGCGGCGAAGTCCGTCACCCAGTCGACGCGGAACCCGAAGATGTCATCGGCAAACCAGATGTGATGGGGGTCGAAGGTGCGCTTGAGGTACGCCATTTCGGAGGCAACCGCGAGTGCATCGCGCTGCAAATATAGATTGCCCCAGGTCGGCTTGGCGCACCATGCGCAGCGAAAGGAGCAACCGCGCGAGGCCGCCATGTTCAGACTGAAATAGCCGTGCGTCTTCATCCAAACCGAGCGGTAGCGATCCATGTCGACGAGATCCCAGGCGGCGGATCCATCGTAATCTGCGCTCCGTAGCACGCGAGCGCCGCTGCTGGTGACGACCTTGTCCTGGCGCAGTACATTGACGCCGCCTAACCCGCAGGCGAGCTCGGCGGCAGGAGCCCTCGGATGGACATCGAGCCTGGCCAGCAAATCCAGGAGGGCCGACAGCCCCTCGCCGACCAGAGCGACGTCGGCTCCCGCCAGAAGATAGGGTGCCGGCGCGTCGCTCACGTCCGGGCCGGCTGCGATCACGCGAGCGCCCGAGCGCTGCGCAAACCCGATCATTTGACAAGCGGCGCGACGCATCGTGCCAAGACACATCTTGCTGAGGAAATTGAAGGTATCCTCGTAAAGCAGCACCACTTGCGGCTCGACCGCCTCTAACGTGCGTTCGTACTCCTCAATGCCGTGCGCGATCATCGCGTCGAAGAAGGCCACCCGGCGTCCGGTCTTTCTGAGCATGGCGGCCACCTGAAGCGTGGCGAGTGCCGGATAGGGTCTGCCGCGCTCGCGTTGCTTTTGATCCAAATTAAGGAAATAGGAGTGGCAAACCAGGACTGAAAGCATCATTGCTCCATGAGGGCGCGGCGCGCTGACTCCCGTGCTCGTCACGTAGCAAGTGCGAACGGACACGGCATCGCTTCCCCGGTAAGTGCCTCCAGAAACCGCTTTGGTTTAAGGCTGACGTCAATCCTGCTACGTTTTTCGGAGCCGCCGGCGCCCCGGCAGCGAAGTTGCTACCGTGTTCGGGGCGTGCCGTAGGGTGTCGGCGGGGTCATGTCCGCTGGGGTAGTGGATAACTCGAGCACCGCTGCTGCGTTGTCGTCATTGAAGAAGATGATCTGATTACCGTCCGTATCAACCGCCGCGGCGAGGCCGAACAGCGCTCCGGGCGCCGTGGTATCGAGCTGCAAGGGCTTGCCAACGAACCCGCCCGGAACGACTGGGGACACTTCGATCAAGAGGTTGGTTGCGGCACTGGGTGCTTGGATGCCGATATCGGCGTTGGCGACCACTAAATCGCCATTCTTGAGCAGAGCAGCGCTCAGCGGCGTATTGAGCGGTGCTCCGTGCGCGATGACCCGCGCCGACGTCATCGAAGGGCCGGAGAAGGTCGGAACGGGGGTAGGCGTTGTCGATCCGGTGCACTGTCCGTTCACGAGTACGCCACCCTTGCCGACGTTCGATATGCCGACGATCGCGATCACGCTGGCCGAGCTCGTATCGACGACGTACAACGTGTCGTTGGAAGGATCGTAGGTGAGCCCGGCAGGTCCGAAAATTCCCCCTGGTGAGCCGCTGGTGCAGAAGCCGCTGGCGATTTCCGTGAAACTCGTTTGCGCGTCCTCATCGAGACTGATCCGGTCGATGGTGCTGCCGGCGGCGATGTTGCCGCCCGGAGCGTTGGAAACGTAGATCGCCGCGGGCTGCGCGCCCGCCGCTGCCACATAGGCCTCGCCCCAGGGATAGGCGAACGCGTCGGAGAAGGGCGTCGAGACGACGCCGGCCGCACTGACCAGCGGGTTGCTGGTTGAAGACCAGGCGGCGGCCGAGATGCTGTCGTCCGGGAGCATCGTGAGGGCGTCGCAGCCGTCGAGGCTTGCCGCCTGAGCGATTCGATAGGGCTTCGATCCGGCGGCAGGATGCAGCCCGATGAGGGTCGTGCCGGTGCCTTGAACGCCGCCTTGGGCGCCCGGGGAGCTGGCGTCATTGAAATTGCAGACGATGAGGTCGCCCTTTGTAATCAGACCCGCGGTTGCCGGAGCGATTGCAAGACCGTACGGATTCTGGTCGCCGTTGATCGGATCGACCGTCGATCCGATGGTCTTGATGGTGCCCGCCGTCGAGAGTGTGGTGAGGATGGACGGGGAGACCGTCACGGCGGGTGTGTTCGCCGATGCATTGCCGCCCATGCCGGTGCAGTTCAACGTGTAGGTGTAGGTTCCAGGAGCGGTGGGGACCACCGTTGCCGTACCGGTCATCGCCTGGCTGCCGGTGAAGGTGCCGGCGCTCGCGCTCGAGACCGCGGCTGTGCAGCCGGTGCTGTTGGCCGAGCTCCATTGCAACGTCACAGCCTGCCCGAAATCGATGGTCGTAGGGGACCCCGGCTGCGCGAAGCTTGCAGTCGCCGCCGGGGGAGTACTCGGCGGCGCGGTGTAACCGCCGGAGCCTCCACCTCCGCATGCGGTCAGAGTGGTCACGAGAAACACGCACGAGACTCTGATCGAGGAAGGAAGGTACATGTTCACGTAAAGCTCCATAGTGATTTTGATGGCGATAATCGGCAAATCGCAGCCGGATGAGACCGGCCTAGAAATAGCCATGCAGCTCGATGAAATACAGGCGCTGATGTTCGGCCGGATCCTGAGGGATACCGTCGTACCAACGAAATCCCGTGCGTATCTGCGCGAACTGGATCGGCGTGAATTCGTAGACGACACTCCAGCGGGTTTCCTCGCCATTCGGCACCGAGCGGTCCGGATTGAGAAACTCGTCGGTGATCTTCAAATTATTGCCGCGAGCGATAAGCCAATTCGCTTCCAGCAGCGTCGCGAGTTGCCTGCCTTCTCCGTTGGCGATGCTCCTGTCGTCGGTCACTTCGGCTTGAGCCAGCCACGAGATCGGTCCGGTCCGCAATCCCGCAAAGACGGCGAACGCGGTCTTTGCGCCGCCCGATTGGTCGTTGTTATTGGCGGCAACGCCGAGCCGCCAAATGGACTCCACATAGGCGACGTTGAGACTGTACTGTTTGCCGTCGCTAGTGACGGCGCCGCCTGCGGTGCCGTTGCTTACGTCCAACTGCGCATCCCAATGGCCCCGTTCCCAACCGAATTCCACGCCCTGATCCGGGGTAGTCATGTTGATCCCGGTCGCGGTCAGAATGAATGCGGTCTGATCTTGCAGCCGAAATCCGAAAGGCAGGTACATCTGGCCGGCCTTGAGGTACCAATCGTGGGAAGCCGACCAATAGACGACATAGGCTTCCCGGTTGAGCGCACCTCCGGGAGCGACTTGCTCATCGACGTAGGCGAGCAGCCGGTCGGGGATCACATTCGCTTCCAGATAAACTCGCGCCTGTTCGAGCGAGAATTCCTGCACCGAGGGCGCATGCGGGACTTGGGTCACTTGAGCATCGAACCGCAGGTCTCCGCCGGTGCGGAGGTACTGGCCAAGCGCACCGGTCCAGTTGTCGCCTCCGGTGTCCAGATGCGCGCTGGGAATCGCAGTCTGCGCGAGCACATCGCCCACGGTGGAACGCAAACCGCCGCCCGTCGGGTTGACGTGGCAGACATTGCATTTCAGGCCGAATTGAACGGCAAGATACGGCTCGGCATGGGCCGCATATCCGCCGCAGCACAGAAGTGCGAGCACGCAGCGCAGACCGACACGAGCGATTCGACCGATCATCGAGCAGACTCCACGGTGAAGACGAACGACCGATCAACGCCGAGAGTCCGCGCGTAAAGATCGGCCAACGCCCCGCCGCCGGTACCGCGCACGCTCAGGCGATAGACGCCGGCGCCTAGTGCTGCCTTGGGAGTAATCAGGAGGACGGCTGGATTGTGTGCCGCGAGTGCCCCGGTGCTGGTCACTTTTGCCCCGTTTCCAGCGGTCATGGCGGTCTCGGGATCGAGCTCCGGATCGCCCATCCGTTCCAGCGTGACAGTCGTATCGTTGATGAGGGAGGCGTCGACCTCGTGGCTGAACGCGACAACGACTCGCGGCACCGGCGCGATCACGGTCGATCTGTCGCCGGGCACCGTGTCCTGCACGGCGAATACTTCCGCCGCCGCAGTCGAGCCCGCCACGTTCGGCGCACCGTTCGTGATCCATTGTCGAATGGCGTCGATGGTGGCCTGCGGCAGCGGCGTCTCGCCGAGCGGCATCTGCCCCCCTTCAATGCCGGGCGCGCCCTCGATCTTGAGCACCATGTAGCTCTCGTCCGGATTACCCGGATTGACGCGTAGGAAGCTGGGCTCTTCGATGCTCGGTACGCCGACGAGCGCGTTGTATGCATGGGCTGCATCGAGCTGCAAGCCCTCGGGCGCACTCGCGCCGATGTGGCACTTCGAACAAATCGGCGTGAACACATTGTCTTCGATCGACTGCAGATCCGGCGTTATCGGTCCGGTCCCTGTGCTGCCCCCCATGATGGGCATCCCATTTTGATTGAGACCGTCGCCATTACCCGCGCAGCCTGCAACGCACCCCACTAAGAGAAGTGTGGCGCAGAATAGTTTTCGCATCCGCGATGACCCGCAATAAACGAGGACATGCGTAAGTACCGCGGGGTGAGCTCGAGGTTTAGCTCGACACGTTATTTTATTGTGGGCCTTCCAAGCCGCCGTTGGTTTAAGGTAATGCTATTGTTTCCATGACGATGTCAGCTAGGCGAGAACGGCGAGACCAGGCATGCACGCGGAGAGTGCGAACGAATGGATAGCTACTGCGACCGTCGAATTCATCGCGTCTTTCCACCACTGCGGCCTGAGTCCGGGCACTTGCTACATCTGGACGCTCTGCGCGTAATCGCCTCCGCTGGCATCGTCGTATTGCACTTGGCCGGCTTTCTCGATGCAGGCCGCATGAACGATCGCATCGTGAATTCCGCGAGATCTCTTAGTGTATTTGTGGATATGTTTTTCGTGGTGTCCGGCTTCGTGATCGCGTTCGTCTATTTCGCGAAACTCATAGATCTGAAGTCTTACCTCTCTTTTCTACGGAAGCGACTCGCAAGACTGGGGCCCTTGCACTGGTTGACCCTCGCTATTTTTGCGGCGATCGGTCTTACGGCGCATTTTCGCCACGTGCAGATGAATCACGCGGAATTGTTTACCCCGCAGTGTTTTCCATCGAGCCTCCTTTTCCTGAATTCCGTTGGGTTCTGTCCGTACGTCTCATTCAACGCGGTGTCGTGGTCGATCAGCGCGGAAATGGTTATGTACGTGTGCGTGCCACTCTTGTTTTGGATCATGCGCCGTCATACCGCCGGCGCCGGTTTGCTGGCTGCGATCGCTTGGCTGGCCTGCACGTTTGTTCCAATGACTCCATGGTACACGTGGACTGCTGCCGGTGGATTCATCCGTGCAATACCGTCTTTTGTTTTTGGAGCGTGGCTTTTCGGTGTGCGGGGTACGCTCGCGAAGTTGCCATTTGCGAGCTGGGGATTTTGGCTCGGCATGCTCGCTTTCGTCGGCGGATGCTCAATCGGCGTTGCAAGGCTCGCACTGCTGCTGACGCTGTATGCGACCGTCGCGTGCGGCGTAGCCGCTGATGCGCAGAAGCGGACGAGTCGTGTAGTGAGTAAATTGGCCGCCGGCGGGCAGCTCACCTACTCCAGCTACATGCTGCATCCCTTGGTTACCATGCTATTTCTCAATATTTTGGCCGATCGCGTCCTACATGCTCACGGTTGGGAGAGAAACTCACTAATCGTGCTGGCGTTTCTGGCCGTCTGGCCAGTCTCGTATCTATCGCTGATATTTTTCGAGAGACCGGCGCGCCGATGGCTGGGCCGACAAGCCAAAGAAGCACCCATCCCCGGCGCGCGCCTAGCACACGGAGGATGAGCAGGTCAGCCAGAATGAACGGCACGCCTCATCTAAGGTCCAGTTCGCGCCAGGAAGCACCCCTTTCCTGGATGATGAGTTCGCCGCGGCGTGAGATTGGTTGACGGTCGAGGACCTCGAGGCAGGGTAGGGGTCGAGTGGGGCGGCTCGACGCGTGATGATCATGCGTCTATGCTGCTCTGATGCCTTGGCAACACCTGCGCATCTCGCGATTTGGCGGGCCCGAAGTCCTGCAAGTGGTCGAGGAGGCAACGATTCCTGATCCTGGACCCGGAGAGGTTCGCATCAAGGTGCTCGCCGCCGGTACCGGTTTTACCGATACGATGATACGGCGCGGACGGTATCCGGACTTTAAGGGTCCGCTCCCTTTCACGCCTGGCTACGAGATCGTTGGTGTCGTTGAGAAGATTGGGCCCGGTGTGGCTGCAACGCTCCAGGGCATGACGGTCGCTGACCTGTGTGTGGTCGGGGGCTATGCGCAGTATGCAATCCGTCCATCGCGCTTTCTCGTGCCTGTCCCCGAAGGCATCGATCCGGCCGAGGCGGCTTGCATCCCTCTTGCCTACCTCACCGCGTTTCAGATGCTGATTCGCTGCCGCAACCTGGCGTCGAGTGCCACGATTCTCGTCATAGGCGCTTCGGGCACGGTCGGTACGGCGTTGCTCGATCTTGCGCGCCAGCTTGGCCTGAAGGCGATCGGCACGGGTTCCACAGCGAACCTGCCGGTGATCGAGCGCTTCGGGGCAGCGGCGATCGATTATCGCGTGGGTGACTTCGTTACTTCCGTGCGCCAAATGACCGTGGACGGCGCCGGCGTCGATATCGCCTTTGATGCGATCGGCGGTGCACACTTCAGCCGCTCGTTTGCCTGTCTCGCGCCCGGTGGGCTGCTCGTTGGTTACGGGTCGCAAACGATGGCAGTCGGCCGCGAGAGCCTCATTGCTGCAGGCCTTGGCTTGGCCAGGCTCAAGCTGTGGAGCACGTTGAGTTTCCTCTTCGGCGGCCGTCGTGCCGTCTTCTACAGCATAACGGCCCGTCGATCGACTCACCCGGAGGAGTTCAAGGCCGATATGGCGGCGCTGTTTCAGCTGCTGCGCGCCGGCGTCATTCAACCGGTCGTGATCGAGCGACTGCCGCTCGCAGCGGCAAGCGAGGTTCATGCCCGGATCGACAGAGGTGGACTCGGCGGCAAGATCGTGCTGCTGCCTTGGCCAAGTAATGGGCCATGAAAGCGGACGCGTTCTTGCCGGTGGCTTGGCCTACGCATCGTAGTAGACTCGCCCGTCAATGCACCGGCTCAGCAGGGAGAGGCAGATCGATGAGGATTCCAAGGATCGCTATCACCGTGGTTCTGGCGTTGGTTTCGGCGAGCGCCCTGGCGCAGTGGCACTACCCGACGCCGCCGACCTCCAGCGCCTCCGATGTTTGGTTCGGCAAACGCTATGAGGATCCTTATCGGCCGCTCGAGAATCTGAAGGACCCGAAGATCGCCGCCTGGTTCAAGGCCGAGGCGCAGCTCACCGATAGCACAATCGCGAAGATTCCGGGGCGTGATGCGTTGGTGCGCGAGTGGCTGTCAATGGATAGTCGTACGCCGCCTCGCTATCAGGAGTTCCAATTCGAGGGCGGTCGCCTCTTCTATCGCAAAACGCTTGGCGGTGAGAACGTCGGCAAATTATATGTGCGTCAGGGTTGGGCAGGCGGCGAGCGATTGCTGTTCGATGCGACAGCTTACAAGAAGGACGCCGGCAGCACCGTATCGCTGTTCGCGCCTTCTTTGGATGGCGAATACGTTGTACTCGGACTCGCGGTGAAAGGCGGGGAGTGGTCGGAACTTCGCGTTATCAAGGTCGACGATGGAGAGTTGCTGTCGGATTCGATCTACCCGGCAGCCTGGTGGGGCGTGAACTGGCTGCCCAATAGTCGGGCGTTCCTCTACAACGGCGGCGACGTTACTGACACCAAAAGTCTGGACATCGAGACCAATCGCAAAGCCCGGCTTCACATGCTGGGGACGCCGGTCAGTCAGGATCGCGACATCCTCAGCACTACCTCGACTCCCGATCTCGGCATCGAGACCAAGGACATACCACAGGCGTTCGTCCCGGAATCCGCGCCTGATCGCCTCATTGGTTCCCTTGATACGGTGCAGCCGGAATCCCGATACTTCATCGCCTCCGCGTCCGATCTGGACAAAGGCCAGATCCAATGGAAGCCGCTTGCGCAACGCACCGACAAACTCGTGCGCGGCACAGCGATCACGCCTGAGTGGCTCTATTCGATAACCTCGGCCGATGCGCCACATTACAAGATCGTCCGTGCGCGACTCGACTCCCCGGACTGGAAGCATGCAGAGATCGTGATTCCCGAGGCGGCCGATTCGATCGATTCGATGACGCAAAGTAAGGACTACATCTTGGTGGCCTATACTGACGGGGTGAATGGCCGGCTGGTCCGCCACGCTCTGGCCACGGGAGCTACCTCGGAGGTGACCTTGCCGCTCAAGGGTACTGTCGGGGCGACGTGCCCGGACATCCATGGCAATCGCTGCCTCGTCGTGATCAGCAGCTGGCTGCAGCCACCGGTCGTGTACGAGATTGATGCTGCGACCGGCGAGGTCCGCAACAGCGTATTCACTACCGAAGTCCGCTACCCGGAGATGGCGGAGCTCGTGGCCGAGGAAGTGGAAGTGCCGGGGCAGGACGGCACGATGATACCGTTGTCGATCATTCACAGAAAAGATATCAAGCTTGACGGTTCCAGCCCCTGCATTCTCGAGGGCTATGGTGCCTACGGCATCAACTGGAACGCTGAGTTCAGGTCGCGCTATTCGGTCGCCAGCCGCGGAGTGGTTGTAGCGTTCGCCCACGTGCGCGGCGGCAGTGAGAAGGGCGAGGCCTGGTATCGCGCCGGCTATAAGACCACGAAACCGAATACCTGGAAGGATTTCATTTCGGCCACCGAGTACCTGATCGCCAAGGGCTATACGAGTCCCGAACGCATGACGGGCCGCGGCACGAGCGCCGGCGGTATTCTCATCAGTCGCGCCGTGACTGAGCGACCGGATCTATTCGCGGCCGCCGTCGTCAATGTCGGGCTTGCCAACGCGATGCGGGCCGAGTTCTCGCCCAACGGCCCGGTCAACACGCCCGAGTTCGGAACGGTAAAGGATCCCACTGAAGCGCAGGCACTCTATGAGATGGACGGCCTTCAGCATGTCATGCCCGGTGTCCGCTACCCGGCCGTTCTCGGTGTTGGCGGATGGAACGACCCGCGCGTGGTTCCTTGGGAGCCGGGCAAGTTCGTCGCTGCCATACAGCGGGCGTCCACTTCCGGCCGGCCGGCGCTCATGCTGGTGAACTACGACAATGGGCACTTCACCGAAGAGAAGTCCGTGACCTATCGAAACTTCGCCGACCAGTTCGCCTTCGCGCTGTGGCAAGCCGGACTGAGGGACTATCAGCCTGAACCCGAGCACGGCGCCAAGAAAAAACCCTAACCCCCTTCGCAGCCGTTGATCTGCAAGAGCTTGCCGATGCACGTCCTTCGGATCCGTGGCTGCGGAATGTTCGGCGGTCGCAACTTGCGTGGAATACAAAGACCGCCGGCAATCAACAGTCACCGGGGAGTGGCCCCATGCTAGGATCAAGCCGTCGAAACAATCGATCGCTGCGGACGGCGCTGCGCCTCCGCCAAGCCCGAGCGTTAGGCCGAAGAGGACCTACCATGTCTCACCGCTCGCCGACCTTGGAGGTTTCATGAAGCGAGTCACTGGCATTGGCGGTATCTTCTTCAAAGCCAAAGACGCTCCGGCATTACAAGCTTGGTACAAACAACATCTCGGAATCGACGTCCAAGAATGGGGTGGCACAGCGTTCACGTGGATCTCCACGCCCTCGTCAAAGCTTTGCGCGAAGAACGCTGCAACGTACTTGAGTCGAGAGGGACGGCGCCTGGCGCCTCGGCGGCGGAGCCGCCAAAAAGGTTCTGCGAGGGCCAGACGGGGAACAGCATGCAATATCGACTGCTAGGCCGCAGCGGCCTTAAGGTTTCAGTCTTCAGCTTCGGAGCGATGACCTTCGGCGGCTCTGGAATGTTCGCGACGATGGGTAGCACCCGCGGCGCGGAGGCGAGACGCCATATCGATATGTGTCTCGAAGCGGGCGTGAATCTGTTCGACACCGCCGACATTTATTCCGCCGGCGAGTCCGAAGTGCTGTTGAGCGAGGCGCTCGGCGCGCGCAGACCCCAAGTGCTGGTCGCGACGAAATTCATGGGCAAGACGGGTAAGGGTGCTAACGATTTAGGGGCCAGTCGTCTCCACATCATCAGCGCCTGCGAGGCGAGCCTGAAGCGCTTGAACACGGATTACATCGACCTCTATCAACCGCACAATCAGGATTTGATTACGCCGCCTGAGGAGACACTGAGGGCACTCGACGACCTGGTGCGCGCGGGCAAGGTGCGCTACATCGGCTCCTCGAACCATGCGGGCTGGACTCAAATGAGGGCCCTGGCGACATCCGATCGACTTGGACTGACGCGCTATGTGAGCCAGCAGATCCAGTACTCGCTGCTCCAGCGCAGTGCCGAGAACGAGCTCCTGCCTCTTGGCGTGCATGAAGGGGTGGGCGCGCTGATTTGGAGCCCGCTCGCATCGGGTTATCTCACGGGTAAGTTCAGGACCACGGCGGATGCCGACAAGACTCGGCTGGGCGCGCGCGGACTGTTGGCGGCGATGGATAACGAGCGAGCGCGCCGCATTGTGGGAGTTCTCGAGGAGATTGCTCGCAGTTGCGCCGGACGGACGCCCTCGCAGGCTGCGTTGAATTGGCTCGCGCGCAAGCCCGGCGTCAGCTCCATCATCGTCGGTGCTCGCACTGCCGAACAGCTCAAAGACAACCTGGGGGCCTCAACCTGGTCGTTGACCGACGCGGAGATCGCCGCCCTCGATCAAGCGAGCGCGGTTCCGCCTGTCTATCCATATAACATGCACTATGAGTACATGGCTGATCGCAATCCGATCGCGCCGCTGCAGGCGCCAATCGTCGATAAGTGAGGGTGGCGCCGCTGCGGGACGCCGGAGTCGAAGTGCGGACTGTCGCGGCGAACGCGACTATAATCCCGCCATGAAATTCACCTCAGTAAACTCATCCGCTGCGCCCCAATCGGCCGGCGGCTATTCTCAGGCCGTGGACATTTCAGGGGTGCAGCGCTTTTTGTTCATTAGCGGCCAGATTCCTGAGACCGTTACTGGCAGTGTCCCGGCGGATTTTCGGGCGCAGGCGCGGTTGGTATGGCACAACGTCCTTGCTCAACTAGACGCCGCCGGCATGGCAGTGACCAATCTGGTGAAGGTCAACACATTTCTGTCGTCCAGGGAGTTTGCCCTGGTGAATCGTGAGATACGCCAAGAAATACTCGGTGCGCACCGCCCGGCAATGACCGTCGTCATAACTGGCATCTTTGATGAGAAGTGGCTGCTGGAGATTGAAGCGGTGGCGGCGGCTTGATTGCGCAGCCGAGCGATCAGCCTGCTGCCGAAGTTGTAACTGCTCGGGATTAAAGTCGGTAAACGGACACTAGATCGAGATAGTGCGAATCTAGTTTGGCAGGCGACCGCGTCAATTCGGAGGGAATCGATATGGATACACCGTTGAGTCCGGTGATCGAAGTTATCAAGGGCGTTGCGGAGTCCTTTTCCGGCAAAAGCATGACGCTAAAGAGCGACCGAGTCTCTTCACGGGTTCACAAATGCGCAAAAGGGCTCTGCAAGTGGCAAACAAAGCGAGAAGATTGGCTGATCAATCGCAGGAAAAACTGGCCCTTTAGGTCCTGGTTTGCGGCGGAGGTGTGGGTGCAGATCGTGTTTGAGTATGACGGATGCGACGTTCACAACGCTCGTCTGGTGCCATCCAGCAAGAGCTACAGTCGGTGGTACAACGACAAGAGCACCTTCGATATTGTGGCTGAAGGCGCGCTGAGCAAGATTGCAGACACTACCGGTTGTAGGGATTGTTGCGAGGAGGCAGCAGTGGTCGAGTTCGATGTTACCTTGAATATTATGTGCGACTACATCCGTACCGATCAGCAGTACTTCCAGGTTACGCTATCGGGCAATGGCTCTGTAAAGAAGCAAGCGTTCTAGGAGGGTCCGATGCAAGAATCCAAAGATATCAAACCATCGAGCGAAGGAGCCGCATTTGCCTGGCTCGTTAACCTGGGTATGTTCTGCTGCGCAATCCTTGTCATTGGATTGGCGTGGCAATACACCGATGGCGAAATTAACTACCGTACGGTACTCCTGGCGCTGGCTGGCGTGGCCACCCTGTTGATTACTGCAATGCTGATATTGTTCTGGCTTGGTGGAACTGACGCACTATCGAAACGTCGCGCAAGGTGAAGCGATTGATCGGATGTTTGGGACGTTGGCAGATGGTTGGATTGCGGTGCCGAAGGCGGTGGGCAGAAGATCAAGGAAGCGAGGTGGTGATACATGGCTACCAAAGTCAATCGTATGACCGTCGATCTGTCGCAATACCCGAAGCTTGTTGTCATTTATCTCGGCATGCGCGTCAATCGTCTCACGGGCCTGAAAACGCTGATCGGATTTGGGCCGCAGATTGCCAAATCGGCTGCCGACCGACCGGAGGGTCTGCTCTCGCACGAGAACTTGATTTATTCGGTATTCCCCATGCATGTCATCATTCGCCAGTACTGGCGCGATATGGAATCTCTGCTGCAATGGAGTCGGTCGGAGCCGCACCGGCAATGGTGGAGGAGATTTCTTAAAGATTCGGGAGGCACTGGCTTCTGGCATGAGACGTATCTGATGCAAGGTGGCATGGAAGCGATTTACGACGATGTCCCGGATGAGATTGGGTTCATGCGGTTTGCGCCGGTACAAGCCGCGCGCGGGACTATGTTTGGCGCGGCTCACCGGATTGCCAGAGGAGATGGCGGCGATCCTGTGGTCAGCGAGAAGGAGCTGTACGGGCCATAGTGCTACGGTGCAGCTGGGGGAGTTAAGCGGGCCGACCCCATGAGATTTGCACTTACCCTCGGGTCGCTGACTCCCCTAGCCATGGCAGGCTGTATCACCGCGCGGCCACCCGCCGGCGAGGGATTACATGGACCGGTCAAAGAGGTGCAAGCCGAATTCGATCGGCACGTCAGGACGCAATTTCCGATCGGGTCCGCGAGTTCGACCACTTATGAGAGGCTGGAAGCGACCGAAAAATATTAACGCGGTGTCGGGCAAATTGAGGGAGGCCCAAAAGCTGCGGTGCGGGTGAATCGGGGAGCAGTAACCCGGCGGCACTGACGTATGCTGTATAACTTCGATCAGACCGGAGGGCTCATGAGCGAGTCAACACTTCGAGGAAGTTGTCTTTGCGGCGCCGTGAAATTCGAAGTATGCGGTGAGCCGAAACGATTCTTCCACTGCCATTGCTCGCGCTGCCGTAAAGCGACTGGGACTGGGCACGCCTCAAATCTGTTCCTGCAGCCGGGCGTGCTCAAGTGGCTCAACGGCGAAGGGCAGGTCCGTGCCTTCAAGTTGCCGGAGGCCAAGCGATTTACCAACAATTTCTGTGCACTTTGCGGCAGCCGCTTGCCGCGTCTGCCGAAGGACACCGATATTGTCATTATTCCGGCTGGGTCGTTGGACGACGAGGCTCCAATGAGGCCGCAAGCGCGCATCTTCTCTGGGTCGCGTGCAAGCTGGTCCTGCGCCGATGACGAATTGGCGGTCTATCCGGAAAACCCGCCTCAATAGCCGCGCGGGGTATCGCTTGGTATCGCCCGGGACGATTGGGGAAGGCCGGGGGTTGGAGCGGGCGGATATGGAGTGCTTGGAAAGCTGACTCGAGATCCTAAATGTCGAGACGGGAGATTGGCGGTTGATTTGGGGATGTTAAAGGCGGTTAGCTCTCGCGGTGGTTGCGATCGGCTCTGGCGTAAAGCGGCACTATCGTTGTCCAAGGTGCGATAGCGTGCCGATGGGCTACGGCGTCCTTCTCTTTCCAGCGCGTTGTCCGAATTGCGGGACGCAGTTGCGGTAACGCGCGGAGTTGTTGCTTGGACTTCGAGCAAGAGTCACAGATCTGACAGGGTAGTCGCCTGCCGCTGGGCGCGCCCCGCTGGCCGCGGGCCCGACCTCGCGGCGGTCCCGCGAGCAAGGTGGTAGAGTTCGGCAAAGTGGAACCGGCCGACGCGAGATCGGCAAGTAGTCCGGTTGGGTCTTCGTTAAGCTGAAGATAGGTCTCAACTTTACTCTACAGGATCCCGAGTTTGCACTGACGTATTGGGACCACCGGCCGAAGTTGCGGACAGTTGGCGCCGGTATAGCAGTGCGCTAGGCCATAGTCCATGACGTCAGCGATATCAAAAGACCATTCGATTGTGCGCATCGGTGCCTGGCGGGTAGATGCCGCCCTCGACGAAATATCGAAGGACGGTAACACCGTCAAGCTCGAACGCCGGACGATGCGGCTCCTTATGTGCCTGGCGGAGCACTCAGGTCAGGTCGTCAGCGTAGAGCAACTACTGGATGAGGTGTGGGCAGGGGTGGTGGTCGCGCCAGGCTCGGTTTATCAAGTCGTGGCCTCCCTCAGACGGCTGCTCGGCGATGATACGAAGGAACCGACCTACATCGCGACCATTCCGCGGCGTGGCTACCGACTGGTAGCGGCGGTGACTGCGTTTGTCGATGCGCCGCAGGTAACCTCTGAGGAATCGCTGGGCCCTGTCGCCGAACCGGGCCGGGCCGCCGCAGCGGGGAGGAGGCGCTCATTCGGGCGCCGGGGCGCCGTCGTGGTCTGCATCGGGCTGCTCGCCGCGTTGAGCTATGTTGCCGTCGACAAGTTTTGGATGTCGAAGCCAGTTCCGGCGCATGCCGCAACCGATAAATCGATAGCGGTCCTGCCATTCGTCGACATGAGCGAGACGCACGATCAGGAGTACTTCTCGGACGGCCTCTCGGATGAGCTCATCGAATCGCTGGCGCAGGTCCCAGACCTGCAGGTTCCCGCGCGTACTTCGTCTTTCTACTTCAAGGGTAAGTCGACGAGCATTCAGGATATCGCCGAGGCGCTCCATGTGACGCACTTACTCGAAGGCAGCGTGCGTAAGTCAGGCAACACGATCCGGGTGACCGCAGAGCTGGTGCGCGCAGATAATGGCTATCACCTATGGTCTGAAACCTACGATCGGGACATCAAGGACATCTTCAAGGTGCAGGACGAGATCGCAGCCGCGGTCGTCACCGCCCTCAAGGCAACGCTCGCGCTCTCACCAAAGGTATCCTCGCGCCGCACGTCGAGCGCGGACGCCTACAATCAATTTTTACTGGGGCGACAATTCTACAATCGCTCGAACGCGGACGGTTTCGCGCGCGCCGTCGCCGCCTACCGCCAAGCGATTGCGCTCGATCCAAACTACGCGGCAGCCTATGCGGGGCTCGCCGACGCGGAGGACAATCTTGCAGATTGGACGGGCGATGCATCCGGGCTCAAGCGCGCTGAGGCTGCTGCGGGGACAGCCATCGCGCTCGCGCCCGACGAGGCGGACGGCTATTCGGCGCGTGGCTCGCAGCGCATATATCACAGCTGGGACTGGGCCGGTGCCCAGGCGGACTTTACCAAGGCGCTCACGCTCAATCCGGCCGACAGCGTACTTCTGCGCGCGTACGGAATAATGCTGGGTTACCTCGGGCGGTTGCCGGAGGCAATTACGGCGATTAAAAGGTCGATTGCCATCGATCCGCTGTCCAGCAGAGGATGGGAGGCTCTCAGCACTTTCCTGGTTGCCCAAAAGGACTTTCCGTCGACGCACGAGGCGCTGCGTCGAGCACTGGAGATCCAGCCAGATGATGCCCTCAGCCTGAATCGCTTGGCCGTATTGCAGTTGCTGGAGGGTAAGGCAGAGGATGCCTTGTCGACGTATCGTAAAATCGATGACGACGGGTTTCGGCTCTACGGCATCACAATGAGCGAACACACGTTGGGTCATTCGAAGGCGTCACAACAGGCGCTGGACGAGGCAATCACGAAACACGCACAGGATTCGGCCTATCAGATCGCTGAAGCCCACGCGTGGCGCGGTGAGAAGAACGACGCATTCGACTGGTTGGAGCGCGCATACCGTCAGCGCGATGGCGGTCTCGCCGAAACCAAAATCGATCCGCTGTTCGAGAACCTGCACGGCGATCCGCGCTACCAGGCGATGCTGCGCAAGCTCAATCTACCGGAGTGAAGGTCACAAATAGACCGCAAAGCTGGCGCACCTCAAGGCGATCGCGAGTAGCGTAGACCGGCAGCGAATCCAGAAAAGGCTCCGGCTCGAGTGTCGATTGTCGATCGCGCGTCGGTTGATCGTCGTCGGCCAGAGGAGGGAAGCGCACCTGCGGAGGCGTCGTGCGCCGGCATTTGGGATACGCGGTCAATGTGCACGCCGCTTGCAAGATGCTCGATCAAGCGGAGCTACCTGCAGGTTCCTATCGCGCGGCTCCTAACGTCGTACCGGCCGATTGTGTATGCGCGCTTCGGGGCCTCATTTTCGGGCCTGAAAGACCGCCGCCTCTATCACAACAGCGGACCGTCTACGCCCATCATTTCCCGTCGAATGATCTTTACCGGCGCCAATCCGGCGGCCAGAAACCGATCGTGAAACTCCGTCAGCGAGAACTTCGCGCCCTTCGCCTTTCTGTAATCGTCACGTAATTTGAGGATTTCGAGCTTGCCGACCGTATAGTTCAGGTAACCCGGGTCGCTGGTTCCGCGATAGGCTTCGCGGCGCGCTTCGGCTTGCGGCGTGCCGCACTCTCTCATGAACAACTGGGCCGCGTCCTCCACACTTTTGCCACCCGTGTGCATTTCAATCGACGCTACGAAGCGGCAATCACGCAGCAACGCTTCATTCAGCTGCGCCACCTTCAGCTTCGGATCCGTCGCTGCCAGCCCTTGCTCGATCATCATCTGCTCGGCATAGTGCGCCCAGCCCTCAGTGGTGGATTGCGCATGCGCGAGCTTGCGCGCAAGCGACCACTGCGGATGATTGCGACGCGTCAGGTATTGCATGAAATGGCCCGGCCAAACCTCATGTGCTGAGATGAGTTGCAGGCCAGAGAAGTAATAGGCTTCAAGGTAGTCTTCGAGCTTTTCGCCGGCCATACCAGCATCGGGTGGCGAGACGTAGTAAAACGCCTGCGTGGCATGCTGCTCGAACGGCCCGGGCGAATCCATGGCGGCTGAGATGGTCGCGCGCATGAACTCCGGCGTCGCTTCGATCGTTGGGAGCAACTCGCTCGGAATCGTCACGATGCGGTGCCCGCTGACGAAGGCGCGCAGGCCGGATAGATCCTGCTCGGCCGTTGGCAGCAGCGTATCCGCCGCCGGAGCCGCTTAGTAGGCTCTGGGGCAGTGGCTGAAGGCGGCTGTATCGGCGCTTGGAGTCGCGCTGCTGACCGGCTTGGTCGGCCCATCCACTTCACGAAGCGCTTCGCTGTGGCTCATTTTAATGGCAGCCCTCGGCGCAAATTCAATCTTTCATCTAAATGCACTGCTCCGAACGCACCGCTATTCACCGGGCGTGGTCACCGGTGCACTGCTCTATCTCCCGCTCTGCGTCGGCGGGTACATTTACTTTGTCAGTAGCGGATTTAGCTCCTTGCGGGTAGCGCTGACATCGATCGTCTTGGGCGCTTCCTACAATTTTTGGTCGCCGCTAATTCACCGACGACGCGCAGCCGCAGATCCATAGATCGGTGAATTGACCCTCTCAATTCCTCGCGGCAAGAGTTCATCTTCGAGCGACTTGAATGTCGATGGTCGCCCGCCGGCTCACCATCATCCCCGTTTGCGGCTTTGTCGGCGAGGGCTTTTTTCAGGCGCTCGAGTGCGTCGATTGTGGGACTTTGGCTTTCGAACCGGCCGCCGCGCGCGGGACATCTTCGCGGCCGCTTTTGCTTTAAGTGCATCGAGTTCCGCTTGAAGCCCCGCGAGGCGCCGTTCGGCGGAAGCGGCGTTGGCTTGGCTCTTGCGAAGCATGACCGTCAGCGAGCGCACTTGCGCCTCGAGCTCGGCACGATCCATCTCGCGCTTGCGAAGGCGCTCTTCGAGCTCGGCCTCACGGAGAGAGAGGACGTGAGAGCGAACCTCGAGGTCCACCTTGTCTCGTTCGGTCTGATGGTTGGCGGAGCTCACCTCCTGGCGCGCGCGGGCGCGTGCTTCCGAGAGGGTCTGCAGCCACAGGGCCTCCGCGACATGCGCAAGGGGGCTTGGGATTCGCTCGAAGGCCGCCGGGCCCTCGGCGAGGCGGCTGCTGAAGGAGCGCCACCAAGCGTCGAGGAGGGGTGCGACGGTGGCGTTCGATCCTCCGGTGCGCTCGCGCACCGCCGCGACCGTGGGACGCTTGCCCTCGCGAAGGAGGGTTTCAGCTGCACGCACGACCTCGATCTCGGCGAGACCCGGGCGCCCGGGACGTCGTCCGTAGCCTAGCTTGGGGGTTTCTGGCGTCGCTACCACGAGCTCGCTCACTCCTATTAAGTGACAAAATTATACATTACGTAATGTACGATTTTGCCAATTACTATGGATAGTTGAAGTATCGATAGTCGTCTCGTTGTAAGCTAGATAGTAAGCTAGATGTCAGTCGTGCTGGAGGAACATGGAATGCGCAAGGTGGGTGCGTTTGAAGCGAAGAACACGCTAGGCACGTTGCTCGATCGCGTCGAAAGAGGTGAAGAAGTGATCATCACTCGGCGCGGTAAAGATGTGGCGCGCCTGGTTCCAGCGCGCTCGGGCATTGATCGGGCGAGGGCGGAGAAGGCCGCTCGCGGGTTGATCGAAGTGAGCCGGGGTCTGACGCTCGGAGAGAGTGTGTCCATCAAGGAACTCATCAACGAAGGGCGGCGGTGAGCTTTGTTTTGGACAGCTCTGTTGCGCTCGCCTGGTGCTTCGAGGACGAACAGAGCGGGAACACGCAGGCGCTGTTACAGACGGTCATCGACGCAGGTGCCGTGGTTCCGGTGCTCTGGCCGCTCGAGGTGTTGAATGCGCTTGCGATGGCCGAGCACCGAAAGCGAGTGAACCGCGATACGCGCCTCCGCCTCGCGGGATTCCTGCGGGATTTGCCCATCGAGGTCAACCTGGAGAGTGCAATGGCGGCGTGGGACGACACGGCTCAGCTGGCGGAACGTCACCAGCTCACCCTGTATGACGCGTCATATCTCGAGCTCGCGCGACGGCTAAAGCTGCCTTTGGGCACACTCGATCGAGCGCTTCGGAACGCTGCGCGCGCGAATCACGTGCCGTTACTTGGGAAAGAGGAACGTAAACAGTGATTGCCCGCACTCTGAAATTCGTAGTGGAACGGCATCCAGAAGGCCATCTCGCCTACCCCTTGGAAATGCGCGGCGTGGGCGATGGGGCAGGGGGATTCGTTCGAGGAAGCGTTAGCCGATGCGAATTGGCGGATCGGTGAGATCGAGATTTGCGATATCCCGGTGACAGTCAGGTAATCTACCCCCTCTGCTCCTCTTGCCCGCGCGATGGTGCGGCGGTCATTGCGAGGTTGCTGCGATGGTGCGCTGGTTGTGTCTCTGCGGGGTGCTCGTGCATTGCGCGATGCCGGCACGTGCGGCCCTGGCGGCTGCGGCTGCGGCGGGCGAGAGGTCCGTCGTGGTGGCGCAGTTGACGCTCGACGGGCCGATCGGCCCAGCGGCCGCCGAGTATTTCGACGACGCCTCGAGTCGCGCCGTGGCAAGCGGAGCCGCGGCCATCGTGCTGCGACTGGATACGCCGGGCGGTCTTGCCGAGTCGATGCGGCAGATCATCACTCGGATGCTGGCATGCCCGATACCGATCCTGGTCTATGTGGCACCGGAGGGTGCGCGGGCGGCTTCAGCAGGTGCTTATATCCTTTACGCCGGGCAGATTGCCGCGATGGCACCGGCAACGCACGTCGGCGCCGCCACACCCGTAAGTCTGGAGGGCGGTACTCCGCTGCCCGTCCCGAAGGACACTCAGCCGGCGTCGAGCCCGGCGACGCATCCCGCCGCGCAGAGTGATGCCGAGTCGCAGAAGGTGCTGAACGATTCGATTGCCTACATCCGCTCGCTCGCGCAACTGCGGGGGCGAGACGCGCAGTGGGCGGAGCAGGCCGTGCGCGGCGCGGCCACGCTTACCGCGAGCGAAGCGGCGCAGGAGCACGTGATCGATTTCGTCGCGAACAGCTTGTCGGAATTGCTGGCGAAAGCGAGCGGCCGCAAGGTCCAGGTGGGCGATCGCACGGTCACTTTGCAGCTCGAGGGGGCGACGGTACGCGATTATCCCCCGAGCGCGCGTTCGAAGTTCCTCGGGATCATCACTAACCCCGCCATCGCCTATATGCTCCTGCTGGTCGGCGTCATGGGACTATTCTTGGAGGCGACTCATCCAGGGGTGTTCCTGCCGGGCATCGCCGGCGGCATCTGTCTGCTGATCGGTCTGTACGCGCTGCAGTTGCTCCCCGTGAGCTACGCGGGGCTAGCGCTGATGGCGCTCGGCATCGGCCTGCTGGCCGCCGAAGCGGTCTTGCCGACGGTCGGCGCGCTCGGCATCGGCGGCGCAATCGCATTCGTCGTGGGCTCTGTGATGCTGATGAAGACCGGCGTGCCAGGCTACGGCATCAATTTGGGCATTATCGCCGCCATCACCGTGTGCGCCGTGGGGTCGCTGGCCCTGCTCGTGCGAGCATTGTTCCGTGCGCGACGGTCGCGCCAATTCATCGGCGATGAGGCGCTGCTCAACGAACGGGTGGAGCTCCTGGAGCCGATCGCGGCCGGCAGCGAGGGCTGGGCGAGCGTGCGCGGCGAGCGCTGGCGCGTGCGAAGCGAGTCCGCCCTGCCGGCCGGCGCGCAAGTCCGCATCACGCAACGGCAGGGACTGGTACTTTGGGTTGCGCCAATCGAGCTCGGTGACTTGAAGGGATAACGGGGAGTTTAGTCATGTTCACATTTATCGGTGTGCTGGTGGTCGTCGGGGCGCTGCTGCTGTTCGCTTCCGTGCAGGTGTTGCCCGAATATCAGCGCGGTGTGGTGCTCACTGTGGGGCGTTACACCGGGACCAAGGGTCCGGGGCTCGTGCTGCTGATTCCCGTGGTGCAGCGGATGGTGCGTGTGGACCTGCGGATCACCGTGATGGACGTGCCGCCGCAGGACGTGATCTCGCGCGATAACGTGTCAGTGCGGGTCAATGCGGTCGTGTATTTCCGAGTGGTGCAGCCAGACAAATCCGTGCTGCAGGTGGTGAATTTCCTGCAGGCGACGAGTCAGCTAGCACAGACGCGGCTGCGCTCGGTACTCGGGCAGCACGAGCTGGACGAGATTCTGTCGCAGCGCGAGTCGATCAACCGCACGCTGCAGACGATCCTTGACGAGGCGACTGATGCGTGGGGCATCAAGGTCGCCAATGTCGAGATCAAGGACGTGGACCTCAATGACACCATGGTGCGGGCGATCGCGCGCCAAGCGGAGGCCGAGCGCGAGCGGCGCGCCAAGGTGATTCATGCCGAAGGCGAGCTGCAAGCCGCCGAGAAGCTGCGCGATGCAGCCGCAATGCTCTCCCAGCAGCCGCAGGCGCTGCAGTTGCGCTACCTGCAGACCCTCGCCGATATGTCGAGCAATGGCAAATCATCGACCATCGTGTTTCCGCTGCCGCTCGATCTGATCAAGCCACTGATGGATGCGCTGCCGCCGAAGCCGGCCGCCTAGGGGCGGGCCGGCTTCGGCGGCAGCGGCATCGCTTATCTGCTGTATTTTCCGCTCGATCGCCGACCTGGGCTCCGGCACTCACGGTGACCTTTCTCGTGCCCATATTCGGCATCCGGTGGGGACACCTGTTCCTGGGCGAAGCGGTCGGCCTGGATACGCTACTCGGCGCCGTGGTCGTCATAGCAGGGACGGCGCTCGTCACGGGATTTTCATTCACCTCGTTTTGGCGCCTGGCGACGTCCGGCCGCGGTTGAGCGCCTTGAGGCGGGGGCTGGGGGGCATCACCCGATAGGTCGAAGTTCGTGCCGTTAGCGTGCGAGGTCGCATCAGGTCGTGACCAAGCACCACATCGTCGCACCAGATAAGCTGCTAAGTGGTAGGCTATCCCGTCATTCGGGCGGAGTGATTTCATGACTACAATTACCGTATCGCAGAACGGCCCTCTCAAAGTAGATAGCGCGGATGCCACGCTCGTTGACTGGAATGGTGCGACCTATCCAATAGCCAAGCGGCCGTTTTACCTCTGCCGGTGCGGTGCGTCGACCAATAAGCCCTTCTGCGATGGCACCCATTCAAAAATGGGATTCAAAGCCGCTGAAGCAGCGGTGCCTGGGAGTACGGACAAACCCGCCAATAAAAAAACGTAACGCGCCTGAGACGATATCAGACGGTCCTCCGCAACGATATCGGTTTCGCCAAGCGGCATCGGTTTCGCCAAGCGGCGCGCCTGCCGCGCCGTCACCCCCATTGCTCGGCAGCGGACTAGCCGCCATTCGATATCCTCGCTCTTATCCAGTGGGCCGCAAAATGAGCGCTTGGCCGATGCCTACCTATGGACAATGGTGTCCAGACCCGAGCCGCTGAGGAATGCCGATGAGCCATCGATGGACTATTTGCGCGGTGTCGCTTTGTCTGATTCTGAGCGCGCTTACGGCCAGCGCGACGAATGCCGAGAACGCGCTGCGCGCCAACCTTGCGAAAGGGCTCGCTCGTGGTATGCCCAGCATCTCCATTGCCATTGCCACTCGTCAGGGCGTGATTTGGTCCGAGGCCATCGGCTACGCTGACTTGCCGCACCGCAGTCTGGCCCATGCTGGATACATGTACGGCATCGGCAGCATCACAAAAATGTTCGTGGCGTGTGTCATAGAGCAGCTCGTCGATGAGGGACGGTTGAGTCTCGATGCCACGGGCGCTGAGCTACTCGGTAGCGAGGTTGTTGCCGGAATTCCGAATGCGGCCAGCGCCACCGTCCGTCAGTTCTTGGACCATACCAGCGGAGTACCCAGTTGGGAGTTTGACCCGGAGTGGATCCGCCACGGTCGCGGATCCGCCATGGATGTATCGCATATCTGGGGCAAGACCGAGGCGATCGATTATCTCAGAAGCGGACGGGATCAAGCTACCAACAAGCCCGGATTGGGGTATGGGTATTCCAATTCCAACTATACGCTCCTTGGCCTCATCATCGAGAAAGTGACCGGTCACGATGCGGTGCTCGAAATCCACGAGCGTCTGCTCAGGCCGCGCGGGCTGACGGATATTCGTTTTGAGGGATTTGAAGCGGTCGATGCTGCGCGGGTGCCGTCCCGCTACCATTTTGGTACCACCGACTTCGTACGCGACGCGGGCCTGCACCCGTCCTTTCGCCGCATCGGCGGGCCGCTCATCGACGTGTCACGTTCGAACCTATCGACCGAATGGACGGCGGGAGCGATCCTAGCGACGGCCCGCGATCTAGCGCTCTTCGTGCGAGATCTGCGCGACGGTCACGTCGTGAGTGTGGCGGCCCTTCAGCGCATGACCTCCTTCAGACCCACCGACGACCGCGACGAGGATATGGGCCAAGGTCTCGCGCTCGATCGGTACGGTCGGGAACAGCTCATCGGCTACACGGGCAACGTGCTCGGATTTGGCGCGGCCGTCGGTTGGATCCCAGGCGAAGATGTCGTGATTGCCGTCCTGACCAATGTCGGAGCTATGCATGCCGGCAACACCGCGTACTATCCCGAAAAGCTACTGAAAACCTCGCACGTCATCGCCGCGGCGCGCGCGGTAGCACGCGAACGCACGCCGTTCCAATTGATCAGGGCGGGCAAATCTGGAAATGACTCATCGCGGCAATAGATCTATTTTACCTAGCGCAGAAGAGAAGGCCGTGATGCACGCGGAGTCTCCACGGACGCGGAGAAGCGATATTTTTGCTTCGGTAAATGTGGTGGTGCCGTTATGACAGTCCGGTTCACGTACCGCGAGAATGTGATTCGGGTTATCGGCGCGGGATATTGGACACGAGGATTGCGCATTTATGAAAAAGCCAACCAAATATACAAGTGAGCCGCTGGGCCGCCTGCGCGTCGTTGAGGATTTTCTTCCTCCTCCGAGCGAGTTGGTATTTCGGGAGGACATCGAGAAGGTCACGATCGCGCTTTCCAAACGCAGCGTTGATTTCTTAAAGCGGGAGGCGCGATTGCACGGTACGCACTATCAGCGGATGATTCGAGCGCTTCTGGATCGTTATGCTGAGGCCCACGGAACGGGCAAGAGGGCGAAGACGCGTGGGTAATTGGATCAAGATCCGGGCCGCCGGGGCGACCATGACAAGATACGTTATCCGCGAAGCCACCGTAGGCGATGCCGCCACGATCGCTGGGCACCGTGTCAGCATGTTTCGCGATATGGGCCAGGTACCTTCAGATGCGCTTGCTGCCGAATTACTGGAGAGATCAACCTTGGCGCTCGACGCGTTTTTGCGTGAGGGCTCCTATGTTGGTTGGTTTGCAGTCGACGAAAGCTGTCGGGTTTTAGCCGGCGTCGGCGCGCACGTTAAGCCGCAGCTGCCACGTATTTCGCATGACGGGGTCGCGGTCGTTACTACGGCGGTTCCGTTGGTCGTGAACGTCTATACCGAACCGCAATTGCGTGGGCAGGGCATCGCACGAGCGCTGATGACTACGCTCATGAAGTGGGCTACATCTCGTGGTTTTGACCGCGTGTTCCTGCATGCGTCCGAATTCGGCCGCCCCCTATATCAGTCACTCGGCTTCGTGCCATCGAATGAGATGCGCTGGTCACCAAAGCGGGAGGATCATGCAAGATAAATATGGAATAGAACACGGTTCCTCATATCCGCTCTTTGCGCTCCGCCGCCTGCTCGAGCTCGATAAGTCGATAGATCTCCTCTCGGTGAACGCCGACGTCGCGAGGCGCATCGACGCCGATGGGAACCTGGTTGCCGTACATGCTGAGGATCGTGAGGGTGATATTCGGGCCGATCATGATTTTTTCGCCGATGCGGCGCGTCATGACTAACATAGTGTGTGCTCCTTGCCTCTATCCCCTTCGGCGGCTATACCGGAAGTAAGGGAACAGAAATCGGTGTTTGGCTGGACCCCGGCGGGGCCCTGATGTTGGTTCATGATGGGTAACGTTTTGCATATCTTTGTCGCGCCGAGCCGTGGGGCTCCGATGGAGCCGCGAAACTCGGTCACGGCGATCGCGGATACCGGGCTCGCGGGCGACCGATATGCAATTTCGGCCAATCGTCGCGGGGCCGATTACCAGCTCACCTTAGTAGAGATCGAGAATATCGAGGCGTTTGCTCGGTCGGTGAGCCGGCCGTTTACACCTGACAAACCGCGTCGAAATGTGGTGACTCAGGGCGTTGCGCTCAATGATTTGTGCGGGAAGCAATTTCGGGTGGGTGAGGTAGTGCTCGAGGGTATCGAGTTGTGTGAGCCCTGCTCGCTATTCGCACAGAGAGCCGGTCGGGAAGTGCTCAGGCACTTCCTCCACCGGGGTGGACTCAGGACGCGCATCGTCGAGGGCGGGGAGATTCGGGTGGGGGATGCGGTAGAACAAGTCGTTTAGCTCTTCGGACCGCGGGCCTTACTACCCTGCCGGCAATCCCGGAAACTCTCCTGTAGCGGCAAACGGGAGCCAACTCGATGGGAGAGGGCACGATGGGAGGATTCCTCGGAGGCGGAACCTAACCCGCCGGCGCACCCCGCCTTTTTGAGTTACGCGTCGGCCGAGGCGGCGACAGCCGACAAAATATGTGAGTTTCTCGAGAGCCACAGCGTGTCCTGCTGGATGGCGCCGCGGGACGTACGGCCGGGCGCTCAGTACGCCGACGGAGGCGGCCGTTCGATACACCGACGAGCTTCGATGCCCGCAACTTCGAGCTCCGGGATCGATGGCAAGCAGCCGAGGACCTGCTCGTCGACTTGCGATTCAATTACAACACTTCCTCTACGGCTTGCAGGTCGATCAGCAAGCTCTACGAACGGGCCTCGCTGATCGTCACCACCAACTTGTCCTTCGGCGAATGGAGCGCCGTGTTCGGCGATGCCAAGATGACCACCGCGTTGCTTGATCGACTCACGCACCGATGCGAAATCATCGAGACCGGCAACGACAGCTATCGTACCCAGAGAGAAATACATCCACCGCGCGCCGTACGGCACCACTGACAGCCTCCGGCTTCACGCTATCAATCACGCCCAAAAGGACACGTTGCAGGAGTTCCGATTCCAGCAAACTAAGGAGGTGCATGGCAGCGATCTTCGGATCGGCAGTTCGGAGGACCCCGCGCTTCATTACCTTTCTTAAGAATTCAGCGACCTTCTTCTCGATGGGAACGGTCGCTTGCTCGAATGACAGTTTCCCGATGTCGGAGTGCCGCGATTCGGCAATCGCCAGACGTCTCACGGCAATCGCGTCGGCTGAATAGAGCACGGTCATGAATTTCTGCCCGAAACGCAGCAGCTCCCGCTTCAAATCATCTGCATCTGCGTCCAGTTCACCTATGATCGCCTCTAGCTCAACTTCCTTGGCATGGTGCATGACCTCGAAAAACAGCTTCTCCTTTGAGGGGAAGTAGTTGTAGAGCGTGGCTTTGGAGCCGCCTATCCGCTCACGGATATCCGACATGGACGCGCGATCGAAGCCGACCTCGCGAAAAACTTCGGTAGCAGCTTTGATGATGGCCTGGCGTTTGGATTCAGTTTTGGTCTTCATGGCTTTTTGTGGCGGGTGTATTAACAGAACCGATAGGTCCAGTTTAGCGCGAGGACTCACTCGGAGCAGCGCCCGTTTCTGACCTGAGCGAGGCGTCTCGGTCACAGCTCATGCGGGGGGAGCCTTCGCGGATGGGCATTGGGCCCCGCGGCAACCATTATCGGTGGTGCGGTTAGCGCGTAGGCTCTGAGAAAGGCGGCTACCGCACGTCGGGCCGCGAGCGCAGTCTCCTCCTCATCCGGCGCTCCCTCTCGCACGTGCAGGAGCAACGGTTCGAGGATTTCAGCCTCAAGCAGTGCACCGAGATGATCGGCAGCGAGGTCGGGGTCGTCCCGGCGGAGCAGTCCTGATGCCATGCATAGGTTCAGGAATGATGAGATTTGCGAACGCAACGCGGCGATCTTGTCAAAGAAGAGCTTCCCCGTGCCGGAGCGCGCTGCCTCCGCGATCATCAAGCGACGCACCTCCACCTGTTCCCGTGAGCAAATGAAATTGAGGACGCTCGTGCCAAAGTTTCGAAGCGCGGCCTCCGGATCGCTCCGGGAGGTGTCGAGGTGCCTGAGGGTGTCCGACATGTAGTTCTCCAGAGCCGCCATCATGCATTCGACGAATAGTTCTTCCTTCGAGGGGAAGCGACTGTAGAGGGTCGCCTTCGATCCGCCGACCTGAGAGGTGATGTCCGCCATCGAGGTCCCGTCGAACCCCTGGGCGCGGAATAGTCGATAGGCGCTTTCGAGAATTGCCTGTCGTTTGCTGTCGCTTTTGCTCATAACCGAGTCGCTTCCTGAATAAACCTGTACCACTCGGTACATTTTTGTTGACATCGAGTCAGAAGTCAAGGTACTGTACCGTACGGTTCATTTAAGGAGCTCGAATCCGATGACAACAATCAACAGTCCGCGTCTCGCAGGGCAATGCCGCCCCCTCACTCTGCTTCTAGCCGTTAGCCTCGCCCTCGCCAGTGGCTGCGCGCAAGTTCCCCGGCTCGATCCGCCCCCGGCCATGAAGAAAGTCAATGAGCTCGGGAGCTCGAGCTCGTTCGCGGCCCCCTCGACGGCCTGGCCGGGCAACGAGTGGTGGCGCGGCTACGGCGACCCGCAGCTCGATGCGCTGATCGAGGAGGCGCTGCACAACGCGCCCGACTTGGACCTTGCCCAGGCACGCCTCAAGGCCGCAGCCGCGCAGGTTCAGGGCGCGGGCGCCACGCGCCTGCCCGAAGTGACGGCGTCCGCCGAGATCGCCGAGGCGAAGCAGAGCTACGACTTCTTGGTTCCCCGGCAGGCCTTGCCAAAGGGCTGGAACGGATATGGATCCGCCACCTTGAACATGTCCTATGAGCTCGACTTCTGGGGCAAGAACAGGGCATCCCTGGCGGCCGCCGTCTCTGAGCAGTGCGCAGCCGAGGTTGAGATCGCACAGACGCGCCTGATCCTCTCGACCTCGGTCGCCTCGGCCTACGCCGGTCTCCTGCATCTCTATACGCTCCGTGACAACGCGGCCGAGACGCTCGCGCTCCGTATGCAGACGGTCGCCCTGTTCCGCCAGCGCCATCAGTTCGGCCTCGAGACGCTCTCGAGCGTGCGACAGGTCGAGGCACGGCAGGCCGCGGCCAAGGGTGATCTCCTGGCGATCGACGAGCGCATCGCTCTGCAGCGGAACGCAATCGCGGCGCTCTTGGGCGCTGGCCCTGATCGGGGCCTTGAAATCACTCGCCCCAAAGTCGCCTGGGTGGGTTCTCAAGGGTTGCCTTCGAACCTGTCCCTCGATCTTCTCGGACGTCGTCCCGACATCGTCGCCGCGCGCCTGCGCACTGAAGCCGCCGCGCACCGCATCGATCAGCGCAAGGCCGGGTTCTACCCGAGCGTCAACCTGCTCGCATTCGCGGGCTTCCAGTCGGTCGGCGTCGCCAACCTCATGAAATCGGCCTCGCAGTCGGGTGCCGCGGGTCCGGCGATCTCACTGCCGATCTTCAACACCGATCGCCTGCAGGGTGAGTTCAAGGGCGCACGCGCGGAGTATGACGCGGCCGTCGCGACCTACAACGGGACGCTCTCGACGGCGCTGCGCGAGGTGGCCGATGCAACCACGAGTCGCAAGTCCCTGGATGAGGAGCTCGCTGCCGCCCGGGCGGCCGTCGCGGCCGCGGCGGAAGCGCAACAAATCGTCAGCTCGCGATACGAGGGCGCGCTCGCCACCTATCTCGATGTTCTGTCGGCGGAAGACTCGCTGATATCAGCGCGCCGTTCCGAGGCTGAACTTGAGACCCGGGCGCTGATTCTCGACGTATCCCTGGTGCGAGCGCTGGGCGGCGGCTTCGCGCCGGACAGCTCGAGCACCGCACGCCATAACCCCCAATCGTAAACATCTTCTTAAGGAGAACTGTCATGGATATGCAAGCTTCAATCCCCCCCGAGTTGACGGCCAATGCGCCGATCGTCAAATCCCGCAAGAAACAGCGCGCCGTGCTGTTCTCGCTCCTCGGCCTCGCCGTGGCGGCTACCGGCGGCGGCGCCTTCGAGTACTGGAAGCTCATCGGTTCCCGCTACGTGAGCACCGACGATGCCTACACTGCTGCCGAGGTGGCCCAGGTCGCCTCCGAGACCGAGGGATCGGTGATGCAGGTGAACGTCGTCGACAGCCAGAATGTAAGGCGCGGCGACATTCTCGTCATGATCGACGACACGGACGCCAACTTGGCTCTACGTCAGGCGCAGGCTGATCTTGCCCGCGCCCAGGCGCAAGTCGTCGCGGCCGTCTCGGACGTCGAGCGCACCAGCATCGACCTGACACGCCGTGAAGCCCTCGTGGCCACGGGCTCGGTCTCGGGGGATGAGCTGACGAACGCCAAAAACCGTGCAAGCAGCGCGCGCGCCGCACTCGATGCCGCTCGGGCGCAAGTCGCTCTGGCCCGCGCGCGGCTCGACAAGTCAAACGTCGACTTAGGTCGCACGGTAATCCGTGCGCCCATCGATGGCGTCATCGCGCGCCGGCAGGTGCAACTCGGTCAGCGCGTCCAGCCCTCCACGCCGCTGCTGTCCGTGGTCCCGGTCGCACAGCTCTATGTCAACGCGAACTTCAAGGAAGTGCAGCTTACCAAGGTTCACGCCGGGCAGAGGGTCGAGCTCAAGTCGGACCTCTATCACGGCAAGGTCGTGTATCACGGCGTCATCGAAGGGTTCGATGGCGGTACCGGTGCAGCGTTTGCCCTGATCCCCGCGCAGAACGCGACCGGCAACTGGATCAAAGTGGTGCAGCGACTCCCGGTGCGCATCCGTTTAAATCCCGATGAGCTCGCCGCCCATCCACTGCGCGTGGGGCTATCGATGGATGCCAAGGTCGACCTCAGCAGCAACTCCTGATCCCACGCAGCAACCTCGAGAAGACCCGCCATGACACACCCTGCCGTTGACTCTAAGGATCCGCCCTCTCTCGAGGGCGGGATGCTCTGGACTGCCGGTATCGTCCTCGCGCTGTCGAATTTCGTCGCGGTGCTCAACATGACGATCGCCAACGTCACCGTGCCAAACATTGCCGGCGCCCTCGGCGCGGGCTCGAGCCAAGGCACGTGGGTTATTACCTCTTATGCCGTTGCCGAGGCCATCACGGTGCCGCTCACGGGGTGGCTCTCCGGCCGGTTCGGCGCCGTGCGACTTTTCTGCATCGCCGTCGTGCTGTTCGGTCTCTGCTCGCTGCTCTGCGGCTTGTCCACATCGCTCCCCATGCTGCTCGGGATGCGAGTTCTGCAAGGGATGGCGGGCGGTCCGCTCATGGCGCTTTCGCAAACGCTGCTGCTGCGGATCTTTCCCAAGAATCAGTCAATGCAGGCGATGGGCCTCTGGGCCATGACGACGCTGCTCGCGCCCGTGGTGGGCCCGGTGTTGGGCGGTTGGCTCTGCGACCAGTACTCTTGGAACTGGGTATTCCTGATCAACGTGCCGATGGCTCTGCTCTTTGGTGCCATTGCCTGGTTCGTACTCAAGCGCTATCACGAGCCGCCGGTTATCAAGCCGGTCGACAAGATCGGCATGCTCCTCTTGATCATATGGGTAGCGGCGTTACAGATCATGCTGGACGAGGGCAAGGATCTCGATTGGTTCTCATCGACCGAGATCCGCGTACTCGCCGTTACTGCCGTTATCGGGTTCGTCTCATTCCTGATTTGGGAGCTCACCGAGGAGTACCCGATCGTCGACCTGCGTGTCTTCCGGCACCGCGGCTTCTCCTCCTGCATGCTGGTGCTCGCCCTAGCATTCGGCGCCTTCTTCGGCATCAACGTGCTGACGCCGCAGTGGCTGGCCTACAACATGGGCTATACCACCACCTGGGCCGGACTCGTGGTAGCGTGGGGCGGACTGCTCTCGGTCGTTTTCTCGCCGATCGCTGCGAAGCTCGCTAACCGGATCGATCCGCGCATTCTCATCTTCATCGGCTGCGCCTGGCTCGGCCTCGACACGTTCTGGCGCGCCTACGCCACCTCCGACATGAGCTACTGGGTGATCGTCATTCCGCTCTTCTTCATGGGGGTCGGCATGCCGCTGTACTACGTGCCCTTAACCGGACTCGCCATGGGCTCGGTCAAGGAGGAAGAGACCGCCTCGGCGGCAGGCCTCATGAACTTCGTGCGCACGATCTCCGGCGCCATCGCCACCTCGCTGGTGACGACCTCCTGGCAGAACCGCACGATCATTGCGCACGCCAAGCTCGCGAACGTCGTCGATCCCACAGGCCAATTAGCTGGCTCGCTCCCCCCGGGCACGACCGGACAGATGGTCCGTGAGATGTTCAACAACCTCGTGACGAGCGAGAGTCTGATGCTCGCGACTAACGGACTGATGATGGTGATCGCAGTCGTCTTCGTCGCCGCGTCGATAGCGATTGTGCTGGCGCCCAAAGCGGCACGCACGGTCGATCCTGCCTCGGTCGGGCATTGATCTCACGGTTGCGCACGAAGGAATAAAGATATGGTCACGACGCAAAGCAAACTCCGCCGCCGCGGACAGTCAAGAGCACTGCGCTGGACGTGCGCGTTAAGCCTCTTGGCTCTGGTGGGATGTGCCCTCCCTCGTCGGGATGCACCACCCGCTCTATTCAGTGCGGCAACTCCCGTGGATTTTCCCGCCGACGTGCGTTTCTTGAGCACGGATCGGGCCAGCGTCGAGGCGAAATCCACAGCCGCTTTGTATCGGTTGAGAAGCTCATCGAAGGACGGAATGCTACGCGCTTTAGTCCTCTCCGGGGGCGGCGCCGGCGGCGCCGGCGGCGCGTTCGGCGCCGGCGCTTTGGTCGGGCTTAGCCGCCGCCAGGAGCGCCCGCAATACGATGTGGTCACAGGCGTCAGCACCGGTGCGCTCATCGCTCCGTTTGCGTTTCTGGGTTCCGAATGGGATTCACAGCTCACCGAAGCCTTCGCAAGCGGGCGAGGTGAGCCGATGAGCGTGCGAGGACTCCTCGCGTTGCCGCTCGGTATCTCGCGCCGCAGCGCTGCGCTCACGGCGCTCGTGGACTACTACGTCACGCCGGATCTCATTCGCGCTGTCGCTCGAGAAGCAGGCACAGGTCGGCTCCTGTGGGTGGCCACGACCGACCTCGACAAGGAAGAAACCGTCATCTGGGACTTAGGCGCCATTGCCATGCGCGGCGGTGAGCCGGCTCGCAAACTATTCCGGGACGTCGTGGTGGCCTCGGCGAGCATTCCGGGGGTGTTCGAACCCGTACTCATCCACGTTCAACAAGGGGAACGGATGTACGACGAGATGCATGTCGATGGAAACGCATCAGCCTCGCTCTTCATCGCGCCCGCTGCCGCCTACTTCTCGCTGCTGGATCAGCCTAGCCTCGACGGTGCGCAGGTGTACGTGTTGATCAACGGACAGATTATTGATGCGCCTGAGACGACCCCTTTCAAGCTGCGGCCGATCGTGGCCCGCACGTTCTCGGTGGCACTGAAGCACATGGCAAGAGCGCAGGTCGTAGCCGTCGATCAGTTCGCCGAGAAGTACCGTATGTCCGTTCAATCGACTTATTTGCCGTTCGACTATCCGAAATACAGCTCGGCTGACTTTCGAGCATCGACGATGCGTCCGCTGTTCGAATATGGCGCGCGATGCGCACAAAGCGGACGTTTATGGACCACCATGGACGAAACGATGGCCACAGTCGCAGCCGCAGCACCGGCCTCGAAACGAACCCCGGTGGATCAGAATGTAGGGTGTCCGTTGAGGGACGTCCCGCTCACGGCTGGGGATGGGCGATGAAGGGAAGTCTCGAGCGGCGCGGGGCTGGCACCAGCATGAGTGCCCCGCTCTCGACCGGATGGCTGCGCGATCACGGTAGCCGCATCATCGCCGCAGGAGTAATCCTGGCGCTCTTATATCTGGGGCGCTCCGTGCTGATACCGCTCGCGCTCGCCATAATGCTGAGCCTGTTGGTGGCGCCGCTCATTCGGGTGCTGCGGCGGCTACGAATCGGCAGAGCCTCTTCAGTGCTCGTCGCGGTTGCGGCACTGACCCTGTCATGCGTGGGTATTGCGGCCGCGCTGGGCACGCAAATCCTGCACATCGCCAAGAGCCTTCCTCAATATGAATCGAATGTACAACGCAAGCTCAAGACCCTCGAGGAAGTAACCGTCGGCCCGATACTAAGCCTCACTAATGAAACGAGTCGCCTTACCAGAATCCAGCAGTCCGCAGAGGCGCCGCCCCCAGTCTCCGACCGTGATGTCGAGCGCTCACCGCCAGCCGCCGCGCCGGGGCAGGCGGTGTTGCAGTCACCGGAACTCCAGTCCCACCCGCTGGGGCTTGCCTGGAAGCTCCTGACAACCGTTTGGCACCCCGTCCAATTCGCAGGCATCGTGCTTCTCGTCCTTATCTTCGTGTTACTTGAACACGAATCACTGCGCGACCGCTTCATCCTCATAGCCGGCGCGACCGACCTACGCACGGCCACTCTCGCGCTCAACGACGCCGGCGACCGACTCTCCAGGTATTTTGTCTCCCAGTTTGCGGTCAACCTCGGTTTCGGGCTCGCCATCGGGATGAGCTTGAGCGCGCTGCACCTCCGGCAGGCCCTGCTTTGCGGAATTCTCGCGGGTGTGATGCGCTTCGTACCCTACGTCGGTGTAGCAATAGCCGCGCTCTTTGCCGCCGTCCTTGCTCTAGCCGTAGATCCAGGATGGTCTTTGGCGCTGAGCGCCTTGGGTGTGTTCATCGTGCTCGACATCGTGGTGGGACAGTTCGTGGAACCACACCTTTATGGTCACGCCACGGGGCTGTCGCCGCTCTCGGTAGTGGTGGGAGCAATATTCTGGAGCTGGCTCTGGGGTCCGGCTGGGCTGATCCTGTCTACGCCAATCACCGTGTGCCTGCTAGTTGCGGGGCGTCACACGAAGGGGCTTGGTGTCCTCGAGTTGCTATTGGGCAATGCGACACTGCTGACGCTACCGCGAAAGTTCCAGCAACAAGAGGCGCTTTCCGAAAATCCCCACGAGATAATCGCCGATGCGCAGGTTTCTCAGCAGGAAGGCATCGCTTTGGTGTAAAGGCAAGACGGTCAGTAATTCAAAGGTACGCTAAGTAAACCGGTTTGCTGAATTCCGGGAATGGTCATCATGATGCCTGCGCGACAGGAAACGGCCGAAGTAGCTCGATTGCGACCTGGCTTCGCAGCCGCACGCTCAGGGCATCCAAGATCTTGGCCGCCCGCTCCAAAGTGATGCCAAAGTATTCGTTGCGCTCATCCCGGGAAACTTGCGTTTCGTGTACTCCCAAACGACGGGCAAGCTCACGCTGCGTGAGGCCTTGGGCAATTCGGGAAGTGATGAGTAGATGACCCAAGCCACGAAGGTTGTCGAGTTCCTCGAATTCTCCGCGTTTTAGGCGTTCGTACGCCTCTACCTCTTCCCTCAACTGTAAGTGGAAGGACGCAAGTGGGTCGATGACGCGCTTGATCTCATCCTCGTTGAGGCCGGTCTCTTTCAGACGCGCACGGTGCTGCTCGAGTCGTTGTGTTTCATCGTCCAATCGCTTCGACGCTTCCTGATACTCAGCTTCGTTGCGGATCATGGCGCGCCTCCGAATTTCAATTTGAAGATGCCACGCGGTCGGCCGTCGCGTCGCGATTGTCTAAAAGCCGACGGGAATTCAAGTTCATGCCCTTGCGGATCGCGAATGCCGCTGAAGAAACCCGCGACATGCGGATACAACTCGACACGGTATCGATGCCACAGTCGTTGGGATGATCTTTCTCTTCCACGAAAGAACCATCGGCAAACACCTCGTGGATCCCCACCTGCCTCGCCGGCGGGCAACAATCCCAGAGCATCGAAAGCGGAAAGAGCGCCCATGTCGGGTAGTATATAACATTTATGTCTAGTATGACCTTTATGTTATTTTTAAGACTATTATGCGATTAATCCATAACTTACGCTCACACGCCAATCCAAGGCGCGCCGGCGACCGCCTGGAACGGGCGCGGGAGCCGTCAATATTGGTGCCACGGTCGATAGTCGCCGCGCTGGCGCTTCGAGCTGAGCCGGGAGGTGGCCTGCCAACACTCTCGCAGTATTTGTTGGACCCACCGTATGCCTACGGAGTGCTTGGGTCCGAGTTCCTTAAGCACCTGCTGTGCGGTGAATTCAGGATGGCGCTCCCAGATCGCACCGATGCGGATTCGAGCAGCGGTGCGCCGATACAGCTGCCACGCCATCCGTCGCAGAGCGGGACTGCGTGTCGCGGCCGCTTCCCGACAGTTCCGTAAGAACGCCCACGCCCGAGCTATGCATATCGAGTGTTCGGGCTTCAGGATCTGCACGACTTCCCGCCCCGTGCAATCGGGGTGCGATCTCCAAAGGGCCTCCACCCGTTCTTGCAACACCTTCCGAGGAACCCGGGATCGACGCCCGCCATGCGAAAGCGCCTGCCCGTTCGACGCACGACTACGCTTGCCGCTGGTTACTGAGGTCGCGCAGGACCTCGAGCGCCTGCAGCAGCTCCGGTCGCGATAGGCGATGCGTGGAATTCAAAGTGCTCAAGCAGCAAGGGGGACGAACTTGCGCACAATAGGCCCGGGAGAGATTGACGTCATCCTAGTCACCGAGCTCACCCCGGTGGGGTCGCTCAATGACCAACGCTAGGATTTTCTTTCGCTCGGCGCGCTCGTCCTTCGGCCGGTGCGGGCAGGGGACGGCAACTCCTTGACGTCCCCTTTTCTCTCGGCGCATCATACGTTTGTATTATTAGTGGTGAGGGACCTGTCCATTCTCACTTTAGCGCTCCCGTTGGGTGGATCTTAAAAACGCTGTTTAAGGCGGGCGCGTGCTGGCTCGAGTCGTTGCTCACTTGCCATGACCAGGGGAGTTTACATGTTGAATGCTCAAGCTTCACAAGCGCCAAATGTACCGCTGCGCCATCCGGATCGACTGTTTATCGGAGGCGAGTGGGTATCGCCCGGAAGCGGAACGAGCATCGAGGTCGTTTCTCCCTCGACGGAAAATGTCTTTGTCCGTGTTGCCGAAGCGGGCGAACAGGACATGAAGCGTGCAATTTCTGCTGCTCGCCTGGCATTTGACTGCGGTCCCTGGCCGCGGATGAGCCACGCCGCCCGAGGAGGTTATTTGCGGCAAATCGCGTCGGCGTTGAGCGAGCGGGTCGCGGATACGAGTCAGATGTGGTCCAGCGAAATGGGAATCGTGCATTCGTTTGCGTATGGCACGACCCAGACTATCCCTGGGATATTCGACTACTACGCTGGTCTCGCGGATACCTTCCCCTTTCAAGAGGCGCACACTCCGACCGCCGGCGGCGAAACGGGCTGGCTGGTTCGTGAACCAGTGGGTGTGGTTGGGGCTATCATTCCATGGAATGTGCCGATCGCACTCATCGCCTACAAAATTGCTCCAGCACTATTGGCGGGCTGCACCATTGTCCTCAAATGCTCGCCGGAAGCACCGACCGCGGGATATGTGATGGCCGAGATCGCCGAGGCGATTGGATTACCCCCCGGAGTTCTTAATGTGGTCACTGCTGACCGAGCGGTTTCCGAGATTCTGGTCCGCCATCCCGACGTGGACAAGATCACGTTCACGGGATCGACGGCGGCCGGCCGGCGAATTGCCTCGCTCTGTGGTGAAAGGATCGCACGCTGCACGCTAGAATTAGGCGGGAAATCAGCGGCCGTGATATTGGATGACTATGATTTGGCCACGGCGGCGGAATCGATTTCAGGCTCTGCAAGACTCCTCAGCGGCCAGGTGTGTTCGTCGCTCACCCGAATCATCGTATCGCGCCATCGACACGATGCGCTCGTGGACGCTTTGAGCATCTCGATGTCCAAAATTCGCGTCGGCGATCCTTTCGACGCGAGGACGGAAATGGGGCCGCTAGCCATGAGTCGTCAACGCGATCGCGTCGAGGGATTGATCGCCAAGGGACGGGAGGAGGGCGCTCAGCTGGCCACCGGCGGCGGCCGCCCCGCCCATCTAGACCAGGGCTTTTATATCGAGCCGACAGTGTTTGGGAATGTAAATAATGACTCGACCATTGCACGGGAGGAGATATTTGGCCCGGTGCTGAGCGTCATTCCGGCGGCGGATGAACAGCAAGCAGTCGAGATTGCGAATGCCACCATTTACGGTCTCAACGCGTCAGTGTTTACCAATGACGGCGATCGCGCCTATGCAGTTGCGCGGCAATTGCGCTCTGGAACCGTAGGTAGAAACTCCTGGCGCACCGATTTTGGCATCGCCTTCGGCGGCTTCAAGCAATCCGGAATCGGCCGCGAAGGAGGCCTCGAAGGACTGCACCCATTCTTAGAGGTCAAGACGATCGTCTTGTAGGCACGAACTGGTTTCCTATCGGGTATTGCCGGCGCAGAACATGAGGTGCCTATAGATGAGCGCGAGCCCTGCCGCAGAGAGGTCGATTCCTCAGCATCTGGTTGTAGATTTCGACGCGTTCCGTCCAGCCGAACCTGGTTCAGATCCTTTCCTGGTGCTGCAGAAGCTCCAGCAAGGACCCGAAATCGTGTGGACTCCACACAATGGCGGACACTGGATCGCCACTCACGGCGAGACAGTCAAGGCGATCATCGATGATCCGGAACGCTTTTCGTCCTCTTCCATCTTGATTGCGACGCCCAATCGCGACCCACTGGTTCCGGCCGAGTACGATCCTCCGCAACACGGACCGCTTCGCAAGCCGCTGATGCTTGCTTTCTTGCCGAAGCACGTCAAACGTTGGGCTCTAGAGGCCCGCGATCTTGCGGTAGCTTTGATTGAAAGCCTCAAACCGCGCGGAGAATGTGAATTCATGAGTGAGTTCGCTGCGCACTTGCCAGTGATCATTTTCCTTCGCATCGTCGCTTTGCCACTAGAAGACCGAGAGAAACTCGTCGCATGGGTAAAACAAGTACTGCAGCGCTCCGACCTCGCTGCACTTGCCGAGGCGCACCAGAAAATCAATCAATATATCGATGCCCTGACAGACGAGAGACTTGCCCATCCGGGGGATGATTTGTTCAGCCAAGCGATCACCGCCGACATCGGCGGACGGCGCATGACGCTGACTGAGGCGCGCGGCCTCGGGCGTACGATGCTCCTTGCGGGTCTAGATACCGTTGCTGCGCTGCTCGGGTGGACGGCACGGTATTTGGCCGAGAATCCGGCCGCCCGCCGCCGAATACTCGATGAGCCGCGGATCATCCCACGCGTCATCGATGAAATGCTGAGACGGTATTCGGTGGCGAACATCGCTCGGGTCGTCCGCGAAGACATGGAATATCGCGGTGTGAGGATGCGTGCCGGCGAGCAGATTTATCTGCCGACTTGCATGCATGGTATTGATAAGAATGTCTTTGCAAATCCTTTGAGCGTTGATTTTGACCGCACCGACAGTCATCAGCATCTGGCATTTGGCAGCGGCATACACCGCTGCGTCGGAGCCCCGTTAGCCCATGCAGAGATGAAAATATTTTTGGAGGAATGGCTTGCACGCATTCCCGATTTCTCCCTCGATCCGAATAACCCGCCCGCCCGGGTGACCGGTATCGTGCACAGCCATGAGACTCTGCGCCTCATCTGGCCTCGGCCGGGCACATGAGGGTGAGCGTTACGCTTGCGAACCCAGCGTCGGAGACGCAATTGACCACACGGTCCACCGATACTTCACGCGGCCAGGGCTCTTTCCGATCGTTTAAGCAATTGCTTCGCAGCTTCGCCCGAAACGACGGGGCGGCCGACCTTGGCAGCAAGTTCACGCGCTGCGACGACGCTCTCGACGTTGCTCATATCGGAACCACCGGCGGTGTCCTCGATGCCTATACGGAGATGGCCTCCGCGCTCGAGCGCGTATTGCGCGATCGGCGTCTCCAGAAGCACGCCAGCCAGACAGCTAACGATCCAAGGCAGGTTCATGCCTTCCATCATTGACAAATAGATATCTAGCGCAGCCTTGGTGGGATGCAGCCCGAAGTTCACGCCGGGCACCCTATGCAGACCGATGGTATAGGGGCCGCCGAAGAACAGCTTGATCATTGAGCCTGCGGGGAACATTCCCGCCAGAGCGTAGGCTCGCGCCCAACGCAGGTTGCCGGGCTCGTAGATGCTGATTGACATAGGTACGTTCGTTTCCCGCGCGAACCGGACCACTTCGGCTGATTGGGCATACGTCAGCCCAGCGACATGGCTGTCGGACGGAAGCCCGTCCTGGTCCAGCTTGCCAACCTGCACGATGGCTGGATCCAGCGGGATCATGCGAAGCAACCCCGCGTCGTGCAGTGGTCGCAGATGCGCATTTTTTTCCCAGATGCCGGTGCCGTTCAGGTAATCGCTATACATGAGCGCGCCGGGAAATGCTTCCAATATCCCTGCCTGAATCCCCACCATCTGACGAATGCCTTCGGCCCGAGGGGCGCTGAAGTCGTGATGGTGGTGAATGATGGCGGTACCCGCCGCTAAGCACGCCCGAGATTCCTCGATCGTCTGTTCCATCGACTGCACGGGCTCCCCGAAACGGAGCGGCGTAATCGCCGTCTCGATGACGACGGGCATTTCAGCCGTATTCGATGTTTGCATTTCGGCCTCCTCTAAATGTCAATGTCGATTAGAAGAATGCGGGAGCTCGCGCGAAGGGGACTAGGTGCGGCAGCATGCGGACGGCGTTCGTCACCTTTTTGGCACGCGCCTCGGTTTGGTGCGCGACTTGGCGCTTTGCGTCAGAGTCACTGGAGTAGTAATGCCGCCGACGACGTAGGGCACCAACTTCTCGATGATCTCATCGGGATTGTTTGAGTCGCTCCGACCTTTCGAAAAAGTCTTGACGCGATCCGCGTGGTCGGCATCATCAAGAATGTGCAGCATGGCGCCGATCGTGAACGTATAGCGCCATACGACTTCATCGCGCGGTAGTTCAGGAAGCGCCTGCGCTAGGGCGTGGATGAAGCGCCGGGCAATCTCATCGTATTGTGCGCGCATCATTTCGGTGAAGACCGCGGGCCTCATCGTGTAGGCAATGTCCAGAATGCGCGAATAGTAGACCCCGTCGCTTTCCTTATCCTTCGCAAAACGAACCGCCGGTTCGATTAGAGCGCGCACGACGCTTTCGACGGATGGGCCCTTCTCTTTAAGGGTGCGCTCGTAAGCGTCGAGTTGGGCCAATCTGCGCTCATTAACCGGGATTGCCAGCCGGTCGAACACGGCTTTGATGAGATCGTCCTTCGATCCGAAATGATAGCCAATCGCGCCGAGATTGGCCTCGGCCGCGCTGGTGAGGTCCCTAATCGAGACCGCATCGAAACCGGATTCTGCAAACATACGCAGGGCAGTTTGAAGCAGCCGTTCCTTGGTTCCTTGATCGTCCGTCTTATTCTTCTGAGCTTTCGCAACTGTGTTCAGCATTTCAGGTGGATCCGCTTTGCGGCGAGGGTCACCGCCACAAAAAGTTAAGTTTTAACGTCGTTTAGCCCGATGGATATGAAAAAACCCGGTATCGCGCTTCGGGAACGCCCATTGAAGGTGCGGTCCAAACAAAGAGCATACGCATGAATACTAGTACTATCCTTCCCGAGAGAACAAACATCCCGCCCGCTTCTACCTATGCGATCTCGTGACAGAGACGCATCGCTTCAGTATAATTCATACGAACGATTAACTCTAATTTATTGAATTCTGAATTCTCTGACGCTTGGCGGTCAAGTGCTCGCTACCAAGTGATCCAAACGCGTCCGGGCGTCTATGCTGCTTTGCAGCTAGGGGCGTGTGTCTGCACCACCCATGGAATCATTGGAGCTCAAGGCGAACACTCATGCAATTCGAGCTGACGGACGAGCAAAGGGCCATCGAGGAATCGGTTAAGCGATTGTGCGGACGATTCGACAAGGCGTATTGGCTCGATATCGGCACGACCGGCGAATTTCCGGCCGAAGTTTTTCGACGAGATGGCGGCCGCTGGTTGGTTAGGTGTCTGCATGCCGGTGGAATATGGTAGGGCCGGCCTTGGCATCGCCGAGGGCGCGCTCGTGATGCGCGCGGTCGCCGAGTCCGGCGGCGGCATAACCGCGGCCTCGGCGATTCATGTGAATATTTTTGGCTTGAATCCCGTCGTTGTGTTCGGCACCCATGAACAAAAGCAACGTATGCTCCCCCCGATACGCGACGGTAAGCAAAAGGCGTGCTTTGCCGTTACCGAGCCTAATACCGGTTTGAACACGACACAGCTGAAGACTCGCGCTGTCGATCACGGTGACCATTATCTCGTGAATGGGGAAAAGGTCTGGATTTCGACGGCTCAGATTGCTGACAAGATCATGCTGCTCGCGCGCACCACCCGACTTGAGGACGTCCGCAAGCCGAGCGAGGGCCTTAGCCTCTTCTACACCGATCTCGATCATTCAGCGATCCGGATTCGAGAAATTAGAAAAATGGGCCGAAAGGCGAGCGACTCGAACGAGCTTTTCATGACCGACTGGAAGATCCCGAAAGATGATCTGATCGGGGAGGAGGGCCATGGATTCGACTACATCTTGCACGGCATGAACCCGGAGCGTGTGATGCTTGCCGCCGAAGCGGTGGGTATCGGCACATTGGCGCTCCAGACCGCGACTGCCTATGCCAAGGAGCGCATTGTCTTTAATCGCCCGATCGGGCAGAACCAGGCCGTTCAGCACCCACTGGCACGATGCTGGATGGAGCTCGAAGCGGCGTGGTTGATGACGCTATCGGCGGCCAACCGTTATGATAAAGGGCTCGAATGCGGAGCGGCAGCTAATGCGGCCAAGTATCTTGCGGCGGAAGCGGGGTATAAAAGCTGCGAAACAGCCGTCATGACGCATGGCGGCTTTGGGTACTCGACCGAGTATCACGTGGAGCGCTACTTGCGAGAAGTCATGATCCCGCGGATCGCACCGATCAGTCCACAGCTCATCTTGTGCTACATCGCCGAGCGAGCGCTGGGGCTGCCGAAGTCATACTGACCAGGCCATGGCACCTGCAGCCGCTTCAGCGCGCAGTTGCGCGCGAAGTTCGTGCTTGGCGATTTTCCCAAGACCCGCTCGCGGCAATTCGTGTACAACACGCACTAAGCGTGGCACTTTGAATTCGGCGAGCTGTCTGCGGCAGGCATCGAGAATCCGCGCTTCGATCTCGACGGGGCCGTTCTTGACGACTACAAAGGCAACGGGTACCTCTACCATCAAGGGGTGGGGGCCTGCGACAACCGCGACTTCCGCGATGCCCGGGACCGCCAAGATGACGCGTTCGATCTCGGAGGCGGCGACGTTTTCGCCACCCACCTTGAGCATATCCTTGGCCCGATCGACAAACGAAATCGCGCCATCCGAATGAACCTTGACCAGGTCGCCAGTTTTAAACCATCCACTGGAATCAAACGCATTCGCCGTCGCGATCTCATCGTGTAGGTAGCTGCAAAAAAGCGATGTCCCAGGAATCCCGCGTACCAAGAGCCCACCCGTTTCATCCGCTTCGACGGCCGATCCATCCTCGCGAACGACCGCGACCTCATATTCGGGAGCGGGGCGCCCGATCGCTCCGGGTCTATTGTCCACGTGAAGATCACCAACAATTGGGTGCGAGACCGTTTCGGTCATTCCCCACCAGCCAATCATCGGTACGCGAAAGTGCGCTTCCAGCGCGTGGCCGCAGATTCCGGTGCCCCATAACCGAAAATGATGCGCTGGGACTTCCGCGGCCGATAGAACGTTGAGGGCGAAGGTAATCTGCGATGCCCACGTACATTTGTGGCGAACCGCCACCTCCCAGAATCGGGACGCCGTAAACCGTGGGAGCAGCACCAAGCTCGCGCCGACCCACAGGCTCGCCAGCACGGAATAGCCCATGGCGTTGATGTGAAAGAGCGGTAAATAGACCAGATGGACATCGGACTCCCTCAAGCCCTCGTGTGTTGCGTTGACCTTGGCGGCCCACAACGCGTTGCTGTGGTTGAAGACCACACCCTTCGGCCGGCCCGTGGCCCCGGAGGTATACTGAACAAAAGCGACACTTCGCGCCGAGCAAGTGGGGGACGCGCTCGAGGACGCCTGCAGCAAAGTATCGAAGCGCCGGTTCTTCTCCGACTGCGGCGAGAAATGATCATCGCTTACCACCCAGATCTCTTTCGCGGTGGGCAGGGCGGCGCTCACCAGACCTTCAAGATTCGGTTGGGTGATCGCGAACTGTGCACCGCTATGGTTGGCCGTGTAGGACAATTCATCGAGAGTCGAACGAGTGTTGGTGCAAACCGCAATCGCGCCAAGGTGGGCACACGCGAACCAGGCCAGCAGATACTCGGGGCGGTTGTCGAGATGAATCAGCACGAAGGTGTTCTCGCCAACACCGCTGCGGTGCAGCCCCGCGGCTACGCGAAGAGTAGCCGCGCTAAAGTCTGCATAGGTCCAAACCTGCGATTCACCGGTGAAGGGCTCCCACGTGAAGAAGGGCTTGGAAGGCCGCGCTTTTGCCTGTACCTGAAGCAGCCAGCCAATCGTACGGCCTGCCCCAAAAGCGGTGTGGGGAGATCTTGGCTGCCGTGCGGTCATATCGCGTGCGGGCGCTACATCGAAAGCTCAGCGGGGGATGGCGTCGATCAAAATGAAGGCGATGACACACGGGGTCTTGCTGCGATTCACCCAAGCATGATTGGTGCCCCGCTGAACGATGCAATCCCCCGGGCAAATTTGCACCTCACCCTGTTCCATGAGCATCGTGCACTCTCCAGAAATGACCACCGTATAGTCGATGCTGTCCGTCTTGTGCATGCTAAAGTGGCGCGACTTATCCTTGTCGGTCGGGCGATTTGCCGATCCCATCGCCGCAAAAGTTGCGGCGGCGTCGATCTTCAAGTCTGCTTCCGGCGGAATTTCAACGACACGGAAAATCGTCCCGCGCGGCGTCGGGTCATGGCGAATGGGACGCAGCGCCGCGTCCTCTGAGCCCGAATTGTCGACTGGTGACTCGTTCGTGACCCAGAGCTCGTTGACAAACGTTCCGGGCCACCCCTCGACCTCGCGCCGATTGGTGCAAGGTCCGATCATAGAGATCTCGGATTCACGTTGGGCGTTGAGCCCCGTGACAATCCGCTTGACCTGAAATCCACGCGTTGACATGTCAATGACCGTCCTTCGGTTTTATGAAAGCTCGGGCAAAAGCGGATTGGTTCGTTTCGTCGGCCACCAGTGAGCGGGTTCGGGTTGGCCAAGCGTGTTGCGCAGCACCCCGAGGCCGGCCACTTCAAGTTCCACGACGTCGCCCGGCTTCAAGCGTCGACCCGGAAGTTCCAGCGTGCAGCCGTTGCCCACCGTGCCCGAGCCGATGACATCGCCCGGTCGAAGATTGTCGCACTGTGAGATGTAAGCCAGCAGTTCTGCGGGTGACCAGATCATGTCGCGCGTATCGCCGACCGTCCACACCTCGCCGTTGACCCTGGCAACCGCTTTCAACTCGCTGATTTTGAAATTCTCAATCCCTCCCAATTCATCCATCGTGGTGATCCAAGGCCCAATGCCACTCGCAAAATCCTTACTTTTGGTGGGCCCTAAGCCAATGGGCATCTCCGTGACAATGACGTCGCGGGCACTGAAGTCGTTGAAGAGGGTGAATCCAAAAATGACCTCTTCCGCTTGCAGTGGTGTCAAGTTGCGCGCTTCGCGGCCGACCACGATGCCGAGCTCGAGTTCATAGTCCATATAGTTGGTATAGCCGGGCCACGGGACCTCTGCGTTGTGGCCGATGATCGTGCTCGGGGAGGTCTTGTAGAACCCGGGAATATGCAGCAAAAATGGACTCATCTTGACTTTGACCACGTGCATGGCGTTCTTGATGTGCACTGGAAATGTCAGACAGTCGCGCAAAACGGGTGGATCTGCCGCCGCTTGCCAGGTGACAGTCGCTAAGGGGTATGAGGCATCAGCACCGCGGCTCGTATCGGCCTCGCGAGCGCTATCCAAGAAGACGTCGCCAAGTCCTATGGCATCGCTCATGCTCGATGGAAACTTGGCATGGGCGAGTCGGTAAGCGCCTGCCCGGGTTGCACCCTTGGCCAATACGCGCACGGCCTCGGCCGACACAAGATCGACCACGCGGTTCTCTTCGAGATGTACAGCGACAATTCGAGTCACGGGTCCGTCGGCCCCCGGAATCGCAATTCTCCCTAATTTCATTCTTATTCCCCTTGCGGAACCGCACCGCGCACCACCCAAAAATCACACATACGTATGATGCTGCCTAGAGGTGCGCGCGTCAAGGTAATGCGTAGCGGCGCACCGACCCAGTCCTCAGACGATCACATGTCGCGCGCGATGATCTCGCGCATGATCTCCGAGCTTCCGCCGTAAATTCGCATCACCCGTGCGTCACGCCATGCGCGAGCAATCGTGTACTCACTCATGAATCCATATCCGCCGTGAAGCTGCAACAGATCATCCAGAATGCGGTTTTGCATTTCAGCGCCCAGCAGCTTCAGCATCGCGGCGCGCACCGGTGTGAGCTCGCCCTGCAAATGCTCGACAAGACACGCGTCTGCGAAACAACGCAGCATTTCCGCCTGCGCGCGTGCATCGGCAAGCTTGAACTTGGTGTTCTGAAAGTCAAAAAGGGATCGGCCGAAAGCGTTGCGTGCGTGGGTGTAGGCAATGGTCAAATCAAGCATTCCCTCGATGGAGGCGATTGCGCGTAGCCCGACGGTCAAGCGCTCCTGGGCGAGTTGATGCATGAGATAGGTAAAGCCGGCATTCTCCTCGCCGAGCCGATTGGCGACCGGAATGTGTACTCGATCAAAAAAAAGTTCGGATGTGTCCTGTGCCAGCAAGCCGATCTTTTCCAGCTTTCGCCCTTTGCTGAAGCCTGCTGCGGCGATAGGCACCAGTATGAGCGAGATTCCCTTGCGGCCAAGCTCAGGAGCAGTTTTGGCCGCCACGATCACGAAGTCGCAGTTAAATCCGTTGGTGATGAAGGTTTTCTGACCATCAAGCACGTAGCCATCACCTTCTCGGTGCGCGCTCGTTTGAATCGCCTTGAGGTCACTGCCTGCACCCGGTTCGGTGAGCGCGAGCGCGGCAATCGCCTCGCCACGCGCCATTTTGGGAAGCCACTCGGCCTTGATCGCCTCGCTGCCGTAATCGAGCAGGTAGTGGGCGACGACATCATTGTGCATTGCGAACCCAAGGCCTGTGGCATTCGCGCGAGCGATTTCTTCTACAATTACGGCCGAGTAGCCAAAATCGCCTCCGGCGCCCCCATACTCCTCGGGCATCGTTGGGCACAGAAATCCGAGCTCACCGGCCTTCAACCAGACCTCGCGGGGTACGACACCTGCCTTTTCCCAATCAGCATGGAACGGCACGACGTAATCGGCCAAGAATCGGTGGAATTGGCTGCGAAACAATTCGTGATCGGACGTTAAAACCGAGCGCTTGATGGCAATGCTCCAGGACGCAATGTCATTCCGCGGCGTATGCTTGGCGGCGGCATCAGCGTGCGACGAATCCCGCGTCGATCACCAACTCCGCACCATTGACGAAGCGCGCTTCGTCGGAAGCCAGATACACGCACCCCCAGGCGATGTCCTCGGGTTGTCCGAGGCGGCCCGTCGGTTGCTGTCCGGACAGCCACGTGCGAGTCGCTTCCGGATCCTCCGATGTATTGATGACGTCTTGAAGCATCGGCGTATCAATCGCGCCGGGATGAATGGAGTTGGCGCGCACGCCCTGGGCGGCGTGCTCAATGGCAGTTGACTTGGTGAGCATACGAACCGCGCCTTTGGACGCACAATACGCTGCAAATCCGGGAACGCCGACGATTCCGTAGGTCGAGGAGATGTTGACGATGGAGCCGCCTTTGCCCTTGACCATCTCGGGGACCGCATGTTTAGTGAGAAAGAATGCACCGCGAGCATTGACTGCCATGATTCGATCCCATGCGGCTTGCGTAAGGTCCACATCGCTTCCCTGGCCCAAGATACCGGCACACGCAACTGCCACATCCAGTCTCCCCCATTTCGCCACCGCACGGGCGACGGCCGCTGAAACCGCGCTTTCATCCAATACATCGGTGCGGACAAATTCCGCTTGATCGCGCCGCTGCACCAGCGCATCGCGCAACCGCGCATCCTTGGTTTCATTGAGGTCGGCGAGTACCACCAGCGCGCCCTCGTCCAAGAACAATCGAGCGGTTGCGGCCCCGATGCCCGAGGTTGCCCCGGTGATGATCGCCACTTTTTTTAGCAGTCGGTTGGCCATGATTCTCCTCTGACAGACCCATGATGCACCGGAGAGTGGGGAGGATGAGGAAACGCGCGGCCGCTGCTGTTTCTTGCGGCTCCCATAAGCCTATCGCTCCCCCAATCCCCCTCGCGGCCGGCGCTTAACCGCGAGTCATTCGAACGTATGATGCGCTGCGACCGATTCTCGGTCAAGGGTCCAAATCGCGGCAGGCTGCCAGTACACAGGTCCATTGACCGATGCATACCAAATCCATACCATCGTATGAATGGATATTCTCACCTCGGCACATTGACGGTTGGCCGAAGGCTTCAGCGATGGCAGTGGGGGACTACGAAAGAAATGGGACAGAACCTTCCATCGGCGACGCCGAGAGTCGCACGGGATTTACGGGTCATCATCATTGGCGGCGGGATCAGCGGGATCGGCGCGGCGGTAAAGCTACTGCAGGCCGGTTTCGACAATGTGACGATCTTTGAGAAGGCAGCATCGGTCGGCGGCACGTGGCGCGAGAATACTTATCCCGGCATAGCGTGCGATATACCGTCGCATCTTTACACCTTTACATTTCTTCCCAATCCGAATTGGAGTCAGATGTTTGCGCCCGGTCGCGAAATTCGCACCTACTTAGAGAAGGTGGCTAATAAATTTGGCTTACGCAATCGAATTAAGTTCAGCAAGGAAGTCGTCAAGGCAATCTACGCCGCAGGGCAATGGCAGATCGAGACGCGTGACGGCGAGCAGATCGCCTGCGATATCCTCATATCAGCGGTCGGCGTGCTGCATGTTCCCAAATATCCGAACATCCCGGGGCTCGACACCTTTGCGGGCCGGACATTTCATAGCTCTCGCTGGGACCACGGCGTCGACTTGAAAGGGAAGCGCGTCGGCATCATCGGTAACGGCTCGAGCTCCGCGCAGATCGTTCCGCAAATCGTCCCGCAGGTGGGTCAGCTCTATGTCTTCCAGCGAACGCCTCAGTGGATTTTCCCGATACCCAATGAGCAATATCCCATCTGGCGCCGCGCTTTGTGGAAGATGCGCCCGTCATTGACCACTGAGCTTTATCGGACGCTGCTGAAAGCTTCGTATTCGGGTTTTGGCGTTGCGGTGGTCGGCGACCAAGAAGAGCTCGGCAAGCTGCGCGCGGGATGCGAGGGTTATCTCGAATCCGTCCGCGATCCGGAGTTACGGAAAAAGCTGACGCCGAGCTATGAGGTTGCCTGCAAAAGATTGGTGTTTTCGACGCAATTCTACGGCGCCATTCAGAGTCCGAATTGCGAACTGATCACGACAGCGATTGAGCAAGTCGAGCCCACGGGAATACGTACGTCCGACGGTCAATTACAGGAATGCGATGTGCTCATACTCGCCACCGGTTTCCAGGCGCACGTGTTCTGTCGATCGATTCAATTGGCCGGCGAGGAGGGGCTGTCTCTGGATCAGGCATGGGCGCGGGGAGCCGAATCGTTCGAGGCCGTCGGGCTTGCCGGCTTCCCGAACTTCTTTATGGTGGGCGGCCCCTTCTCTACCGTCGGCAACCTCTCGTTTGTGACTTGCGCCGAGCTCGAGGCTGATTACATCGTCAAGTTATTGCAGACACTTGTGCGCGAGAACGCAAAGGCTATCGTACCCACTCCAGCCGCCCAGCAACGCTTCATGGGGGACGTGCGGTCGAGGGGCACGAAGACCGTTTGGGAATCGGGCTGCAATAGCTGGTATCTCGACGAACACGGCCACGTGGCGATTTGGACCAAGACACCCGAAGAGTTCGTCGAAATGATCAAAAGTGGCCCTCGACCGGCGGACTATCGGCTCGTCAACTGATGGCGTTTAAAGCACCGTAGCCATGGCTCGTACACTGGAAGGTAAAGTGATCGCGGTCACTGGAGCTGGCCGGGGCATCGGGCGAGAGATAGCGTTCCCACAACTTGGGTGGTATGCCGAATCAGAACGTCGCGGCCGTCGCCATCATCGGTATGCTCGGCGCTTCGCAGCCGTCCTAGTTTATCCAGAGCTTGTATGAGGAGTCATCTATGCGCGAACTAGTCGGCGGTTGTCTTTGCGGTCAAGTCAGGTATTGGGCTCAAGCAGACCCTGCCTTCGTCGCGGTATGCCACTGCAAGAACTGCCAGAAACAGGCCGGCACGGCCTTTTCCGTCGTCATCGGCGTTCCAAAGTCCGCTTTGTCAATCACGGGCGAGCTTAAAACTTACCTGGATACCGGCGAGAGCGGTCAAGCCGTCGAACGGAATTTCTGCCCCAATTGCGGCTCACCGATTACCTCAAATGCTGCCGTCATGCCGGAGCTCACTATCATCAAATCGGGGTCCCTCGATGACACGAGCTGGCTCAATCCAACGATGCACGTGTACTGTGACAGTGCGCAGTGGTGGACTGCCATCCCCGACAGTGCCACCAAGTTTCCAAGAATGCCCGGCTAGCTCGAGGACGGCTGCATGCTCACACGATCGCTTTTCTTCGCCCCCGCCAACCGACCAGAACTCCTGGAGAAATTTCCCCGCATACCGGCGGACTGCTTCGTTATCGATCTGGAAGATGGCACACCGCCTGCTGAGAAGGTGACCGCACGAAAAATGCTGCCACGATTGATCGATAAATTGCGCTCCTCCGCCGGAGATCTCCGACTTTTTGTTCGGATCAATGCAGCGGGAACAGAGCTGCACGAAGAAGATGTCCGCGCGGCGGTCTCGTGCCCCATAAACGGCATCGTTTTGCCCAAGGTCGAAAATGCGGCTGCCGTGCGATGCGTTGCGGATATATTGGAGCGAACGGATCGACCGCGTGCCGTGATCGGCGGCATCGAGTCGATGATCGGACTGCTACGGGTCGAAGAGCTCGCGGCGTCCGATTGCGGACTTTTGGCGGTTTATTTCGGCGCAGAAGACTTGGCGTCGGAGATGCAGGCCCGAAGAACACCCGCAGGATTGGAAGTACTCTATGGACGCTCACGTACAGTACTTGCTGCGCGGGCGTTTGACATTGAACCGATCGATCAAGCCGTCCTGGAAGTGCGCGACGATGCTCGATTTACAGCCGACGCGCAGCTTGGCCGCGATCTCGGCTACGGCGGCAAGATCTGCCTGCTGCCACGGCAGGTAGCACTGGCGCACCAGGCTTTCTCGCCAAATGCCGAGGAGATCAGCCGGGCAGAGCGGATCGTATCAGGATACGAGGAGGCGATGCGACGAGGGCTCGGCACCATCGACTTGGACGGGCAGATGATCGATGGTCCGTTGTTGAAGCGCGCACACCGCATCCTCGAGGTGGCGGCTCGAGCAAATCGCTAACGAAGTTGCAATTGACAATAAGTAAGTTGAACAATACAATCGTATGAATGATGTTCGCTGACTTCAGAGCTGGTTGAGGTGCGCGAAATTTCCACACTGTCCGGCGTGCCGCATCACATGTGAAACGGCTCGCTGGAAAAGTCGCGATTATCACGGGTGCGGCGCGCGGGCAGGGTGCCCGGGAGGCCGGTCTTTTTGCAGCCGAAGGCGCTCACGTCGTACTCACCGATGTGCTCGAGACCGGGGCCGAAGTGGCGGCGAAACTCGGCGAGTCGGCCGTCTTCCTGCGCCAGGACGTCGCGAATGAAGAGGATTGGTGCGTGGTCGTACAGGCTGCGCTCGCCCGTTTCGGAAAGATCGACGTCCTGATCAACAACGCGGGCATTTTTCACCCTAACTCCATCGCGCAGACATCGGCAGCTGACTTCGACTTGCATTATCGAGTCAATCAGCGGGGCACATTTCTAGGGATGAAATCGGTTGTCGAGACCATGAAAGCCGGCGGCGGCGGGTCAATCGTGAATATCTCATCTCTCGCCGGCCTTCGCGGCTATCCGGACATGATTGCGTATTGCGGCACGAAGTGGGCGATTCGGGGGATGACCAAATCCGCGGCGCGTGAATTGGCGCCATTCCAGATCCGGGTCAACTCGATCCACCCGGGCCTTGTCGATACTCCGATGATGAAGGAGGGCCTGTCCTCCGAGGCTCTCGCGCAATTTGTATCGGCCGTGCCGCTTGGCGGCATGGCCTCGTCAGGCGACGTTGCCGAGGTCGCCGCGTTCCTTGCCTCGGACATGTCGACTTATGTCACTGGCGCAGAGATTACCGTGGATGGCGGTCTGGTCCTGTAGAGCGCCTTGGATAGCCTCGCTCGAATCATATGTCTGCAAAGAACGCGGGGCGGTACCACTTGCTTGACTTGTCGAGACTCCTCAACGATCATACGTACGTACGAATGAAATGACACGCACCATCATTCGTGTGCAAGTAATGTCCGCTTCAGATCTTTAGCGCCGATCACTTGAAGCGTGGATAAGCGGATCTTTCGAGAATAATGAAAGCCGCTTGAGAAGGGGGGGGACGATGGTTAAGCAATTGAGCATGCTTTCGGTCACGTGGCTGTGCTGCGCTTTTAATCCTGTAGGGGCGCAGGTGACTGCACCGGCACAAGGAGACTCCACGCATCAGGATTCGTCGGCGCTTGAAGAGATCGTCGTAACGGCTCGTCGTAGGGAAGAAAACCTGGAAATTGTTCCGGTGGCGATTACCGCAATCGGAGCTGCGCAGATGCGCGAAGAGCAGATTAGAACGGAGGCGGATCTACAGTCCGCCGTACCCGGATTGGTCATCCGGCAAAACCAAAGCCAGACTCTATTCAATTACTCCATTCGTGGACAGTCGGTGGATGCATTTTCCGGCTCGCCGCCGGGGGTTCTGCCTTACATTGATGAAGTTCAGGTTTCCGCCCCAGTTGCGAATTCGTTCTATGACTTGGAGAGCATTCAGGTTCTAAAGGGCCCGCAAGGCACTCTCTTTGGCAGAAACACGACCGGCGGCGCCGTACTGTACGAGACGGCCGCTCCAACGGATAAGTGGGGAGGTTATCTGGACCTCCGCGGCGGTAATGAAGACACTAGAGAATATCAGGCCGCCGTCAACCTACCCATCGTGTCGGACAAGGTACTGCTGCGGCTAGCAGGAGATATCTTGCAGGATCAAGGCTTCCAAAGGAACTTATTCAACAACACCTGGCTCGGTGCCGACGACGCGAAATCCGGGCGCGCCAGCCTTCGGCTGCAACCAACGGATGAGCTGCGCAACGATACGATCTTCCAGTACAGTAGTTTCGGCGGTAACGTCGCCCAGCCGGTGCTATGGTCGGTCAACAAATGCGGCGCCACGAACAACGGCTACAAATTAAATAGTGAGGCGTCATGCCTCTACAATCCTTCCAACCCATTATTTCCAGCCTTTCTCGCGGCACATCCGGGTGCGTATCCCGGCGGACTCGATGCACTTGTGGGCTACCAGCAAGCTCTTGGACCGTATGTGACGGATTCGGACTACCCAAATTCGAACTCCGCGTGGAGCGAGTTCATACTCAACAAGACTCAATACCAAGTGAGTCCCGATTTGCTCGTCAGGAATATCTTCGGCGACACGCACTCCCGGTCCACCATTACCACCGACATCGATGGCACCTCGTATCCAATATTCCAAACCGGCACGCTCAGTAAAATCGGCTATGAGGAGTATCAAACGCAACAGGTGTCGGACGAGATTCAGCTACAAGGTAAAGCGGCTGCCGGTGCGCTGGATTACATCGTCGGTGGGTATTACGCGAAGGAGCTCGATCCAGTTATATTCGATATCTCCTTCTTTGATTTTGCACCGTTCTTCCCGGCGACTCCCGCGCTTTACAACTATGTAACAAGTGACAAGACAACCGCGGCGTTCCAACAAGTGAGCTACCATTTTGGCGATGGGTTCACCCTCACCGAGGGCTACCGGTACACTTGGGAGAAGAATTCAGTCGAGCAATTGCCGGGGAGCATATATTACGGCGCCGCCCAGCAGAATTCGAGTAGTAGCGATCCCAGCTGGAATGTAAGTTTGGAGTACCAGCAATCGCACGACCTCATGCTGTACGCCGCTTCAAGAGGTAGTTGGCGGGCCGGAGGCTTTAACGGAGTTTCGCCGCCTGTCAATGCGCCCGCTTCGTCGGACGGGGATGTCTTTTACCCGGAAACGACGCACGATGTTGAGGTGGGTGAGAAGTTCGCAGGCCTGATCGGGGGCGTGCCTGTCCGGCTGAACACCGCCGCCTACATTCAGTGGGTGGATAATATCCAGCGAGTTGATATCGTCGTGGTCAACGGTAACCTGGCGAGTCTGACCGTGAATGTTCCGCAGGCGACCGTTACGGGCTTCGAATTCGACGGCCAGGCGAAGCCCGTTCATTGGTTGACGATAGGCGGGATGCTCGCTTACGCCGATGCGCGCTTTAACAAGCCTGCAGTGTCACTTTTCGGTACGGAAACTAATTTCGGCCCATATGCTGATACCCCACGATGGGCAGGCAGCCTCTATACGCAGGTGCAGAAGGATTTGCCTGATCGAGCAGGCATGTTGGCACTGCGCGTCGACGGCTACGCCCAGTCAGGGCAGTGGTTCTCGAACCTAGGTAATAGCTACGAACCGAATACCTACATTCCAAGTTACTCGTTATTAAACATGCGTTTGGATTGGCACGATATCTATGGCACGACGGTCACGCCGAGTTTCTATGTGCGCAATATTGCTGATCGCCGCTACTATACGGGTGGGGTTCCTCAAGCCGGAGCTGTCGGGATAAACGATGCCGCTCCCGGGCGCCCGAGAACCTTCGGTTTGGAGGTTCGTTACAGTTTTTGACGACTTATAAATGTTCAAGTAGCAAAGCCCAAGACGCTCAATGCCCGAGCCGCATTATGATGCCAGGACCTACAAAGCGCAGACTAGCGTGGGTTACCTCATCAAGCGCGCGCATTCGATGATGCTCGATGTCCTCGAGCAGGTGTTCGCAGAACAAGGGATCAGCTACATCCAGTATGTGATCCTGACATGGCTGCGCGACGGCATCGCGGTCAATCCAAGGGATATCTGCGTTCAGTTCCGCCACGACAGCGGCGCGCTCACCCGCGTCATCGATCAACTCGCCGAGCGCGGACTGCTCGAGCGGGCGCGTCGGGACCGCGACCGCCGCAAGGTGGAACTGCGGCTCACCGAGGCCGGGCGGAAGACGGTCGAGAGGCTCGTCCCGTTGGTCGTTGAGAAACTCAACTTGACGCTCGCGGATTTTTCGGGCGTAGAGGTGAAGGAGCTGCTGCGGCTTCTCGTTAAGCTCAACACACGCTTACAGTTGACGGTGGATTCGAAAGCGCCGCTCGACGGCAAGATGGCGGCTGGCGGGTGATCTCGTCTCTTGCGGTTGCCGCATTCGCGTTATCGATCGTTTACTTGGGCACAGTTTGCATTCCTGGCTGCGGTCACAGTGCTGCATCGCAAGGCACGTATTACGGAGAGCGTTTTTGAGCATTTTTTAAACTTCGCATAATGTATATTATGTTAAATACAAGATTACCTGCGGCGCGCCCTTAATCGGCACGGGTACTCGGATGCCTCCGGGCGACCTTCTCTATTGGGGACAATTAAGGCTTGCGATTTAAAACAGCCTCGTTGAGGAACGACAGAATTCTTCCCTCAACGTACTCTCCAGTGATCTCTGATAGCTTTAGGTCCTCTTCAGTGTGATGGTGCTTTACTATTACCTGCCCGTGCTTCCATGATGGCTCGAACCGAAGCACGAGCTCGTCGGGGCGGCGACTGCCTCCTCCTGGAACCTGCAACTCAATACCAGTCGTTCCAGCGACAACTCTCGTTTCGCCACGTCCGCCCTCCGAAATTCCACGCACCGGCGGCTTGCTTATCGAGGCGTGGATGCTTCCCAGCTCCAACGCCGCAACAGCTTTTTTGAGCAGCGGTTCCACAACGCTATCGCGGACGTGATTCCATTCATTGTCGAATTGCTGCTCTATTTTAGCCTTCTCTGCCGCACGCGCCTTGGTGGCTTCCTCATTCTTGACTTTCGCTTCAACAATCGCGCTCAATTGCGCCTCGAAATCCTTACCCACCTTGCCTCCTTTTTTCACAGTGCGCGGCGTTTATTCTCGATCTTAACCGCGACGCACGCGGTTCGCAGCATCTCGCTCACCGAGAAACTCTAAGCCGCCTCTCAATGGCTCTTATACCCCGGCGGAGCCGTCGGCGGCACAACTCGCGGATTCACCGTTGGATGAAGTAGGAAGAATGCATTATCCAAAGTGAAAAGCCCAAACGCGATCAAAGCAATCGTTAATTCCCCTGCTGGGGAACACCTTTGAATAAGCTGGCGCATCGACTATGCCGCCCCATCAGGGGTCGCGCCCATTCTCCCAATGCACCGGATTTTCGCCGGTGACGACCCGCCGGCCGACGCAAGCGCGTGCGCCCGACGGTTGACCAACGATCACACGTGAATTTTCACTCGCCGAACTGCAATGAGACTGCTTGCCGCGCTCCCGGGCTGATTGCTCTCAGCCGACTCTGTAGATCGTTACCGGCGGGAGAGTATGTCGATAAGCTGCGACGCGCCTTGTTGGTAGGAATTGACATACGCTGTGTCGCCGGCGGCGGTTGTGTATCGATGCCCTCGTGGGCCAACCGCGCCATTGGACCTTAGGTCAGCCAGCCTAAATGTCTGTGGTCGCTTCCAGGTCGTGCTGCTAATCAGCGTCTCATCGTTGTATTTAACCCAATTGCGCCAAGTAAAAAGCATCCCATAAATGGATAGCAATACCAGTACAAGAATTGCAACCACAAGCATGCCTGCCGGAGCGCGACGGCCTTCTAAGCTTTGCAAAAGCAAAGTTCCGCAGATCAACATCGCCACGCAGAGCGCGACGAAAAGCCAACGGATTTCAGCCGAATACCGGACGATGTGCCATCCATCGACCACCGGTGCAGGTCGACGAGCCCTTTTTGCAAGCCACACGACCAGTAAGAAGGTTAGAGGTAGAGTGAGTAATTGCATCCAGGTCATATGTCAACGTCACTATTCTTCAAACGCATTCGCCACGTCCAGTGTCTCGCACCTCGATGGGGCGCGCGTTCACATAGAAGCGATCATGCGCCAGATTGTAGTTCGCTGATGAATCCACAGTCTAAGCGCAGCTGAGGCAACTCCCAATGCGCCTCTCGAACGCCGGCGTTAAGCGAAACTTAAGTGCGGTTAAGAACCTCGCAACCCGTGCGCTTCTGCGCCTGGCATCCTGGAGGTCTGCACATCAGGTAGATCGAAACGGCAAAGGAGCTCCCATTGCTTAATCTTGACCGCAACCTCGTTCACATCGTCGTTTCAGTTTCGCTAGTTGCTGTTCTCATGGTATCGCCCATCGAGCCTGTCAGAGCCGCAACGCTTCACGCTCGCGCAACGTCTGTTACTGTGCGGTTCCATACCGGGGACCTCGGCACGCCGCAGGGAGTCGCCGGTTTGTACCGGCGTCTACGGGCGGCAGCGGAAGCCGCCTGCGGCCAGCCTGACGACGCACTATTTCTGGAGAAGATGCTCTGGAACCGGTGTGTCGATCAGGCAATCGCAGGGGCGGTCGCCAGCGTGCATAGCGAGAGCTTGGGTGCTTATCGTGGGCATCAGATCGGCGGGCGGAAGCGCCTGTTGCTGGAGGCGCCGGGGCCTCTCGCGGTGCGTGGGCCTGCTGCTCCGTGAAAATGGATTCGCCACGGCGGCCGCCGCCGGGAGTCACATACGTCGGAAGTCCATAGAGCAGAGCGCATATGCGTATCGGATTTGTTGAGTGGCCCGAGGCGCTTGAACCTTGGGGTCCGCCTCCTTCCGCGCTAATCCATCACGAGGGCAGCAGCACAATCTTGCCGCGGACGTGTCCCTGCTCGAGCAGCGAGAAGGCCGCTCGAACGTCACTCAGAGGGAATGTCGCGGCAATCGGTACTTCCAGATCACCCGAAGCGATCAGCGTGGCCAACTCCGCGAGAACGGAAGCGTTTAGCGCCGCGCTACTGCCCTCGGTCTTCGCCCCGTACTCTCGCGCCGCGGCAAAATCGATGATGGTGTCGATCCGGTCCCGAGAAACGCCAAGCTCGACCGCCAGCTTAATGTACCCTCCTCCGTGCGTATCGATGAACGCATCGATCCTTGCATCGCGCAGCCGATCGGCAAGGTCCGCCCCGTACGCCTCCGGCTTGATCCCGTGGGCGGTCAACCACTCGTGATTAGCAGGGCTCGCGATGCCGATCACTTCCGCGCCCGTACGCGTGGCGAGCTGCACGGCGATCGAACCCACGCCGCCCGCGGCGGCTGATACCGCGACGGTGTCGCCCCTCTTGAGGGATACTGCGCGCACTGACGCATACGCGGTGCTGCCGGCGATCGCCAGCGACCCGGCGACCTTCCAAGGTACCTTTGCCGGCTTGATAGTCAGATTCTGCGCCTTCACGACGACGTACTCGGCGTGGCTGGCGCGTTGGTCCGTGAAGCCGATCACTTCGTCGCCAACCGCAAAGCTTTCGACCCCCGGTCCGACGTTCGCCACGATGCCCGCCAGATCGCTGCCCTCGCCCGAAGGGAACGTGGCCGGCCACATGGCGTGCAACAGCCCCTCGCGGATTTTCGCCTCGCCGGGGTTGATCGACGCGGCTTTGACCTTCACCAGCGCCTCGCCACGAGACGGTTCGGGGGTCGGCACATCCGCGACCTGGAGAACCTCGATCCCACCGTACCTGTCGAATCGCACAGCTTTCATGATCTACCTCATTACTCGAGCTGCTCCTCGGGCTGCGCTCCTTATATATACTGTTTATGCATCCAAGTTAAGTCGGCCTGGCTGCCTGTATACGATCGACTGATTTGAGGGAATTCGCTCAAGCCTGTCAGCGGCGTCGCGACCAAACCGTCGAGTGGCGTCCCGTAGCTGTTCGCTCTAGGATGCTGCATGGCGAAAGGACGGGAACCGGTTGATAATCTGCTCGATGCGCTGGTATGGATGCGGCGCAAGGCGAAGAAGCACGCGCCCGTCGACGATCTGGTTGACGCGCTGGTAAAAATGCGGCGTCAGGCGAAGAAGAAGCTGGCCGAACGCAAAATCAAGAAGACAGTGCGCACGAAGTCTGGGCGCACTCCGCGCAAATCACGACGAAAATAGTGGTCAACAATTCGCCACTTCGACATAACCGACTGAAACTGTGTGACGATTGGGTGACTGCGGACCGGTTGCGCACTGGGTTATCCACCGGTATTGGGGATAGGCGGATGGCGTAGCGGCGGCGAGATCAATACGGGAATATCGTATGCAAATGGCAATCCATCCAGTGCGCAGATATGATTTTCCCGCCTGGCTGAAACTCTGGGAAGGCTACAACGCTTTCTACGGCCGGCTTGGAGAGACGGCTCTAGCGTCGGAGGTTACCCGCACGACGTGGTCGCGATTCTTCGACGCCTACGAGCCGGTGCACGCCCTGGTTGCTGAAGAGGCCGGGACGTTGCTCGGGCTTGTGCATTTTCTCTATCACCGAAGCACGACCGATATTGCTCCAGTCTGCTATCTGCAGGATCTCTTCACCGCGCCGGAAGCGCGCGGCAAGGGGATTGGTCGCGCTCTGATACTACGGGTATACGAGCATGCCGAGACCTCGGGAGCTCCGGAGGTGTATTGGCAAACGCACGAGACCAATGTCGGTGCAATGAAGCTGTATGACAAGGTCGCTGCGAAATCGGGTTTCTTGGTTTATTCTCGCACGATCTAATGTCCGCCGCGAGCTTCATGCCCGCACGTTCTTCGATGAGTTGCCCACCCCGGCGCCGTTCCCGTCAACGAAACCAATCGCGGCGTTGCAGGGCTCGCATAAGAGGGCTGCGCGGAGGCCGCGTGCGTACAGCTGCTAAACGCAGCCCTGCGGTTTGAATGTACGCTCGCTGGTCGCGGGATATTGACGCAGGGCTTCGACGGGGCGGACGGGCCTGCGCGCGAATTCCCCTCCGCAATTCGGGCATCTTCCATGCAGACGAGTCGTAGCGCACAAGCAGCAAAATGTGCACTCGAACGAACAGATCATCGCTTCGCGCGAGTTCGGAGGCAGGTCGCAGTTGCAGCATTCGCAGTTCGGCTTCATGAGCAGCATGGCGGTTTACCATTTGTCCGATTTCGGGTCGAGGCTGTGTGAAAACAGCGCATCATGGGTGGTTGGCCAGCGACCATAAGGAAAGTCTGCGAGAGAAATGGGGCTGCCTGGCGGGAGCGAAGGCGATGTTCACGCCCGGATCGATGCGAC